>JAEAME010000127.1_pt1 | contig 104344 bp, 100 predicted proteins | sample 8958731 | NCBI WGS metagenome assembly JAEAME01 (sample SAMN16933194, study PRJNA681113) | bioreactor sludge metagenome | isolation source: anerobic bioreactor sludge (Control) | place: India:Bengaluru | collected 2018-10-24
CGGAGCCGCCGCCGATTACGCGGACGATCACGCTGGCCGAGGGCATGACCGTCAAGGACCTCGCCGACAAGCTCGAGGTCCGCACGAAGGACGTCCTCAAGAAGCTGCTCGACAAGCGAATCATGATGACGCTCAACACGACGCTCGACATCGAGACCGCCACGATGATCGCGCGCGAGTTCGGCGCCGAGGTGCAAGTCCGCAGTTTCGAGGAGGAGCTGCTGGAGGTCGAGGCCGAGGAGATCAAGCCGGCCGACCTGGTCACGCGTGCGCCGGTCGTGACGGTGATGGGCCACGTCGACCACGGCAAGACGACGCTGCTCGACGCGATCCGGGAGACGCGGGTCGCGGAGCGGGAGGTCGGCGGCATCACGCAGCACATCGGCGCCTACCACGTCCAGGTCAGCAAGCGGAGCGTGGTGTTCCTCGACACGCCCGGCCACGAGGCGTTCACGATGATGCGCGCCCGCGGGGCGCGCGTCACCGACATCGTCGTGCTCGTGGTGGCGGCCGACGATGGGGTGATGCCGCAGACGCGGGAGGCGATCGACCATGCCCGTGCCGCCGGCGTGCCGATCATCGTGGCGATCAACAAGATCGACAAGCCCGAGGCCAACCCCGAGCGCGTGAAGCGCGAGCTGTCGGATCTGGGCCTGATGCCCGAGGAGTGGGGCGGCCAGACGGTCGTTGTCGAGGTGTCGGCGAAGAAGCGCCAGCGGCTCGACCTGCTGCTCGAGATGATCCTCCTCGTCACCGACATCGGCGAGCTGAAGGCGACGCCGAAGCGCGCGGCCCTCGGGACCGTGCTCGAGGCGAAGCTGGACAAGGGACGCGGGCCTGTCGCCACGATCCTCATCCAGAACGGCACGCTGCACGTCGGCGACACGGTGATTGCCGGGTCGATCGTCGGCAAGGTGCGCGCGCTCATCGACGATCGCGGCCGGCCGGTCAAGGCGGCGGGGCCGTCGATGCCCGTCGAGGTGCTGGGCCTGTCCGGGCTGCCGCAGCCCGGCGACGCGCTCCAGGCGATCGCAGACGCCGCCAAGGCGCGCCAGGTCGCGCTGTTCCGTCAGACGCAGGCCAAGGAGAAGGCGCTCGGCGCCCGGGGCGGACGCCTGACGCTCGAATCGTTGAAGCAGCAGATTGCCGAGGGCGACGTCAAGGAGCTGCCGATCATCATCAAGGCGGACGTGCAGGGATCCGCCGAGGTGCTCGCCGACACGCTCGCCAAACTGTCCGACGACAAGGTGAAGATCGGGATCATCCACGCCGGCGTCGGCGCCATCAACGAGTCGGACGTCCTGCTCGCTTCGGCGTCGAATGCCATCGTGATCGGGTTCAGCGTTCGGCCGGACCGGAACGTGATGGAGGTCGCCGAGCGCGAGAAGGTCGACATCCGGCTGCACTCGATCATCTACAACGTCATCGACGAGATAAAGCGCGCGATGGCCGGGCTGCTGGAGCCGACGGTGAAGGAGATCCGGCTGGGCGTCGCCGAGATCCGCAACACGTTCCGGGTCCCCAAAGTCGGGACGGTGGCGGGCTGCCTGGTCACGGAGGGGCGGATTACGCGGGCCGGCGAGGTCCAGGCGCGCCTGCTCCGCGATCACGTCGTGGTCTTCGAGGGCCGCATCGCGTCGCTCAAGCGGTTCAAAGACGATGTGAGCGAGGTGAAGGCGGGCCTCGAGTGCGGCATCGGCCTCGAGCGGTTCAACGACATCAAGGTCGGCGACCTCATCGAGGTGTTCTCGGTGGAGCGCGTGGCGGCCGCGCCGCCGGCGTAGAGCGATGGTGGTCGGCCTGCTGTCCGTCGAGCTGTACCTGCCGGGCGCCCGATCGCTCAAGGACAAGCGCATGGTGCTCCGCCGGATCAAGGACCGCGTCCGGAAGTTTAACGTCGCGGTCGCGGAGGTGGATCACCACGATCTCTGGCAGCGGGCCGGGCTCGGCTTCGTGACGATTGCGACCACGAACGACCACGCGGATCGCGAGCTGGCCGCCGTCGCCGACGAGATCGAGCGCGTGGAGCCGGGGCTCGTCACCCGCACGGAAACCGAGTTCCTCGTCTGAGCGCGTTATGCCCCAGGGACACCGCCCGGATCGCGTCGGCGATCGAATCCGCGCCGAGGTCAGCGAGCTGCTCGCCCGCGAGGTTCACGACCCCGGAATCGGCTTCGTGACCATCACGCACGTCAGGGTCACGGCCGACCTGCAGCTGGCGCGGATCTTCTACACGGCGCTCGGCGACGCGGCCGCCCGCCGGAGAACGGCGAGCGCCCTCAACCGCGCGGCGCCGTTCCTGCGGCACCACGTCGGCCAGCGGCTGGGCTTGCGACGTGTGCCGGCGCTCGAGTTCACCTACGACGACTCGGTCGAGCGGGAGCTTCGTGTCGAAGCGCTGCTGCACGACATTCACGCCAGCGAGGCCGCCGCGGCCGCCGGAGCCGACGACCATGACGACGACCGGAAGCGCAGCTAAGCGGGCCGTGCTGGAGGCCATCGCGAATGTGGTGGCCACCGGGCAGCGCTTCATCGTCGCCGCCCACGTCAAGCCCGACGGCGACTCGATCGGGTCGCAGCTGGCGCTCGCCTTCGCGCTGCGCGCGCTCGGCAAGCAGGTGCGCGTCATCAGCCGCGACAGCGTGCCGGAGCCGCTGCAGGCGTTTCCCGGCGTGGCCGAGATCGAGATGCGCACCGACGTCGATGGCGAGGCCGACGCAGCCTTCGTGCTCGAGTGCAGCGATCTGGAGCGGACGGGCCTGACGGGCCTCGACCGGTTCTTCCTCGTCAACATCGACCATCACCCCGGCAGCACGGCCTACGGCGCGGTCAACTGGTTCGATGGCCACGCCGCGGCGTGCGGCGAGATGATCTTCGATGTCATCGAGCGGCTGGGGGTCCCGCTCAGCCCGGAGATCGCGACGCACCTGTACGTGGCGATCCTGACCGACACGGGGTCGTTTCACTACTCCAGCATCTCCCCGCGCACCTTCGACATCTGCCGGCGCCTGATGGAAGCCGGTGTCGACCCGGTGGCCGTCGCCCGCACCGTGTACGACGGCAACACCGTCGGCCGGCTGCGCCTGCTCGGCACGGTCATGAGCACGCTCGAGGTCGATGCCACGGGGAGGCGCGCCGTCATCCGCCTGAATCACGACGCGGCACGCGCGAGCGGCGGGACGGCGGACGACACCGAGGGGCTGGCCAACCTCCCGCTCACCGTCCCGGCGATTCAGGCGGTTGCGTTTATTCGGGAGGCGGACCCCGGTCGGATGCGGGTGAGCTTCCGATCGAAGGGAGCCGTCGACGTGGGCGCCGTCGCGAGCCGCCTTGGCGGCGGGGGCCACAAGAACGCCGCCGGCTGCACCGTGACCGGGACCCTCGACGAGGTCCGCGGTCTCGTCCTGCCGATGCTGGACGACGCGATCAGCCGGGCAACGGCGTAGGGCGGGTCTTCAGCCCCGCCGTGACGCCGGGGGCTTCGAGCCCCCGGAGTGTAGGGCGGACTTGGCGCTCTGCCTTATGGATGGCGTTCTTGTCGTGGACAAGCCGGCCGGGCCGACGTCTCATGACGTGGTCGACCGCGTGCGCCGCGTGACGGGCATCCGGCGGATCGGGCACACGGGGACGCTCGATCCGTTTGCCACGGGCGTTCTGCCGCTGGTGCTGGGCCGCGCCACGAGGCTCGCGCGGTTCCTGTCGGCGACGGACAAGAGCTACGAGGCGACGATCCGGCTGGGCTTTGCCACCGACACGTACGATGCCACGGGCCGGGCGGTTGGCCGTGGAGACACGTCGGATGCGGCCGGCGCGCTGAAGGGTGTCGCGACGATGCCGGCCCGCGACGAGATCGCCCGGGCGCTGGCAGCCTTTGCGGGCCGCCACGAACAGATCCCGCCGCCCTTCTCGGCCAAGAAGGTCGCGGGCGTCCGCTCGCACGTCCACGCGCGGAGCGGCCGGCCGGTACAGGCGGCAGCGGTTCAGGTGGAGGTCCGAACGCTGGATCTCGTCGCCGTCGAGGGCGACCTGGTGTCGGTGCGTCTCACCTGCTCGCCCGGCTTCTACGTGCGGGCGCTGGCGCACGCCCTCGGCGAGCAACTGGGTGTCGGCGCGCATTTGCAGTCGCTCCGGCGGACGCGCAGCGGCGGGTTCGACCTCGGACACGCGACGCCGCTCGAGGTCATCGAGAGCGAGGGGATACAGGCCCTGCAGCGCCTCGTCCCGCTCTCCAGCGCCGCGTCGCACCTGCCCGCGGTCGTCATCAGCGGGCCGGCGGCCGATCGCGCGGTTCACGGCGCCCTGCTGCACCGGACCGACCTCATTGGCGCGCCGCCAGCCGGGCACGACGGGCCGGTGCGGCTGATGACCGAGGAGGGGACGCTCGTCGCGATTGCCGGGCCCGGGCCGGCGGAGGGGACTTTGCACCCCTTCGTCGTCGTGAGGTAGGATAGAGAGTTGGTGTTGGGCCAATGGAAGTAGCGGCGGCCTGGTCGGCGGCCACCTGCCGTCTCTGGGCCGTGCGCGGAGGGTAATGATCGTGGGAATGACGAAGGAACGGAAGACAGCGGTTATCGACAGCTACAAGACGCACGACGGGGACACGGGATCGCCCGAAGTTCAGGTGGCGATTCTGAGCGAGCGCATCACCTATCTGACCGATCATTTTAAGGTCCACGTCAAGGACCACCACTCGCGTCGCGGCCTGCTCCAGCTGGTCGGTCAGCGGCGACGCCTGCTGGATTACCTCAAGCGTAAGGATCCCAAGCGGTACGCGGAGCTGATCCGCCGCCTGGGCATCCGCAAGTAACCGGGCGTGGACCTCCCTCACCGGACCCTCGAAGCGACAGCGCCGGGCGCGCGGTGCGCACCGCAAGCCGGCTGTTCGCGTCGGGCCGGTCAGCATCCGACTCCCACCAGCGGGCGCGACGCGCCCCGCGAGCGAGGCAAGAACCATGTACAAGCGTGAACTACCCATCGGCCACGGCGTGCTGTCGATCGAAACCGGCAAGCTAGCCAAGCAGGCAAACGGATCGGTTGTCGTCCGCTACGGCGACACGGTCGTGCTGGTCACCGCGTGCTACGCGTCGGCGGAACGAACGGGCATCGACTTCCTGCCGCTGACCGTCGACTACCGGGAGTACACGTACGCCTCCGGCCGGATCCCCGGGGGGTTCTTCAAGCGCGAGGGCAAGCCGACCGAGAAGGAGGTGCTGACCAGCCGGGTGATTGACCGCCCCGTCCGCCCCCTGTTCCCGCCCGGCTGGCACCATGAGACGCAGGTGATTGCCCTGGTGCTGTCGGCCGACTCGGACAACGACTCGGACGTGCTGGCCGTCACCGGCGCGTCGGCCGCGCTCGCGCTCTCGGAGATCCCGTTCCTGAAGACGATTGCCGCCGTGCGCGTCGCGCTCGTCGACGATCAGCTCGTGATCAACCCGACGTACGACCAGCGCAAGACGGCCAAGCTCGATCTCGTGGTGGCGGGGACGCGCGACGGCCTGGTGATGGTCGAGGCGGCCGCGAAGGGCGTCGCGGAGGAGATCGTCGTGGCGGCGCTCGACGCGGCGCACAGCGCGATCCGGCAGATCGTCGCCCTGATCGACGAGATGGCCAAGCAGGCCGGCAAGCCGAAGGTCAAGGCGCCCGAGCAGGAGATACACCACGACTTCTACCGCGAGGTCGAGGAGCGGGTGCTCGTGCCCCTCAGCGAGGCGATGCGGATCCAGGACAAGCTCGAAAGCTACGACCGCGTCGACCAGCTGCTCGAAGAGCTGGTGGCGTCGCTGCCTGAGGAAGAGGTCGAGCGCAGGCTCGAGGCCAAGGTCATCTTCAAGGAGCTCAAGGAGCGGGTGCTCAGGGCGGAAATCCTCGAGCGGGGGCGGCGGCTCGACGGCCGTCGCTTCGATCAGATCCGGCCCATCTGGTCGGAGGTGGGCGTTCTGCCCCGCACGCACGGCTCGGCCGTGTTCACCCGCGGGGAGACGCAGGCGCTCGTGACGGCCACGCTCGGCACCGCCGAAGACCAGCAGAAGATCGAGCTGGTGGACGGCGAGATGTGGAAGCGGTTCATGCTGCACTACAACTTCCCGCCGTTCTCCGTCGGCGAGGTCGCGTTCCTGCGGGGGCCCGGGCGCCGCGAGGTGGGGCACGGCGCGCTGGCCGAGCGCGCGCTGACGCCGGTCATTCCGGGCGAGGACCGGTTCCCCTACACCATCCGCGTCGTCTCGGACATCCTCGAGTCGAACGGCTCGTCCTCGATGGCGACGGTGTGCGGCGGCTCGCTGGCCATGATGGACGCGGGCGTGCCGCTCTCGGCGCCGGTGGCCGGCATCGCGATGGGGCTCGTCATGGACGAGGCCACCGGGAAGTACGCCATCCTGACGGACATCGCCGGAGCCGAGGACCATTACGGCGACATGGACTTCAAGGTCGCCGGCACGACCGAGGGCATCACCGCCCTGCAGATGGACATCAAGGTGACGGGTGTCACCGCGGCCATCATGCGCGAGTCGCTCGAGCAGGCCCGCCGCGGCCGGCTCGAGATCCTGCAGACGATGCAGGCGACGATCGACGCGCCGCGGGCGAACATCTCCACCTACGCCCCGCGCATCATCACCATTCAGATCCCGGTGGACAAGATCCGGGACGTCATCGGCCCGGGCGGCAAGATGATCCGCAGCATCATCGAGCGCACGGGCGTGAAGATCGATGTTGAGGACGACGGGCGCGTCAACGTCGCCTCCGCCGACGAGGACTCGGCCGCGCGGGCCATTGCCATCATCCAGGAGCTGACGGCCACGCCCGAGCTCAACAAGTCGTACCTCGGCACGGTCCAGCGGATCACCGACTTCGGCGCCTTTGTCGAGATCATGCCGGGCTGCGACGGCCTGCTGCACGTCTCGGAGATCGCCAAGCACCGCGTCAAGGACGTGCGCGACGAGCTGAAGGAAGGCGAGCAGGTGATGGTCAAGGTGATCAACATCGATCCGACCGGCAAGGTCCGTCTCAGCCGGAAGGCCCTGCTCCAGGACGAGGAGGGGGGAAGCGAGCCGTCGCCCGCGCCGCCCCACAGCCCCAGACCGCACGGCGATCGGGAGCGCCATCGGCGCAGGTAGGCGGAGGGCGTAAGGCGGATGGCGTAAGGAAGACCGGGAGAGAGCCTGTACGCGTGACGGACGCCAGTGTGGGTGTCTGCCCTTCCGCCCCACGCCTTCCGCCCTATGCCTTACGCCTTACGCCTGTCGCCGCCGGCCATCTCTCTGTGAACCGCTGGTCTGGCCGGCGCGATTGCGCTACAGTGGGAGGTGAAGGCGTGAGAGCCGAGTCCGAGGAGGGCCAATGAGCGGGAATCGCCGCACACTGCCGTGGCTGGTGCTGCTGAGCGTCGCGCTCGCCGCCGCCGTCACCCTCACGTGGCTTTCGCGCGGGACGTCTCCCCCGCTTGTGGCGAGCGCCGCGGCCGCCCCGGCGCGTGCCGAGAGGGGCGTCGCGCAGGACAGCGTGCGCCACTTGATCGAGGTGATCGCCCGGCGCTACGAGTACTCCCCCGACCGCATCGAGGTCCAGGAAAACGATCTCGTCAAGATCACCTTCAGCACCGAGGATATCCCGCACAGCTTCACGATTGACGAGTACCGCATCGCCAAGCGGGCGACCCCGGGAAGCCCGGTCGTCTTCGAGTTCCGCGCCGATCGCGTGGGAAGCTTCCGCTTCTACTGCAACCTCACCGCCGAAGAAGGCTGCCGCCGGATGCACGGCGAGCTCGTCGTCAGACCCCGCTGAACACAGCAGACTCGGCATCATGCGGGTGCTGTACGGCGGGGCTAAAGCCCCGCCGTACGCCTTACGCCTTACGCCTGTTTCTCGCCCGCCGCCCACGCGTCCGCCATCCGGAGCCGCTCCTCAATGGGCGGGTGGCTGTAGAAGAGCCACCGCGCGAGGCGTGACGGGTTGTGCTCGGCGAGATTCTGGGCGCCCAGCCGCCGCATGGCCGTTGTGAAGGCTGTCGGGTTCCGCACGAGGTCGAGCGAAAACCGATCGGCCCGGCGCTCGTAGCTCCTCGAGACGACATTGGCGACCGGCAGCACGGCCAGCGACACCAGGATGGCGCCGAGCAGCAAGACCGGCAATCCGGCCACGTCGCCCGCGCCCTCGAGTCCGAAGGCGGGCACCGCGAGCTGCAGAAGCCGGCTCGCGAGATAGAAGCCCACACCCGTGAGGGCCGCCTCGGCGATCAGCCCCTTCCGAAGATCGTGGTTCACATGGTGCGCCAGCTCGTGCGCCAGGATCACCTCGATCTCGTCGTCCGAGTACCCGGCGAGCAGCGTGTCCGAGATGAGGATGCGGCGGGTCGAGCCGAGCCCGGTGAGCACGGCGTTGGCCTTGCGCGTCCGGTCGCTGAGCCGCCATTCGTACGCGTCCACGACCGGCGTGCCCGCACGGGCGGCAAGGCTCACCAGACGCTCCCGGAGCGGCTGCCGGCTGAGAGGCGCCGAGTGGTAGAAGAGCGGCAGCAGCACGACGGGGCCCAGCGTCGTCAGGGCCACGGAGACCAGCAGGAACGCGGCTGCCGAGGCGGCCCACCACCACGCGGGCAGTAGGCCGATCATCAGGTAGACGAACGCCGCCCCGGCCAGGCCGAAGACGAGGCCCAACGCAGACGACTTGGCATGATCGGCGAGCCAGTGTTGCGGCAGCTCGATGGCGAGGCCGTACCGCCGCTCCAGCGCGAACCCCCGGTAGAAGTCGATTGGCAGGAACAGCGACTCGTGCAGGACGGCGAGCTGGATCACGTAGAGCAGGACGGTCAAAGACGGGCCGAGCCACGCCGGCGCGCCGATCCGTTCGACGGCGAGCGCCGCCACGTCGCGGAGGACGGCGGAGCCGCCAGTCAGGAGCAAGGTGACGAGCAGCCCCGCGCTCCACACGAGCGACAGCACGCTCGCCCGGCGCTTCAGCCGGTGATAGCGGGTGGCCTTGTCCTCATTCACGCCCTATTTTCCCGTGACCGAGATCCCGCCGTTGGTGGCGCCGAGATCAACGGCCGGACCGCCGCCGTTCAGCGCGGCGTCGAGCCGCCGGCGCGTCAGCTCGGTGCGGTGCTGAAGCGTGAGATTCGAAACGGCAATCCCGCCGTTGACGCAGCTTGCCCGCAGGTCGGCCTTCGCGGCGGACGGCAAGGTCAGCCGCACGCCGCCGTTGGTCGTGCGCAGCGTGATGCCGCCGGCGGCCACGCTGTCCACGTCAATCGTGACGCCGCCGTTGGTCGTCCGCGCGTTTACCGCCCCCCCGAGGCCGCTTCCGACCACGCCGCCGTTGGTCACGCTGAGGTCCACCGCACCCTGCACGCCGGTGACGGTGATCTTCCCGTTCGTGTTGGCCAGCCGCAAGGCAGCCGCGCGCGGCACCTTCACCGTGAACTCAACGTTCGTCTGGCCGCCGGCAAAGCCGGACGGCGGCTTGACGACGAGTCGCACGCCGGTGTCGGTCGTCTCTTCCCGGATGTCAACGCGCTGCAGCAGGTCCTTGGCCGCCTCCATCGTCGTCGCCCGTGCCGAGCGCTCGGCCGTGACGTCAACGGCCGTGCCGTCTGAGGCCTCGGCCTTGACGGCGCCGTTGACGTTCACGATCTCGAACAGCCCGCCTGCGGCCAACGGGTAGGATCGGGTCCACTGGTCCCTGGCCACTTCCCGGCCGCCCAACCCTCCCACCCCGACCATGACGTCGCAGCCCGGGAGCGCCAGGACAATCGCGGTCAGCAGCAGGCTGTGCTTGGCCAGCCGCCCGAGCGATCTGGTGGTCATCGGTCTCCCTCCTTCTCGGAGGTACATACGCCCGCGGCAGCAGAACGGTTCGCGGAGGGCCTCGCGGCCGCCGTCAGTTCAGTTTCACCGAGATCAGCTTCGAGACGCCGGGTTCCTCCATGGTCACGCCGTAGAGCCGATCGGCAATCTCCATCGTCCTGCGGTTGTGCGTGATCAGGATGAACTGCGTCTCGTCCTGCATCTGGCGGAGGATGTCGACGAACCGGCCGATGTTCGCGTCGTCGAGGGGCGCGTCGATCTCGTCGAGCACGCAGAAGGGACTCGGCTTGTACCTGAAGATCGCGAACATCAAGGCGATTGCCGTCAGCGCCTTTTCGCCGCCGGAGAGCAGCTGCACGCTCTGAAGGCGCTTGCCCGGCGGCTGCGCGACGATTTCGATGCCGCTCTCGAGGACGTCGGCCTCATCGAGCAGCGCGAGGCCCGCCTGGCCGCCGCCGAACAGCGTCGTGAACATCTGCTGGAAGTTGCCGTTGATCGCGGCAAACGCCTCGCGGAAGCGTGCCTTGCTCGTCTCGTCGATCCGCCTGATGGCCTCGCCGGTGGCGGCAATCGATTCGACGAGATCCTTGCGCTGCGCGATCAGAAACGCGTGCCGCTGCTCGAGCTCGTCGAACTGCTCGATGGCCATCATGTTGACCGGGCCCAGGCGATCGATCTTGGCGCGCAGGGCGGCAATGGCGTCCTCGGGCGTCATCACCTCCGGGGCAGCCGCGGCGGGGAGCGCAGCAGTCTCCTCTCCTGCCTCAGCCGCCTCCTCATCCGGCTCCTCGGCCTCGACCTCCCGCCGATCGGGCGCGATGGCGCCCTCGCGCTCCAGCACCTGCACCTCGGCCACCACGCTGTCGATCGGTTGCTGGGTGGCATCGAGGCAGCTCTCGGCCAGATGGGCGAGGTCGGCCTCGGCGGTCGCGCGGGCGACATCGAGCTCGGTCACGGAGGCTCTGATGGCGTCAAGACCGTGCCGCGCCTCTCTGACGGCCGACTCGCGCTCGTCGGTCATGCCCCGCAACCCTGCCAGCGACTCATCCGCCAGGCGCACGGCCTCGCGCCGCTGCTCCAGCGCCACCAGGTCGTCGTCGAGCTGCCGGCGTCCATCCGCCACGGCCTGGCGCACCTGCTGCTGCCGCTCGGCGATCTGACGCAGTTCCTCGCGCTCGGCCGCCAGCCGCGCCCGCAGGTCGTCGGCCGCGTCCTCGAGCCGATCGACCTCGGCGCCGACCGCCGCCGCGCGCTCCACCAGGGCGGCATGCGCGGCCCTGGCGTCGGCGGCGCGCCGGGCGCACGTCTCGGCCTCTTCGCGGGCCGCGATCAGGTGCAACTGGGATGCCGCGAGCCGCTCCTCGGCCGCGCGGCGATCGGCCTCCATCCGCACGATGGACTCGCGCGCCTCGCGCTGCCGCGCCTCGACCGCGCGCAGCTCCTCGCCGGCGCGCCGGCGCTCGGTGTCGAGCAGGGCCGCCTTGCGGGCGAGGCGATCCATCTCGTCCGACGCCCGCTCCACCTGGAGATCGAAGCCGACGATGTCTTTCTCCTGGCGGTGCTCGTCGGCTCCAAGCGCCGCGATCGATTCGGTCAGCCCGGCCACCGCCAGCTCGGCGTCGGCCGCGTCGCGGTTCAGGGCGGCCAAAGCCTCGCGCTCGGCTGCCAAGCGATCGCGCAGCTCCTTGATTTCGCGCTTGGTGGCGAGAATGCCTCTCGCGGCCGTGCGGGCCCCGCCCGACAGCAGATGCGGCCCCCTGAAGACGTCGCCGTCGAGCGTCACGATGGGCGCGGTGGTCAGCGCGGCGGCCTCGAACGCTTCCTCGAAGGACGGCGCGACCCAGGCGTCCCCGATGGCGCGTCTGAGCGCCTCCGCCCACGGACCGCTCACGCGAACGACCGAGGCGAGGGGCACGAGCGTGTCCCGCGGCGGCGGGGGCGTCGCCGCCGGGGTGGATGCCCCCTGTGAACCGATAACCAGGAACCCGCACCGCCCGGCGTCGTGCGCACGCACGAACTCGAGGCCGGCGCGTGCCTGCTTCGTGGTCTCGACCACGACGTGCTGCAGGAGGTCGGCCAGACAGGCTTCGACGGCACGCTCGTGGCGCTCGTCGACCTCCAGGAAGTCCGCAACGGCCCCCAGCCGGCCGATGGCGGGCTCGGCCGCCGACAGTACGAGGCGGGCTGCGTCGTCGTAGCCGGCGCGGGCCGCATCGAGCTCCTCGAGCGAGCGCTGGCGCGCTGCGACAGCGGCCACTCCCTGCTCGGCGCCGCGGATGTCGCGAACCAGGCGCTCGTGCCGCCCGCGGGCCTCGTCGAGCTCGGCCTGCCGGCTGCGCCGGCGCTCGCGGACGACGTCCAGATCGGCGCGGGCCCGGGTGATCGCCGCCGACGCCCGCTCGTGGGCGCCGCGGGCGTTCTGCTGCTCGACGAGCAGGTCTGCGACCTCCGCCTCCACGCGTCCGATCTCGTCCAGCACGCGCCCGCGGACGCCGTCGGCGTTCTCAATCGCGTGCGTGAGCGCCGCGACCGCCGTGGTGGCGGCGAAGCCCTCGCGTCGCGCGCGATCGACCTCCAGCTCGGACAGATCGAGCGCCCGATGCGCCGCGAGCTGCGCGCCGGTTGCGGCGGTCAGCGCCTCGGCGGCAACGTCGCGTTCCTCCGCGGCCCGCCGCGCGGCCTCGCGGCGCGCGTCCAGCTCGGACTCCGCGGGGCCGCGCCTGCCCTCCAAAGCGTCCAGCTCGGTCACCACGCCGGCGCGGCGCGCCTCGAGCTGCTCGATCTGCTGCTCGCCGAAACCGATCTGGCTCTGACGCCGATCGATGTCCAGCTCGAGCTCGTGGCATTGCTCGCGTACCGCCGTCGCCCGCGCCTCGGCCTCCACGAGCTCGATCCGCAGACGATCGCACTCGCCCTCGAGCGCCGACACCTGTGCGGCCGCCGCGGCCTCCTCGGCGCGCCGGCCCGCCAGGCGGGCGCGGGCTGTCTCGATGGCCTCGGCCAGCACGCGGTACCTGCGCGCGAAGAGCACCTTCTCCCAGCGCCTCAGATCCTCCCGCAGCCGGCGATACCGGCGCGCCTTGGCCGCCTGCCGGCGCAGCGTCACCCGCTGCTTCTCCACCTCGAACACGATGTCGTCGATGCGCGTCAGGTTCTGCTGAGACGCCTCGAGCTTGAGCTCCGCCGCGCGCCGGCGGGCTTTGTACTTCGTGACGCCGGCGGCCTCCTCGATGAGTTGCCGGCGATCGGTGGGTTTCGTGCTGAGGATCTGGCCGATCTTGCCCTGCTCGATGATTGCGTACGCCTTGGCGCCGAGGCCCGTGTCCATCAGCAGATCATGGATGTCACGGAGCCGGCACGCTTCGCCGTTGATCAGGTACTCGCTCTCTCCGGAGCGGTACAGGCGCCTGGTCACCTCGACCTCGCGGACGGTCGCAAACTCGAGCAGCGGACCGCCCCCGGCGCCGCCCTCCCCTGCCAGCCGATCCGCGCCGGCCGGGCGGCGCACGACGCCCGGGGGCGGCGACGGCACGCCGGCCAGCGACAGCGTCACCTCGGCGGTCGCCGTCGGCTTGCGGGCGTCGCTGCCGCTGAAGATCACGTCCTCCATACGATCGCCGCGCAGGCTCTTCGCGCTCTGCTCGCCGAGCACCCAGACGATGGCGTCCGCGACATTGCTCTTGCCGCACCCGTTCGGGCCGACAATCGCCGTGACGCCCTGGTCGAATGCCAGCTCCGATCGGTCGGAAAAGGACTTAAAACCCGCAATCTCGAGACGCTGCAATCGCATGAACGGACCTGCTGGCTTCCCGCCAGAAAAAAGAACAGCCGCGCGAGCCGGGTCGGTCTCCCGACGTCCTCGAGCGGCTGGGAACGCTCTTCGCACGACGCGCGGGCAGGATCCCCGCGCAACCGAACAACCTGCCACCGCCAGCTGCCCGCATGCCCGAACCGGGCACGACCCCGCAGGCAAGCCAACCGGCGGTCAGTCTAGCAAGGGCCAAGGGCTTGTGGCAAGCGTTGTCGACGACGCCACCCGTGGGGCCTTTCGGGCGCCGGCCCCTTCTCTACGCGCCCGGGCCCGCACGGCCTTTCGCCCGCCGTAACGCCGCCACCTTCTCCGCCTCGGAGAAGGAGGCGAGCGCGGCCTGGGCTTGCGGATCCCGATCCACCAGGTTCCGCCGCGCCTCAGACACGCCGAAGAGTGCGAGGTCGATGTCGTAGTGGATCATCGCCTTGATGAACTCGAGGTCGCGCGCGAAACCGTCTTCGTCGATCGGGATCCTGACCGCATCCGACTGCAGGAATGTCCGGAAATCGGCGACCATCGCCTCGTCGACGACGAACCGGCGGGAGACGCGCTTCGCGTGACCGGCTCTGGACGCCGCGCGCGTGTCGCCCTCGGCGGCAAACAGCTGCGCGTAGGTGGCGAACACCTGCCGCGCAAACAGCAGCCGGCCGAAGCGGGTCGGGCTGAAGCCCTCGACCGGGCCGTCCACACGTTTGTCCGGCTCGATGCCGCCGCCGCTGTACACCTTGCGCCCGGCCGAGGTGTACCGCAGATCCGGGGTCGCGTGCTGGCGTTCCGGGTCCTGGTCCTTCATCGTGTACGTCAGGTACTCGTCGAAGGTCCCGTCCCACGGGCGCTGGATGAGCCGGTTGCTCGGCGTGTAGTAACGCGCGGTGGTGAGCGCCAGGCCGGCGCCTTCGCTGATCCGGTACACCGACTGCACGAGCGCCTTGCCGAAGGTGGTCTCGCCGACGACAAGGCCGCGGTCATGATCCTGGATGGCGCCCGCGACGATTTCTGACGCGCTCGCGCTGTTGCGGTTGACGAGCACGACGAGCGGCAGCTCCGTGTACTCGCTCTTCTCCGTCGCGAAGTAGTCCTGGTCGGCGTTCCGCACACGCCCGCGCGTCGACACAATCTTCACCCCTTGCGGGAGAAACAGGTTCGACACGCGGATCGCCTGATCGAGCGGCCCGCCGGGGTTGCTGCGGAGGTCCAGCACCAGCCGGCGCATGCCGCTCGCAGACAGCTCGCGCAGCGCGCGGCTCAGATCGCGTCCCGTGTTCTCCGCGAAATCCTGCAGGCGCACGTAGCCGGTCCCGCCGTCGAGCACGAACTGCGCCGGAATCGACGGGATGTTGATCTCGTCGCGGACCACGTCAAGCTCGATCAGCTGGTCGTACCCCTGGCGCCTGATCGACACGTGAACCGTCGTCCCCTTCGGCCCTTTGAGCCGCTTGACAGCCTGGTCACTGGTCCAGCCCTTGGCGTCCTCACCCTCGATCCGCGCGATGATGTCCCCCCGCCGGATGCCCGTCTTGTAGGCCGGCGAGCCCTCGAAGAGGCTGACGACGGTGATGTCGCCCTCGACCACGACGATCGAGATGCCGAGGCCGTAGTAGGTGCCCTGCTGCCGCTCGCGCAGCTGCGCGTACGTCCGCGGGTCCATGAAGCTCGAGTGCGGGTCGAGCGTCTGCAGGAGACCGCTGATGCTGCTGTAGACCAGGCGCTCGGATTCGACCTTGTCGACGTATCCGGCCTCGATGGCGCCGAGAGCCGCGGTGTACGCCCGATAGTCGGGCATCCGATCCCTGGTGGCGACAGCGTCCGGCCCGACGAGGCCGCCCACCAGCGCGGACACCACGATCACGACGGCAGCCACGGCAAGAAACCGAGTACGGGACATGTTTCGATGCTAGCAGATAACTCACTGTGCGGCAATGAGTTCGCGGGAAGCAGGCGACCGTGATTGCTTGACCGTGGCGTGCGCGCGTTCCTATAATGCTGAGAGCGGCTTCCCCACGCGTGCCCGCCGGAAGTCTGGGAGTGACATCATGTTCGGATCAATCGGGATGCCAGAGCTGATCATCATCTTCGTGATCGCACTGGTCATCTTCGGCCCTCGCAAGCTGCCCGAGCTCGGCCGGACGCTGGGCAAGAGTCTGTCGGAGTTCCGTCGGGCCTCGAACGAGCTGCGCAGCACGCTCGAGGAAGAGATTCGCATCGACGAGCAGAAGTCGGTCACGCCTCCCGCCGCGCCCTCCCCTGCGTACACCACCGAGGAGGCTGTGCCGCCCGCTGCCGACCCGGATCCCTCCGCGGTCGCCGCCGTCGACGGTGACGCGAGCGCGCCGTTCGCTGCGGCCGCCGACTCGTCCGACATTCCCGCCGCCACTGGTGACGAGAGCGTGCCGGTCGCTGCGGTCGCCGACTCGTCCGAGGTTCCCTCCGCCGACAGCGAGGCGCCCCGGTCCTGATGGCCGCCGGCCTGTTTCGCCGATCGCGCGCGCACGCCAAGAAAGCATTGCCGGCTGCGGCAGATGCTGCCGCGGATGCCGACACCGATCTCGACGGCGAAGAAGAATCCCCTGGCGCGAAGATGTCGTTCCTGGAGCACCTCGACGAGCTCCGGCACCGCATTGTCGTGTCCCTGGTGGCGGTGCTGGTCGGCTGTCTCGTCTCCTTCGCGTTTATCGGCCGAATCTTCGAATTCGTCATGAAGCCGCTCGCGGGCATGCTGCCACAGGGCAGCAAGCTCGTCTGGACGGAGCCGACCGAGGCGTTCGTCCTGTACCTGAAGGTTGCGCTGCTGGCGGGGATCATCGCGGCGGCGCCGGTAATCCTGTGGCAGGTCTGGCTGTTTGTCGCGCCCGGCCTGTACGCCCGCGAGAAGAAGCTCGCCATCCCGTTTATCGTGCTGGGCACCGTCGGGTTCGTCGTGGGCGCAGGTTTTTCGCACTATCTGCTGTTCCCGGTGACGTGGCGCTTCCTGGCGAGTTTCGCGAACGAGTACATGCAGCCGATGCTGAAGATCGAGTCGGTCTTCTCGTTGTACGCGAAGATGATGCTCGGCATCGGCATCGTCTTCCAGATGCCGACGGTTGTCTACTTTCTGGCAAGGATCGGTGTCGTGACCGCGCGGTTCCTCATCCGCCAGTTTAAGTACGCCGTGCTGGGCATCTTCATCGTCGCGGCGCTCATCACGCCGACCGGCGATCCGCTGACGCAGACGCTGTTTGCCGGGCCGATGATCGGCCTGTACGTGATCAGCATCGGGATCGCGTGGATCTTCCAGAAGAAGCGCACGCCCGACGACGAAACCGCGTAATGGAGTCGTGGGGCGGGGCTGAAGGTCCGCCGTGATGCCACGCTCGTCGTAGGGCGGGGCTTCAGCCCCGCCGTGACGCAGGGGGCTTCAAGCCCCCTGCGTGTACGGCGGACCTAAAGGTCCGCCCTACAGCTGGCCTGACGTGGGCACGCCCTCGAGCCTCAGCCGATCGCCGGCCTTCACGCCGTGCTGGCGGGTGAAGCCGCCTGCCACCTCGACGACATAGAGCGCATCGCCTTCCGGCGCGTAGCTGGGACAGGGATCGGCTGTGCAGGGAGGCACACTGCTCGCAATCGACACGACCCGGCCTTCAGGATCCAGCCACAGCATGTCGAGCGGGATCAGCGTGTTCTTCATCCAGAAGGCGTAGAACCCCGGAGCGTCGAACACGAAGATCATCCCCTCGTTCGCGCCGAGGCTCGATCGAAACATCAGGCCGCGCTGCCGCGCCGCATCGGTGTCGGCAATCTCGACCGCGACCCTCGTTCCGTCAGGGAACAGCACCCGGCCGCGCAACCCCCCCGACGGGGCGCACGCGAGACTCTGGCTCAGGACCACCGCCACCACGATCGCAGCCGCATGACAGCGTGACATGTGTGATCGACTACCCACGATCCACCACCCACTACACACTACTCCCCGTCCTCCTGCATAGAGTAAGCTTACCCCCGGTGGTCATCAAGCCGTCATCCGCGCGTGAAGTGGACCGGCTCATTGCCGATCTCACAAGTGGAACCGACCTTCAGCGTGAGTCGGCGGTTGCGCGGCTCGCGGTGATCGGCGGGCGCGCGGTTGGACGGCTGCTCGAGGTTGTGCGGACGGCAGAGGCGCCGGCGGTGAAGGCTGCCGCGCTTCAGGCGCTGGAGACCTCCGGAGACGTGCGATCCCTCGAGGCGGCGCTGGCACTGCTGGCAACGGCGGAGCCGGCCGTGGCCGAGCAGGCTGTCAGTCTCGCTCGTCGGTTCCTGACGTCGAGCCACGGGGCTCGCGTCGTTGACAGTCTGACCGCCCTCGCCTTCGACAGCGCACGCCCCTCAGCGCTCCGCCTGACCGCGCTCGAAGCGTTGGCAGACATGCCGGCCCGCACGGTGCAGCCCGTCTGGCAGCGGCTGGTTGAGGACGAGGATCCGGCGGTCCGGCGCCGCGCGCGCCTGGCGCTCGGCCTCAGAGAGACCGAGCCGCCTCCGCGCGAGGTGCTGGAGGCAGCTGCGGCGGGCTCGCTGCCCGACGCCGCGCCGGTCCTGAAGGCGGCGTTGGCCTCGGCCGGCCAGGAGACGCCGCTGCCGACACTGCACGGAATCCTCGAAGCCATCAGGGATCGTGAGCGCAGCGTGTCCGATCCCCGCGACGCCGTCGAGTGGCGTCAGGCGCGGGGCACGCTGCACCGGATGCTGGCCGAGCGAGGCTCGACGGTTGCGCTCTACGACCTGCGGGAGACGATCGAGCAGGCAGCACCGCCGCTCTCCGCGGACTTCGTTGCAGCGCTCGCGCTGGCAGGCGATCACACCTGCCTGGACGCCATTGCCGCCTCGTTCGCGAGGACGGCGGGGTCCGCAGCCGGCTATGACTGGTGGCGCTCGCAGCTGGCCAGCGCCTTCCAGCAGATCGTGCACCGTGAGGGCCTGACCGGCCGCCACGCCGCCATCAAGCGCGTGCGAGCGAAGTGGCCCGAGGTCGCCGTGCGCCTGCTCGGTCCGCCCCACCGCCGCTGAGTGCGGCCTGCCCGTTCCGCCGCCGTCGTTGTAGGGCGGGGCTTCAGCCCCGCCGTGACGCAGGGGGCTTCAAGCCCCCTGCGTGTACGGCGGACCTGAAGGTCCGCCCTACTAGTACGCCTTCGCGAAGTACGCTTCGGCGACGCCCGGCTGGCCGCAGCGCACGCAGGCGCCGCCCGCCGAGTCTTCGAGCGGGAGGTTACGGATGGTCGCCTGCGTGTCCGTCTTGATCTCCGCCTCGCAGGCCGCCGAGCCGCACCACGGCGCGACGACAAACCCCGGGCGCCCTTCCATGGCCTGCTTGAACTCGTCCCAGGAGCTCACCCGGCTGGTGTGCTCCTCCCTGAAACGCACGGCCCGCTCGAAGAGCGCCTGCTGGATCTCCGTCAGCGTCTGACGGACGGCGGCCTCCAGCCCCGCCATCGGCGTCGGGCGCTTCTCCCGCGTGTCGCGGCGGATGAGCACGACCTGCTGCTTCTCGATGTCCTTGGGCCCGATCTCCAGCCGGAGCGGCACGCCGCGCAGCTCCCACTCCGAGAACTTCCAGCCGGGCGTGTACGCATCGCGATCGTCGAGCTTGACGCGCACGCCGGCGGCGGAGAGCTCCGCCTCGATGGCCCGGGCGCGCGGCAGCACGGTCTGCTGCCAGTTGCCGCGTGGAATCGGCACGATGACGACCTGATACGGCGCCACGCGCGGCGGCAGCACGAGGCCGCTTTCGTCGCCGTGCGTCATGATGACGCCCCCGATCAGCCGCGTCGTCACCCCCCAGGACGTGCCCCAGATGTACTGGAGCGACTTGTCGCGCGCCTGGAACGTGATGTCGAACGCCTTCGCGAAGTTCTGACCGAGGTTGTGGGAAGTCCCGGCCTGCAGCGCCCTGCCGTCCCCCATCAGCGCCTCGATCGAGTAGGTCCGCGCGGCGCCGGCGAACTTCTCACTCTCGCTCTTGCGGCCGGCGATGACCGGCATCGCCAGCTCCGTTTCGACGAATTCCTTGTAGAGCCCGAGAATCCTCAGCGTCTCCTCCTCGGCCTCCTCGGCGGTCTCGTGCGCGGTATGTCCTTCCTGCCAGAGAAACTCGGTCGTCCGCAGGAACAGCCTCGTGACCTTCTCCCAGCGGACGATGTTCGCCCACTGGTTGATCAGGACCGGCAGGTCCCGCCACGACTGAATCCACTTGGCGTACATCGTCCCAATGATGGCCTCGGACGTCGGGCGGATGACCAGCGGCTCCTCCAGCTCCTCGCCGCCGCCCCGTGTCACCATCGCCACCTGCGGCGCGAAGCCTTCGACGTGATCGGCTTCCTTTTCGAGCAGGCTGACGGGGATGAGCAGCGGGAAGTACGCGTTGACGTGCCCGGTCTGCTTGAAGCGGCGATCCAGCCCCTGCTGGATCAGCTCCCACATCGTGTAGCCGTACGGCCGGATGACCATGCACCCCTTGACGGGAGAATAGTCGGCCAGCTCAGCACGGCGGACCACGTCGGTGTACCAGCGCGAGAAGTCCACGGATCGCGGTGTGATTTCCGTCACGAACGGCGCGTCTTTGTCGTCGGGTTTCGTCATCGGCTCGACCTTTGCGTGCTGAATGCCCAGGCGGGCACAATCCTGCCCGGGCGTATTGGCCACGAACTGTTCATTTTACTGCACGCGCGCCGGGCGGGGTCAGCCGAGGCGGTGCTCCGACATCTTCGACCTCAGCGCGGCCAGACCGATGCCCAGCAACTCGGCTGCCCGCTGCTGGTTACCGGCGGCTGACGCGAGAGCTCTCGTGATCGTCACCCGCTCGACCTCGCCCAGCACGCGCCGGGAGACCTCGGTGAGCGATCCGCTGAGATCGACATGCCCCCAGGCGTCGCCGGCCGGGGTGCGCGGCTGAATCTGGTGCTCGTCCAGGTGCAGGTGCCGCGGGTGAATGGTGCCATCGTCGGTGAGAATCACCGCGCGTTCGATGCAGTTCTGCAGTTCGCGGACGTTGCCCGGCCACCGGTACGCGCAGAGCTCGCGCTCGGCCTCCGCGGACAGGGCGAGCGGCAGCTTCTTCATGTCGCGGCCGAACCGATCGATGAAGTGCCGGGCAAGAACAAGAATGTCGCTGCGCCGATCGCGCAGCGGCGGCACCACGAGGGGGAACACCGAGATGCGAAAGAACAGGTCCTCCCTGAACCGGCGGGACGCGACCGCCACCCGCAGGTTCTTGTTGGTGGCCGCGACCAGCCGGACATCGACCCTGAGCGGCGTCGTGCCGCCGACACGTTCGAAGGTCCGCTCCTCGAGGGCCCGGAGGATCTTCCCCTGCAAGGCGAACGACAACTCCCCGATCTCGTCGAGAAAGACCGTTCCCCGGTTCGCCACCTCGAACTTGCCCGGCTTGCGGGCCGACGCCCCGGTAAACGCGCCCTTCTCGTACCCGAACAGCTCTGTCTCGAGCAACGTCTCGGGAATGGCCGCGCAGTTGATGGCGACAAACGGCCCGCCGGCCCGCGCGCTCAAGGCATGTAGCGCCCGGGCGAACAGCTCCTTCCCGGTGCCGCTCTCCCCCTCGAGCAACACCGTCGTGTCGGTTGCCGCCGCGCGGTGCAGTGCGACGAACACCTGCCGCAGCGCGGGCGCGTCACCGACGATCTTCGGCACGCCTCGTTTCGACGCCAGCTCCTCTCTGAGCAGCAGGTTCTCGACGACGAGCCGCCGCTGGGCCAGGGCGCGTTCGACGAGCACCAGCAGGTGATCGGGATCGACCGGCTTCGCGAGGAAGTCCAGCGCGCCCTGCTTGACGGCCGCAACCGCGTCCTGGATGCTGCCGTACGCGGTCATCACCACCACCGGGAGATCGTCGTCAAGGTCCTTGGCTGCAGAGAGCACGCCAAACCCGTCCCCCGCCGGCAGCCGCAGGTCCGTCAGCACGAGCGACGGTCGCGACGACAGCAGCGCTTGCCTGGCCTCGGGCTCGTCACGCGCCTCAACCACCTGGTGGCCGCGCGATTCCAGCGCCTGCCGGAGCATGGCGCGCAGCGAGTCTTTGTCCTCGACGAGAAGGATCTGCGGCGGGACGACAGAGGATGGACCGATTCGGGTGGCCACGCTCGGATCAGGCCTCAGGCTGCCGGATCCATCCGGGGGGCACGCCGGCACGCCGCGCCTGCTCTTCGACGGCGGTGAGCTGCTGGGACTGCGCCACGTACTCCTGCTGCAGGCGGCCAATCTCCGCCTGCGCCTTCTCCATGTCGGCGATCACCTGCGCGCGCTCGGAGGCATCACCCAGAGCCACGAAGCGGGCGGCCAGGGCCTCGTACTGCTGCTCGAACGCCCGCAGCGCCGCCTCGGTCCGCTCGAGCCTCGCGCGTGCCTCTGCGTGCAGCGTGCGCCAGTGGGTCTCGTCGCTGGCGACAGAGGACGGCAGGGCCTCCGCCGGCGCAGGCACCTGGGGCGGGGCCGCTGGCGGCGTAGGCTCGGTCTCAGCGGCAGCAGCGGCAGCCGGGGCAGCCGTCTGTGCCTGCGGCTGTGCCGCGGTGTCCGGCGCGGCAGACGCGGGCGCCGCGGCGGGTGCGGGCGTCGGGACCGCGGGAACGTCCTTGTTTGTGAACGCCCTCGCCGGCACGCTCACGGCCTGTCGTCGTGCCTCTTCCTGGCGCGCCAGCTCGCCCAGCGATTGCGCGCGCGCGGCGCTCGCGGCACATGCCAGGATCACGAGGCTCCACGAGACGATAGCTCGGGCTGTCATGGTCACCTGCGATGCTATGCGGCCGGCTGGAGGTCGTCAAGCCGGCACTGGTCCGTTACTCGTATCGGCTCGAGGCTCCTCCAACGTTACGCTCCGATTCACACGCCGGGCTCCCGCAGCTCGTGCCAGGCCACAAGGCGCACCGCGGGAACCGTGCCGGCGGCGCCCGGCGGCCTGGCGACGGTCGCTTCAATCACACGGTGGGCACCGGTTGGGCCGAAGGCCTCAGATCGGACGCGGAGGATGCCAGCGCCGGGACTGGCGCCGGAGATGCCATCCCTGGTCGGGTCGTTGTCGGTCTCCTCGGGATCGTCTGCAACCATGACCACGACGTAGCTTGCCGACACCGTCGGCTGCGCGCCTGCGAGCGCGGCGAGGGTTCCGTACTGGAACAGGAGCCAACGAGGGTTGTTGGCGCCCCACGGGCGGTCAGCTGTCACGGCCGTCAGCTCGGCCGGGCTGCAGGGGTGTGGGTGGCCGCAGTTGGCCAGGTTCTCGACCGCGCGAAGGTCCAATGTCCGGCCGCCGGCCAACGTGCGCGGGCCTGGCGCGCCGTCGGTAAAGGTCGAGCCGGCTGTGCCGCCGAGCACGGCGCTCCAATCGGCGGCGGCGGCCAGGTCGGGGAGGGCCAGATCGAGGCCGGCGCTCGCCGCCATGAACGTCTCGCCGGCGCTCCTGAAGTTGAACGCCGCCAGCATCTCGACGGTCGTCGACAGCAGCAGCATGGCCGCGAGGGAGGCAATCACGGCCGTCATCAGGACCGCCACGATCAGCGCGGCGCCGCGCTCGTCTGCGGCGGCCTGGCCTGCTGCGCGCGGCTGGCTCGCGGCGGCCTCAGCCCGTGTTGCCGCGGCCTTGAACTGCGGGCTCTCACGCGGCCGGCGCTCACCGACGGGCATTCATGTTCCTCGGCGTCACATCGACGACCAGTTGCGCGTCTGGTACCATCTGCGGCCCGCCGGCCGAGGTGCCTGGCCTTGCGAACAGGGCCGGTGCGGTCCCGCGCAGCCAGGCTGAGACGGTTTGGGCTCTGAGCGTCACGCGGACGCGGCGGACCCGCAGCAGATCCGCATCGAAGCGGTTGGGCGCCTGCGCGTCCGGACACCAGGGACCGTCGGTCAGCGCCGCGGCGCCAAGCGGCACGAGCCCGCCACCCGGCGGGCCGAGGGCGGGGAGACGCGAGAGGTGGAGTGCCTGATCGACGGCAAACACGCAGTTCTCGCCGGCCGGCCAGCTGTCGAGCGGGTCATCAACGTCTGCGGCGGGAGGCGCTGGCCCGTACGAGGTCCACGGCCCCTGCGGGTCTGAAACAGGGCGCAGGAGGATCGGCGGCTGCGGGTCGCCGAAGTACTCGACCCGCAGGCCGACGATATCGTCCGACAGCGGTGATTCGGACTTGTAGCCATCGTAGTGTGACAGCTGCGTCAACGCCGCGGTCGAGCCCGCCCTCAGGGAGTAGCCGTGCACGGAGACTCCGACGATGTGGGCACCGGCGGGGAACGTCGCGGCCAGCGTGGCATCCCGCAGCCTCAGGTTCAGCAGCGGACCGGAGACCGAATCCACCGTGAACAGGTTGTGCCGACCGCCCGCGTCAGCGATGAGCACGGGCGTCTCCTTCTTGAAGCCGCAGGCCGCATCGCCCAGCGCGCACCCGGGATCATCTCTCACGCGGATGGTCGCCGCTGCCGCTGTGACAGGATCGAGCGTCGTCGTCTGGGGTGCGAAGGGCGGAACGTAGAGGACCGTCAGACGATCGCCGCAGAACGTCCCGGGCGCGTCCGGGCTTCGCAGTCCTGTTCGGTACGGGAGGATGGGCGCGAGCGTGTCGATGAGCGGGCCGGCGGTCGCGCCGCGCGAGAAGCCGGCTCCCGCGCTGCTGAGGTCCCGCGAAAGCGCGTCGGAGGCGACGCGAAGACGCTGTTGGAGGTCGGACGACTCCGGCTGCGTGACCAGCATAGGCTGCGCGGCCTGCAGCAGATCGAACGCGCACGCGACGACAATCAGGACCAGGGCCATGCCGATCATCAACTCGATCACGGTGAAGCCGTGCGCGGCCGACACCCCTGCGGCGGGAGCGTGCCTCATTGCGCTCTCCTCGATCTCAATGTGGCCAGAAGCACGTCACCTTGACGGAGCGTGAGCGACGGGGCCGGAGAAGCCGGCGTTGGGCCCGGTGTCGTGACAAGGACCTGGAGGAGCAGCGTCTGGTCCGGGGAACCGGCGAGCGGCGTGATGGACCATCGCCTGACGAACATCGTGCCGCGCGGGGGCGAGCTCCCCGTCCCTATCCACGTGCCGGCTGCATCAAGGTAGTCCACAAACCCGGCGGCGTCGGCGGCGAGCGCTGCCGCGGGGGACGGCGACAGCCCGCTGCCCCCGGCGGATGACTCCGGCGAGACGCAGAGGTCGCTGGCGGTGTCGGTGACTGGAGCGCCGCTCGCATCCACGAACCAGGCCAGACTCACCAGTTGCTCGATCTTCTGCGTCGCCAGCGCCGTCGCGACGGTCACGCGTTGCGCCAGTCGGTTCGCGCTCGTCGCAAGCAGCACGACCTGGATGACTGAAACCAGGGCCGTGGAGACGATCGCCGTCGCCACCAGCGCCTCGATGAGCGAGAAGCCCTCGTGCCCGCAACCGCCGCGCCGACACAGCCCTTCGGTCATGGTGAAGCGTTCGCGTCCCCGCTTGATTGTGCAATCAGCGATCCACGCGGCCTCACGCCTGCCACTCGCGATCTGCGGCGCGTTTCTGCGTGCCGCCTTAAGGCCCCAGGCGGAGCGACGCAGACGCTGCAAGGTGCGAGGGCTGTGGGGCGTGCAGTTTGTGCAATCAGTGGGGAATACGACTACGGGCGGACCTGCCCGCCTTCGCGCTCTGCGCTTCGACGAGGTCGCGCGGTAGCCGTAGGGCGGACCTTCAGGTCCGCCGTACACGCAGGGGGCTTGAAGCCCCCTGCGTCACGGCGGGGCTAAAGCCCCGCCCTACAGTGCCCGGCGTCACGGCGGGGCTTTAGCCCCGCACGTCACAGAGGGGGTCTGAGCGGCAGCGTGATCAGGAAGCTCGATCCGCTGCCCTGGTCCGGCGCGAGCGCCACGCGCCCGTTGTGGGTCACGATGATCTTCTGGACGATCGCCAGGCCGAGGCCGGTGCCGTCGGGCCTGGTCGTGACAAAAGGCTGGAAGATGCGGTCCCGGATCGCCGGGCTGATTCCAGGGCCGTTGTCCCTCACGGTCAGTCGCACCACACCCTGAGCGTGATCAACCTGTCCGTCGATCGAGATGCGCGGCACGATGTTCGCGCCGGCGCAGGCCTCGAGTGCATTCCGGATGAGGTTGTCGAGCGCCTGCCGGAGCAGCACTTCGTCGCCGTCAACCGTGGCGAACTCGCCGGCGCACGTGATCTCGGCGTGTGCGGCGGCGGCGTCGGCTGCCGCCCGCTCCGCCACGTCGCCGAGGTCAACAGGGGCGACGATCAAAGGGACCGGCCGCGCGAAGTTCAGGAAGTTCGTGACCACAGCCCCGAGCGAGTCGGTCTCGTCGCGGATGCCCTGCAGGCAGGACCTGTAGGAGGCAGGCACCTCGTCAATCGGGATCAGGCGGCTGTACCCGTGGATGGTTGCCAGGCCGTTGCGGAACTCGTGGGCAAGCCCCGCGGTCAGCTCACCGAGCCGCGCCAGGCTGTCTTTGAGGCGCACCTGCTCTTCGAGGGCCACGACTTCCGTCAGATCGCTGAACAGACAGATGGCGCCGTGGAGCTCGCCTTGGCCGTCACGCATCGGTGAAACGGTGACGCCGAGGTGGGTGGCAGGGCTGGCGGCTGCCGGCAGCTCGATGGCGCGACGGAACACGGGTAGCCCGCTTGCGAGACACTGGTCGATAAGCGCCAAGAGCGCCGGCATCCGTTCCAGCAGGTGATGAAAGTCCCCTAGCAGCGGATCCGCCGCAACGCGCAGGAGCCGCCGTCCCGCGGGGTTGAGAATTCGGACCTCACGGTTCGCGCCGACCACGAGCAGGCCGGCCGTCAGGCTCGTAACGATCTCGCCGCTCAGCCGCTCGGAGGCTGCGGCGCGGTCTGCCATGGACCGCTCCTGCGCGCGGAGCTTCGCCAGCGCCTCCTCGAGCGCCGAGGCCATGAAGAGCCGTTCCTGTCCTCCCTCGCGCAGCTGCCCGCGCATGTCTCGAACGGCCGCGCCAAACCGGAGCGCGACAAATACCAGCAGCCCCACAAGGGCCGCGACAATCGCGGTGAGGCCCACAAGGGTGTAGGCAAACTGCGGCATCAGTAGAAGCTCATGTACCAGGCGATGATGGCGTCTCCCGTGAGGCTGGCCAGAATCGCCCCAATCGCGAGAAACGTCCCGAGGGGCAGAGCGTACTTCATGTGCCCCCGGCCGGCGACAACCATCGCCATTCCTACGAGTGATCCCATGACCGAGGAGACGACCAGCGTCAGCAGCATCAGCTGCCAGCCGAGGAATGCCCCGATCATCGCCAGCATCTTCACGTCGCCCATCCCCAGCCCCTGCTGGCGCCGCACGCGCTCGTAGGCCCACGCGATAAGCAGCAGGCTCCCGCCACCCGCCACGATGCCGACAAGAGAAGACACCCAGCCTGGCGGCCCGACGAAGCTGAGCAGGAAACCCAGCGCAATGCCGGGAATGGTGATGGTGTTCGGCAGGATCCGGTGCTGCAGGTCGACAAAGGCGAGCACAATCATGGCACAGCCGAACAGCAGGCGCGCCACCAGGAGCGGCCCGACGCCTGTCTGTGCCAGGGTGAGCACGAAGACGACAGCCGTCAGCAGCTCGACGGCCGGGTAGATCGGCGAGATGGCGGCATGACAGGTCCGGCATTTCCCTGCCAGCAGCGTGTAGCTGACGATGGGAATGTTCTCGTACCAGCTGAGCGCGCGGCTGCAGGAGGTGCAGCGGGACGCGGGCCAGACGATCGACTGTCCTCGCGGCAGGCGGTAGATGCAGACATTGAGGAAGCTGCCAACCGCGAGGCCAAGTACCGCGACGATAAGGACAGAGGTCGACACGCTACCTGCTCCCGGGGTCCGACGGCAGCGGCGCCAGCGGCGAGTCGGGCGCCACGGTCACGGTGCCGGTTGACGCGTCGAGTACGTACGGGGCACCGGCCGGATCGATTGGGGTACCCCTGATGAGCCCTGCATGCATAAGGTCGGGCCAGGAAGCCGGCCGGCGGGCGTACCGCCGGACGAACTCGCCCACCGCCGCCTGGAGCTGGTCAATCTGGTCCAGCGCGTCGAACTGGCTGAGGCGCCTGGCCGACTCGTTGCGCAGCCAGTCGTTGTCTGCGTCGGTTGCCATCTGCTGCCAGAGCAGGCGGGCGCGTTGCCGATCGCCTCCCTCCGCCAGGCTCGCGGCAGCCAGCGAGCGCAGCCACCAGGGCGCGCCGGCCACCTCGCTGGCCTTCTGAAACCACCGGGCGGCCGTCTCGTAATCGCGGAGCCACCAGTAGTAGATGAACCCCACGTCCTGCTGGTACCGCCACCGGTCGGGCCGCGCGGCAATCCCCTTTTCGAGGAGCTTCACGGCAAGATCCGGCCGGCCCGCCCCGCCGGGAAGCGGCTCTGCCAGGAAGATGGCCCCGAACCGGTATGGCACGTTAAACGACGGATCCAGCGTGGTGGTGATATCGAGGAGCGGATAGAGCAGGCCGTACTTCTTCGCCGGGTCGGTCGATCTTCGCGTGCCGCCGAAGTGCTGCACCGCGCGGATCCAGTAGACGTCCGAGAGCAGCGCGTCGTACGAGAGGGCGATTGTGCGGAGGAGCGAGCCGGACTGGATGTACAGGAGGTTTTCGCGCACGTCCGTGCGCGGGTACGCCCGATCGCGGATGACCTCGGTCGCAACCGACGTTCCCATCAGCGCAACCAGCGTTACCCCCGCCATCCATCCTCGTTGCATCCGTCTTGGCCCTTCCGCGTCCCGTCACAGCGCGGGTCCCCGCTCGCGCGAGAGTACCGCGTGTGTAGAGCGGGGCTTCAGCCCCGCTGTGATGCCGGGGGCTTAAGCCCCCGGCCGTACGGCGGACCTAAAGGTCCGCCCTACGCCTTCCGCCTTCCGCCCTATCTGAAGTCTCTCCTACTGAAGATCCACATCGCGGCCACGAGCAGCGCGGCGATGTACAGAACCGCGTACGCGGCCGTCCATGCGACGAAACCCGGCGCGACGGGAAGCCCATGGACGACTTCGGCCTTGATGTCGAACGGCGCCAGGTTCGGCAGCAGGTAGTACAGCGCCCGCGCGGTCCAGGCCACCGGCGCCGACTCGACGACCTGCTCGAAGTCCCTCAGATCGGCATTAAAGTGCCCGATGACGAACAGGCCGAACGTCAGGGCCGCCGACAGCAGCGGGCTCGAGAAGGTGGAGAAAAACAGCGCGATGGCCGTGACGAGCATCAGCTGGAGGAAGATCAGGCCGACGGCTGTCAGCATGGCGGGGTCGACCGCGGGGGCGTCCCATCCCTGTGCCAGCTCGGGCGGCGTCTGCCACGCCATCCACGCCAGCACGGCGTACAGCGCGACGGCCATGACGGCGACGTTGACGGCGAGCGTCAGCACGAGCCCCAGGTACTTGCCGAGGATGAAGTCACTCCGCCGGATCGGCTTGGCCAGCAGGCTGTAGATGCTCCTGCGATCAACCTCTTTCCAGACGAGGCCGACGCCGATGAACACCGCGATAAACAGGCCGAAGGTGGCGATGGCGGCCAGGCCGAGATCCTTGATGATCTTGACGTCCTGGCCGGCCGTCAGCTGGCCGAGCAGGTAGGAGGTCCCGATGAGCAGGACGGCGAAGAACACCAGGTTGTAAAGGACCTTGTCCCTCACGGACTCCTTGAAGACGTTCACGGCAACCGAGGGGATGATCCTCAACATCAGTGGGTAGTGGATAGTGGATAGTGGGTAGTCGACACGACGGCCTCACGCCTCGGCGTGTGGCGCGCCCGCCACGTGTTTCATGAAGTAGTCCTCGAGCGTGTCGCGCACGGGATTGAGCGAAACCAGCGTGATTCCGCTCGACACCAGCTCGGCCGCCAGCTGCTCGGGGCTGGCGCCGGGAGGGACGTCCAGGGCGAACCGGTCATCGGTAATGCGCGTCCATCCGGCCACGCGCCCCTTGAGCGACTCGAGCCGCCCCTCGTCGAGCCCGGCGACCACCAGCTCCCAGCCGCGGACGTGAAACGCCAGGATGTCGCTCAGGCGCCCCTCGGCGGCCAGCCGGCCTTTCACCAGGATGGCCACCCGGCTGCAGAGCGCCTCAGCATCTCCCAGGATGTGCGAGGAGAAGAACACCGTGCACCCGCGGTCTCGCAGGTCCAGGATCAGGCGCCTGACCTGCCGCCGGCCGATCGGGTCGAGGCCCGACATCGGCTCGTCGAGGAAAACGACCTCGGGATCGTTGAGCAGTGCCTGGGCCAGGCCGACCCGCTGCAGCATCCCCTTGGAGAACTTGCGGAGCGGCATCCGCCGCTCGGGGCCGATGCCCGCCAGGTCGAGCTGCCGCGCGGTGCGCGCCCGGCGATCCGCTGGGGAGTACCCGAACAGGCTGCCGAAGTAGTCGAGCAGCTCCTCCGCGGTGAGGTGGTCGTAGAAATAGGGGTTCTCAGGCAGGAATCCGATGCGGCGCCGGACCGTGACGTCGCCGGCCGGCCGGCCGAGGATCAGAGCCCGCCCGGAGGTGGGCGCGATCAGGCGCATCAGCAGCTTGAGCGTGGTCGTCTTGCCGGCCCCATTCGGCCCCAGGAAGCCGAAGACCTCGCCGGCCTCGACGCCGATCGTCAGCCGATCGAGCGCGCGGGACGGGCGCGGGCGGAAGAAGCCGGTATCGTAGTCCTTGGTGAGCTCGTGTGTGTCGATGGCAAGCACGTCGGTTGCGCCTGTGCGCCTCGATCTCTCTTATCGGCGCGAGAGGCCCGCGTCGTTGCCAGCGGGCCTCAAGGCCCGCCGTGACGGCGGGTCTCAGGACCCGCCCTACTTGATCTTCCCCGCCTTCCGCAGCTCGTACTCAATCGCCATGTCGAAGTACTGGGCGGCGATGCCGCCGACGATGACCGTCCCGTTGATGAAGAAGGTCGGCGTGGCGTGCACGTTGAGGAGGCTGGCGAGGGCGATGTCCGACTTCACCTCCTCGAGCGCCTTGGGGTTCCGCGGGTCGTAGTTCTGCAGCAGGCCCACCGAGCGCGCCCCCTCCCTGACGAGCGCCGGGCTGAGCCGCGCCTGATTGCTGTAGAGGTAATCTTCCATCGCCTCCCCGCGGCCCGTCTCGCGCGCCATGATCCAGGCCACCGCCCCCTCACACGACGCCGTGTGATACGGGGTTCGGATGTTCGGGTTGCAGTCAGACTGCAGCGGCAGCATCTTCGACACGAACCGGACGGCTCCCGGGTATTTCGACTGGTACTTCTGCAGGATCGGCTTGAAGTCGAAGTGCGTGGCGGCACACATCGGGCACTGGTGATCCGTGTACTTCACAATCAACACTGCCGCGCCGCCGCTCGGCACCGGCACGGTCACCTTCTGCAGCGAGTCGTACCACTTCTGGAACTCGGCCTGCAGATCCTGCGTGCCCTGCGACGCAGACGCCACGCCGGCGAGCGGGTCCGCTGCGACCGACTTGCGCGGCATGAACGCCACGGCGGAGGCGGTGCCGGCCGCAAAGAGCAGCACGAGCAGCACGGCCACAGGCCGTTTCAGCACCGCACCGGCATCGCGGATCATTCGACGAGGGATGCTGATCATGGGGATTCTTGTCGCAACGCCCGACACCACGAACAGGCCTATCACGCCCACGTAGGTGACCAGGCACAACAGGCAGACGGTCTTCAGGATAAAAAACGCCGCGTAGGCAAAGTAGAGAATCGCCGCCAGCCCGACCGTCGAGCACACGAACACGTACCCCGCCAGGCTCTCCGCGATCGACGGACTGCCCCACTTGTCGGCAGACAGGAGCAGCAGCACGAAGACAAAGAAGATCACCCCGCCGAGAGCGACCGAGACCCCCATAAAACTGCCGTAGGGGCTGAGGTATGCATCGGAGCAGCTGACCGACGCGCTGACATCGCAGAAACTCGTGTAGCGGGGGTCGGACAGCAGCCTGTGATGGACCTGGAGAGACAGCGAAGAGGCAACCAGCCCCGTCAGGGCGAAGAGCAGCAGGAATCCGCGCGTGAGTCTTGTCATAGACAGTCACAGGCGGCGGCGCAGGCGTGACAGGCGGTCGGCCAGCACAGCCTCGCCGCTGCCGTCCCAGGGGCCTATTATAACGGGTTGTCGAGTCGAGGCTCGTGCCAGCGGGACGCGAGGCGGCGGCTACTGCTGGATCGGCACCGCCGGAGGAGGCGGCGGGCCGGTCTCCGGCATCACACCGGCCAGGCTCGCCGTCGATTGGAAGATCCCACCGTTGGCGTTGGTCCCAAAGTAACGCGTGCCGGTCTGCCCCGGCGTGACCGGGTCCGCCGTCGCCTGATAGCTGGACACCAGCGTTCCACCGCTGCAGCTGGTGCCCGGATTGACCAAGGCGCTTCCCATCGCAATCTGGTACCCGCTTTTACGGATGGGATTCGGGCCGCTCAGATCCGCGGCGATGAAGGCGAGCTGTCCGAGGTTTTGAAGGGTCGGCGAGTAGGCGCCCCCGCCGCAACTGGCCCAGAACGCATGCTGTGCGCTGTGAATCGCGCGAAGCGACCCGATGGCAGACGCTTCGTTGCCGGCCATGCGCGCCCGCAGCAGGCTCGGGATGGCCACGGCCGCGATGATGCCAATGACGGCAATGACGATCAACAGCTCGATGAGGGTGAATCCGCGTCGCTCGTTGACCCGCATGCGAAACCTCGATCCGCGCACGGCGGACTCAGCCCGCCCGTAGCGGCAGAAATCAAGCGCTCTCGGAACTCCCGCAGCAAGCTCGATGCCAAGGCGATCGGCAATCAGGCCTCGAAATCGTGCGGTTTTCCCGGGGAATCTCACCACCGGCGCGTCGACGGCGATCGACCGACGGGGCAACTGACACTCGGTGGCAGTCCCAATGACGAATATGTGTTATGCGGGGGAGCCCGTCAGAAACGGCAGGAGGGATGCCCGCGTCAGGCGGACATCCCTCCCGTGTGGTGGGTCCGGTCAGGCGCGCTGCCACGCGCCTGGTGGGGTGGGCGACGAGTTACTGGATCGGCGTGACCGTGCCGGCGATGGCAAACGGTTCGGCCGGTGCGGCCGCGCCCTGGGCGGCGGTCTCCTGCCAAATCGTGCTCGCCTGGTTCGTCGCAAACGCCCGAGCGCCCGTGCTGCCGGCGGTCACCGGAATCCCCGTCGCGTAGTACGTGGACCCGGTCGCAGCGCCGTTGCAGTCATTCGGCCCCACCACGTTGCCCGCTCCAGCGACCAGTGCGAAGTTGTAGCCGCTCTTGCGGTTCGGTGCGGTCGTCAGGTCCGGCGAGAGATACGGCTGGCCAACCGCCGGCGCGAGGTTGCCCCACGCGGTGGCGTAGTTGCCGGCCGCGCACGCCGAGGCGTAGGTAGCCTGCGCGCTGTTCAGCGCGCGCAGCGACCCGATGGCCGATGCTTCATTGCCCGACATCCGGGCCCGCATCAGGCCGGGGATGGCAATGGCGGCAATGATGCCGATGATTGCCACGACGATCAGAAGCTCGATCAACGTGAACCCCTTGTTGTTCCTCATCCTCTTCTCCTCATCCTCTCTGTCGCGGCCAGAAAGAGTGGCACACACGCAAGCAGATCGCCCGCCGCGCACCGACCTGCCGCCATCCCTTGTCCGGCCGGATCAACAGCAACACCGATGCCAGCTCAATTGGGATGGGACTGTGGCTGTAACCTGTTACACTTGAATGCCTTATCGGAACGGGACACTTACGTTCCCTCACGCCAGCCGCCGGCTTTGACACGAAATGACAAGCTCAAGCGACAACAAGTGACAATACTCAGGGGCTAGGGGCTAGGGGCCAGGGGCTAGGGGGGGGCCCACACCCGGCACCTCGCACCCGGTACCCCGCACGCAGCACCCGGCACGCCGCATCCCCTGCCACTACCCATGACTTTAGACGCAGGCGCTCACCGAAGGCTGTATTTCTTCGCGTAGTAGCGGAACGACCGGAAGCTCATCCCGAGCAGCTCCGCGGCTTTGACCTGGACGCCCCCCGCCCGCCGCAACGCCTGCGCGAGGTACTCCCGCTCGATCTCGTGAACATGCTGCTCGAGATCGAAGCCCGACTCCGGCAGGGCAACCGCGGTCGTCCCGGGCCGCGGCATACGGCCACACACGTGAGCCGGCAGATTGTCCGGCAGGATCGTTGGCGTCTGCTCGAGCGCAACGGCACGCTCGATGACGTTCTCCAGCTCGCGGATGTTCCCGGGCCAGTCGTACGCCGCCAGATGCCGAAGGGCGTCGGCGGAAATCCCGGTGATGTGCTTGCCCATCTGCTGGCGGTATCGCGCGAGGAAATGGTCGGCCAAGAGCGCGATGTCCTCGCGCCGCTCCCGGAGCGGCGGCAGATGGACCGGGATGACGTTGACGCGGTAGAAGAGATCCTCGCGGAACTTCCCCTCGGCGACCAGCTTGGCGAGGTCCTGGTTGGTGGCCGCGATGATGCGGATGTCGGCCTCGATCTCTTCGAGGCCGCCGACGCGCCGGAACTTGCGCTCTTGGAGGACCCGCAGCAGCTTGACCTGCATCATCGGGCTCATGTCGGCAATCTCGTCGAGCAGGATCGTGCCGCGCTCGGCCACCTCGATGAGCCCCTTCTTGTTGGCAGCGGCGCCCGTGAACGACCCGCGCATGTGGCCGAAGAGCTCGGACTCGAGCAGCGTCTCGGTGAGCGCGCCGCAGTTGAGCGCGACAAACGGCCGGTCCCGCCGGAGCGAGCTGAAGTGGATGGCCCGCGCCACGAGCTCCTTGCCCGTGCCCGACTCGCCCGTAATCAGGATAGTGCTGCCCGTCGCCGCCACCGTCTCGATGAGCTTGAAGACGGCGAGCATCGGCTCGCTCCTGCCGATGATGTCGCAGAACTGGTGCGACGACTGCAACGTGCGCTTGAGCAGCAGGTTCTCCTGCCGCAGGTGACGCTGCTCGAGCGCTTTGCGCACGCGCAGCTTCAGCTCGTCGACCTTGAACGGCTTGCTGATGTAGTCGTGCGCGCCGAGCCTGAGCGCCTCGACGGCCGTCTCGGTAGAAGCGAAGGCGGTGATCATGATCGCCAGGATGTCCTGGTCGATCGTCCGAGCCGCGCGCAGCACCTCGACGCCGCTCATATCGGGCATCTTGATGTCGGAGATCAGCAGATCGATCGGATGGCGCTCGAGCGCCGCCATGGCGGCGCGGCCGTTGTCGGCCACCAGCACCTCGTAGCCCTCGCGGCGCAGCACGATCTCGAGCAACTCCCGCATCGACGGCTCGTCGTCGACCACCAGCACGCGGGGCGGGGCCGGTCCTTCTCGTTTTGCCAGTGCTTCCTGTGCCATCGTCTACCTAGAAACTGGCGTGCGCGACCGGGGGCTGGACCCCCTCGGGCGCCACGCCCCCCTCGACCGCCGCGCGGGCGGGCAGCCGGACCTCGAACGTCGTGCCGGTACCGGGCGCCGAACAGACGTACACCTCCCCATTGTAGTCGCTGACGATGCGGTGGACGATGGCCAGACCGAGACCGGTGCCCTTGCCGAACGACCCGTGGAAGGGCTGGAAGATGCCGTCCAGCTCGTCGGCCGGGATACCGATGCCGTTGTCCTGTACCCAGAGCAGCGCCTCTGCCGGCTGTCCGTCCGTGCCCGACGCGGAATCGGGCGGCGCGGGGCCGACGCCGATTCTGAGGACGCCTCCATCCGGCATCGCCCGCAGGCCGTTGGTCGCAAGGTTCCAGACCACCTGGCGGATCTGCCCCTCGTCGGCGTCGCACCACACGGGGTCCTCGGGCACGTCCAGCTCGATACGATGGCCGTCGCCGACCAGCGCGCTGTTGCGCAGCAGGACGGTCGTGTCGGAGGCAGCCTGGCGGAGATCGACGCGCGAGAGGGCGACGCGCTGCGGGCGGGCGTACGCCAGGAAGCTGCGGATGATGTCGTTCAGCCGCTCCGACTCGCGCAGGACGATGTCCATCAGCACGGCTTGCTCGCTCGTGAGCGGCAGCTCCTGGCGCAGCACCTGGATCGAGCCGGACATCGACGCCAGCGGGTTGCGGATCTCGTGGGCGATGCCGGCCGCCATCTCGCCGACGGCCGCCAGGCGGAGCTTCGTGCGCGCGTCGCGCTCCAGGCGCCTGATGCCGGTGACGTCCTGGAACGTGAAGAGGAAGCCGGCGCGACCGGTGGTGGTCTCCAGATGTGTCGCGCTCAGGCCGACCTCGATCCGCTGGCCCGACGCGGTCGTGTAGGTGAAGTCGGCGCGCCGGCTCCGCTCCCCGCCGAGCCCCGCCGACAGCGCCGCGACAAGATCGGGCGGCAGCCGGAGCGTCTCGGCGACGTTTGTCCCGACCGCCTCGTGCGGGCGGAGGCCGGTGATGGCCTCGGCCGCGCGGTTGAAGGTCAGGATCCGGCCGTGGTAGTCGGCGGTAATCAGGCCGCTGGTCAGGCTGTCGATGACGTCCTGGTTAAACGCCTGCAGGGTGGCCAGCGCGCTGGATGCCTGCTCGAGGCTGGCGCCCGCGCGCCGCAGCCCTTCGGCGAGCGATCCGCCGAGCGCGGCCACGGCGAAGAACGCGAACACGTTGACCGCCACGGTGTACTGGGCCACCCCGGCCGGCGGCATCTCCGCCGTGCTCCGCACGAGCGCGCCCGGCAGGATCGTCGGCCACAGGTATTGGGCCACCACGACCGCCGTGTAGATCACCGTGCTCAGCGCCGCCACGAGGACGCCGCCGCGCGCGTGCCGGATGGTGGCCGCCGCAAGAATCGGCAGCACGAAGAGCAGCGAGAAGTAGCTCGTGATGCCGCCGGTGACGCAGAAGAACGCCGACACGATCAACACGTCGCAGCCGAGCTGCAGATCCACCAGCCAGGGGTGCCGATCGACGAACTGGAGGGTGACCGCCCAGAGCACCGTCAGGGCGAAGGTCAGGCCAATCAGGAAGAACGACAGGTCTGCCCGCACGAGGCCCGGCGCGTTGAGCTGCACGAGCGTCGCCGAGCCGAGCAGCATCGTGCTCACGATGGCCCGGATGCCGATCAGCCAGGCCAGCTGGCGGGGCAGCTCGGTGAAGTGCATGGATCAGGTCAGCTTGCTGATCAAGCCGAAGATCGGCAGATACATCGAGATGACGATGCCGCCGACGATGATGCCCAGAAACGCGATCATCACCGGCTCGAGCAGCGTCAGCATACCCGCCACCGCGACGTCGACCTCCTCCTCGTAGAAGTCGGCAATCTTGCCGAGCATCGTGTCGAGGGCGCCCGTGGCCTCGCCCACGGCGATCATCTGGGAGACCATCGGCGGGAAGACGCCCGTCTCCTTGAGCGGCGCCGACACCGTCTCGCCGCGCTCGATGCTCTTGCGGGTCGCCATGATGGCGTCCTCGACAATCGCGTTCCCGGCGGTCTTGGCCGTGATGTCCAGGCCGTCGAGAATCGGCACGCCCGAGCCGATCAGCGTGGAAAGCGTGCGGCAGAAGCGCGCCACCGCGATCTTCCGCAGGATCATCCCGAGGACCGGCAGGCGGAGCTGCAGGCGGTCAATCACGTGCCGCCCGCCGTTTGTCGCGTAATACTGCCGGAAGCCGAAGACGAGCGCGACCAGGCCGATCAGGATGAACGGCATGAACCGCACCAGCGCGTTGCTCATCCAGATGACCAGCCGGGTCGGCAGCGGCAGCTCGGCGTTTAGGCCGGCGAACAGCGCGGCAAACGTCGGAATGACCTTCCACAGGATGACGGCGACGACGCCGCCGGCAATGATAATGACGCCGATCGGGTACATCATCGCCGACTTGACCTGCGCCTTCAGCTTGACCGCCTTCTCGATGTACGTGGCCAGGCGCTTGAGGATCGTGTCCAGGATGCCCCCCGCCTCGCCCGCGGCGATCATGTTCGTGAACAGCGCGTCGAAGGTGCGCGGGTGCTTCTTCATCGCGTCGGCCAGCGAGGCGCCGGACTCGACGTCCGCGCGCGTCTGCAGGATGGTCTTGGCGAAGTTCCGGTCCTCCTCCTGGTTGCCGAGGATGTCCAGGCACTGCACCAGGGGCAGCCCGGCGTCGATCATGACCGAGAACTGTCGCGTGAAGACCGCGAGGTTCCGCGCCGAGGCCTTCCGGCCCGCGCGCCCCCGGCCGGCCTTGTCGGCGGCCTTCGTCTTCGCAGGCGCGATTCGGGTGACGAGGATCTGATCCCGGCGGAGCGCCGCCACCGCGGCCTCCCGGCTGTCGGCAATCCGCTCGCCGCTGATCTGCTCGCCCGCGCGCGTTCGACCGCTGAATGCATAGGTGGCCATGGTCGATTCCCCACTCCCTCCTGGTCCTGCCCGTTATCGTCTGGCGCCCGCGGCGGCCCGCTGGGCGTGGGCGTGCCCCATGCCCGCGCCGGGAACAACGCCGACGCCGCGGGTGATCATCTCCGTGAGCTCATCCTTGTGCGACGAGGTATTGAGCGCGGTCTCCATCGTGATCTTTCCCGAGAGGTAGAGGCTGGCCAGCGATTGGTTGAAGGTCTGCATGCCCAGCCTCTCCTGCCCCGCCTGCATGGACGAGTAGATCTGGTGAACCTTGTCCTCCCGGATGAGGTTGCGGATCGCGGGCGTCGGCACCAGGATCTCGAGGGCGACCACGCGCCCCGGGATCTTCGCCCGCGGCAGCAGCGACTGGCAGACAATCCCTTCGAGCACGAGCGAGAGCTGCGTGCGAATCTGCCCCTGCTGGTGGGCGGGGAAGATGTCGATGATGCGGTTGATGGTCTGAGAAGCCGAGTTCGTGTGCAGCGTGGCGAGCGTGAGGTGGCCGGTCTCGGCGATTCGAAGCGCCGATTCGACCGTCTCGAGGTCGCGCATCTCGCCAATCAGCACGATATCGGGGTCCTCGCGGAGCGCGGCGCGCAGCGCCGGCGCGAAGCCGACCGTGTCGCTGTGCACCTCGCGCTGGTTGACCAGGCATCCTTTGTGCGCGTGGATGTACTCGATCGGATCCTCGATCGTCAGGATGTGATCGCAGCGCTCGTGGTTGATCTTGTCGAGCATCGCCGCCAGCGTCGTCGACTTGCCGCTGCCGGTGGGACCGGTGACCAGCACGAGGCCGCGCGGCCGCTCGGAGAGGCGCGCGATGACCGGCGGCAGGCCCAGCTCCTCGAAGCCGCGGATGCGCTCCGGGATCAGCCGGTAGACGGCCGCCACGGCGCCGCGCTGGTTGAAGACGTTGCACCGGAACCGCGCGATGCCGCGGATCCCGAAGGAGAAGTCGAGCTCCATCGTCTCTTCGAAGTGCTTCTTCTGCGCGTCCGTCATGACGCTGTAGGCCAGCTGCTTCGTTTCCGCCGGCGTCAGGTCGGCGAGGGGGAGCCGCTGCAGCTTGCCATGCACCCGCACCTGAGGGGGGCTGGCCGTGGTCAGGTGCAGATCCGACCCGTCCAGTTCGACGGTCGCCTTGAGCAATTCAGGCAACGTGACCATTGTCGTCCTCGTCATCCAGCGCGAGCCGCTGGTCCCGATCCCTGATCCCCGATCCCTGCTCTACCCCACCGTTTCCCTGAGCACTTCCTCGACCGTGGTGACGCCGTCCCTGATCTTGCGGAGGCCGCTCTGGCGCAGCGTCAACATGCCCTGGTCGACGGCCTTCCGCCTGAGCTCGAGGCCTGAGGCGCCGACGAGGATGAGCTCGCGCAGCTCGTCGGTGACCTCCATCACTTCGTACAGCCCGATGCGCCCCCGGAAGCCGGTGCCGTTGCACTGATCGCAGCCGGCGCCTTTGAGCGGGACCACCGCCGCGGCGTCGGCCTGGCTGAAGCCGATCTTGACCAGTGCCGGCGCCGGCACGGGGTCCGGCTGCTTGCAGGCGCCGCACACCCGGCGGACCAGGCGCTGGGCGCAGATCAGGTTGACGGAGCTGGCGACCAGGAACGGCTCGATGCCCATGTTCATCAGGCGGCTGACCGTGCTGGGCGCGTCGTTGGTGTGCACCGTCGAGAGCACCAGATGGCCCGTCAGCGCAGCCTTGACGGCAATCTCCGCCGTCTCGAAGTCCCGAATCTCGCCGACGAGGATGATGTTCGGATCCTGCCGCAGGAAGGACCTGAGCGCCGCGGCGAAGTTGAGGCCGATCCCCTCGCGGATCAGCACCTGGTTGATCCCGGCGAGGTTGAACTCGACCGGGTCCTCCGCCGTGAGGATGTTGGTCTCCTGGGTGTTGAGCCTGGAGATCGAGGAGTAGAGCGTGTTGGTCTTGCCGCTTCCGGTCGGCCCGGTGACGAGCACCATGCCCCAGGGCCTCTGGATGGCCGCTTCGAACCGCGTGAGGGACTCCTCCTCGAAGCCGAGCCTCGTCATGTCGAGCATCAGCTTGTCGCGGTCGAGCAGGCGCATGACGACCTTCTCGCCGAAGAGCGTCGGCAAGGTCGAGACGCGGAAGTCGATCTCCTTGGTCTTGCCGTTGTCGCTGTAGCGGATCTTGATCCGGCCGTCCTGGGGCAGGCGTTTTTCGGCAATGTCCAGCTTGGCCATGATCTTCACGCGCGACGCGATCGCCTCACGGAACTTGAGCGCCGGCGTCATCATGTTGTAGAGGACGCCGTCGATGCGGTAGCGGACCCGAAGCTCCTTCTCGTACGGCTCGATGTGGATGTCGCTCGCGGCCTTGTGGATGGCCGACATCAGGATGACGTTCACGAGCCTGATAATCGGCGCCTCTTCACCCTGGCGCGCGAGCGCCTCGGCGCTGATCTCCTCCAGGTCCTCCAGGACCTGCACGTCGCCCGCGTCGACGTCGGGCATGTCCTCGAGCGCGCGGGTGGCCAGCTCGAGGGCGCTGGGCCCCTCGGCGGCGGCCGGCAGGCCGCCGTTGTAGTACTTCGCGATCGCCTCGGCGACCATCGCCTCTGAGGCGACGACCGGCTCGACGTTGTAGCCGGTCATGAACTTGATGTCGTCCATGGCGAACACGTTCGTCGGGTCCGTCATGGCGATGGTGAGCGTCGCGCCCGACCGGGCGAGCGGGACGATCTGGTACTTCTGGGCCGTCTCGGCCGGCACCAGCTTGAGCACGGCGGGGTCGATCTCGAAGGCCGCGAGATCAATCGACGGGACGCCGTACTGCCGGCTGAGCAGCGCCGTGATCTCCTCGTCTGCGACCAGGCCGAGCTTTACGAGCGTGATGCCGAGCTTCCCTCCATTGGCCTTCTGATGCCCGAGGGCATCCTGGAGCTGAGCCGGCGTGATCCGCTTCTCCTTGAGGAGAAGCTCTCCAATGCGAACAGACATGGATAGGTTGACTTATAGTCGAATGACGGATTTTGTCAATTCTCGCCCGTTTGTGTCAGCGCCCGAGGGTGTTCCGGCCGGCGTCTTCGTGTGATTCCGAGCGCTAACACATTTTTCCTCAACAGTTTACACACACAGAAGGCGGGCACAATCCCACCCCTGGGATTCTGAGATCTTGTCGGCAGGCTCGTAGCGGGGCTGTAGGCAGGGGTCGGAACTCATTTTGCTACAGGCAGGGGTGCCTATAGCAAAATGAGTTCCGACCCCTGGAAGGCCTAGAAGGCGACGAGGACGGCAGCAGCGAGCACGGTGGTCCAGAGGCCGTTCTTGTCGCCGACGGCACTCTGCGTGATGGCCTGCGTCCGGACAATCTGGCGGGACAGGCGGTAGACCGCCTTCTTCTCGTCCCAGCTCTTGTCGGGGTCGAACTCGACTCCCAGCGTTGTCGCCAGCATCTCGGCCGCCAGCTCCTCCGCGTAGTCGCCGGCGGTCTCTTCCTTTTCGCCGAAACTGTGGTGCTCGGACAGATACCCGTAGGTGGTGCGGTCCGCCGGGATCGCCAGCCCCACGCTGGCCGCAATGAGCCGGTGAGGTTCCCTCGTGGCGGCCTCCGACATCACACAGAACGTGATCTGCCCGGCGCTCAGCTTCCGCACCCCTTCCTGGCGCGTGAGGATCTTGCAGCCGGGCGGGAAGATGCTCGACACCCGCACCAGGTTGCAGGCCTGGATGCCGGCCGACCGCAGCGCCAGCTCGAAGGACGAGAGCTTCTCGCGGTGCCTGCCGACACCTTTTGTCAGGAACAACTCGCGGGGCACAAAACCTTCCACCTCAGTCTCCTTCCGCGCCTCCGGTACCGGGACGGCGGGCCGCCCGCGACGCCGCAGACATCAGATCCGGGACAATAAACCGCCCGCACGCGCAGACAGCAGCCCGGCGGACGCCCGGACCGAAAACGCATCGTAATGAACGAGTTGCCTGCTGTCAAGACGACGGCCGGGCGAAACATCTGCCCGTCGGAAGCCGTATATGCACTAGTGGGGGTACAATAGCCCGTTTGGCCCCCACGACGAGGCGCATCCATGAGCACTCCCGCAACTCCGTCCGCCCCGGACACCGCCCCGATGGGGCTCGTGTCGCGGTTTTTCGGGATCATCACATCGCCGCGCCAGACGTTCGCCAGCGTAGCCGCCCATCCCAAGTGGCTTGGCATGCTTGCGGTCATCGTCTTGTGCAGCGCCGCGATGGCCGTCTGGTTTCAGTCAACCGAGGTCGGCAAGTTCGCCATGATCGACACCTCGGTGAAGGCCCTTGAGTCGTTCGGCTTCAACCCGAGCGAGCAGATGCTCGACCAGATGGAAAAGCAGATGCTGGAGACGCCGCTCTGGCGCACGGTGCTGCAGACCGGCCTCTCGATTCTGGTCTTCACGCCCGTGATGTACCTCGTCATCGCGGGCATCGCGTTCGCCATCTTTACCGCGGCCCTCGGCGGCGGCGCCACCTTCAGGCAGGTGTTCGCCACGGTTGTGCACGGGGGCGTCATCTCGACGCTCGGGCAGCTGTTCAGCTACCCGATCTTCTACCTTCGTGAGTCGATGACCGGCGCGACGAACCTCGGGGTGCTGCTGCCGATGCTCGCCGAGGACAGCTTCCTGGCGAAGTTCCTCGGGGCCATTGATCTCTTCACGGTGTGGTGGGTTGCGGTGCTGGCCATCGGGGTGGCCGTGCTGTACCGCCGGAAGACGCAGCCCATCGCCATTTCGCTCTTTGCGGTTTACGGGGTGATTGCCGCCGCGATTGCGGCATTCCAGGCCATGCGGAGTTCTTCATGACACGGAAGAAGGCACTGATCGGGCTGGGGATCGTGGCGCTCGCGGCCGCGCTGGTGTACGCCAACCTCGTGTACCAGAAGGTCGAGGGACCGACGGTCACGGCGGAAGCCGTCGCCTCGCGCGACCTGGAGGCCATCGTTTCGGCTTCGGGGAGGATCCAGGCGAAGAAACAGGTCAACATCAGCGCCGACCGGATGGGGCGCGTCGTCCGCCTTGCCGTTCAGGAGGGGGATCGCGTCAAGGCGGGCCAGTTCCTGCTCCAGATCGATCCGCGGGTGCTCAAGACGGTGGTCCAGCGCGGGGAGGCCAACCTCGAGGCGCAGCGGACCCGGCTGGCTCAGGCGCGCATTCAGGTCGAGAACGCACGCGTCAGCCTCCGGCAGGCGCAGGAGACGCTCAAGCGCCAGCAGGGGCTCTGGGCGGACAAACTGACGACGCGGGAAGCGCTCGAACAGGCGGAGAATCAGGTGGCCCTGCGGCAAGGCGAGCTGAAGACCGCGGAGTCGGCCGTGGCGACACAGGAACAGACCATCCGCAGCAACCAGGCGGATCTCGAGAGCGCGCGGCACGACCTGAGCCTCGTGACCGTGGAGTCGCCGATCGACGGCCTGGTCGTGCGCCGCAACATCGAGGAGGGCGAAACCGCCGTCGTCGGCACGATGAACCAGGCGGGCACGGTGCTGCTGACGATTGCCGACATGTCGGTCATCGAGGCCGAGATCGAGGTGGACGAGACCGACATCCCGACGGTCGAGATCGGCCAGAAGGCGAAGGTCTCGATTGACGCGATCCCGGATCGGACCTTCTCGGCCACGGTCACCGAGGTGGGGAACAGCCCCATCCAGACGTCGGTGACGAGCGGCGCCCGACAGGCAACGAACTTCAAGGTGGTGGTGACGCTGGACGGCGAGATCCCGGCGGTGCGGCCGGGCTTCACGTGCACGGCCGACATCACGACGGCGACGCGACCCCAGGCGGTGGCGGTGCCGATTCAGGCGCTCACGGTCCGCGAGGTGACCGTGGACTCCGCCGGGCAGATCGTGCGCGAGCCGGAGACGCGCCGGCGACGCCGGACATCGTCGAGCGCGGGCGCGGCCTCCGCAGATGAGCTCAAGCCCGGCGAGGCCAAGAAGGAAGTGGAAGGGGTGTTCCTCATCCGCTCCGACAGGAGCGACACGGTCGAGTTCGTGGAGGTGAAGACGGGCATCGCCGGCGAGAAACACTTCGAGGTGCTCGAAGGGCTCAAGGTCGGCGACCGCGTGGTCACGGGCCCGTTCAGCTCCGTGCGGGAGCTGGCCGACGGCGTCGCGGTCAAGATCGAGACCGAGAACAAGTCGTAATGCACCTGCTCGTCGAATCCATCAGCATCGCGCTGAACGCCATCTGGGCGAACAAGCTCCGGTCGTTCATGACGGTGATGGGGAACATCATCGCCGTCACGTCGATCATCGCGGTGGTGTCGCTTGTCGACGGGCTGAACGGCGCGGTCAAGGACGCGATCCTGAGCGAGGTGGAGGCCGACGTCTTCGTCGTGCAGCGCCGCCCGATCACGACGAGCGAGGAGGACGAGGAGCGGACGCGCAGCTTTCCGCGCGTGACGCTCGAGGACGCCAGCGCCATCCGCCGGTTCAGCCCGATCGTCAAGGCGGTGATGGCCGAAGCCAGCAGCTCCGGCGAAGCCACCTACCGCGAGCACATCCTCGAAAGCGTCACCATCCGCGGCGTCACGCGCGATTACCTCAACTTCACGAGCTACAAGATCGCGCAGGGGCGGTTTATCAGCCCGAGCGAGATCGACCGGAACCGGGCGGCGGTCGTGCTGGGATGGGACACGGCGGACCGGCTGTTCGGAGGCGCCGATCCGCTCGACAGGGTGGTCAAGATTGCGGGCTCGCACTTCCGCGTCGTCGGCGTCGCCGAGAAGAAGGGCGCGATCTTCGGCATGTCGCAGGACGAGTTCGTCGTGATCCCGCTCGGCGCGTTCCAGAAGATCTTCGGCGCGCGGCAGTCGCTGCAGGTCACGGTCAAGCCGATGGATCCGGCCCTGATCGAGGAGGCGATGAACGACGCGACGGCAGCCCTCAGGATTCAGCGCCGCCTGCGGCCCAGCGAGGAGGACAACTTCGGCCTCTTCACCTCGGAGACGTTCCTGCGGATCTACCGGGACGCGACCACCAAGATCTTCGCCGTGCTGATCGGCGTCGTCGCACTGTCGCTCGTCGTCGGCGGCATCGTGATCATGAACATCATGCTGATGGTCGTCTCCGAGCGCACGCAGGAGATCGGCCTCCGGAAGGCCATCGGCGCGCGGCGGCGTCACATCATCTGGCAGATCCTGACGGAGTCGGTGACGCTGTCGGTCGCCGGGGGCGTGGTCGGAACGTCGCTCGGGTTCCTCGTGGCCCTGATCATCTCGAAGGCGACGCCGCTACCGGCCGCGGTGCAGTGGTGGTCGGTGGCCATGGGCATCGGCATGACGGCCGCGGTCGGCATGTTCTTCGGCCTCTACCCGGCGATGCGCGCGGCGCGACTGGACCCGATCGAGGCGCTTCGGAGGGAATAAAGGAGTCGACTGCTGAGTGTTGACTGACTGACGACTGATATGCGCGTTGCACTCTACACAGACGTCGTCGCGATGGCGCTGGATACGCTCCGGACGAACAAGATGCGTTCGTTCCTGACGGTCCTGGGCGTGGTCATCGGCATCACCGCGATTGTCGGCATGACGTCGCTCGTGCGCGGCTTCGACGAGTCGCTGCGCGACTCGATCCGTGAGCTCGGGCCGAAGACGATCTTCCTCGCGAAGTTCAGCGGCATCAGCTTCATGGGCGGCAACGAGTTCAAGGACCTCATCAAGCGGCCGGTGCTCACCGTCAACGACGCCAAAGCCATCGAGCGCGAGGCGTCGACGGTGGAGAAGGTGGACGTCTGGCTCGGCGCCTGGGGCATTCCCACCCAGGAGCGGGTCTTCTACAAGGGGGAGCAGACCAAGGCGCTCTCCGTCTGGGGCGTCACCGAGAACTACGCGGAGGCCAACTTCCTGAAGATGGATCAGGGCCGGTTCTTCACGGCGGCGGAGGTGCGCCACCGGAAGCCCGTCGTGGCCCTGGGGCAGACGGCCTACAAGGCGCTCTTCCCCTTCGTCGATCCGGTCGGCAAGGAGGTGCGGATCGGCACCGCCCGGTACGAGGTGGTTGGCGTGATCGCGCCGAGACCCAACGCCGGCGGCATGGACAGCGGCCAGGACGATTTTATCGTCATTCCGTACACGGCGTTCGAGAAACAGTTCGGGTGGGCCACGTTCACGGGACGCGTGCGCGTCAACGGCGCGGTTGCCGACGCCGGCGCCATGCAGAGCGCCATGATCGTCGTCGTGCCGCGCGAGGACGCCTCGCAGGCCGACGCGATCCGCGAGGTCGAGCGGATCATGCGCGTCCGCCACAACCTGACGCTCGAGAAACCCAATGACTTCGACGTCGTGACGCAGGATGCCGCCCTCAAGGTCTGGGACCAGCTCACCGGGTACGTCTTCCTCGGCCTCGTGGCCCTCTCCTCGATCGCGCTCATGGTCGGCGGAATCGGCGTCATGGCCATCATGATGATCTCGGTCACCGAGCGCACGCGGGAGATCGGCATCCGGAAGGCGCTCGGCGCCCGCCGCCGGGAGGTGCTCTCCCAGTTCCTCCTCGAAGCCTCCGTCCTCACGTCGCTCGGGGGCCTGCTCGGGATTCTCTTCGGCGCCGCCATCGGGTTCGGGGTGCACTACTTCGCGGACTTCCCTGTCTCGTTGCCCTGGTGGTCGTTCGCGCTCGGCATCGGCTTCTCAACATCGGTCGGCATCTTCTTCGGCATGTACCCCGCGGTGAAGGCCGCCCGGCTCGATCCGATCGAGGCGCTGCGCTACGAGTAGGGCCCGGCCGGACACGTTCCCCGGATCCCGCAAGCCGCGCCTGCTCCGGTTCGGATTCCCGCCATTTCGTTGTATGATTTGAGTTTGTGTCCCCGTCGGTTGACGAAGCCGGTGGGGAGGAGGACGAACGCCTATGAAGGTCTATGACGCCGCCACGGTCCGGAACGTGGCGCTCGTCGGCCACAGCGGAGCGGGCAAGACGCAGCTCGCCTCCGCCATCCTGTTCGATGCCGGCATGGTCAACCGGCTCGGCAAGGTGGACGACGGGACAACCGTGACCGACTTCGACGATGAAGAGATCGCCCGCAAACATACGCTGGCCTCGTCGCTCGCCTACGCCGAGTGGAACAAGACCAAGGTCAACCTCATAGACACCCCCGGCATTGCGAACTTCCTCGCAGACGCCCAGGCCGCCCTGCGCGTCTCCGACGCCGCCCTGGTGGTCGTCGATGCCGTGTCGGGCGTCGAGGTCCAGACCGAGAAGGTCTGGGAAGCGGCCGACGCGCTCGAGTTGCCGCGTGTCGTGGTGCTGAACCGGTACGACCGCGAGCGGGCGAGCCTTGACCGATCGCTGGAATCGCTGCATGCCGCCTTCGGGCGCACGGTGGTGCCGATCCAGATTCCCATCGGCAACGAGAAGACCTTCAAGGGCGTCATCGACCTCGTGTCGATGAAGGCCTTCACGTTCGAGGCGGACGGCTCGAGCACGATGGTCGAAGGGCCGGTTCCGGCCGGTTCCGCGGAGGCCGCACAGGCCAGCCGCGAGGCCCTCATCGAGATGGTGGCCGAAGCCGACGACCAGCTGATGGAGAAGTTCTTCGAGGCGGGCACCCTGACGCAGGACGAGCTGGTCTCGGGGCTGCGCAAGGCCGTCTTCGGCCGCCGGGTCTGCCCGCTGGTCTGCACCTCGGCCATCCTCAACGTCGGCATCCAGCCGATGCTGGACGCCATCGTCCAGCTGCTGCCGACGCCTGCCGACCGCGAGTGCAAGGCGGTGCACGCGAAGACCGGCGCCGAGGTGACGGTGGCTGCCTCCGACACGGCGCCGTACGCGGCGTTTGTCTGGAAGACCGTTGCCGACCCCTTCGCCGGGCGCATCAGCATGTTCCGGGTGATGTCAGGCGTGCTCAGGTCCGACAGCACCGTCTACAACCTGACCCGGGAGACGCCCGAGCGCCTCGGGCACCTCGTGCTGCTCGAGGGCAAGACCCAGACCGACGTGCCCGAGATCAAGGCCGGGGACCTCGGCGCGGTGGCGAAACTCAAGGACACCGTCACGAGCGACACGCTCGCCGACAAGGGCGGCGTGCGCTTCGCGCCGATCGTCTTCCCCGAGCCGGTGCTGTCGTACGCCATGGAGCCGCGGAGCCGCGGAGACGAGGACAAGATCAGCAGTTCGCTCCAGCGCCTGCAGGAGGAAGATCCGAGCATTCGATCGAGCCGCGATCCTCAGACGAAGGAACTGCTGCTCTCCGGCCAGGGCCAGGTGCACATCGAGGTCACCGTCGCGAAACTCAAGCGCCGGTTCGGCGTGGAGGTCAACCTCAAGCCGCCGCGGATTCCGTACCGCGAGACGATTACCGCGTCCACCGAGGCGCAGGGGCGCCACAAGAAGCAGACGGGCGGCCACGGCCAGTTCGGGGACTGCAGCATCACGATGGAGCCGCTGCCGCGCGGCGCAGATTTCGAGTTTGTCGACGAGATCTTCGGCGGCTCGATTCCGCAGCAGTTCCGGCCGGCGGTGGAGAAGGGGATCCAGGACGCGCGGCTGCGCGGGTTTCTGGCCGGCTATCCCGTCGTCGACTTCAAGGTCACGCTCGTCGACGGCAAGTTCCACCCGGTGGACTCGAACGAGCTGTCGTTCAGGATGGCGGGCCGCCTGGCGTTCAAAGACGGCATGTCACGCGCCAGGCCGACGATCCTCGAGCCGATCATGAACGTCGAGATCTACGCGCCGAACGACTTCGCGGGCGATCTGATGGGGGACCTCAACGGCCGGCGCGGGCGCATCGGCGGCATGGACACCCGTGGCGGGATGACGGTGATCAAGGCGCAGGTCCCGATGGCCGAGATGCTGACGTACGAGCAGCAGCTGACCTCCGCGACCGGCGGCCGCGGCTCCTACCACATGGAGTACTCGCACTACGAAGAGGTGCCCTCCCACCTGCAGACGAAGATCATCGCCGCTGCGAAGGCGGAGAAGGCTGGAGAGGCGGAGGAAGAGGAATAGTCGACAGTTGACTGACGACTACTTGCCCTTGGCCCCCCGCCCGCCGGGCGCGCGTCTCGAGCCGCCCGACCCCTTGCGCGCGGCGGCGCGAGCCTGGCTCTTGACCTCGGCAGCAGCCGCCGCCGCGTCTTCGCTTTCCTCGGCGGTCTTCTTGCCGCCGCGTATCCGCGCGGCCGCGGCGCGCAGGCGGCCGCCGACCCCCTGAGCCTTCGGCTTCTCGGCCTTCTCCTTCGCGGTCTTCTCGGCGGCAGCCTTGGGGTTAAACTCGCTGCCAACGAGTTCCACGAGCGCCCGTTCGGCGCTGTCGCCGCGGCGGAATCCGACGCGCAGGAGCCTGGTGTACCCGCCCGGCCGCTCGGCAAACCGTGGGGCCAGCACGTCGAAGAGCTTCGTGACCACCTCACGGTCCCGGATGTCCCTGAGGACAAGGCGGCGGGCGTTCAGGGCTCGGACGGGATTGGGCTCCCCCGCGACGCCCCGCCTGGCCACCGTGATCAAGTGCTCCACAAACGGTCGGAGCTCCTTGGCCTTCGGCACGGTGGTCTCGAGGTGCTCGTAGCGGAGCAGATCCGTGGACAGCGAGCGGAGCAGCGCGATTCGGTGCTCGGTCACGCGTCCGAGCTTGCGGTTGGCGACTTTATGGCGCATATAGCAGCTACCTATTCCGCCTGTTCCTCTCCCGCCGGCTGGTCCAGCCGCATGCCGAGGCTGAGGCCCATGCTCTGCAGGATTTCCTTGATCTCGTTGAGCGACTTGCGGCCGAAGTTCTTCGTCTTGAGCATCTCGGCTTCGGTCTTCTGGACGAGTTCGCGGATGGTCCGGATGTTCGCGTTCTTCAGGCAGTTGTACGAGCGGACCGACAGCTCGAGCTCCTCAACGCTCTTGTCGAGGCTCTCGTTGAGCACGCTCGTGCGCGGCTGCTCGGCAGGCGCCTCCAACAACTCGTCGGCGGCGTCGTCGAGGTTGATGAAGATGTTCAGGTGCTCGCGCACGAGCTTGGCCGCATTCGACACCGCATCGCGCGGCGTGATCGACCCGTCGGTCCACACGTCGAGGGTCAGCTTCTCGTAGTCGGTCGTCTGGCCCAGACGGGCGGCCTCGACAAGGTAGTTGACCTTCTTGACCGGCGAGTGCACCGAGTCGACGGGAATCCAGCCGATCCCGAGGTCCTCGTCGAAGTTGCGGTCGGCGGCGACGTACCCGCGCCCGCGCTTCATTCGCATCTCCATCTGCAGGCTGCCGCCCTCGGCGACCGTTGCGATGTGGGCGTCGGGCTCGAGGATCTCGACGTCGCCGTCGGCCTCGATGTCCCGCGCCTTGACGTCGCCCGCCTTGCTGGTCCGGAGGTACAGCGTCTTGGTCTGATCGACGTGCAGCTTGAAGGGGATCTGCTTCAGGTTGAGGATGATGTCGGTGGCGTCCTCGACGACCCCGGGGATCGGCGAAAACTCGTGCAGCACCCCTTCGATGCGCACGGCGGTGATGGCGGCCCCCTCGATGGAGGACAGCAGCACGCGCCGCATGGCGTTGCCGATTGTCGTGCCGAAACCGCGCTCGAACGGCTGCGCGTGGAACCGGCCGTACCGGTCCGTCAACGTCTCCCGCTCGAACTCAAGCCGCTTGGGCCGCTGAAATCCTTTCAACAGCATCGGGTCAGTCCTTTCTTCCGCCCCTGGCCGATTCTGCCGGCGTCCGGGCGCCCCCGGCGGGGGCGGCCGCCGCCCGGCGGCCGCAGGCTATTTCGAGTACAGCTCGACGATCAGCTGCTCCTGCACCGGCAAGTTGATCTGCTCGCGTGTGGGCAGCGACATCACCCGGCCGCTGAACTTCTCCGCATCCAGCTGCAGCCACTCGGGCACGCCCCGCCCCTTCACCTCTTCCACGCCGTGCTGGATGGTGGTGCTCTTCTGGCTGGAGGGCCGGACCATCACCGCATCGCCCGCGCGGACTAGGTACGACGGGATGTTCACCTTCCTGCCGTTCACGGTGAAGTGGCCGTGGCGCACCAGCTCGCGAGCCTGCGACCGCGACGTCGAGAAGCCCAGGCGGTAGACCACGTTGTCGAGACGCCGCTCGAGCAGCTGCAGCAGCACCGTGCCGGTGATCCCGCGTTGCCGTTCGGCGGCCTCGAAGTACAGCCGGAACTGATCCTCCAGCACGCCGTAGATCCGCTTGACCCGCTGCTTCTCGCGGAGCTGGACGCCGTAGCCCACCATCTTGGGGGCGCGCCTCTTGCCGTGCTGCCCGGGCGGGAAGTTGCGCTTCTCGATCGCGCACTTCTCCGTGTAGCAGCGCTCCCCCTTGAGGAACAGCTTCATGCCTTCACGCCGGCACAGCCGGCAGACCGCACCGCTATATCTGGCCATTCTCTCTTCCTTCGTCGAAGGAATCGGGATTCGGGAGGGGATGTCACCCGCAGGCCTGCGCCCGTTGACCCCCGATCCCTGATCCCCGATCCCTGATCCCTGCTCCCTGCCTACACCCGTCTCCGCTTCGACGGCCGGCAGCCGTTGTGCGGGATTGGTGTCACGTCACGGATCGACTTGACGTCGATCCCGATCGTCTGCAGCGCGCGGATGGCCGACTCGCGGCCGGCGCCCGGCCCCTTGACGCGGACCTCGGCGGTCCGCATGCCGAAGGCCTTCGCGGCGTTCCCCGCATTGATGGCGGCCTGCGTGGCCGCGAACGGCGTCCCTTTGCGCGACCCCTTGAAGCCGATCGCGCCGGCGCTCGACCACGACACGACGTGCCCCTCGGCATCCGCGATCGTGATGATCGTGTTGTTGAACGACGCCTGGATGTACACGACGCCGTGGTGGACGATCCGCTTCTCGCCCCGCTTCTTGTACGCCTTCTTGGCCGGACGCTTCGCGGTCTCTTTCGGTTGCGCTCCCTCGACGGGCTCTGTTTTTGCCATCCGCCTACACCGTCTTCTTCTTGGCGACCGCCCCCCGGCGCGGACCCTTCCGCGTGCGGGCGTTGGTCCTGGTCCGCTGGCCCCTCACCGGCAACCCGCGGCGATGCCGCAGGCCCCGGTAGCAGCCGATGTCCATCAGCCGCTTGATGTGCATCGACACCTCCTTGCGGAGGTCTCCTTCCACGCCGCCCTGCTCCTCGATGACCCGGCTGATCTTCCTCACATCGTCCTCGGACAGATCCTTGACGCGCACGTCGGGGCTGACGCCCGCCGCCGCCAGGATCACGTTCGATCGGTGCCGGCCGATGCCGAAGATGTAGGTGAGCCCGATCTCGACGCGCTTGGTCCGTGGGAGATCGACGCCTGCGATACGTGCCATGATTCTTGATCCTCGTGGTAACCAGGGGCTAGGGACCAGGGGCAGGGACCGGATGCACTGGTCCCCGGCCCCTAGCCCCTGGTCCCTAGCCCCTGGTTTCTACCCCTGCCGCTGCTTGTGCTTCGGGTTCGTGCAGATCACCCGCACCACCCGCCCCCGCCGGACGACCTTGCACTTGTCGCAAATCCGCTTCACCGATGCTCGGACTTTCATCGCTCGCGATCCTTGTAGGGGCCAGGGCCTCGGGGCCAGGGGCCAGTCCGCCAACGCTGCGGTACTCGCCCCGGGTGCACGCTCTCAGGGCTAGTCCCTGGACCCCAGTCCCTAGCCCCCAGTCCGTTTCACTTATACCGGTACGTAATCCGCCCTCTCGTCAGATCGTACGGCGACAGTTCCACGAGCACGCGATCGCCGGTGAGGATCCGGATGAAGTTCTTGCGCATCTTCCCGGATACGTGCGCCAGCACCTGGTGCTTGTTCTCGAGCTCGACGCGGAACATCGCGTTCGGAAGCGACTCGAGCACGACGCCGGTTACCTCAATCGTGTCCTCTTTCGCCACCGGTTCTCCAGATTCCCCGGGGCGCCTGCTTCGTGCCCCCGGCCGAGATCCGCCGCTGCCCCGTACCGTCCCGATCCGTCAGCACCAGCGGGCCGGACGCCGTGACGGCCACCGTGTGCTCGAAGTGCGCCGCCAGGCTCCCGTCCTTCGTCACCGCCGTCCACCCGTCGTCCAGGACCCTGACGCCAGGCTGCCCCATGCTGACCATCGGCTCGATGGCGAGCACCATGCCTTCCGCCAGCCTCGGCCCGCGGCCCGGCGTGCCGAAGTTGGGGATCTGCGGCTCCTCGTGCATCGACCGGCCGATCCCGTGGCCCACGAACTCGCGCACGACCGAGTACCCGTTCGCCTCGACGTGCCGCTGCACGGCGTGGCTGATGTCCGAGACGCGGTTGCCGATCCGCGCCTGCCCGATGGCCTCGTACAGCGACTGTTCGGTCACCCGCAGCAGCCGCGCGGCCTCCTCCGGGATCTCGCCAATCGGGACCGTCAGCGCCGCGTCGCCGTAGAAGTCGTCCAGCAGCACGCCGACGTCGATTGACAGGACATCGCCGTCGCTCAGCCTGCGCTGCGACGGGATCCCGTGGATCACCTGCTCGTTCACCGAGGCGCAGATCGTCGCCGGGTACCCCCGGTATCCCTTAAACGCGGGAACCCCGCCGGCCGCCCGGATGGTCGACTCGGCCAGTTCGTCCAGCGCGGCGGTGGTCACACCGGGGGCCGCCGCCGCCTTCAGCGCGCCGAGCACGTCCGCCACCAGCAGGTTCGCCGCGCGCATCCGCCCGATCTCGGCCGCCGACTTGCACACGATCACCGGGTCCGCTCCTGCGCGCGGTCAGCCGGGGCCGCGGGCGACTCGCGACCGGCCGCATCGATGGCGGAGGCGAGATCGGCAGCCACGGCGTCGGGCGCCAACGCGCCGTCGACCGAGCGAAACGTCGGCCGGTCCCGGTAGAACTCGACGAGCGGCCGCGTGTCGCGCGCGTACACCCGCAGCCGCTCGCGCACGACATCCTCGCGATCGTCCGGCCGCTGGGTCAGCGCGCCGCCGCAGCGGCGGCAGGCCGCATCGGTCCGGCCCTCGGCGTTCGCGCCGCAGGCGCTGCAGACCCGGCGCGCGGTCAGCCGCGACACCAGCTCGTCGTCTCCCACCGCGATGTCGACGATGACGAGCGGCGGGCGGCCCTCCATCAGGCCGTCCAGGGCCCGCGCCTGCGCGACCGTCCGCGGGAACCCGTCCAGCACGAACCCGTTCGCCGTGTCCGGCCTGGCCAGGCGCTCCCGCACGATCTCGATGATGAGGGCGTCGCCGACCAGCTCCCCGCGCTCCATGATCGCCCGAGCGCGCCGGCCGATCTCCGAGCCCGCCGCGACGGCCTCGCGGAGGATGTCCCCCGTCGAGATCTTCGGGATCCCGCGCGACCGGGCGAACCGGTCCGCCTGCGTCCCCTTGCCCGCCCCGGGCGGCCCCATCATCACCACATTCAGCGCCATCGTGTGTCTCCGGCCCTACGTCCGCCGGCCTCTGATGCGGGTCTTCTTCATGAACCCGTCGTAGTGCCGCATGATCAGCTGCGACTCGACCTGCTGCACCGTGTCCATCGCCACGCCCACGACAATCAGCAGCGACGTGCCGCCGAAGTAGAACTGGACGTTCATGCCCTCGGTGATAAACCGCGGCAGCACGGCGTCCAGCCGCTCGCCGATCCACGGGATGGGCGCGACCTTGAAGCCGGTGATCAGGAACTCCGGCAGGATGGCCACCAGGGCCAGGTAGATCGCCCCCACCAGCGTGATGCGCGTCAGGATCGTGTCGATGTACTCCGCCGTCCGCTTGCCCGGGCGGATGCCGGGGATAAACCCGCCGTACTTGCGCATGTTCTCCGCGACGTCATCGGGGTTGAAGATGATCGCCGTGTAGAAGTACGCAAAGAAGATGATGCCCGCGACGTACAGGAGGTTCCACAGCGGCATGCCGTACGACAGCTGCTGCATCGCGCCGTCGGCCAGGCTTCCCGGCTGCGGCCGGAACATCCCGATGATCGTCCCGGGGAACGACAGAATCGACGAGGCGAAAATCACGGGGATGACGCCGCCCGTGTTCACCTTCAGCGGGATGTGCGTGCTGGAGCCGCCGTACATCCGACGGCCGACCACGCGTTTCGCGTACTGCACCTGCACCCGCCGGTGCCCGCGCTCGATGAAGATGATCGCGGCGACAACCACGACCATCAGCACTACGAGCAGCAGCAGGCGGATGAGCCCCATCTGGCCGGTCCGCAGCTGATCGAACGTCGAGATCACCGCGCGCGGGAGCCCCACGACGATCCCGGCGAAGATGATGAGCGACATGCCGTTGCCGATGCCGCGCTCGGTGATCTGCTCGCCCAGCCACATGATGAACGTCGTGCCGGTCGTGAGCGTCAGCACGGTCATCAGCCGGAAGCCCCACCCCGGGTTGTAGACCAGCGGCAGGCCGCCGGCGATGTTCGTGTTGCTCTCGAGGAAGATCGCGATCCCGAGCGACTGGACGACGCTCAGCAGGATCGTCCCGTACCGCGTGTACTGCGTGATCTTCCGCCGGCCCAGCTCCCCTTCCTTCGACAGCCGCTCCAGCGCGGGCCACACCACGGTCAGCAGCTGCAGGATGATCGACGCGCTGATGTAGGGCATGATGCCCAGCGCGAAGACCGTCACGTTCGACAGGTTCCCCCCGGAGAACATGTCGTAGAGGCCGAACAGCGTGTTTTTCGCCTGCTCGGCCAGCTGCGCCAGGGCCACCGTGTTCACGCCCGGCGTCGGGATGTGGCTGCCGATCCGGTAGACCCCGAGCAGGGCGAGGGTGAAGAGCACCCGCTTGCGCAGATCGGGGATCGCGAAGATGTTCTTGACGCTCTCAATCATAGTCGCCCGTGCTACGAGCCGGACGCGGGTGCGTCGCTCGCGCTGAGCCTGTCAACCGTTCCGCCGGCCGCTTCGATCTTCTCCGCGGCCTTCCCGCTGAACTTGTGGGCACGCACCGTCAGCGCCTTGCCGAGGTCGCCGCGCCCGAGAACCTTGATCGGCCTCTCCGCCCCCGCCACCAGCCCGCGCTCGCGCAGCAGCTCGGGCGTCACGACCGTGCCGGCCTCGAACCGCTCCGCCAGCACGTCGAGGTTGACCACCGCGTACTCGCGCCGGAACAGGTTGTGGAACCCGCGTTTCGGCACGCGGCGGTGCAGCGGCATCTGGCCGCCCTCGAACCCGCGCTTGCGCTTGAAGCCCGAGCGCGACTTCGCACCCTTCTCGCCCCGTCCCGCGGTGACGCCGGAGCCGGAGCCCTGACCTCGGCCGATCCGCTTCTTCGAGTGCTTGGCGCCCTTCGGCGGCTTCAGATTGTGCAAACCCATCGTCCTACTCCCCGTCCACCGTCACGAGATGCCTGACCTTCCGGATCATGCCCCGGCTCTCCGGCGTGTCGAGCACCTCGACCGTGTGGCGGATCCGCCGCAAACCGAGCCCCGTGACAACCGCCGCCTGCTTCCGGTTGAACCCGATCGGGCTCTTGACGAGCGTCACCTTCAACGTCGCCCGCCCGCCGGCTTTCCCTGTCCCCTGTGCCATGGCCATCTGCCCCTGTCTCTGGTCTGCTCCGTTGCCGGCCGAAGGACTCAGGCCTTCGCCATCTCCAGCTCTTCGAGGTCCTTGCCGCGAAGCCGCGCGACCGCCACAGGGTCTTTCAGGTCGCCGAGCCCCGCGAAGGTGGCGCGCACGACGTTGTGCGCGTTGTCCGATCCCAGCGACTTGGTCAGGATGTTCGCGATGCCCGCCGACTCCACCACGGCCCGGACGGCCCCGCCGGCGATAATCCCCGTGCCTTCGGGCGCCGGCTTCAGCAGGACGCTGCCCGCCCCGAAGCGGCCGGTCACGGTGTGCGGGATGGTGGTGCCGATGAGCGGGACCCTCATCAACCCCTTCTTGGCGGCCTCGATCCCCTTCTTGATGGCGGACGGCACCTCGCGCGCCTTGCCGACGCCGAAGCCGACAACGCCATGCCCGTCGCCGACGACGACCAGGGCGCTGAAGCTCAGGTTCTTGCCGCCCTTGACCACCTTCGTGACGCGGTTGATGGACACCACGGTGTCCTTGAGGTCCAGCTGCGACGGGTCGATCCTCTCGCGTGTGCGCATCATAATCAGTTGCCAGTGGCCAGTGGCCAGTTGCCAGTGATCGGTCGGCAGCCTCCAGGGTCAGCGCTGTTCAGCGTTCGGTCGGTCCCACCGCTGGCCACCGACCACTGGACACTGCAGTTCAAAACTTCAGTCCCGCTTCCCGCGCGGCGTCGGCCACCGCACGGATTCGGCCGTGATACAGAAACCCGTTCCGGTCGAAGACGACCTGGGTGATTCCCTTGGCGATCAACCGCTCGGCGATCGCCTTGCCGACGGCCTGGGCGCCCGAACGGTTCCCGCCGCGCGCCTTGTCGGTCATAGCCTCTCTGACCGACGGGTCCAGGCTGGAGGCTGCCACCAGCGTCTGCCCCGCCCGATCGTCAATCGCCTGCGCGTAGATGTGCGCCTGGCTGCGGTACACGGTCAGGCGAGGCCGCTCGCCGGTGCCGACGATCCGCTTCCTGAGGCGCAGCTTGATCCGGTCGCGCCGATCTTCCTTTGTCCTGATTCTCATGGCTGCTGTCCGCCCCGGCCTCGCGCCGCGCGCTAGGCGCCCGTCTTGCCGACCTTCTTCTTGAGCACTTCGCCCGTGTACCGGATCCCCTTCTGCTTGTACGGATCCGGCTTCCGGAACGACCGGATGTTGGCCGCCACCTGGCCGACCAGCTGCCGGTCGACGCCGGTCACCGTGACGTGCGTCTGTTTGTCGACGACGATGTCGATCCCCTCTGGGATCTCGAACACAATCGGGTGCGAGTAGCCGAGGGCGAAGACGACCTGGCGCCCCTTGACCTCGGCGCGGTACCCGATGCCGACGATATCGAGCTCTTTCTTGAACCCCGCGGTGACGCCCTGGACGGCGTTGGCGACCAGGCTGCGCGCCAGGCCGTGGAACTTGCCCAGCTCCTTGTCCTCGCGGATCGTGCGCGCCTGGATCCGGCCGTCCTCCACCTCGAAGGTGATGCCCGGCGGAAACGGGGTGGTCAGCGTCCCTTTCGGGCCCGCCACCTCGATGGCGGCGTCGACGATCTTCACCGCCACGCCCTTGGGGATCGGAATCGGCTTCTTGCCTATGCGAGACATAGTTCCTTGATATCCTTCACTGCGGATAGGGCGGGGCTTCAGCCCCGCCGTGCCGCCGGGGTCTGAAGACCCCGGCCTGTACGGCGGCCCTGAAGGGCCGCCCTACCGGAAACTGCACAGCACCTACCAGACATTGCACAGCACCTCACCGCCCACGCCGGCCTTGACGGCGGCACGACCCGTCATGACGCCGCGCGAGGTCGTGAGGATGCTGGTCCCCAGGCCGCCCAGCACGGCGGGCACCCGGTCACGGCCGAAGTAGACGCGCCGGCCCGGCCGGCTGATCCGCTCGATGCCGGTGATGACCTGCTCGCCGCGGGGACCGTACTTCAGCCAGATGCGGATCACGCGGCGCGGCGCCTGGCCCGGCGGCGTCGCCTCGACGATCTTGAACGCCTGGATGTACCCCTCGTCCTGCAGAATCCGCGCGATTTCGCCCTTCAGCTGCGACGCGGGTATCTCGACGCGCGCCCGCTTCGCATGAACCGCGTTGCGGATGCGTGCCAGCATGTCAGCAATCGGGTCAGTCATATCTGTTGAACCTTGTCGTGCTCGAAAATGCAGTCCTCAACCCACGTGCCGCGCGTCACCAACTGCTCTTGATGACGCCCGTGATGTCACCTTCCAGCGCCAGCCGGCGGAAGCAGAGGCGGCAGAGCGCGAACTTCCGCATGTAGCCGCGGGGCCGCCCGCACAACCGGCAGCGATTGCGGTGACGGATCGCGTACTTGAGCGTCTTGCGCTCCCGGACCTTCTTCGCAGTGGTTGCCATCGTGTCTCGATCCTTCCGTCGTTGCTGCAGCAGCCTGGCGTCGGGCAGCGTTCCAGGGCCCCCGTCCTGGCGCCCTCGCGTAGGGCGGCCCTTTAGGGCCGCCGTCCTTGCCGGGGTCTTAAGACCCCGGCTCACGGCGGGGCTGAAGCCCCGCCCTACCGTTCGCGACGACTCCTAACCGCAGCCTAGCCCCCAGCCACCGACCACTGACCACCGGCCACCGATCACTGAGCAGCCCTGAACGGCATCCCCATCAGCTGGAGGAGCCGGCGCGCTTCCTGGTCGGTTCTGGCCGTCGTCACGACCGACACGTTCATGCCGCGCGCTTTGTCGACCTTCATGTAGTCGATCTCCGGGAACAGCAGCTGATCGCGCAGGCCCAGCGTGAAGTTGCCGCGGCCGTCGAACCCCCTGGGTGACACGCCCTTGAAGTCGCGCACGCGGGGCAGCGCGATGTTCATGAGCCGGTCGAGGAACTCGAACATCCGCTCGCCTCTGAGCGTGACGCTCACGCCGACGGGCATTCCCTGGCGGACCTTGAAGGCCGCGATCGACTTCGTCGCCCGCCTGGTGACCGGGCGTTGGCCGGTGATGCGGGCCAGCTCGTCGGTGGCGACGTCGATGAGCTTGACGTTCTGCGTCGCCTCGCCCAGCCCCATGTTCACGACCACCTTCTCGATCTTCGGGACCGCCATCACGTTCGAGTAGCCGAACTCTTTGCTGAGGACGGGCACGACCTCGTTGAGGTAACGCTCCTTCAGTCGGGTCATTTGTCCACCACTCCGTCGCACTTGCGGCAGACCCGTACCTTGCGGCCGTCGCCGAGGATCCGATGACCGATCCGCGTCCGGGTGCTGCACTCGGGGCAGACGATCTGCACGTTGGAGGCGTCGAGCGACGCCTCGCGCTTCACGATGCCGCCCTTGATGTTCTTCGAGGGGTTCGGCCTCGTGTGGCGGCTGATGAGGTTCACGCCCTCGACGACGACGCGGTTTTCGTCGGGCAGCACCTTGAGCACGCGGCCGCGCTTGCCGCGGTCCTTGCCCGTCGTCACGACGACGTTGTCGTTGCGGCGGATCGGCGTATCGAGTCGAGACATGGTGTCTCCGTCAGAGCACTTCAGGCGCGAGCGAGATGATCTTCATGAACTTCCGCTCGCGCAGCTCGCGCGCGACCGGCCCGAAGACGCGGGTGCCGATCGGCTCGTTCTGGTCGTTGATGAGGACCGCGGCGTTGCGGTCGAACCGGATGTAGCTGCCGTCCTTGCGGCGCTGCTCCTTGTGCGTCCGCACGATGACGGCCTTGACGACCTGCCCCTTCTTCACGTTCGAGTCGGGGGCGGCTTCCTTCACCGACGCGGTGATGATGTCGCCGAGGCGCGCGTAGCGCCCGGTGGATCCGCCGATCGGGTTGATCATCGCGAGCTTGCGCGCGCCCGAATTATCGGCCACGTCGAGGATGGTACGCATCTGCACCATGGCGTTGCTCCTTGGCTCCCGGCCCGCTCACCCCTCGGTGGGCGTCTGGCCGCCCGCCCCGCCCGCGGCGTCTCCGCCGGCCTCCGGCGCGCGCAACTCGAGCGCCCGGCGCACGATCCGCGCCACGACCCACCGCTTGCGGCGGCTCATCGGCCGGCCCTCGCGGATCTCGACCAGGTCGCCCGCCCGCGCGGCGTTGCCCTCGTTGTGGGCCAGAAACGTCGACGTCCGGCGCTGCGACTTGCCGTACAGCCCGTGCCGGACCTGGCGCTCGACCGCGACCACGACGCTCTTGTCCATCTTGTCGCTGGTGACGACGCCCCGAAGCATCGATTTCGTAGCCATAAGAGAGTTCTCAGCCCTTCACGTCGGCCGGGCGCGCCGGCACCGCCGCGGCGCCCGGCGCCGCACCGGCCGCCGCCGCCCGAGCGGTCTTGCGCCCGCCTGCCGGCAGACGCCGCTCGCGGAGCACGGTCTTGACCCGCGCGAGATCCCGGCGCAGGTCGCGGATCTTCAGGGGCGCGTCGAGCTGCCCCATCGATTTCTGAATCCGAAGGCGGAACAGCTGGTCGTCGAGATCCCGCTCGCGGTTCCGCAGGTCGTCGTCGTTCAGCTCGCGGAGGTCCAACGCGCTCGTCATGACACCTTCTCCTCGGCGAAGCGGGTCGCGAACCTCGTGCGGATCGACAGCTTGGCGCCGGCCAGTTTCATCGCCTCGCGCGCCTCGGCCTCGGTCACGCCCTCCATCTCGAAGAGGATCTTGCCGGGACGGATGACGGCCACCCACTCTTCGGGCGCGCCCTTGCCCTTGCCCATGCGCGTTTCCTGAGGCTTCTTGGTGACCGGCTTGTCGGGATACACCCGCACCCAGATCTTGCCGCCGCGCTTGATGAACCGCGTCATGGCGACGCGCGCCGCCTCGATCTGCCGCGCCGTCATCCAGCAGGGCTCCAGCGCCTTCAGCCCGTAGTCCCCGAACGACACGTCGGAGCCGCGCCACGCCTTGCCGGCCATGCGCCCGCGCTGCTGCTTCCGGTACTTGACTTTCTTCGGCATCAACATACGAACAACCTTCCGCGCGTAGGGCGGCCCTTCAGGGCCGCCGTGTCGCCGGGGCCTTCAGGCCCCGGCGGTACAGCGGGGCTGAAGCCTCGCTCTACCTTCTGTCGTCCGGCCGCGGCGCGCGGCGCGGCGTGCGGTAGTCCTCCTCACGCCCGACCCGCGGCGTCAGCCGCTCCCCCTTGTACAACCACGCCTTGACGCCAATCTGGCCGTAGGTGGTGTTGGCCTCGGCGAAGCCGTAGTCGATGTCGGCCCGCAGCGTCTGCAGCGGCAGCTGGCCGTGCAGGTACCACTCGGAGCGCGCGATCTCGGCGCCGTTCAGGCGTCCCGACACGCGGACCTTGATCCCGCGCGCGCCGAACCGGAGCGCCGACTCGACCGCCTTGCGCATCGCCCGCCGGAACGCCACGCGCTTCTCGAGCTGCAGCGCCACCGACTCGGCAATCAGCTGCGCGTCGATCTCGGGCTTCTGGATCTCCTGGATGTTGATGAAGACCTCGCGGCTCGTCCGGCGCTGCACCTCGGCCTTCAGCTTGTCGACCTCCGCGCCTTTGCGTCCGATGATGATCCCGGGGCGCGAGGTGTGAATGTCGATCTTCAGCTTGTTGGCGGCGCGCTCGATCTCGATCTTCGAGACGCCCGCGTGCGCGAAGCGCTTCTTCAGGTCGCTTCTGAGCGCCAGGTCTTCGTGCAGCAGCTTCGCGTAGTCGCGATCCGAGTACCACCGCGACCGCCAGGTCTTGTTGAAGCCCAGCCGGAAGCCGTACGGGTGAACTTTCTGGCCCACAAGCCTCTCCTCTCCGGAATCCTACTTCGCCCCCGCGGCCGGCTTCCGCCCCCGCGCGGCCTTCGGCGTCTTCGCTCCACCGGCCGCTGTCGGGGCCGTCGTCGCCGCCGGCTTCGGTTTCCGCGCCCGGCGCTCGGCCTTGGCCGCCGGGGCCGTTTCGGGCGCCGGCCGCTCGGCCACCTTGACGGTCAGGTGCGCCGTCCGCTTCAGCACGCGGAACGCGCGCCCCATCGGCGCCGGCCGGATCCGCTTCGCCGAGGGCCCCTGGTCCGCGTAGCACGCCGCGACGTACAGGCGATCGACGTCCCCGCCGAACCCGTCCTTCTGCTGCGCATTGGCAATCGCCGACCGAAGCACCTTCGACACCTCCCCCGCAACCCCCTTGCGGGCGTGCCGGAGCGTCGCCAGCGCCTTGTTGACGTCCAGGCCGCGGATGAGATCGAGCACCAGCCCGGCCTTCTGCGCCGACGTCCTGACGTACCGTGCCGTTGCGCGCGCCTCGATCATGATGCGCCCCCGGACTTCGGCGCGGCCGCCGCCGCGGACGCGGCCGGAGCCGCCGGCGCGGCCGCCACCATCGCGGCCTTCTCGCTCTTGGTCGTGTGCCCCTTAAACTGCCGCGTCGGCGAGAACTCGCCCAGCTTGTGGCCCACCATGTTCTCGGTGACGTAGACCGGCACAAACTTCCGGCCGTTGTGCACGGCCAGCGTGTGGCCGACCATCTCGGGCACCACCGTCGAGCGCCGCGACCAGGTCTTGATCACCTTCTTCTCGCCGCCGCGGTTCATCGTCTCGATCTTCTCCAGCAGCGAGGTGTCAACGAAGGGGCCTTTCTTGAGTGATCTGCTCATATCGTCTCGGTTACTTCGACCGCCTCTGGATGATGAAACGGTCCGTCACCTTGCGGTTCCGCGTTTTGTACCCCTTGGTGGGCATCCCCCACGGGGACACCGGGTGCCGCCCGCCCGACGTCTTGCCCTCGCCGCCGCCCAGCGGGTGATCGACCGGGTTCATCGCCACGCCGCGAACGTGCGGCCGTTTGCCCAGCCAGCGCCGGCGCCCCGCCTTGCCGAGCGAAACGTTCTCGTGGTCCAGGTTGCCGACCTGGCCGATGGTCGCCAGGCACTCGATGTTGATGCGCCGCAGCTCGCCGGACGGCATCTTCACCGAGGCGTACTCGCCCTCTTTGGCCACCACCTGCACGGCGACGCCCGCGCCCCGCGCAACTTGCCCGCCCCCGCCCGGCTTGAGCTCGACGTTGTGCACGAGCGTCCCGAGCGGGATGTTCTTGAGCGGCAGGGCATTGCCCGGCAGGATGTCGACGTTCGTGCCGGCGACCACGGTGTCGCCGACCTTGAGGCCGTTCGGCTGCAGGATGTACCGCTTCTCGCCGTCCACGTAGTGCACCAGCGCGATGCGGGCCGAGCGGTTCGGGTCGTACTCGATCGTGGCGACTTTCCCCGGGATGTCGCGCTTGTCGCGCTTGAAGTCGATGACGCGGTACTGGCGCTTGTGCCCGCCGCCGCGCCACCACGAGGTGATCTCGCCGCGGTTGTTGCGCCCGCCGGACTTCTGCAGCGGCTCGACCAGCGGCTTGTGAGGCTCCCGCGTCGTGATCTCGCTGGTCGCCTGCACCGTCTGGAACCGCCGTCCCGGCGATGTCGGTTTGTACTTGCGAATGGGCATGGCTCCCTACGCCCCTTCCAGAAAGTCCGGCAGCTTCTCGCCGTCGCGCAGCCGCACGTACGCCTTCTTCCAGTCTGACCGCCGGCCTTCGAACCGGCCCTGCCGCTTGACCTTGCCGTGCGCAATCGACGTGCGGACGCTGGCCACCTTCGAGCCCAGCAACTGCTCGATCGCGCGCCGGACCTCGACCTTGTTGGCGGAGGCGGCCACCTCGAACACGATGGTCCGGCCGTCCTCGCGCAGGATGGTCGTCTTCTCGGTCACGAGCGGGCGCCGGATGACGTCGGTCGTCTTCATCGCGCCACCACCTCCTGCAGCCGTTCCACGGCCGCCTTCGTCGCGACGACGCGCGGGGCCCCGGCGACGTCGCGCGCCGTGAGACGCTGGCTCGACACGACGCGGACGCCGGCCAGGTTGCGCGCGGCGATCTGCAGCCGGTCATCCGGCGCAACGTCGACCAGCAGCACCTTGGGACCGACGCCCAGCCGGCGCAGCAGCTCGGCGGCGGCCTTCGTCTTGCCGTCCCCGGCGGCCAGCTGATCGACGACCACCAGCGCTCCGTCCTTCACCTTCTGCGCGAGCGCCGCCCGCAGCGCCCCCCGCTCGACTTCCTTCGGCAGCCGGTACCCGTAGCTGCGCGGCTGCGGCCCGAACACCGTGCCGCCCTTGCGCCACAGCGGGTTGCGCGCCTCGCCGACGCGGGCGCGCCCGGTGCCTTTCTGCCGCCACGGCTTCTTGCCGGTGCCGCTCACGAGCCCGCGCGTCTTGGTGGCGTGCGTGCCGCGGCGCGCTGCCGCGTTCGCGTGCACCACCGACTCCCAGACGAGATGCGTCTCGACCCGCCCGCCGACCAGATCGTCGGCGAACTCGATCGAACCCACCTTCTCGTTCTGCCCGTTGACCACATCGATGTTCATGACGGTCGTCCGCTTCTCGCTCTCTGATCCCCGATCCCCGATCCCTACTTCTTCCCCTTCGTCTTCTCCACCTGGGGCATCGGCGCGCGCTTGGCCGCCGCCGCCTTGCGGACAATCACGTAGCCCCCCGCCGCGCCGGGCACCGACCCGCGCAGCAGCAGCAGGTTCTGCTCCGCGTCAACCTTCGCGACGCGGAGATTGCGCGTCGTGACGCGCTCGCCGCCCATCCGCCCGGCCGCCTTCATCCCCTTGATGACGCGAGAGGGGTACGAGGAGGCGCCGATCGATCCGGGCGCGCGGTGGAACATCGACCCGTGCGTGGCGACGCCGCCGCGGAAATGATGCCGCTTGATGACGCCCTGGAAGCCGTGGCCGCGGCTCGTCCCGATGACGTCCACGCGGTCGCCATCCGCAAACACCGTGACGCGCACCTGGTCTCCCGCCTTGAGCGCATCACCGCCGGGCGCGACCTTCACCTCGCGCCGCAGCCTGGTCGGCGGGACGCCAGCCTTGGCGAAGCTCCCGGCCACCGGCTTCGACACACGGGCCGGCCGCTCCTCGACGAGCGCCAGCTGCACGGCCTCGTACCCGTCGCGCGCGGCGGTCTTCGCCTGCACGACCACGCACGGCCCCGCCTTGATCACCGTGACCGGCTCGACGATGCCGTCCTCGCGGAACAGCTGCGTCATGCCGACCTTCCTGCCCAGTATGCCTGTCACCATAACGGCTCTCGGTTCTCAGTCCCCGGTTCAGTGTCGTCGTTCCCCAACCTGCCGGCCCCTGACCCCTAGCCCCTAGCCCCTAGTCACTTCCTGTCCTTCCCGAACGCCTTGATCTCGACATCCACGCCGGCCGGCAGATCCAGCTTCATCAGCGCGTCGACGGTCTGCGGCGTCGGCTCGAAGATGTCAATCAGGCGCTTGTGCGTCCGGATCTCGAACTGCTCGCGGGACTTCTTGTCCACGTGCGGCGAGCGGAGAATCGTCCACTTGTTCTTCTCCGTCGGCAGCGGGATGGGCCCGGCGAGCCGCGCTCCGGTCCGGCGCGCGGTTTCCACGATCTCACCCGTCGACTGGTCCAGCACCCGCGAGTCGTACGCCTTCAACCGGATCCGAATCTTGTCGCCAAATGCAGTAGACATCTGTCTGAACTCTGTAGTGGATAGTGGGTGTCACGACCGGCCCGTCAGCCGGGCCACGATCTGCTCCGACACATCCTGCGGCGCCTGCTCGTACCGGTCGAAGTGCATCGAGTAGGTCGCGCGCCCCTGCGTCGCCGACCGCAGGTCGGTGGCGTACCCGAACATCTCCGACAGCGGCACGCGCGCGTTGACGATCTGCGTGCCGCCGCGCGTTTCCATTGCCGTGATCCGGCCGCGCCGGCCGGTGAGGTTGCCCATGACGTCGCCCATGTATTCCTCGGGCACGACGACCTCGACGCGCACGATCGGCTCGAGGAGCACGGGCCCCGCCTTCCGCGCCGCGTCCTTAAACGCCATCGACCCGGCGATCTTGAAGGCCAGCTCCGAGGAGTCGACCTCGTGGAACGACCCGTCCTCCAGCGTGACGCTGACGTCGTCGACAGGGTAGCCCGCAAGGACGCCGGCCGACATCGCGTCGCGGATGCCCTCTTCGACCGGCTTGATAAACTCCCGGGGGATGGCGCCGCCGACAATTTCGTTGACGAAGGCGAACCCTGCGCCTGGCTGGCGCGGTGCGACGGCCAGCTTCACGTGGCCGTATTGGCCGCGGCCGCCGGTCTGCCGGATGTAGCGCCCCTCGCCGTCGGCCGCCTGGGTGATCGTCTCCTTGTAGGCCACCTGCGGCCGCCCCACGCTGGCGACCACGCCGAACTCTCGGCCGAGCCGGTCGACGAGGATCTCGAGGTGGAGCTCCCCCATGCCGCCGATCACGACCTGCCCGGTTTCCGCATCCGTCCGCACGCGGAAGGTCGGATCCTCGGCCTGCAGTTTCGCGAGGCCCTGACCGAGCTTCTCCTGATCGGCCTTCGTCTTCGGCTCAATGGCGAGCGAGATGACCGGCTCGGGGAACGACATTGCCTCGAGCACGATCGGCTTCTTCTCGTCGCAGATCGTGTCGCCGGTGGTCACGCTGCGCAGACCGACGGCGGCCGCGATGTCGCCCGCGTAGACTTCCTTGACCTCCTCGCGCTTGTTCGCGTGCATCTTGAGGAGGCGGCCGACGCGCTCGGTGCGCTGGGTGGTCGTGTTGTAGACCATCGAGCCGGACTTCATGACGCCGGAGTACACGCGGATGAAGGCGAGCTGGCCGACGAAGGGGTCGGTCATGATCTTGAAGACCAGGGCCGAGACCGGGGCGGCGTCGGACGCCGGCCGCTCGGTCTGCGTCTCCTCCCGCTTGGTCGGGTCGAGGCCGACCACGGGGGGGATGTCCACAGGCGAGGGCAGGAAGTCGACGACCGCGTCGAGCAGCGGCTGCACGCCCTTGTTCCTGAACGCGGCGCCGCAGACGACTGGCACAAACGGCGCCTGCTCCTGGCGCACGGAGGTGATCGTGCGCCGGCGCAGCGCGCCCTTGATCTCGTCCTCGCCCAGCTCGACGCCGGTCAGGTACTTCTCGAGCAGGTCGTCGCTTGACTCGCTGATCTTCTCGATCAGGTGCTCGCGCGCCTCGCGCGCGTCGTCGAGGTACGCCTGCGGGATCTCGTCGACGACGACGTCGGAGCCGAGCGTCTCGTCCCGGTACCGGAGGGCGCGCATGCCGATGAGGTCGATGACCCCCTCGAACTGCTCTTCGGATCCGATCGGGAGCTGGAGCGCCACCGGGTTCGCCTGGAGCTTGCGCGCGATCTGTCCCAGCGCGCCCCGGAAGTCCGCGCCGACCCGGTCCATCTTGTTGACGAAGCAGATGCGCGGCACCCGGTACTTGTCGGCCTGGCGCCACACGGTCTCCGACTGCGGCTCGACGCCCGCCACGGCGTCGAACACCGCCACCGCGCCGTCGAGCACCCGCAGGGAGCGTTCGACCTCGGCCGTAAAATCCACGTGGCCCGGCGTGTCGATGATGTTGATCCGGTGGTCGCGCCAGGTGCACGTCGTGGCCGCCGACGTGATCGTGATGCCCCGCTCCTGCTCCTGCTCCATCCAGTCCATCACGGCGGTGCCGTCGTGCACCTCACCCATCTTGTAGGTGATGCCCGTGAAGTAGAGGATTCGCTCGGTGGTCGTCGTCTTCCCGGCATCGATGTGCGCCATGATGCCGATGTTCCGAATCCGATCGAGCGGGGCAGGACGCGGCATGCTTGTTACCAGCGGTAGTGCGCGAATGCCTTGTTGGCCTCGGCCATCCGGTGCGTGTCTTCCCGCTTCTTGACGGCGCCGCCGCGCAGGTTGGCCGCGTCCATGAACTCGTTGGCGAGCTTCTCCTGCATGGTCTTGCCGTCGCCGCGCGCGCGGGCGTAGGTCACCAGCCACCGGATGCTCAGCGACAGCCGGCGGTTCGGGTTCACCTCGATCGGCACCTGGTAGTTGGAGCCGCCCACCCGGCGCGATTTCACCTCGAGGCTCGGCTTGACGTTGTCGACTGCCTTCTTGAAGACCTTCAACGGATCGTCGCCGGTCTTCTCCTTGATGATGTCCAGGCTGCGGTACAGGATCTGCTCGGCCGTGCTCCGCTTGCCCGCCTTCATCACCGTGTTGATGAACTTGGTGAGCAGCGCGCTGCTGTAGATCGGATCCGGGGCCGGCTCCCGCTTGGCAATCTCTCGTCTGCGTGGCATCTCTTCGTGTCTCTTCTAGTGGCCAGTGGTCGGTGGCCAGTGGTCAGTGGTCGCGCGCTGGCTCGACCTGCTGGCGACTGGTTACCGGCCGCCGGCAACTGCGTGTTACGCCTTGGGCCGCTTGGCGCCGTACTTCGAGCGGCCCTGCTTGCGCCCCTGCACGCCCACGGCATCGAGCGTGCCGCGGACGACGTGGTACCGCACTCCCGGCAAATCCTTGACGCGGCCCCCGCGAATGAGCACGAGTGAGTGTTCCTGCAGGTTGTGCCCAACGCCCGGGATGTAGGTGGTCACCTCGATCCCGTTCGTGAGCCGCACGCGGGCCACCTTGCGGAGGGCCGAGTTCGGCTTCTTCGGCGTCTGGGTGAACACGCGCACGCAGACGCCGCGCTTCTGCGGGTTGTCCTGCAGCGCGGGGCTCTTCGTCTTGATGATGATCCTCGCGCGGCCCTGGCGTACGAGTTGGCTGATCGTCGGCACAAACACTCCGTCGAGGCGGGCGCACCCGCCTCCCTTCAACAAACAGACGGGCCAGCCCACGGGGGCGCCCCCCGAGGGTGACCACGCGTCCAGGCCTAGAAGTCTCTCCCGGCCCTCTGACACCGAGCCGGAACGCTTGGCACCTGGAACAGCAAACCCTATAGGTAATTGTTGTCGCGCCGGAGGCTTGCGGCCGCGCGGGCGGCCGGATCCTTCTCGAGGAAGAGGCTGTGTCGCGCCCCTTCCGGGCGGCTCGGACGCTAGATAGGGTGTCCTAGGTCCGAAGAACCTTACGAATATAGCACGACGAGGACAAGCGGCGCAACCGCACCCGGGGCCGCACCTGTCCCCCGCCTGCCACGCGCAGGCCCATCCCGGCCGCCTCGGCGTCCCAGTGCCCCACCCGGCGCCGGCGCACACGTCCGTTCCCGTCTTCCGGCCCGGGGGTGTAGGCTTCTGTCTATGAACGAGCCCGCGCTGACCATTCGTCGCGCCGAGACGCGCGACCTCCCTGTGCTCGGCCGGATGGGCGCACACCTGACCCGGCTGCACTACTCGTTCGACCCCTTGCGCTTCCTGACGCCGCCGGAGAACGCCAGCGACGGGTACGCCTGGTTCCTCGGCACCCAGCTCGCCCGCAAGGATGTCGTGGTGCTCGTCGCCGATCGCGGCGGCGAGGTCATCGGGTACACCTACGCCGGGATCCAGCCGATGTCCTGGATGGAGCTGCGCGGGGAAGCGGGCTTCATCCACGACGTCTACGTCGACCAGTCGGCGCGCGGACTGGGCGCAGGCAGCGCGCTCGCGGGGGCCGCCATGCGCTGGCTGTCCGACCGCGGAATGCCGCGCGTCCTCCTCTGGACCGCCCCGCAGAACGACGCCGCAAGGCGTCTGTTCGACCGGCTCGGCTTCCGCCTGACGATGGTCGAAATGACGCGGGAATTGTCGGGCCAGGAGCTCGACGGGCACTCCCTCACAGAACCCTGACAGAAACCTGATTCGGCCCTGGCACCAGGGACTACAATCGAGCGCACATCTGGCGGGGAGGTCCGAACTGGCTCGCCTCCACGGGTTGCGGTCGCCGCGCAGCGTCCTCATTCTGTTCCTGGTCGTGACCGGCACGCCCGCGGCTGCCCTGGCCTGGCTGGGCTGGCGGCTGTACGAGCAGGATCGCGCGCTCGAAGGCCAGCAGGTGCAGGAACGGCTCGAGCGAGCGGCGGACGTGGTGACAGCCACGCTCGAGCGGCTGCTGTCCGAGACCGCCAGCCAGTTGCCCGCCGTTCCCGGCTCTTCTCCTGATGCGCTCGTTGTCACCTTCACAGGTGGCACCGTCGAGGCCCAGCCGGCCGGGCGGCTGCTCTACTACCCTGCGGTGCCCGCTTCGCGGGAGGCTTCTGGTTCCCTCTTTGCTGCGGCCGAGGACCTCGAGCTCAGGCTCGAACGGTACCCGTCGGCGATCGCCGCCTATCAAGCGCTGTCCCGAAACCCGGATCCCCAGGTCCGGGCAGCCGCTCTGGTACGCCTGGGACGAACACTGCGCAAGAACGGGCGGTTGGAGGAGGCGCTGGCTGCCTACGACCGATTGGCCGCGCTTGGCGCGGTTCGCGTGGGAGGAACACCGGGAGACCTGCTGGCCAGCCAGGCACGGTGCGCCGTGCTGCAGAGGCTCGGCCGGACGGCGGAACTGCAGCAGGCGGCACGCCTGTTCGAAGAGGAGTTGCACGGCGGACGCTGGACACTCGACCGGGCAACCTTCGGCTTCTACGCCCGCGAGGCCGACCGCTGGCTGGCGGGCGCGCCGGACCGGCCCGCCGACGACCACCGGCCCGCCTTGGCGCTGGCAGCAGCCGTCGAGTCCCTGTGGGAGCTGTGGCCAGATCTGCAGCATGACAACAGCCGCAGATACGGCCGACGCAGCGTGTGGGTACACGACCAGCCGGTGCTCCTGCTGTGGGACAACGCTCCCGAGAGACTGACGGCCCTCATCGCCGGCTCGCAGTTCTTGGACCAGCAGTGGGGCGAGACGTGGCGGAGACTGGACGTGTCGGTGGCGCTCGTCGATGCGGACTCGCACCTTGTCGTCGGACAGGCCGCCCCTGCCGGCCAGCCGCAGGCCGTGCGGAGCCAGGCGGACACCAGCCTCCCGTGGACCGTGCGCGTGTCGAGCGGGAATCCCGCCGCCGATCGGGCCCAGCTTGCCGGCCGTCGTCGTCTCCTGCTGACGGGCCTGGCCATGGTGGGCCTGGTGGTGGTTGCCGGCACGTATTTCACCGTTCGCGCCCTGACCCGCGAGCTTGCCGTGGCAAGGCTGCAGTCGGATTTCGTGTCGGCGGTCTCACACGAGTTCCGGACGCCGCTGACCTCGATTCGCCACCTGACCGACCTGCTCGACCGCGGGGTGGTCACCGAGGAGGACCGCCGCCGGCAGTACTACTCGGCGCTGTCGCACGAAACGACACGGCTCCACCGCCTGGTCGAAGGCCTTCTCAACTTCGGGCGGATGGAGGCCGGGGCGCTCGAGTACCGGCCGGAGGTTGTTTCACCCGGGGATCTGGTCGAGGACGTCGTCGGGGACTTCCGCAAGGAGACCGCCGCGGCCCAGCATCGGATCGAGTTGCGCGTTGATGCCGACGTGCCGCTCGTGCGTGTTGACCGGGAGGCGGTTTCCCGCGCGCTCTGGAATCTGCTCGACAATGCGGTGAAGTACTCGCCAGTGGGTTCGCTGGTGCGAGTCGAACTGGCTCGTGAAGGTGATCGAGTGGCGTTCTGCGTGTCCGACAGCGGGCAGGGCGTTCCTGCCGCGGAGCAGAAGGAGATCTTCAAGAAGTTCGTGCGCGGACGCGCGGCCAGGACCTCCAACGTCAAAGGCACCGGCGTCGGCCTGGCGATGGTCCAGCATACGGTCCGGGCGCACGGAGGCGAGGTGCGGCTTGACAGCCAACCGGGAAGAGGGAGCACCTTCACCATTGTTCTGCCGGGATTCAGGAGTCGGGACTCCTGACTCCTGACTCCTGGTTCCTGATTCCTGCCGGAGGTCCAATGAGTCGCATCCTGGTCGTTGAAGACGAGGAGAACATCGCGCTCGCGCTCGAGGACGACCTCAAGAAAGAAGGGTACGACGTTGAGGTGGCGCGCGACGGCAACACGGCGAGCCGCCGGGCGAGAGAGCAGCCCTGGGACCTGATCGTCCTGGATGTGATGCTGCCCGGAAAGGACGGCTTCGAGGTGTGCCGGGACCTGCGGCGCGCCCGTGTTCGAACGCCAATCCTGATGCTCACGGCGAAGACGCAGGAGGCGGAGAAGATTCTGGGGCTCGAGCTGGGCGCCGATGACTACGTCACCAAGCCGTACAGCCCGCGCGAGCTGCGCGCGCGGATCAAGGCCCTGCTTCGCCGGGCGACCGAGGAGTTGCCGGAGGTCTTCCGGTTCGGCGAGATCGAGGTGGACTTCACGCGTTACGAGGTCCGGCGCGGAGGGCAGCCCATCGATCTGACCCCGACGGAGTTCAAGCTGCTCGCCGCTCTGATCCGCAGCCGCGGACGGGTGCTCAGCCGCGACCACCTGCTTGATCAGGTCTGGGGCCACGGCGTGTTCGTCACCGACCGCGTGGTCGACACGCAAGTCACGAACCTGCGGAAGAAGATTGAACCCGAACCGTCGCAGCCACGGTATCTCGCGAACGTGCGCGGCGTCGGGTACAGGTTTGATGGCTGAACCCTGACAGAACGATAACCGTACCCCACTTGACCTGTGAGACTCCGGCGCGATTCTGAGGCCTGGAGGAAACAGCCATGAGAAGGCGGCCGATCGGCCTGTTGGTCCTGATGGGGCTCTTGACCGGAGGGTTCGCGATTGGGTTCGCGGCGGGCCAGAAGAGCGACCAAGCGGACGTGCAGCTCAAGGCGGCGATGAACAAGGAGCTCGTGGACGGCGACCTGAAAGGCGCCATCGAGCTCTACCGGAAGATCATCGCAGGCTTCAGCGGGAATCGAGCCGTCGTCGCGCAGGCGCTGGTGCAGATGGGCCAGTGCTACGAGAGACTGGGCCAGAAGGAGGCGCGAACGGCCTATGAACGGGTGCTGCGTGAGTTCGCCGACCAGCCGGCACCCGCGCGCCTGGCACGGCAGCGGCTGGCCGTGCTCGCGCCGGCCGTGGCGGCTGCTCCTGCCACGGCGCCCGAGATGACAGTCCGGCGCGCCTTCACGATCGACTCCGGCGCGGAGGGCATCATCGACGCTGGAGCGACGATCGTCGCCTTCACCGACTGGGAGACCGGCGATCTGGCCGTCCGTGAGTTACCCAGCGGCAACAAACGGCGACTCACGAACAAGGGGTCCTTCACGCAGTCGCGAGAGTATGCCGAGTTCTCGGTGCCATCGCGCGATGGACGGCACGTGCTCTACAGCTGGATGCGCCCCGACGGTCAGTACGAGCTGCGGACGATCGGGACCGATGGCTCCAGCCCCAGGACGATCTACGAAGGCAAGAGCCTCGGAGAAGTGCCTTACCCGTGCGACTGGTCTCCCGACGGCCGTTCGGTTCTCGCCGTGCTGGCTCCCCCAGACCAGCCTGGCGCGCAGCTCGTGGTGTTGCCCGTCGCCGGGGGATCCTGGCGCACGATCGTGACCGTTCCGTCCGGATTCTGGCCGTTTGAGAGGGCGCGCTTCTCGCCGGACGGCCGTTTCATCGCGTTCGACCAGCAAGCCAGGGGCGGGGCCGGGCATTCTGACGTGTTCGTGGCGGCGGCGGACGGGAGCCGGAGAACCTCCCTCGTGCAGCATCCAGCCGAAGACCTGCTGATCGACTGGTCGCCGGACGGCCGCTACATCCTATTTTCGAGCGACCGCGCCGGCACCAAGGATGCGTGGCTGCTTGCCGTGCAGGACGGGATGCCGGTGGGCGATCCCGTGTTGGTCAAGAAGGATCTCGGCCGCATCGCGCCGATGGGGATCGCGCGCGATGGCACGTTCTACTACGGCGTCGACACTGGTGGAAGCGAGGTGTACCTGGCGAATGTGGAGCCGGCGTCGGGAAAGCTGCTCGGCGCGCCCCGGCTGGTCCCCGAGCGCAACTTCGGCTCGAACGTCTCGCCGGAGTGGTCGCCGGATGGACGGCGCCTCCTCTACCTCTCACGCCGCGGCCCGATCGGGCCGGCCTTCAACATCCCGACTATCCGATCGATGGAGACGGGCGAGACCCGGGAACTCGCCACAGGTCTCTCGTTCGTGAACCAGGTGCGCTGGTCGCTCGATGGCCGCTCGCTGCTGTGCGCGTGCATCGACAAGACCGAAAGGAACGGCATCTGTCGCATCGACGCGGAAACGGCGGCAGTCACGATGCTGGGCGAGGGCGTGTTCCCGTCCGGCGCGCTCGATGACCACCACATCGTGTTCATCACGGGCGTCCAAGATCAACAGACCGGCGCCGCGCAGTCCGTGATTCGGATGCGAGACCTCCAGACAGGTGATGAACGAGAGGTCGTGCGCGTCGGCCACGTCCGGTACGGCGTTTCACCCGATGGACGGCAGCTTGCGTTCCAGGTGGTCGATCCTGCAACCAAAGACACGGTGGTGAAGGTCATGCCGCTCACCGGTGGAGAGGGACGCGAGATCCTCCGCTCGAAGAAGCTCGGGATGTACCTGTCGTGGACGGCCGACGGAAAGTCCGTACTTGTCGGCGGCTCCGATCCCGAAGGCGACGGACTGAGGCTTGTGCCGGTCGACGGCGGCAAGACCCTGGAGTTCACCGTTAACATGAAAGGCATCGGGAGCCCACGCCTTCACCCCGATGGTCGCCAACTGGTCTTCGGAGTCGTCACCGAGGGCAAGGGCGAGGTCTGGGTGATGGAGAACTTCCTGCCACGCACACAGAACAGGAAGTAGGGTGCCAAAGATGCCATTAGGTGCTGAAGGTGCTACTTCCCCGCCTGGTACAGGACCTGGCCGCCGACAATCGTCATCACCGGCTCGAGGTCTCTGAGCTCGGCCGGCCGCACCGTGTACAGATCGCGGTTCCAGACAACGATGTCGGCAAGTTTGCCCGGCTCGAGCGAGCCGGTGCGCTTCTCGGCGAAGCCGGCGTAGGCCGATCCCATCGTGTGCGCGCGCAGTGCCTCCTGGATCGTGATCCGCTCGTCCGGGTTCTGCGGCTCGCCACGCGACATCCGCGTGACCGCCCCGAGGAAGGCGTACTTCGGCTCCTGGTAGATTGAGGCCGGCACGTCGCAGCCGAAGGCCAGCGGGATACGTTTCCGCAGGATCGAGCGGAGCGGGATGAAGGTGCGCATGGCCCGGTCACCGGCCTCCGCCCGGTACACCTCGCCGTGCCAGCTGATCCACTGGGGAGAGGTCGAGATGACGATGCCGGCCTTCCCGATCCGGTCCAGCGCCGTCGGCGTCGGGAACAGGCCGTGCTCGATGCGGTGACGGGGGTCCGGACGCGGGTTCGCCTTCATCGCCTCTTCGAAGGCGGTGACCGTCATGTCGATCCCCTGGTCCCCGCCGACGTGTACCGCCACCTGCAGCCCCGTGTCGTGCAGGAGCCTCACGATACGGTTGAACTCGTCCTGGGAGAAATAGGGGTACGCGAGACGGGAGGCCGGAAGGCTCCTGTCGTACATCAGCGCCGTGCCGGCGCCGGCGCCGCCGTCGAGAGCGAGCTTCCAGCCGCGGAAGTCGATCTGGTCCGACCTGAGCGTCGGGGCCGCCTGGACGAGTTTTCTGGCCTGCACCTCGTTGTTGACGTACAGCATGACGGCCAGGCGGATCTTCAGCCGCCCCGCCTCGGCGAACTTGATGTAGGCCCTCACGTCGTTGACGTTCGAGACGATGACGTCCTGCGCGGAGGTGTAGCCGGCCTTGAGACAGAGCTGCTGGCCGCGTTCGATGCTCTCGAAGATCTCCGCCTCCGTCCGGTCGCCGTAGCCCGGCGCGAACCGGGCCACGAGGTTCTCGGCCGGATAGTGGGACAGGACGCCGGTCGGCTCGCCGGTCTTGTCGCGCAGGATCTTGCTGCTCTGCGGGTCCTTCGTCGCCCGCGTGATGCCGGCAACACTGAGCGCTGCGGAGTTGACGACAGCGAACTGCCCGCTGCCGTGGCGCAGATACGCCGGGTTCTGCGGCGCGACCTTGTCGAGGTCCCAGCGGTCGAGCGTCTCGTTCGGCCTGATGTGGAATCCCTGGTTGGCGGAGATCCACTCCCCCGGCTTGAGCGACTGCGCCTTGGCGCCGACGATGCGCAGCAGATCGCTCTTGGTCTGGACGGTCGGGAATCGGATGTCGAGGAACCCCGGCCAGTACTGCAGGCCGTAGTAGATGACGTGATAGTGGGAGTCGATCAGGCCGGGTGTCGCCGTGTGGCCCTTCAGATCAATCAAACGACAGCCCGGTCCGGCGAGCGCCTTGATCTCGCGGTTGCCGCCCACCTTGAGGATGATGCTGCCTCTGGCAGCCAGGGCTTCTTCGATGTGGTTTCGGCTGTCAACGGTGATGATCTTCCCGTTGTAGAGGATGAGGTCCGCCGTCTCGGCACGCGGGGACGGCGGCGCGAGCAGCGCGAGGCCGACAGCCAGGAGGGCACAGAACGTCATCGGCGGCTCCCTTCAGACGACGCCTGCGTGCGGTCCGTGTCAGAGTGCGGAAACGATCGGAGCTATTTGCTCTTCTTGGCCTTGGCCTTGGCCTTCGCCTCAGCGCTGCTCCCTCGCTTGATGTCCATCGCGTGCGCGCGCTTGTAGGTCTGGATGTCCTTGAAGCGCCCCTTGCTGTCGCGCACGGCGTAGAGCTTGGTGCCCTTCGAACTGCGATGGGTTGTCCTTCTGACCGGCATGTGACACTCCCTGTCCGCGAAACACACGGGCGGTCCGTCCCCGGCGCTGAGGGGCACAGCGTGCTGTGCCCCTTCCAGCGCAAAGCCCGCCCCGGTTACTTGAAGAGTCCGAGCATCCGCAGGATGGCAATCAGGATGACGGCGCCGATGACGGCGATCACGTACGTCATCAGACCCGTCGCCGCGATGCCGAGCAGGCCGGCCAGCCAGCCTCCCAGCCACGCGCCCACGCAGCCGATGATGATGTTGGCGATGATCCCCATCTGGGCGTTCGTCTTCATGATGATGCTGGCGAGCCAGCCAATCACGCCGCCGATCACGATCCAGAAAATGAAGCTCATGTCGTCCTCCCTCCGTCATCGACGGGCGGAAGTCGCCCGCCGCATCTGTCTACCGCGCCAGTCCCCCGACGACCCGCTTGAACCGATCGCCCGACGCAACTGTCGCCGCACCCTGAAGGTTGTTGATCAGCCCGACGGTCTTCGCATCCACCGTTGAGGGATAGTCGCGCAGCAACGTGTCAAACGTCGCCGGCCGCTGGAGCTCGACAATCGACAGGCGAGCCGGCTTGACGTTGAGCACCGCGGGATCTGTTTCGCGCCGGAAGCTGGCGATCGACTCGGCAAAAACCCGGCTGTACTGGTTCCACCGCTCTTCCGGCGTGTACCCGACGATCTGAAACACGCGCTCCTGGTAGTCGATCCAGGCCACCTGGCCGCGCACGATCCCGCCTTCCGTCTGGGCCCGGAACGGCACCGACACCGCGGGGAACCCGCCGATCTGCTGGCGCGAGGCGTTCCCCGTCTGGATGCCCTCCTGAGACACGAACTGCTGCGCCGCCTGCTGCGCGTTGGCTGCCGACGCAAGCTGCAGCACGACCAGGGCATCCTCGTTGGGGCTGATGGCCCCGACGGCCGCCTTCTCGTTGCTGCCCTTCCACCCCTGCGGGAAGTCGATCCGGAACGCCATGTCCGGGTGGCGGAACGCCGCGTTCTCAAAGAACCCCTCGCGCGGGTTCTCGCCGAAGACGATGCCGTCCACGCGCTGCAGATACCCCGGCCGATTGACCGCCAGCTGAGAGACGTCGGCCTTCAGCCCCGCCACCGTCTCCGCCGCCCACGCTTGCCGGTTGCCCGGGTCCGGATGGGTCGACATCCACTGCGGCAGCCGACCGCCGCCGGACTGCTCCGTGAGGGCGTTCAGCATGGCGAAGACATTCACAAGCGTACGCGGATCGTAGCCGCCGGCCATCATGTACTTCAGGCTCAGCGCGTCCGCCTGTGATTCGTCGGACCGGCTGAACTTCATGAACATCAGCCCCATCGCGACCTGGGCGAGGTCGCCGAACTGCGCAAACTCGGGGGAAATGACCATGCCGGCCACAAGCCCGATCTGAGCGAGCTGCTGTTTGCTCAGCTGGCTGACCGAATGACGTGCGGTGACGTGCCCGATCTCGTGCCCGAGAATGGCCGCGAGCTCGGCCTCAGAGTTCAGGTGGGACAGGATGCCGCGGGTCACATAGATGAAGCCGCCCGGAATCGCGAACGCGTTCACCGCCGCATCGTCCACGACACGGAACGTCCAGGGCAGGTTCGGACGCTCGGTCCTGGCGGCAATACGCGTCCCGAGCTGGTGCACGTACTGCTGCAGCGCCTCGTCCGGGTACAGGCCGAACGCAGCGACGGCCTCCTGGTCCGCCTCGCGCCCCATCGCGATCTCCTGCTCTTCGCTGATGAGCGCGAGCTGCCGCTTGCCGGTCACGGGGTTTGTGGCGCAGGCCGCGATCGACAGGACCCACAGCAGCACGCCAGACGTCCCCATGGCCCCCACGACACGCCGTTTCCGCATCGCCACCCCCATGTTGCGCTGATTATCCCCCTTGTAACGCGCCGTATCAAGGCAGGCTCGGCAACAGGCACGGTCAACAAGAGGCAGGTTCAACAAGAAACAGGCTCACCAACGAGGCGACCAGCCGGCTGCAGCGCTGGATTCAGGCGTGCGCCACAATGGCACCCCCCATCGAGTCGAGTGCTGTATGATATGAGCGTACCTTCGGGTGATGGCCTGCCGCGGCAGGCAAAGGAGGACTCTATGGTCAATCTCGACGCTCTGAAGCAGAAGTACGGGTCCGTCATCGACTACGCGCAGAAGCGCGGCGTCAGCATCAAGAACATCCACATCGAAAACGAGAAGCTGCTCATTCGAGGTGCAGCGCCGAACACCCAGATCAAGAACGAGGTCTGGGACAAGATCAAGGCCATTGACCCCAAGTACGCGGATCTCACCGCGGACATCACGATCGACCCCACCCTCAAGGTGCCGGAGAAGTACTACGAGGTGGTCGCCGGTGACACGCTCTCGAAGATCTCGAAGCAGTTCTACGGCGACATGACCAAGTACATGAAGATCTTCGAGGCCAACAAGGATCAGCTCACCGACCCCAACAAGATCCAGGTCGGCCAGAAGCTGCGCATCCCGGAGTAGCCGGGCGCGAGGAGGCTGCCGATGTCGTTCCTCGACAAGGTCACCAAGGCGGTCGGCGACGCGGTGGACAAGGGCAAGAAGGAAGTCGACCAGTTCATGCGGATCCAGAAGATCAACGGCCAGATCGGCGAGATCGAGAAGAAGATCGCCGACGTCAAGACCCAGATCCAGCAGACCAAGGGGTTGATCGGCGAGAAGGCCGTCGAACTGCTGCGGGCCGGCACGCTGGTCTCGCCGGCGCTGCAGGAGATGGCGGACAAGATCGCCGGCTTCGAGAAGCAGATCCTGACCGAGGAAGCGCTGATCGTGGAGAGGAAGGCGGAGATCGAGAAGATCAAGGCCGAGGACGAGAAGGCCAAGCCGGAGGACGAGGAGAAGCCGCCTCCGCCCGCACAACCCGCCTGATCCGAGAGGACATCAAGACCGGCATGGGGCCGCGCGCCACCCGGGCGCCGGCCCCATGCTCGCACTTCGCAGCTACTTCTTCCCCAGCATGCGGCCGGCCATCCCCAGGATGTCGTCCAGGGCGGAGCCGTTGCGGTTCGAGTCCAGGACAGGCGTCAGCATGTCCAGCAGGCTGCCCGCAGATCCCATGGCCGACCCCAGGCCGCCTGCGGGCGCGGCGCTCGGCACGCGCGGCCGCTGCTGCGACGACAGTCCGCCCATGACCAGGGCCGCAACCAGCGGGAGCATCTTTTTCAGGATGCTGACGTCGATGCCGGTCTGCTGGGACGCGCGCTGCGCCACCTGCCGGCTCACGTCCTTGCTGCCGAGGATGTGGCCCAGGATGCCGTTGCCATCCAGCGTGCTCGCCGCGTCAGAGAGCGAGCCAGGCGCGTCGAGGTACTGCTGATGGTTGCCCCCGGCCAGCGCGCCAATGAGGCCGTCGAGGCCGCCCTCGCTCGACATGTTGCGCTGCAACCCTGCCGCAAGCGCCGGCAGCAGCGCCGAGATGGCCGATTGGGCCTGGTCCGGCTGGAGGCCGAACTGCCGGCCGAGCTGCTGTACAGCACCACCGCCCTGCGCCTGCAGGATTACGTCCAGAATGTTCATCGGTTCCTCCCCGGAGTGACTACTCCTCGAAGAGTGTAGCTGAAGGGGACCGGGTTTGCACGCCGCACATCAGCTGCACGTCAGCCGCTGTCAGCCGGATGTCCGCCGTTCGTCACTCCGCGCGTCGTGCACGATCCAGGACTTCGGCGATTCTTCTGCGGTGTGCGGTCGTGGCGCGGATCAGATCCGCCTGCAGCCCAGCCAGCCGGCCGGCGCTGGCGGCAATGCTCGCGAGCACCCGGCCTTCGAGAAGCGAGTTTTCCAGATCCCGCGCCAGCGACAACGCGGTGACGCGCGTCAGCTCGCCGCGCCGGCAGCGGTCTTCCAGCGTGGCGACGTAGGTGATCATGAGGTCGATGGCCGGCACACGCGCCTGCACGCCGAGCTGTGGCCGCTGGTCGGGCGTCGTCGCCTCGAGCGCAGCCAGGATCCAGGCGGCGTGCTGGCGCTCTTCGTTCGCCAGGCCCGTCCACAACGCGCGGTCGGCATCGAATGCCTCGGCAAACAGCTCGTAGAGGCCGGCAATGGCGGTCTCGTTCTCCGCCAGCTTCTTCGCAATCGCCTCGAATGAATCAGGCATGTCCTGGATTCTCCCACCTCTCGCGGCTCCGATCGGTCAACGCGCTGCACCCCCGTGTGCGGGTGGCGCACGGAGGGGGCCCCCCATTCGCCCGCAGCGCGACTCCCGTGACGAGCGCACTGTGCGCGAGGACGAATGGGGGTGACGGGCGACAGGACCCGCCCCGTGACTTCAGACTGAGACACCGCCTCTAACGAGCCGCCAACATCGCGTTACACATCACCCGAAACGTCCCAAACGGCTGCCCGCGCCACATCGGGCGGAACCCGAACAGCAACACATGGCCCTGACCGAGCTGGACATCCAGCGCGGCCGCCTTTCCCCACAGGTGCTTCTCGCCAATCAGGTACCCCGACAGGAGCGGCGACCCCGTGTCCCCGTACTTCGCCAGAACGGTCCCCTTGAACCCGTCGAGCGTCTCGAAGACGGGGCTGCCGTCCACAAACACCGCCGCCCTCTCCTGCATCCCAGCCATGACACGGTGCGTCTGGTCGGTCACGACTTCGACGATCGACCCTCGCAGGAAGAAATCCTCCGGCTTCAGCCCCTCAACGGCGTTCCGAATGGGGAGCTTGAACTGCTGCGCCGCGAATCGCCAGGCGCTGTTAACGCACACCACGGTGCCGCCGTTGCGGACAAACGTTTCGAAGGCCTGCAGATCAGCCTGCGTGAGAGCATACGCGTATTCGGGCCGCACCGCCCGCGCCCCGCCGCGGCCGCCTGCCTGCGCGGATCGCCCTGCCGCACCGGCCTCCCCGCGGCCCATTGCCGCCGGCGCGCCCGCTGTCGGCGTCGCCGCAGCTTGCGCCGCCGGCCCCGCGCCGCGCCCACCCGATCCCTCAACCGGAATCCTCGCATCGTCCGCCAAGACGATCACGTCGATCTTGTCGGCGAGGAATGCGCGGAAGTCTTCGGGGTGCAGGGTCACGAAGTCGAAGCCGTACTGCTCGAGCACCCAGCGTGTCCACCCCTCGTCCATGCTGCCGCCCCACGGCTGGTAGAGACCGATGCGCGGCTTCCCGATCGGGGTGCCACGAGCCGTGGTGCGTTCGGCTGCGAGGGCGAGCGACTTGACCAGCTCTGCCTGCGCACCCTCCGTCAGACCGGTGATGAGGTATCGCGCGCCGGCGCCTGCGGCGCCCGCCGCGAACTGGACGGATGCCCCCAGCTGCCACGCCCGGTTGATGGCGCGGAAGGCATTGTTCTGGGCCGGGCTGACAGCAAGCACCGGGCCCGTGCCCGTGACGCTCCCCGGCGGCGGGACGATGGCGGAAGCTGAGGGGCTGGAGTCGAAGCCGACACCGGGCACGCTGTCGAACGGGGCCGCGTCCGTTTCTGCCGCCCGGTTGTACGGCGTGAGCGGCGCCTTCAGGTTCGGCGACGGCCCCAGCAGCTTCATGGCCGCACGAACGTCACCCGTGAGCGGTGCCTGCGCCGCGACCGTGCGGACACCCATCTGCAGCGGCAGCGTCCAGCCGGCCGCGTCGTACGGGCGGAGCGGAGGGCCTCCGGGGTACTGGCGCAGGTCCGGGTACAGCTGGACGTCGAGCACCTCGCGCGCCATGGCCGCGAACTCCTGGTCCGTTGGCACGACCCAGGTGCCGGCAGAATATGCGGCTCCTTCGACGGACACGGGCGCAGTCAGTTGCCAGACGCGCACGCCGCCGAAGGCCAGGCGGCGCAGCAGTTCGACGGCTGCGACGGGATCCCGCTGGTCCTGCGGGATGAAGTACGCGTACGGCGCCTGCTTTGCGCCCCTGGCAATCTGGTCGCGGCCGGCTTGGTACCGGTTGTAGAGCAGCGACTCCCTGTACTTCGCGGCGTATTCAAGCGTCGACAGCGCCGCCGTTTCGTTGTAGGAGATGGCATCGGCGAGCCGCCAGGTGCCGGGAGGCCACGGGCTCGCGTACAGGCTCTGCGTGCGAAGCTCACGAAATCCCTGCGGGAACTCGTCCAGCGTATAGGTGCGCGGAGCCGCCATGTTCCCGGCCGTCTCCGTCCAGAAGGCGGGGATGTTCTTGAAAACCGGCGCGTAATCGACGTAGCCGGGATACCAAGCGTCGAACGAGGTGCCCATGTGGGTGGCGCCCGGCTGCCCGCGCTCGTCAAGCCCCTTGGCGATCGCCATGCCCATCATGTTGATCTCGCGCGAGACGAGCGGCGGCGCGTGGAGACCAATCGGCTCGGAGAACGGCGGCAGCCAGATCCGGGTCGGGAACGGCGCCGTCTGGTGGAACACATAGATGATGTGCGGCTCCCACTGGCGCCAGGCATGCTCCATGACGCGCGATTCGATCATGTTGATCATGTAGGCGTCGCGGTTGTTGTCGTGGCCGACGTACTCCTGGTAGAGGCGCGGGAGGCTCGACTGCTCGTACGGCGTGCCGAGGTTCTTCGCGTGCCACTCCCCCACCATCTGCTGGCCGTCCGGGTTCATGCTGGGCCAGAGCAGCGCGACCGTGTTCTCGAGGATCTGCCTGACGTGCGGGTCGGCCGCGCGGCGGACCAGGTCGTACGCAAGCTGGGGGATCATCTGCGGCCCGGCCACCTCGGTCGCGTGGCACCCGCCGTCGAGATGGACCAGCGCCTTTCCTTCGCGGGCCAGCTGCCGGGCCTGTTCGTCGGTAAGCCCCTGCGGGTGCGCGAGCCGCTGGGCAATCTCGCGGTAGCGGTCGAGCCGCGCCAGGTTCTTCGGGTCGGAGACCGCCGCATACCAGATGGTCCTGCCCAACGTCGTCTTGCCGGCTTCGAACAGCCTGATGCTCGGGCTCGAAGCCGCCAGGCGCCGGAGATAGTCAACCGACTGGTCGTAGGTGGCGAGCCGATTGTCCGTGCCGGGCTTAAACGCGAACACGGATTCCGGCGCAGGTATCGGCTTGGAGGCAGCCAGCAGGACGAGCGGCGCGACAAGGACGCACGCCAGCGTTACCCTCGAGAGTCTCCGCATGCCGCGTATCATAGGCCGAGTCCGACCGGCGTGCACCTGGACAGGAGGACGCGACTCAGGATCGCCGCAAGGGCAGCGGACACAGCAGCGAACGAGCCGTGCGGAGCAGGCCCGTCGCCCCTTCCCAGCAGTTGGTGCGTGCGCCTGTGCCGGCGCTACAATGCCACGCCATGAAGAGACTGTTCCTGCCCGCGCTCTTCGTTCTCGCCGCCTCGCTTGGGCTGTCCGCCCAGGCCAAGGCGCCGGCCAAGGCGACTCCGCTGCCGTTCATTATTGTCGAGGCCAGCATCGCAGAGATGCGCGCGGCGATGGACGAGCGGCGCGCGACCTCCCGCGAGCTGGTCCAGCAGTGCCTCATCCGGATCGCCACCTACGAGGAGCGGCTGAACGCCGTCATCTCGGTGAACCCCAAGGCGCTCGAGGAGGCCGACGCGCTCGATCGGGAGCGCGCGCAGGGCAGGGTGCGCGGCCCGCTTCACGGCATTCCGGTCGCGCTCAAAGACAACATCCACACCACGAACATGCCGACGACGGGCGGGGCGCTTGCTTTCGACGGGCTCGTGCCGCCGTACGAGGCCACGCTCACGAAGAACCTGCGAGATGCCGGCGCGGTCATCATCGCGAAGACGGTTATGACGGAGCTTGCCAACTGGGTGGCGACGGGCATGCCGGGCAACTACAGCGCGCTTGGCGGCTACGGGATGAATCCCTACGACCCTCGGCGAGACCCGCGCGAGGCCAGCGCCGACGGGAGGCCTGTGATGGGCACCGGCGGCTCGAGTTCAGGCATCGGCACCGCCGCGAGCTTCTGGGCGGCGAACGTCGGCACCGAGACGTCGGGATCTATCCTGAGCCCTTCGCTCTCGACGATGCTGGTTGGCATCAAGCCGACCGTCGGCCGGATCAGCCGCTACGGCGTCATTCCGATCACCGCCGACCAGGACACACCGGGGCCGATGGCGCGCAGCGTTGCGGACGCCGCGATCATGTTGGGCGCCCTCGAGGGCGCGGCGCCGGACCCCAACGACGCGGCGACCAAGACGTGTACGCCGCCGCCGGGCCGCGACTACACCAGGTTTCTCAACCCGGCCGGCCTCAAAGGGGCGCGCATCGGCATTCCCCGCGCGTTCTACTACGAGCAGACGACGCCGCCGGGCGCGACGCAGCCGAGGGGCGGGCTGGGTGCGGCCCAGGCGAAGCTCGTGGCCGAGGCCATCGACACCCTCAGGCAGCAGGGCGCAGTCATCGTCGATCCGGCGGACATCCCGAGCGTCGTCGCAACCGATCCGTCGAGAAACGTCCTGCTGTGGTCCACGTGCGGCGGTCTTGATAATGGCAAGGGCAAAGACGCCGACTGCTCGGTCGTCTTCAAGTACGGCATGAAGCGCGACTTCAACGGCTGGCTGACGTCGCTAGGCGCGGCGGCGCCCGTGAAGACGCTGACCGAGCTGCGGCTGTGGAACGTTGCCCACCAGCGGATGGGCGCCATCAAGTACGGCCAGGCGCTGCTGGATATCTCCGACGAAATGGACGTGCGCGCGGATCGCTCCCGCTACGAGGCCGATCGGGCGGAGGGCGCGGCGCATCCGGGTACCCGGCGGGCTTCAACCCGCAGCCCTCGCCTTACGCCGTCAGCTTCACCGGCATGACCTGCAGCGAACCGAAGCTGATCGAGATTGCGTTTGCCTTCGAACAGGCGACGAACAGGCGCGTACCGCCGAAGTTGTGACGGCCGCGTCGGCCGGCGGGCCGCAGGCGCGGTTTTCCGCGCTGCGGAGCGGGGGTGTGGCGGGCGACAGGCCGTGCGGCCGACGCCATCTTCGAAAGAAGTGCGACTGTTGACTGCCGACTGTCGGCTGTGTCTCAGTTCCCCCGTTCCGTTCCTGCCGCTCCTTGACTTCCTCCCCCCCGCCCGCCTATCGTGGAGATGTCGGTAGTTCGCAGGCTGTGTGCGCGATCGATCGCGTTTGCTCATTCTGTTTCGCACTCATCGTTTTCTTCCCCGATCGCACCCTAGTTCCCGCGGATGTCGCCGGCTCGTCGGATTCCGCCGTTGACGCGCTGACTTCGGCCGCCACGCTGGCGCTTCGCCGCCAGAGCGGTTGATCTGTGGGCCACCGGCGCCGGAGTACGCATCCATGCCCGAAGCGGCCCAGCCAGTCCCGGTTGTCGTCCAGCACGCGTTCGAGCCTCGTATCGTCGCGTTCTTCTGCAACTGGTGCACCTACACCGCCGCCGATCTGGCCGGCATCTCACGCCTCAAGTACGCGGCCAACGTCCGCGTCGTCCGCGTGATGTGCTCCGGCCGGGTGGACCCCCAGTTCGTCCTCGACGCGTTTGCCAACGGGGCCGACGGCGTCCTCATCGGCGGCTGCCACCCCGGTGACTGCCACTACCAGGAGGGGAACTACAAGGCGCTGCGGCGCGTCCACCTGCTGAAGCGGATCCTGCGCGACCTTGGGATTGAGGAGGCGCGGTTCCGGCTCGAGTGGATCTCGGCGTCCGAGGGAGACAAGGTCCGCACGGTCGTGAACGACATGGTCCGGCAGGTGCGCGAGTTGGGCCCCCTGAAGGTCGAGGTGCCTCGCGAGGCCTTCGCCGAGGAGGTGCAGTGATGGCAGGCGCGAAACCGAAGGTGGCCTTCTACTGGTGCGCCTCGTGCGGCGGCTGCGAAGAGGCGGCTGTCGATCTGGCCGAGAAGGTCCTCGACGTCGCGGCGGCCGTCGACTTCGTCTTCTGGCCGGTCGCCATGGACTTCAAGCGGAAGGACGTCGAGGCGCTGCCGGACGGCGCGATTGCCGCCACCTTCCTGAACGGCGCCATCCGGACCACCGAGCACGAGGAGATGGCGCACCTGCTGCGGCGCAAGTCGCAGGCGCTCATCGCCTTCGGGGCCTGCGCGGCGCACGGCGGCATCCCGGGGCTGGCCAATCTCTGGGATCGCGACACGATCCTGCACGAGGTCTACCGCGACTCGCCAAGCACAATCAACGAGGCGGGCGTGCTCCCCGCGCGCCGGTATCCCTGGAACGGCCGCGAGGTCGAGCTGCCCGGCTTCTACGACACGGTGCGGTCGCTGGACCAGGTCGTCGAGGTCGACTACATGATTCCGGGCTGCCCGCCGACGCCGGAGCTGCTCGCCGACGCGGTCACGGCGCTGCTGGCGGGCAAACTGCCCCCGAAGGGCACGGTGCTCGCTCCGGACGTGGCGCTCTGCGAGGCCTGCCCGCGCAAGCACAGCAAGCCCGAGCAGCTGTCGATTGCCGCCTTCAAGCGGCCGCACCAGATTCTCATCGACGAGAATCAGTGCCTGCTCGCGCAGGGGCTCTTGTGCATGGGCCCCGCCACGCGGAGCGGCTGCGGCAGCCGCTGCATCAACGGGAACATGCCGTGCACCGGCTGCTTCGGTCCGACGAGCCGGGTGCGCGACGGCGGCGCGAAGGCGTTCTCGGGGCTCGTGTCGCTGCTGCAGGCGAAAGACGACGAGGGCATCGAGCGGGGGCTCGAAGGGGTTCCCGACCCGGTCGGGACGTTCTACCGGTACACGCTCGCGGTGTCGCGGCTGCGCCGCAAGCGGCTCGACACCGTGTCATCGGACGGAGCTCGTTAGGGGGAGAGGATGGCCGAGAGTATCCGCCGCATCACGATCGATCCCATCACGCGCCTCGAAGGCCACGGCAAGATCGACATCCTGCTGGACGAGCGGGGCGAGGTGGAGCGCGCCTTCTTCCAGATCCCGGAGCTGCGCGGCTTCGAGAAGTTCGCTGTCGGCCGCCCGGTCGAAGAGATGCCGCAGATCACCTCGCGCATCTGCGGCGTCTGCCCGACGGCGCATCACATGGCCGCCACCAAGGCGCTCGACGCGCTCTACCAGGTGACGCCGCCGCCCGCCGGCCGGAAGATCCGCGAGCTGGTCTACAACGCCTTCATGGTGGAGGACCACGCGCTGCACATCTACTACCTGGGCGGACCCGACTTCATCGTCGGGCCCAAGGCCCCGCCGGCCGAGCGCAACGTGCTGGGCGTCATCGCCAAGGTCGGCCTTGAAGCCGGCCGGCGCGTGATTGGAACGCGCCGGCGGCTGCGGAACCTGATCTCGCTCATCGGCGGGAAGGTGACGCACCCGGTACTGGGCCTGCCGGGGGGCGTCGCCAAGCGCCTCACCGCGGATGACCAGGCGGAAGCGATCGCGGCCGCCGACGAGGCGGTGGAGTTCGGGAAGTTCACGCTCTCGGTCTTCGAGCAGGTCGTGCTCGGAAACCAGGAATACGTGGATCTGGTGCTGTCGGACACCTACACGCACCGCACCCTGTGCATGGGGATGGTGGACGAGCGGAACCGCGTGAACTTCTACGACGGCCGCCTCCGCGTCGTCGGACCCGACGGCGTGGAGCGCGCGAAGTTCGAGTCGGCGCAGTACCTCGACTACGTCGCCGAGCACGTCGAGCCCTGGAGCTACGTGAAGTTCGCCTACTTCAAGCCGGCCGGATGGAAGGGGTTCGTCGAGGGGAACGACACCGGCGTCTACTCGGTCGCGCCGCTGGCGCGGCTGAACGTGGCTGACGGGATGGCGACGCCGGTGGCGCAGGCCGCCTACGAGCAGTACGTCTCGACGCTCGGCGGCAAGCCCGTGCATCACTCGCTGGCCAACCACTGGGCCCGCGTGGTCGAGCTCATCTACGCGGCCGAGCGGATGCGGGAACTCGCGGGCGATCCCGAGATCGTCAGCCCGAACGTGCGGACGCTGCCGACCAAGACGCCCAGCGAGGGCGTCGGCATCGTCGAGGCGCCGCGGGGCACGCTCATCCATCACTTCCGCACCGACGAGCGCGGCATCGTGACCAAGGCGAACCTGATCGTCGCCACGCAGAACAACACCGCGCGGATGACGATGGGCGTCGAGAAGGCGGCGAAGAGCCTGATCAAGGGCGGCGAGGTTCCCGAGGGGATTCTGAACATGGTCGAGATGGCCTTCCGGGCCTATGATCCGTGCCACGGCTGCGCGTCGCACTCGCTGCCGGGAAGCATGCCGCTGGCCGTGCGGGTGTTCGATCGGACGGGTGCCGTGCGGGAGACGATCACCCGCGGCGCAGACGGCACGGTGACACGCGCATGAGCATCCGGGTCCTCGGCCTCGGGAACGACTTGCTCGCGGATGACCGCCTGGGGCTCGTCGCCGCCTCGGCGATCGGCCGCCGCTTCGGCGACCGGGTCGAGGCCGTCTGCTCGTCCACCTCGGGCTTCGATCTGCTCGAGAGCGTCGTGGGGGCCACGCGGCTGCTCGTCCTGGACACGCTGCCGACCGGCGCCGCTCCGCCCGGGACGGTGTTCGAGGTGTCGGAAGACGAGGTGCCGGCTCTGCAGGGCGGGTCGCCGCACTACGTGGGGCTGTTCGAGGCGCTGCGCCTGGGCCGGACGCTCGGTCTGGCCGTGCCGGCCGAGGTCGTGATCCTGGCTGTCGAACCGGAAGATGTCCTCAGCGTCGGCGGACCGATGTCCGCCGCTGTCGCCGGCGCGGTCGAACCGCTGCTCGACCGCGCGGGCGCCATTCTCTCCGGGTGGCTGGCCGCCGAGGCGGCTGCTGCCCCTGCAGGAGCGTGTACCAGCCATGCCCAGCTCTCCTGACGCAATCCCGCCGAGCGCCTACAACCCGCCGATGCCGGAGGCGTTTCCGGCCGTCCAGCGCCCGGTCGCCGTGTTCACGCGGGCCAAGGACGAGAGCGTGATCCGGCGGCGGATCCGGTACCAGCGGGAAGCCGACACCTCGTGGACCGAGCGCGTGGTGTCGCAGCCCGGGTGCGAGGGGCTGTACGGCTGCATCCAGTGCGGCACCTGCTCGGCCTCGTGCCCGCTGGCCATCTACATGGACTTCACGCCGCGGCGCGTCATTCAGCTCGTGCGCGAGGGGTTCCACCAGGACGTGCTGCGGTCGCAGACGATCTGGCTGTGCGCGTCGTGCTACGCCTGCGCCGTGCACTGCCCGCAGGGCATCCACATCACCGACGTGATGTACACCCTCAAGCGCGAGGCGATCGCCGAGAAGGTCGCCCCGAAGCGCTTTCCCATTCCCGTGCTGGCCGGTGTCTTCTACGACATGGTGCGCAAGCGCGGGCGTTCGTCCGAGTTCTGGATCGTGCTGCGGATGATGCTCCGCACCAACCCGCTCGGGCTGTTCTCGATGACGAGGACGGGCCTGGCGCTGCTCAGGACCCGCCGTCTCTCGCTGGCCCTTGACCGGATCAAGGGGACGCGCGAGCTGCAGGCGATGCTGCCGCCGGCCGAGGAGGTTCGCTGATGTCCGCCCCAGGGCCCGCCGGACCGCCGGCCCGCTACACGTACTTTCCCGGGTGCTCGCTGAAGAGCACCGGCGCCGCCTACGAGGAGAGCCTCCTGACGCTGTTCCGGCTGCTGGGCCTGGGCGTCGACGAGCTCGAGGACTGGAACTGCTGCGGCGCCACCTCCTACATGGCTATCAGCGAGGGCTCGGCATTCGCGCTGGCGGCGCGCAACCTGGCGCTTGCCGAGCGGGCGGGGTCCCGCGAGGTGATGGCGCCGTGCTCCGCGTGTTACCTGGTCCTGATGAAGACGCTCGACTACCGCCGGAAGTACGCGTCGGTGGACAAGTCCGTGCGCGAGGCGCTCGAGCGGGCGGGGCTGCCGGCGACCAACAACGTGCACGTCCGCCATCCGCTCGAGATCCTCTACAACGACGTCGGCGCCGCGCGGATCAAGTCGAAGGTCGTGCGGCCGTGGACCGGCGGGCGCCTCGCCTGCTACTACGGCTGCCAGGCGGTGCGGCCGTACTCCGAGGTCGACGACCCGCACCGGCCCTCCCGGATGGAGGAGCTGCTGAACGCCATCGGCGTCCCGACGGTGGAGTACACGCTGCGCACGAAGTGCTGTGGCGGCTCGCTCACCGGCACCATCCCGACCGTCGGCATCCGCCTGAACTACGAGCTGCTGAAAGAAGCGATCCGCAACGGTGCGCAGGCGATCGTCACGATCTGCCCGCTCTGCCAGTTCAACCTGGACGCCTACCAGTCCCAGATCCGGGCCGACATCTGGGACGCGCTGGACGTGCCGGTGCTCTACATCACGCAGGTGCTGGGCTGGATGCTGGGCGGCGACTGGAAGGAACTGGGCCTGAACCGGTCGATCTCCGGCGTCCGGGAGCTCAAGCGGTGGTTCACCGCCCCGAAGGAGAAAGAGGCTTATGTCTGACGGCGCGGGCCAGCCGCGAATCGGCGTGTACGTGTGCCACTGCGGGACGAACATCGCCGGCGTAATCGACGTGAAGAACGTGGCGGAGTACGGCGCGACGCTGCCGAACGTCGTGGTCTCGCGCGAGTACAAGTACATGTGCTCCGACCCGGGCCAGGAGCTGATCCATCAGGACATCCACGCGCTCAACCTCGATCGGATCGTCGTGGCGTCGTGCTCGCCGCTCCTGCACGAGCACACGTTCCGGACGGCCACGCAGGCCGGGGGGCTGAACCCGTTCTTCTTCCACATGGTGAACATCCGCGAGCACGGCTCGTGGGTGCACACCGACAAGGCGGCCGCCACGCTCAAGGCGCGCGACATGCTGCGCGCGGCCGTGCGGCGGGTCGTCCGGCACCGGGCGCTCGAGACGCGCCGCGTGCCGATCAACCCCGAGGTGCTGGTGCTCGGCGGGGGGATCGCCGGCATCCACGCGGCGCTCACGCTGGCCAACGCCGGCAAGAAGGTGTACCTCGTCGAGCGCGAGGCGACGATCGGCGGGTACATGGCGAAGTTCGACAAGACCTTCCCCACGCTCGACTGCGCCGCGTGCATCCTGACGCCGAAGATGTCGGCCGTGAAGGCCCACCCGAACATCACGCTGTGGACCTACGCGGAGGTGACCAAGGTCGACGGCTACGTCGGCAACTTCGACGTCGAGGTGACGCGGCACCCGCGGTACGTCGACGAGGAGCTGTGCTCGGGCTGCATGCAGTGCGTCGAGGCCTGCGTCTACAAGGAGGCGCGCGTCCCCGACGAGTTCAACTTCAGCCTCAGCAAGCGGAAGCCGATTTACATGCCGTTCCCGCAGGCGACGCCGTCGGTCGTGCTGATCGATCCCGAGACCTGCATCGACTTCAAGTCGGGCAAGTGCAAGAAGACCTGCATCGAGGCCTGCGATCGCAAGGCGATCTACCTGAAGCAGGCCGACAGCGTGGAGAAGGTCACGGTCGGATCGATCGTGGTCGCGACGGGCTTCGAGCCCTTTGACGTGAAGCGGACGCCGTACTACGGCTACGGCAGGTTCCCCAACGTCTTCACGTCGCTCGAGGTCGAGCGTCTCGTGAACGCGTCGGGGCCGACGGGCGGCGAGGTGGTGGGGCGCGACGGGAAGAAGCCGAAGGCCGTCGGCATCATCCACTGCGTCGGGTCGCGCGACAAGAACACGAACGCCTGGTGCTCCCGCGTCTGCTGCATGTACTCGCTCAAGCTCGCGCATCTCATCCGCGAGCACACCGACGCGGAGGTCTTCAACTTCTACATCGACATGCGGACGCCCGGGAAGGGCTTCGAGGAGTTCTACCAGCGGCTGCTGAACGAGGGCGTGCACTTCATCCGCGGCCGTGTCGCCGAGGTGACCGACTGGGCGCACGACCGCTCGGAGGAGGGCAAGCTCGTCATCCGGGTCGAGGACACGCTCATCGGCACCGTGCGCCGCGTGCCGGTGGACATGGTCGTGCTCTCGGTCGGCCTCCAGCCGCACGAGGACGCGCAGGACGTCCGCCGGCTCTTGAACATCTCGTGCGCGACCGAGGGCTTCTTCCTCGAGCGGCACCCGAAGCTGGCCCCGGTCAACACGTCCACCGACGGGATCTTCCTGGCCGGGTGCTGCCAGGGGCCGAAGGACATCCCAGACACCGTCGCGCAGGCCGGCGCTGCCGCCGCCGAAGCGCTGTCGCTCATCGACGCGGCGCACATCGAGCTCGAGCCGAACACCGCCTACATCGACGCCGACCACTGCTCCGGGTGCAAGACGTGCATCCCGATGTGCCCGTACTCGGCCATTTCGTTCGTCGCCGAACGCGACCGGGTGGCCGTGAACAAGGCGGAGATCAACGAGGCGCTCTGCAAGGGCTGCGGCACGTGCGTTGCCGCCTGCCCGTCAGGGTCGATTCACCAGAACCTGTTCGAAGACGACCAGATCTTCGACGAGATCGCCGGCCTGCTCGAGCCGGCGGTCTAGCGGACGTCGCGCGCCGCGGGCCGGCCGCCGGCCCGCGCGGCAGCCGTCCCCCCTGGGGCCGCCGCCCAGGCGACAGCGACGTTCAGGGGCTCGGAACGCGGGGTGACGGCGCAGCGTAGGAGGTCGGGTCGGCGACGCCCGCTTCGCCGAACGCGTCGCGCCGCTCGCGGCACTTGCTGCACAGCCCGCAGTGGCGTCCGCCGGCCGGCTTCATGCACGACAGGGTCAGCGCGAACGGCACGCCCAGCGCAGCCCCCAGCCGGATGACCTCCGCTTTGGCCGTCCCCGCGAACGGCGCTTCGATCACAATCTCGTGCCCCAACCCCAGCGTGGCAGCGCGCGCCATCGCCGCGAAGAACGCCGGCGTCGCGTCCGGAAACGGGTTGCCGGCCAGCGGGCCGATGACAATGCGGTGAACCCCGCGAAGGGCGCACGCAAGCGACGCTTTGGCGAGCAGCAGCAGGTTCCGCCCCGGCAGGTAGACGTCCTCGTCCGGCGTGTCGTAGCCGGGGGGCACCCCGCGGATTGCCCAGTGCGCAGCGGGCAGCAGGTCGGTGACCGTCAGATCGAGGCGCTGCAACGGCAGGACCTGCGCCGCGTACACCGGCGACTGCAGCAGCCGACCGGCCATCTCGGCCTCTTCAGCCTCCCAGGCAAGGCCGGTCCTGACGTAGATCGGCCACACGATGCGGCTTCGGGCCTCCGACGCAACGAGGACGGCGCTGTCGATGCCGCCCGAGTACAGCACGGCTGTCATCCCGGCCGCCTCAGCCATAGTGCAGCGTCCTCCGACAATTGGATGTCGCCGCCGGGGCGGCGCCAGCGTACAATCGATCCATGTACTCAGTCTCGCGGCGCGTCGAGTTCTGCTACGGCCACCGCCTGATGGACTACGACGGCGCCTGCAGGCACCCACACGGCCACAATGCGACGGCAGAGATCGAGATCCGCACCGACTCGCTCGACGCCCGGCACATGGTGACGGATTTCGGCGAGATCAAGCGAGTCGCGAAAGACTGGATCGACCGCCAGTTCGACCACCAGATGATCCTGAGGCACGACGATCCGCTGGTCAAGCCGCTTCAGGATCTGGGCGAGCCGGTGTTTCTGGTCCAGGACAACCCGACCGCCGAGCTCATCGCGAAGCTCATCTTCGACTTCGTGAAGAGCCAGGGGTTTGCCGTCACCTGCGTCAGGGTCTGGGAGACAACCAGCTCCGTCGCGGCCTATCATGACAGGTAGGGGTGGCCGGTGCCGCGACCTGGCGCCGCCCAAACGTCCGTAGGGCGGGGCTTTAGCCCCGCCGTCGTCGCCAGGGGCTAGAGCCCCTGGCGGCACGGCGGACCTGAAGGTCCGCCCTACAGGGTTCTTCGTCGCAGTCAGGCAACAACTTGAAGGGTGCTGGCATGTCCGCTCCGAAACCGTCCCGTGTCGCGTTCGCCCTGCTCCTCCTCCTGCTGGCAACGCTGCCGCTCGTTGGCGCGCAGGAGCAGCCGCGCCGCGACTCATCCTCGATCTCTCTCGGCGAGCCGGTCCCGGTCGATCCGCGCATCACCGTCGGATACCTTCAGAACGGCCTGCGGTATTACATCCGCACCAACGGACGGCCGGTCCAGCGCGCGGAGCTGCGCCTGGTCATCAACATCGGCTCGGTCGTCGAGGACGACGACCAGGTCGGGCTGGCGCACTTTCTGGAGCACATGGCCTTCAACGGCAGCCGGCACTTCGCCCCGCTGGACCTGATCACCTTCATGGAGTCGATCGGCATGCGCCTCGGCCCGGGCGTCAACGCCAGCACGGGGTTCGACGAAACCGTCTACCTGCTGCACGTGCCGACGGACGGCCGCGAGGCGATGAACAAGGCGTTCCTGTTCCTGTCGGACGTGGCCTCCGGCCTCACGCTCGATCCCGCAGCCATCGACAAGGAGCGCGGCGTCATCATCGAGGAGTGGCGCCAGGCGCGCGGCGCTGACGCCAGGATTCGCGATCAGCAGCTCCCGGTCCTGCTGAAGGGGTCGCGCTACAGCGAGCGCATGCCGATCGGCACGAAGGAGAACCTCGAGACCTTCAAGCCCGAGACGCTGCGGCGTTTCTACACGGACTGGTACCGCCCCGACCTGATGGCCGTCATCGCCGTGGGCGACTTCGACCGGGGATCCGTCGAGCGGATGATCAAGGAGCACTTCGGCGCGATTCCGGCGCCGGTCAAGCCCAGGCCTCGCCCTGTCGTCCCCGTCCCCGACCACGACGAGACGCTGTTCTCGATTGTGACGGACGGCGAGGCGACCGCCACGGCCGTTCAGGTCTACAACAAGCTGCCGCTGCGGGATCAGACAACGGTCGGGGCCTACCGGCAGATGCAGGTCGAGCGTCTCTACACGCGCATGCTGAACGCCCGGCTGGCGGATCTGACGCTGAAGGCCGACGCGCCGTTCCTGCAGGCTGCGACCGACCGCGGCCTGTTCGTCCGGTCCAAGGAATCCGCCATGCTGGCGGCGCTGGTCAACGACGACGGCGTCGAGCGGGGGCTCGATGCGCTCGTCACCGAGTCGGCCCGGGCCGCGCGCTTCGGCTTCACCGCGGCCGAGCTGGATCGGGCCAAGCGCGACACGCTGCGGATGTACGAGAACGCGTTCGCCGAGCGCGGCACGGAGGAGTCCGCGGACCTGGCGGCCGAGTACATCCGGGCCTTCACGCAGCAGGAGCCGATCCCGGGCATCACGTACGAGTACGGGCTGGTGCAGCGCTTCGTGCCCGAGGTGACGCTGGAGGAAGTCAACAAGGTCGCCAAGGACTGGGCGGGTGGAAGCCGCGTCGTGCTGGTCAGCGCCCCGCAGAAGCCCGGCGTCGCCGTCCCGGACAGCGGGAAGCTGGCCGCCGTGATTGCCGCCGCCGCCGGTCGGGATCTGAAGGCGCACGTCGACGTCGCCACCACACGGCCCTTGCTCGAGCGGCTGCCCGAGCCCGGGGGGATCGCGAACACGACGACGCGCAGCGAGTACGGCGTGACCGAATGGCGGCTGTCGAACGGCGTGCGCGTGGTGCTGAAGCCGACGCGGTTCAAAGACGACGAGGTGATGTTCCGGGCCACAAGCCCCGGCGGCACCTCGCTCGCGAGCGACAGAGACTACGTGGCGGCGATGACCGCCAGCCAGGTGATCGGGGCGGGCGGCGTCGGGGCGTTCGACGCCATCCAGCTGCGCAACGCGCTGTCTGGGAAGGCCGCCTCCGTCTCAGCCTACATCGATGAGACCGACGAAGGCCTCGCCGGCGGCGCGTCGCCGCGCGACCTGGAGACGATGTTCCAGCTCATCTACCTGCAGTTCACGCAGCCGCGCGCTGACGCCACCGTCTTCAAGGTGATCACCGCGCAGATGAAGACGATGCTGGCGAACCAGCAGGCCAGCCCGGAGTGGGCGTTCAGCCAGGCTCTCCGCGCCGCCCTGGCCCAGAACCACTACCGGGCGCGCCCGCTCACGCCCGCGCTGGTCGACGAGATGGATCTCGACCGCTCGTTCGCCTTCTACAAGGACCGGTTCGCCGACGCCAGCGACTTCACCTTCGTGTTCACCGGCAACTTCGACGTCGCCGCCATCCGCCCGCTCGTCGAGCGGTACCTGGGGGCCCTGCCGGCGATTGCCCGGAACGAAACCTGGAAGAACGTCGGGATCACGCCGCCACGGGGCGTCATCGAGACGGTCGTCAGGAAGGGCATCGAGCCGAAAAGCCAGGCCGCCATCGTCTTCACCGGGCCGATGACGTTCGATCCGCCGCGCCGCGTGGCGCTCGACGCCCTCTCCGTCGTCCTCGACACGCGCCTGCGCAACACGCTGCGCCAGGCGCTCACCGGCACGTACGGCGTCGCGGTCAGCGCCGCCGCCTCCAAGATCCCCGACGCCCGCTACAGCGTGACGATTGAGTTCGCGTGCGATCCGGCGCGCACGGAGGAGCTGGTGAAGGCCCTGTTCCGGGAGATTGACACGCTGAGGACCAAGGGGCCGACGGACCAGGAGGTCAGCGACGCGCGCGAGGCGCTGCTCAGGCAGCACGAGACCGATCTCGCCCAGAACGACAACCTGGTCTCGGAGCTCGCGGCGCGCTACGAGGTGTCGGAGGACCTCAGCGACTTCTTCGATCTGCCGCAGTACTACTTCAGGCTGAGCGCCGCCGCCGTTCATGACGCGGCGCGCCGGTTCCTGGACACCGGCAACTACGTGCGGGTGACGCTGTACCCGGAGAAGTAGGCGGCCGCGGCGGGCGGCGACCCGAACTCCTCGGCGCGGGACTCTCCGAGGCTCGTGCAGTAGATCGCCGGGTCGTCCTCGACCGGGCACTTCGTCTCGCAGATCCCGCAGCCGATGCACAACTCGAGATCCACCACGGGAACCTGCTGCGGGGCCCACGCGCCGTCGGGCATCATCAGCTCGGTTTCGACCATCGTGATCGCCTTCGGCTGCGTCGGGCACTGCTCCTCGCACACGCGGCAGGGTTGGCCCAGGGCGTAGGGAAGGCAGCGGTCTTTCCTGATCCACGCCGAGCCGATGCTGACCTCGGTCTTCTCCCGCACCGTCAGCTCCCTGATGGCCCCGGTCGGGCAGACCTGCGTGCACAGCGAGCAGTAGTACTCGCAGTATCCGATCCGCGGCACGAGCACGGGCGTCCAGAGACCTTCGGGCCCGGCCTGATGCAGCGCGGGCTGAAGGGCGTTTGTCGGACACGCCTTCATGCACTCTCCGCATTTCACGCACGCGGCGAGGAATCGCGGCTCGGGCAGCGCGCCGGGAGGCCGGATCAACTTGTCCGACGCCCTCTTGGACGTCGAGACGCGGAAAAGCGGGACCATGGCCAGGCCGATCGCCCCGGAGAGCATCCAGCGGCGTCCGGCCGCGTCGAGCCGCTTCGGCTTCGCGGGAGCTGCCGAGATCGGGAAGGAAACCGCCGCCGTCGGACAGCGGATGGAGCAGTTGTAGCAGTACACGCACTCGCTGGGCCGCCAGTCCTCATTCGGGAACGGCGCGGCCTGCGTCTGGCAGTGCAGCGAGCAGATCCGGCACTTCGTGCACTTCTCCTTGTCGACCCTGACCTTCACCAGGTTCCAGCGCGACAGCACGCCCAGCAGGGCGCCCGTGGGGCACAGGTACCGGCAGAAGTAGCGCTCTCGGGACAGGTTCAACAGGACGATGCCGACAAACACCAGCCCGATGAACAACCCCTGATGGAAGGTCCGGTTGATCGTCAGGTTGTCGAGCAATGGACCGAGACCCTGGGCGAGCGACGCCAGGCCGAGGCTCGGAAGGACCGACACCGTTGCGCCGCCGGCAAGGACGAACGCCGGCAGCACGGCCACGGCAAGAGAGCGGGTCAGAAGCGACAGCGGGTCGAGCAGCCCGGCAAGATCCAGCGTGAAGACGGCGGCCGTGAGGACCGCGGCCAGAATGGCGTACTTCAGGTACAGGAGCCCTGCCTGCACGTGGCCTGGCACGTGCCACCGTGTCTTCTTGAACAGGAACGAGAAGAACTGGAGGACGCCGCCAAGCGGGCAGACCCACCCGCACACGTACCGGCCGAACAGAACCGTCAGGACCACGGGAACGAGCGCCCACAGGAACACCGTCAGCCACGTTCTCGAGGCCACGAGCGCCGCCAGGCCGAGCAGCGGGTCGAAGTGAAAGAAGGTTTCGACCGGCCCGATGATGTCCTTGCCCGTGAAGCGCGTGCGGAGGAGCAGGTAGACGAACAGCCCGAAAAACGCCGTCTGACTGGCGATCCGGAGCGAGTGCAGCAGCCGATGGGAGAAAGGCGCGCCTCCGGATCGCGCCTGACGGCGAGCCCTGGGTGCGGTGTGCGGGTCCATGTGTCAGCAGCCGGGCCACGCGCGGGCGGCGCTCGGCCCCGTTCGCAGGTCAGGCCCTGATGAGCACGCTCAGGTTGCGCTTCAAGATCGGGAACTGATCCCTGCTGGAGAGCGGCCGGAACTGCCGGAGCTTCCGCCGCAACGAGGCCAGCAGCGCATCGTCGGCCGTTCCGCTCAGGATCTTGCGCGTTTCCTCCTCTGTGATGTCCTCCAGCGTGCCTGACAGGCTCGCGATGCCCTGATTGATCGGGCACGGCTCCTTGCACCGCATGCAGCCCATCAGGGCGTGGTGCATGCTGCCCAGGATGTAGTTGGGGAACTCGCCGGCGTTTTCGTTAAAGAGGGTCAGGCACTTGTCGACGTTGACGTTGTAGCCCCAGCCGCTGACGCAGCGGGTCGGGCAGGTGCGCTCGCAGGCGTGGCAGTGATTGCATTGGTCGAGGATGTACAGGTCGGTCCAGCTGTCCTCGGCGAAGACGTGATCGGTGAGGAACGCGAAGAGCACGTTGTAGCTGCCCATCCCGTCGACGAAGATCAGGCCGTTGCGCGCGTACCGGCCGAGCCCGCTGCGCGCTGCCAACAGTTTCAGGGGAACCGTCCCGGAGATATCCACGACGCGCGGACTGGGGGACTTGATGATCTCCGTCTGAATGACGTTCTTCAGCTTGGCCGCGTTCAGGTCGTCCTCGTAATACTGGAACGGGATCAGAACCCGGTAGGAGTTCCCGTTCAGGCGGAAATTCGCGTACATATTCTTCGAGTACGCCGCGACGACGACAACGGACTTGGCGCCCGGGAAGTCGCGTGGCACCTCGAATCTGAGCGGGGCAATCTGGTCGAGGTACAGCTTGCTGCTGCCGAGTTGGCGGTTGCTCCGCGCGGTGTTGTACTCGGTCTGCAGAGCCGGGAAACGGCCCACGGACATCGTCCGGTAGCGGTATGCCGGGATTTGGGACGGATCGACGGTGCGGCCGAAACGTCCGCCCCGCCCGCCGCCCCGGCCGCCCCGGGGGAACCCCTGCGGCAGCACCACCGCGGCCATGGCGGCTCGCTGCAGGATCTCGCGCCGGCTCCAGCTCGCTCGGCCGGCAGGTGACGGGCGGGTCTCCAGCATGGGGTCTTCTGCGCTCATCGGATCCTCTTCCTGCGTCTCGCGGCGGCGGCGGTCACGCCGCCAGCCGGTCGAGGTTGGACCGGGTCACGAAGCCTGGTACTCCCACCTACGACGCCCTGACGGGCCCTGTTTACGCGAGAGGCGGCGGCGGTCGACTTCGGGGCGGGCCTCTTCACGAGCGTGACGAGCGCTACGGGCACTGTGCGCACGATGACAGGGACGATCACGAACGGCTCGTGCAGCCGGTGTCACGTCAGCGGAAGCCGGATTGCGGTTGAGTGAGCGGGGGACCACCCGAAGCTGGCAGCCCACACCCAACCGGCAGACCGCGATGCGCAGCTGAGGGACGTCAGGCGCATCGGCTCCCGAGCCGGGCGCAGCAGGCCGCCCTGAGGTGCTCTGTGGTCGGGGCCGGCGGGACGCCGACCCACGCCGGCGATACGTCTGCCCTACTCGCCGGGCTCCCCCGTGCGCGGGAGGATCGGCTCGTCGGCGTCGACGAAGTACTCCATCTCGCGCTCGAGCTCGAGCTCCTCCTCGGTCGGCGGCGGCGGTGGCGGCGGCTCGTCGGCGGGGATCCGGACGTGGCGGTAATGCTCGAAGCCCGTGCCCGCCGGAATCAGCCGGCCCATCGTCACGTTCTCCTTCAGCCCCCGCAGGAAGTCCACCTTGCCGGAGATTGAAGCCTCGGTGAGCACGCGCGTCGTCTCCTGGAACGACGCAGCGGAGATGAAGGAATCCGAGTAGAGCGACGCCTTGGTGATGCCGAGCAGGATCGGCCGGCCGGTGGCGGCGCGTTTCCCCTCGAGCAGGACCCGTTCGTTCTCCTCGTGGAACCGGAACCTGTCGACGACGTCGTCGACCAGGAACTCCGTGTCGCCGACCTCCTCGATCCTGACCCACCGCATCATCTGGCGCGTGATCACCTCGATGTGCTTGTCGTTGATGTTCACGCCCTGGAGCCGGTAGACCTCCTGGATCTCGTTGACCAGGTACGCCTGCAGCTCCTTCTCGCCGAGGACGCTCAGGATGTCGTGCGGGTTGCGCGGGCCGTCCATGAGCGGGTCGCCGGCCCGGACGTGCTCCCCCTCCTGCACGTTGACGTGGACGCCGCGCGGCACCGAGTACTCGCGCGGCTCGGCGCCGGGCTCGTCGGGCACGATGGCGATCTTCCGCAGCCCCTTGGCGGTGCCGCCGTGCTTGACGACGCCGTCGATCTCGCTGATGACGGCGGGGTCGCGCGGCTTGCGCGCCTCGAAGAGCTCGACGACGCGAGGCAGGCCGCCCGTGATGTCCTTGGTCTTGGTGGTCTCGCGGGGGATCTTGGCAAGCACGTCGCCCGCGAAGACCTGCTCGCCGTCGCTCACCATCAGGTGGGCGCGCGACGGCATGTGGTACTTCCGCGAGACCTTGCCCTCGGCGTTCCGGAGCTCGATGGCCGGCTGCTTCTTCTCGTCGGGCGAGTCCACGATGATGTACCGCGACATGCCGGTCACCTCGTCGACGTCCTCGTGGACGGTCACACCCTCGATGATGTCGCGGAAGCGGACCTGGCCCGACTCCTCGGTCAGGATGGAGAACGTGTAGGGGTCCCATTCGACCAGCTTGTCGCCGGCCTCGACCGGCTGCCCCTCCTTGACCTTGAGGCGCGCGCCGTAGACCACCGGGTACCGCTCCCGGTCGCGCCCCTTCGCATCCTGCACGACGATCGACCCGGCGCGGTTGAGCACGACGAGGCTGCCGTCCTTCGCCGCGACGACCCTCAGATCCGGGAAGCGGACGACGCCGGCGTTCTTCGCTTCGAGCGTGGACTGCTCGGAGACGCGGGACGCCGTGCCACCGATGTGGAAGGTCCGCATGGTCAGCTGCGTGCCCGGCTCGCCGATCGACTGGGCGGCGATGACGCCGACGGCCTGCCCCAGCTCGACCAGCTTGCCGGTGGCCAGGTCACGCCCGTAGCAGCGGGCGCACACGCCCCGCCGAGACGCGCAGGTCAGCACCGACCGGATCTTCACCTTCTCGACGCCCGCGTCCTGGACCTTCGACGCCAGCTCCTCGGTGATCTCCTCGTTGGCGTCGATGATCATCTCGGCCGTGAACGGGTCGGTGATCCGCTCGAGGGCGACCCGCCCGACGATGCGGTCCCGCAGCGGCTCGATGATCTCGCCGCTCTCGATGATCGCCCTGGAGTCGATGCCGTCCATCGTCCGGCAGTCGATTTCGGAGATGATCACGTCCTGGGCGACATCGACGAGCCGGCGCGTCAGGTACCCCGAGTCCGCCGTCTTGAGCGCCGTGTCGGCGAGGCCCTTGCGGGCGCCGTGCGTCGAGATGAAGTAGTGCAGCACGGACAGCCCTTCGCGGAAGTTCGACGTGATCGGCGTCTCGATGATCTCGCCCGACGGCTTGGCCATCAGGCCGCGCATGCCGGCCAGCTGGCGGATCTGCTGCTTGCTGCCGCGCGCGCCCGAGTCCGCCATGATGTAGACGGCGTTGAAGCTCTTCCCGTCGTGGTCGAGCTCCTGCATCTCCCCGAACATCGCGTCCGCGATCTTCTCGGTCACGTCCGACCAGATGGCGATGACCTTGTTGTACCGCTCGCCGTTCGTGATGGCGCCCTCGAGGTACTGCTGTTCGACCTTGATGACCTCGTCGCGGGCCCGGTCCACGAGCGCCGCCTTCTCCGACGGGATGATGAGGTCGTCGATCCCGATTGAGAGCCCGGACTTGGTGGCGTACAGGAAGCCCAGGTTCTTCAGGCTGTCCAGCATCTCGACGCTCTTGTCGATGCCGAGCTCCAGGTAACACCGCTGCGCGAGCTGCTGCAGCCCCTTCTTCTTCAGCAGACCGTTGACGAACGGGATCTCCGGCGGCAACGCGTCGTTGAAGATCACGCGGCCGACCGTCGTATTGATGATCTTCCCCGTGACCTGCTGCTGCTCGACGTGCAGCACCTCCTGGTCGTCCCGGCCGGCGGTGGTGAGGTCGATGAGCGCCCCCGTGTACCGGAGCCGGATGGGGGTGAGCGTCTCCACCTCGCCCGCCTCGAGCGCCAGCAGCACGTCGTCGGTCGTCCCGAAGGCCCGCCCCTCCCCCTTCGCGCCCGGCTTCGCCTTCGTCAGGTAGTAGCAGCCGAGCACGATGTCCTGCGACGGGATCGCAATCGGCGAGCCGTTGGCCGGCGACAGGATGTTGTTCGAGGCCATCATCAGCACGGAGGCTTCAATCTGCGCCTCCGGCGACAGCGGGATGTGGACCGCCATCTGGTCGCCGTCGAAGTCGGCATTAAACGCCGTGCAGACGAGCGGGTGGATCCGGATGGCCTTCCCCTCGACGAGGACCGGCTCGAACGCCTGGATGCCCAGGCGATGGAGCGTCGGCGCGCGGTTGAGCAGCACCGGGTGGTCCTTGATGACCTCCTCGAGGACGTCCCACACCTCGGGGCTGGCCTTCTCGACCATCTCCTTGGCCTGCTTGATGGTGGCCACCAGGCCCCGCTCTTCAAGCTTGTTGTAGATAAACGGCTTGAACAGCTCGAGCGCCATCTTCTTGGGCAGCCCGCACTGGTGCAGCTTCAGCTCGGGGCCGACGACGATGACCGACCGCCCCGAGTAGTCGACGCGCTTGCCCAGCAGGTTCTGCCGGAAGCGCCCCTGCTTGCCCTTGAGCGTATCGGACAGCGACTTGAGCGGCCGGTTGTTCGCGCCGCGCAGCACGCGGCCGCGCCGCCCGTTGTCGAACAGGGCGTCGACCGCCTCCTGGAGGATCCGCTTCTCGTTCCGGATGATGACGTCGGGCGCCTTGAGCTCGATGAGCTTCTTCAGGCGGTTGTTCCGGTTGATGACGCGCCGGTACAGGTCGTTCAGGTCGGAGGTCGCGAAGCGGCCGCCGTCGAGCGGCACGAGCGGCCGCAGCTCCGGCGGGATCACGGGCACGACGTCGAGGATCATCCACTCCGGCCGGTTGTTCGACTTGCGGAACGAGTCGACCACCCGCAGGCGCTTGGCGTACTTCAGCTTCTTCTGCGCGGAGGTCTCGACCTTCATCCTCTCGCGCAGGTCGTTCGCCATCTGCTCGATGCTGACGCGCTTGAGCAGCTCCTTGATCGCCTCGGCGCCCATCTGGGCGCGGAAGGCGGTGCCGTGGTCCTCGCGCGCCTTGCGGAACTGCTCCTCGGTGAGCAGCTGGTTGGGCTTGAGATCGGTGTCGCCCGCGTCGACGACGACGTACGCCTCGAAGTAGAGGATGCGCTCGAGGTCGCGGAGCGAGATGTCCAGCAGGTGCCCGATGCGGCTCGGGAGCCCCTTGAAGAACCAGACGTGGCTGACGGGCGTCGCCAGCTCGATGTGGCCCAGCCGCTCCCGGCGGACCTTGGCCTGCGTGACCTCGACGCCGCACTTGTCGCAGATCACGCCGCGGTGCTTCATCCGCTTGTACTTGCCGCAGAGGCACTCCCAGTCGGTGATCGGCCCGAAGATCTT
>JAEAME010000128.1_pt1 | contig 104282 bp, 80 predicted proteins | sample 8958731 | NCBI WGS metagenome assembly JAEAME01 (sample SAMN16933194, study PRJNA681113) | bioreactor sludge metagenome | isolation source: anerobic bioreactor sludge (Control) | place: India:Bengaluru | collected 2018-10-24
TTTTTGCCTTTTTGTCTTGTGGAGATTGAGGGTTTTATTGTTCAGTGGACATTATATATATCTTTCTCCAGGTCCTGTACCTGTTTCGCAAGAGCCTCTTTCTCTGACCGTAATTTACTTAAACTATCAATGTCGCTGATGACTGTTTCAGTAGTTTTAATGTCTTTCTGCGTGGCATCTGTATATTGGTCTCCTGACCGAGCATCTTTCTTTTCCATGAATAAACAGTATTCGGATTTATTCCATAAGTTCTGGCTATTTTAGTTGGTGTGCTTTTACCGGTACAATATTCCTTCACAGCCTGTTCTTTTTGCTCTATTGTGAATTTTACCACAGAACCGTCAGATTTACAATGCCATCTGCGGTTGTTACCAGGTACATCTGCATTAAGCCAATCACAAAGAGTTGTTTTCTTTGGATAACCCAAAGCTTTAATCATACGCGATATACTTCTGCCATGTTCGAGATAGTATGCTACAGCTGTTTTTCGTTGCTCTTCAGTATACTTTGAGTTGCGGATATTGCTTTCACAACGTAATTTACCGGTAGATATGTATTCTCTGTACCAAGCTGTAAGAATGTTACGAGATGGGTATCCCAATTCATAAATAACAGCCGAAGGGCTGCGATCGTATTTGATGTATAACTGTACTGCTTTCATCCGCTCTTCGTATGTGTATGCAGGAATAGATAATCTCCCGTCCCTTTATTTAGGTCCAGGTTTATGTCCGCATCCCCGAACGTCGTGCGGTACTAATGAAGACCGCTGATATTTACATAATCAACCGCGAAAATGTACAATGGTTAATCGAGGACAGCGGGCTGCCATTCAACTATGACACAATTGCTTTACCTTGAATACCCTTTATTAAATGCCTTTCACATTATTAATGTGATCAATCGGTAGGGAATTATGGGGGCCTGTTTATGTACGAGCATTAAAGTCAGTTCCTTTGTATTTGTAATAATATTATCTTTATCTGTATCAGTTGACAGTAATGAAGTTTTAGTGTATTATTGAGAAGGAAGCATACCATGATCGGTTAACCCTCTAACATCAGGATGACACGCCGACAAGGAGATAAAATGAACGACGACAAAAGATTTGCCGTACTGATCGACGCCGATAATGTATCGGACAAATATATAAAGCATATTCTCGACGAGATGACTAACTACGGGATAATCACATATAAACGCATATACGGAGATTGGACTAAACCTACACTTGGTCCATGGAAAAATGTCCTCTTGGACAACTCTATCACCCCTATACAGCAGTACGGTTATACAACCGGCAAGAACGCCACTGATTCAGCTATGATTATTGACGCTATGGATATTCTATACAGCGGAAATGTGGAAGGCTTCTGTATCGTATCTAGCGACAGTGATTTTACGCGGCTTGCCTCAAGGCTGCGAGAGTCGGGAATGTATGTCGTCGGGATGGGTGAGAAGAAGACGCCGTCTGCTTTCGTTTCGGCCTGCAATATGTTCAAGTACCTTGAAATATTGACACAGAACGTTAATGCAGATGTTCCTATTACTGTTGTAAATAAGGTAAAGACAGATAGAAAGATTGACGAGGCACCTATCACTGCTCAAGTAGCATTGATAAATGCCATCACATCAATTATAAACGATACATCGGATGAAGACGGCTGGAGTTCTTTAGGTGGGGTCGGAAACATATTAATGAAGAGGTTTCCGGATTTTGATGTGCGCAACTATGGATTCAATAAGCTAACCCCTCTGGTGAAATCACTTCAGAAATTCGAGATTAAGTCGGAGAAAAAGAATAATCAGAGATTGATATTTGTCAGGGTAAACGGGAAAGAATAAACAAGATTAAAACGGCCTGCACCGCTTGGTGCAGGCCGTAATGATTGATTAGGTCAATTGGGTACGCAATTTGTTTCTTTGGGGTTGACAAATAGTATGTATTGGAGTAATATGTAATTACAGGCATATGTAACGATTGTATGGAGGTATACTATGAGAAAAATTATTATCCTGACATTGTGTTTTGTCCTTATTTTACCGTTACTGACTGGTTGCGCACATAATACTGACGGTGACACACTTACTACGGCAGTTACTGATACCGGACTGGAAAGCCTTACGTCTGACACAACGACAGCAGAAACCGAATTTATGGAGGATGATCTGGGTACCGAAATCAACTTCGGCGGTAAATCAATAATAATTCTTTACTGGTCCGATGTTCAGAATCACGAGTTTGAAATTCAAGAAATATCCGGAGACCTGATTGATGACGCTATATATAAACGCAACCAAAGGGTTGAGGAAAGACTGGGCGTCGAACTTGCGTGGGCAGGCACTAAAGGCAATTATGGGAATCAGGCAGATTTTGTCTCAGCAGCGCAGAATGATGTTCTTGCCGGGGGTACCTCATACGATATTTTCGCAGGTTACAGTATGACAGCTGCAACGCTCGCGCTTAAGGGGTGTACACAGAATCTACTTGCTCTCGATTACCTGAATTTTGAAAAAACCTGGTGGCCGGCAAGCCTTATCGAACAGTCGACCATATCCGAGCGGCTTTACTTCTGCTCGGGGGACATATCCTGTAACTTGCTATATATGATGTACACCGTCTATTTCAATAAGGATTTAATAACAAAGTATAATCTTGAAAATCCATATGATATAGTCAACGACAACCGGTGGACTGTAGACAAGATGATTGAAATGTCCACCGGTATTTACAGCGATCTTAATGGTAACAGTGTCTCAGATGCCGGGGACAGCTTCGGATTTGTTACATACGATATTTTTTATGATTCGTTCTTCTGGGGTTCGGGATTGACCGAGATCGAAAAGGATACGTCGGGGAATCTTGTTGTTTCAGACAACTGGAATAGTGAGAAAACGCTGAGCTTGCTTAATAAACTCTGCCCGTTCTTCAATGAGAGCGGTTACACCTATACTTCTACTAACAGTACCGATCTTTATACCTGCTTCAGTCAGGGAAATGCACTTTTCGCACTGACAGAGGCACAATACAGTATCAGATGGTTTTCATCAAGCGATGTCAGTTATGGGGTTATCCCGGTTCCTAAATATGATTCGTCTCAGGATAAGTTCGTCACAATTCTCTCCTTCCCGTATACCATGTATTCAATTTCCCTGGCAACCAAGAATTCCAACGAAGCAGCAGCGGTGCTTGAGTGCTATGCCTCTGAGTCATATCGTAATGTAACACCGGCTGTGTTTGAAACGTCGTTTAAATATAAGTATTCAAGCGGTAATGAGGATGTTGTCATGTGGGACATCATCCGCTCGACAGTATCATTTGAGCTTGGGCGTATATTTTCCACGAGCCTGCAGAACCTCAGCTACAGCATTTTCCGCAACGCCGTAAAGAATAACACCGCCTCCTCCTGGACATCACAGTTCAAAACATACAGTAAAGTTATCAATAAGTGCATAAGTGATATACAAAACACAATAAGTTCACTCCAATAAATAAGCTGCGGGGGTTATTAACTCACAGTATCAAGCCAGGATAAAGGTACTAAAAGACAAGAAATGTTGGTGTGATTCTTAGTTGCTAAACTCAAACACATAGTTAATTACTGCTGAACAGTGTAAAATTGAAAAAGGGGTGGCATATGCACACCCCTTTTTCGTTATAGTGGCAATCAGCTGGAGCTAGCAGGGAAACCTTCAGAATATTACTTTTCGTTTCTGTGAAAGCCGGATCAAAAAGCAGGCTTGGAAAATTGTATCCAGAAACATGCACTTAACACGATCAGCTTATCAGTCCAATTAGATATCCATATCCTTCGCGTTCCATGTCTTCTTTGGGAATAAAACGCAGCGAAGCACTGTTAATGCAATATCGCAGCCCACCAGCGTCGGCCGGTCCATCATCAAATACGTGACCAAGATGAGCGTTTCCTATGCGGCTCCTCACTTCGGTCCTGTTCATGCCGTGGGAAGTATCGGATTTTTCTCTTATAACATCCGGATCGATCGGCTTTGAAAAGCTTGGCCAGCCGCATCCCGATTCAAACTTATCGGTTGAAGAGAAGAGCGGCTCACCGGTCGTTACATCAACATATATTCCCGGGCGGAAAAGGTTAAAAAACTCGTTATGGAATGGCGGCTCGGTGGCGCTTTTCTGCGTTACATCATATTGAACAGGACTCAGGGTTTTACGCAAGCTGTCGGCATCGGGAAGTTTATAGGCGGCAAGGTTTACAACAGCTTTTTCCGCCTTCTCAAATTTATATTTAGGGATATGGCAATAGCCACCCGGATTTTTATCAAGATATTTCTGATGATATTTCTCTGCAGGGTAAAAATTATCCAGCGGTTTCACTTCGATTGCGATAGGTGTATCGTATCGTTTCTGAAGCTGTTCAATTGAACGTTCAATAATGGGTAGGATGTCTTCATTAATATAATAAATTCCTGTCCGGTATTGTGGTCCGGCATCTCCGCCCTGCCGGTTCAGGGATGTGGGATTAATTGAATCATAATAAAGCTCAAGAAGAAAATCAAGGGATATTTTCGCGGGGTCATACACGACGTGAACTGTTTCAGCGTGTCCGGTATTTTTGCGACAGACTTCTTCGTACGTGGGATTTTCGGTTCTGCCGTTTGCGTAGCCCACTTCTGTTGAAAGAACGCCATGAATTGACGAAATATATTTTTCAGTTCCCCAAAAACATCCGCCAGCAAGATAAATTTCTGCCATTATTATACCTCGTTTTGCATAAAAACATTATTAATATTATTCCTTGATACTTCTTTAAATAGACCAGTAAGTATATTATAGCATCACAAATATAACATGTCAACAAATGGAAGGAGGCTTGTTTTTTAAAAATTTGTTTCCCAGCGGTCGTTCGCCGTGCCGAAACGGTATGCGGACACTGTTCATCATCATATAGTATGGGCAACAATAATATAATAGTAAAAACTATGCTGTAAGGTGGCATCATGGAACAGAAATGTAAGCTTGACATTCTTTACGTTTTAGTCAGCACACTTATATTAGGCATTTCTACAAGTATATCTCATATGGCTTATCAATGGAGCCAACAATCGTTAATTGTTGGTTTATTCAATCCGGTTAATGAAAGCGTGTGGGAGCATCTTAAGTTAATGTTTTTTCCCAATCTTTTATGGTGGATTTTTATATATTTAATAAGTGGAAAAAAATGCGGTATTGATCTTAAAAGGTGGACAATTGCCTCTGCAGTCTCACTTATCGTTGCTCCTCTCATGGTTATATTCCTTTACTACTCATATACGGGAGCCACTGGTTCGGAGTCGTTACTGGCTGATATTATAATTGTCTTTGTCAGCTATTTTATTGCACTGCAGTTGTCAATGAATATATATAAGAATACGAATCCTGGGAAAATAAAAGTAATGGCAGCAATTTTAATAATTATCCTGCTTTTTTCTGCTTTTATAATTTTCACGTTTAATCCCCCGCATAAACCGTTATTTTACGATACCACGGCAGGAACATACGGAATTGTCACTTGAACCAGATATAACAGCATTTTATAATATCGCCTGTGGCCTGCAAAACCACGGGCGTGTTTGTTTTTAATATGTTGACAAGTTGAGTGAATTGGGGTATTATGTAAATGGCAAAAATAGCCTGTAAGTAATTAGTTGGCCATGAAAGTAACCCGGATAACTTCCGTCAAATCTCGTTCAGACGGTAATAAGAGAATTAAAGCTATTTTAATCACGGAGGAGAAAACATGATTGACAAGGAGCAAATTATTCATGAGGTTATTGAGAATAAACTGATAGTTATACTGCGGGGACTTACACAAGACGAGCTGATTAAGACCGTTGGGGCAATGGAGATAGGAGGCGTCCGCATGGTGGAGGTCACTTTCGACCAGAGCCGAGAGACACAAGACAGCATCACTGCGGAGAATATCGCAGTTCTGAAAAGAAGCTTCGGGAAAAAAGTACGCATCGGCGCCGGGACTGTGATGACGGAGGAGCAGGTAAAGTTAGCTTACACCGCCGGAGCTGAATTTATCATCTCACCAGACTGCTATGAGCCGGTTATACGCCTTACGTCAGAACTCGGCATGGTGTCGATTCCGGGAGCCTTCAGCCCGACAGAAGCCGCAAATGCGCACCGCTGGGGAGCCGATTTTGTCAAGCTTTTCCCCAATTCCGAGGTTGGTATCACATATCTTAAGGCACTGCGGGCTCCACTGTCACATATACGCTTTCTTGCAGTGGGTGGCGTAAATCCGGACAATATACTTGACTATATCAATGCAGGAGCCGTGGGTGTAGGTGTCTCTTCCGGTATTGTGGATAAAAAACTCATCCATGCGGGGGACTACGACGGGATCACACGTCTAGCCGAACGTTATACCAGACTTATTTCTTTTAGCAAGGGGTAATAATTAATGGCAACGAGTTCAAAGATTGTTGAATCATCATACCGATTCGGCTGCGGCAGATACATACAGGAGGCGGGAGCCGCCCTGCGTATTGGAGCTGAACTGACACTGCTGGGAGTTCAAAATCCCTTTATCATGTCGGGAAGAATCTCATGGAAGCTTACGGAAGATAGAATATCCCGGAGTCTTAAGGACAGCGGTATGACTTATACACATTATTTTTATGAGGGGTTCTGCAACGCCGCACAATGCGGTGAAATTTGTGCCTCTGCCGATTTTATGGAAAGTGACTGTGTGGTAGGAGTTGGAGGCGGCAACATTATGGATGCCGCAAAACTCTGCGCGGCAATGTCAAAAAAACCGGTGATCAATATTCCCACATCCAGTGCCACCTGCGCAGCATATACCCCGCTTAGCGTAACTTATAATGCCTTGGGCCAGGCTATGGGGAGCCTTCATCACGTTCGTGAGGTTAACGCGATACTGGTTGATATGGACATTCTGGTTACACAGCCTGAAAGATTATTGATTTCGGGAGTTTACGATGCTCTTGCTAAGCTTATCGAAACGCGTCAGCGCATAGACGGAAAGCGGCCGGAGGAGATAGGAATAGGGCTTGAAACAGCCTTTCATGTAATGCATTTCCTTACCGCATCTCTTGAAAAGAATCTTGAACAGGCATGCCGGGATCTTAAGGAAGGCATCCAGAGCAAGGCGCTTTACGATCTTGTATATCTGGCAATAGCAGTAACGGGGCTTACAAGCAGTATAGCACGCGGTTCCGATCAGTCTGCTATAGCACATAGAATATATGAGATAAGCAGGACACTTTTCCCCGGGCGGGTACGCGGATATCTTCACGGGGAGCTGGTGGCATTGGGACTTCTGGCACAGCTGGATTATAACAACGAAGAAGAGCAGGTTGAGCCTTTCCGGCAGCGCATGAAGTCTTTTGGTATGCCGACGCATCTATGCGAGGTCGGTATTGACGGGACCGCTGAAGTGCTGAAGATGTATTACAAAAAGCTGCTTGAGAGCAGTGCTATGGCGGGGACAAGTGATTATGAGCGCAGGAAATTAAGATCATCGCTCGAAGTTATGGTATAAATTTAAGCCGCGGCGGTGTCCGGCAGTATTATTTAAGCATCTGATCGCACTTGAAAAAGTCAACCCACGGGTCGGGTGCGGCGATGCGCGATAACGCTGCTTTCATGGCTATTCCGTCGGGGGGGACGGTGTCAAGTTCGTCCCAGCTTATGGGTATTGAAACTTTAGCGCCTTTTCGCGCTCTTAACGAATAGGGGGCGACGCTGGTCGCTCCGCGGCCGTTGCGCATCCAGTCGATGAAAATTTTATCTTCCCGCTTGGATTTGCGGACGTTACTTGTATATCTGTCAGGCCATTTCCCCTCCATTACCTCGGCAACACGGCGCGCGAAATCGTGGAAAGTGTCCCATGAAACCGAGGGTTTAAGCGGGACTACGACATGATAACCTTTGCCGCCGCTGGTCTTAAGAAAAGAGGTGAGCGAGAGTTCGGTGAGGATCGATTTAAGGTCGCGCACACCCTGCCGTACTCTGTCAAGGTTCATGCCGACGTCGGGGTCGAGGTCGAAAACCATCACATCTGGCTTCTCGGGCTCGCCGGCACGGCTCCCCCAGACGTGGAATTCAAGTGTGCCCATCTGAGCTTCGGAAATCAGCCCGGCTTCATCTTCAATATAGAAATATTCCTCGGTTTCCCCGTCGCTGTTTTTTACCGGTACGGTAACAACTCCCCGGCTGCCGGGCCCGGGGTGCTTTTTATAGAAGCAGGACTCGTTTATCCCTTTAGGGCAGCGCACAATGCTGAGTATCCTGCGGCTCAGATAGGGAAGCATGCGCTCCGACACCCCGGCGTAATAATTGACGACATCGGCTTTTGTGACGCGCGGATTGTCGTACATAACCTTGTCGGGGCTTGTGATTTTTATTCCTTTTATTATAATGCTGCCGTCGTCGTTTCCCATCGGTTCCTCCGGTTCTTCAGCGGGTGTATCGGCAAAAGCCCTGTCATCCGCTTTTTCTCTTCTTATTTCGCGGGGGTCTTTATCAAATCTCAGACCTTTGAAACTTGCCTGGCGCAATAGGTTCTCACTTGTCCACTCGGCGAACCTGATTTCAGCGGTGAGATTCGGTTCGAGCCAGGTGATCTTCTCGCCGGCCCTGGGCTTTGGCGCGGCAGCGAACGGGGTATCGGATTTTATGAGAGGCTCAAATTTTTTTATTAGTTCTTTTGCTTCGGACATGCCAAAACCGGTGCCGGCGCGGCCGGAATAAATTAGTCTATCACCATCATATACGCCGAGGAGGAGCGAGCTGACACCGCTCGTTTTTTTGTCTGTCCGGGTGAATCCCCCAATGACGAATTCCTGCCTTTTTCCACATTTGAGCTTGATCCAGTCGCCGTTCCGCGTCCCGCTGTAGGGCGACGAGGCTTTTTTGCCTACTATACCTTCCATGCCGAGCTCGCAGGCTGTTTTATAACTCCGCTCCCCTTCCCCCATGACATGGCGGCTGAAGTGAAGGTTGCTTGGGGCGTCCTTCATGAGGACCTCAAGTTTTTCTTTGCGCTTGATTAGGGGCTGATCGCGCAGGTCTATGCCGTCAAGCGCGAGAAGGTCGAAGATAATATAGGTGAGGTTTTGCTTATCCGGGTTTTTCATGTAGTTCTGAAGAGCACCGAAATCTGTTTTGCCCGACTCGTCGGTGACGGCCATCTCGCCGTCGAGCACCATCGCCCGGCCGGCCGCCCAGCCGAGAATTGAGGAGGCTACGGCGACGTAATGCTTTGTGAAGTCGTTCTGGTTGCGGGTGAGAAGGCGGACGCTGTTATTTTCAACAAAAGCGAGAATTCTGTATCCGTCGTATTTAAGCTCATAAAGCCAGTCGCCGTCAGAAGGAATTTTTGTTTCAAGTTTAGCCAGCTGCGCCCCGGCACTGTCAAAGGGGTTACGGACGATTTTTTCGTCTTCTCCTTTCTCGATTTCAGCCATTGTGCGGCCGGTGCGGATACTGGTGTCAAACTCCGAAATACCGTCGTTGTCTTTGACAAATGAGTCCTTTTCCTTTAAAAGAAGCCAGTTTTCCTTTGCGTCGCCCGATGTTTTCATACGCACAAGCGCCCATTTTCCTTTTAACCTTTTTCCGTTCAGGATGAATTTGAGCGAACCGGTATCAAGACCTTCGTCAACGTTGAACAAAGGCTCCCAGCTGCCCTCGTCCCAGAGCATGACAGTACCGCCGCCGTATTCACCTTCCGGGATTATCCCCTCAAAGTTACGGTACTCAAGCGGGTGATCTTCGACCCTGACGGCGAGCCGCCGGTCACGGGTGCTGTACGACGGCCCTTTCGGTACCGCCCAGCTGAGCAGTGCCCCGGCCCATTCGAGACGAAAGTCAAAGTGGTCCTTGCGGGCCAGGTGGTGCTGGACTACAAAATGAAGAAAATCCCCTTGTTCGGCCGCCCCGCTTTCGGGCTCAGGGGTTTTCTCGAAATTCCGCTTCCGGTTGTATTCATCGAGCAAATCGGTCATGCCGGTTTCTTTTCTTTCTTAGCCTGGTCGACGCTGGCTTTGAGCGCTTCCATGAGGTCGATGACCTTTCCGGGGTTCTCGGGCTCTGCGGCGACGACTTCGCGGCCGGCAACTTTAGTTTCGATCAGCCCGCGCAGCTTTTCCTGATATTCGTCCTTGTACTGCGAGGGGTTGAAGGGCGTGTCCATTGAGTTTATCAGGAGTTTCGCCATATTCATCTCGGCGTCCGACACTGCCGGTTTGTTGTACTGCTTCTGAAGATCCTTTATATCATCAGCGTAGAACATCGTGGAGATGAGAATACCCTCCTCGCGGGGGATTATTGCCATCAGAGTGTCTTTTGTGCCCATGACGGCTTTGCCTATGGCAATTTTCTGTTCAGCCATAAGGGCCGCGCGGAGCAGCTCAAAGGCTTTTTCACCTCCGGTTTCGGGGGCGGCCTGATAGGTTTTGTCGTACCAGACGGGGGAGATCTGGTTGAGCTGCGCGAAATGCAGTATCTGGATGGATTTTTCCTTTTCGGTTTTTATCTTTTCAATTTCTTCGTCGGTGACGACAACGTATTTGTCGTCGTCGTATTCGTAACCCTTGACGATGTCATCGGCTTTAATTTCTTTACCGCAGTGGGCGCAGGTCTTTTTATAACGAATACGGCTGTTATCCTCCTTGTGAAGCTGGTTGAAGTGAATATCGTTGTCCTCAGTCGCTGTATACATTGCGATCGGAATGGCGACCATACCGAAGGTTATCACTGATTTACGAGATATCATAAGAATGCCTCCATAAATGTTTGATTTTAGTGTTTCCGGCATGGTGATAAGTATACGGTCACATGATTTAATATAAAAAGCGCCGCATCAGCGGCGCTGCAGGATATACTCAGTCAAAGATGCTGTCGTTCACATAATAGATGATTTGCGTGTTCTTTTTGCTTGTGGTGTTCGGGATGATGAGGAAGTAGACTCGGCTGTCCTTGGTTTGTACTCCCTCGATTTCATGTGTTCCAACATTGGTTATTTTGACAAGGGTCTGATATGTTCCGGCGTTGCTCATTCTGGCTATCTGCGGGGTTTCGCCCTCGCCGCCGCCCGAGACATAAATTTCGGTGTTGCCGAGCATGTCGATGCCCTGGAAGGAGCCGTTCGGCCGGACAATTCCGCTGCCCGACTGAGTAAAACTGGTATAGCAGGCGGCCTTGGCCCCCGAGCTGTTGAGCGGAACCTGCTCGTTGGCGTCAAGCAGCTGATTAAGGGCGACAGTATCGTATATCGCGTATGTCACAGTTCCTTCTTCGGTCTGGACGCGGAAGACGGTGTAGGTGCTGTTGCCACCGCCGTCGACGCGGTAGGTTGTGCCGAGGCGGGTACCGGTTTTGTTTGCATAATTCATATAGGTGATGCGGTGCAGGTCGGTGTAATCGTAGGTTGCCCCGGCAGAGTATTGCAGGCGGGCTACCTGCAGTGACCAGTAATAAGAGGTGGCCGGATCAGCCTTTGAGCTTACGTAGAGGTAGTTGATGTTATTGTAGGTATACATGTCGAGTGTCTGGCCATGGCCGCAGTTGGTCAGCGTCATTGAGTCGAGATAGTTTGCTTCGTTGCCGTTCATCACGCAGCGGGAGAGGTAGACAGTGCCGCCCGAGCGCTGGGTTATGTAGAGATAGGTGGAGGCGACATAGAATTTCTGGATGGCGAGGTTGTGGGTGAGGCCTTTGACAGTCATGTAAAGGGTTGCCGAGGCGTTGACGGTCTTGTTCGGCGTCGCGGCATCTACCGAGATAACGCAGAACACCGTCATGAGAATTGCCATGAGAAGTATAAAGAGTCTTTGGGATAGGGTGCGCGGGACCTGCCTTTTTGTTTCCATGTTCATAGTGCTCCTCCCTTTCATTTATTAATCATATCAATGATATGATTTACCAGCAGGAATGAACCTGCTGTTCAATTACATAATAACTAGCGTGTCAAGAATAATAAGTCGAAAATCCGGAAATTTATGAAGAGTAATGAAAACCAAAAATTATTTTTCTCGCTTTTTTAATGCTGACGGCATTGACAAAAGACCTGTGAAAGTGTACTATTAAATAGTATTATTAATCTATACTGAATTCATATGTTATCGGAAAGAATCTGAATGATGCTTAAAACAAAAGACAATTTATCAAATCAAGAGGAAAAAAATACGGTGGGGGGAAACATACCGGTTTTCACCGGACTGACAAGAGAGAACGCGGAGAAATATTCGGCCTGGGGCCCTAAATGCCCGTATCTGCCTTCGTGTTATTCGGCAGGATTCCTTTTTATGTGGAACGACTATTTCAACGCTGCATTTGCCGAGGCCGGCGGGTGCGCGGTTGTAAAACTTAAAATCAAAGGGAGAGAGCAGTTTTTATATCCATACGCTGTAACCCAGGACGCGGACGTCGGCGCGGCGCTTTCGGCTATCGAAAAATATACGGCAAAGAACAGTATACCGCTGAACTTTTATGGCGTCCCGCGCAGCGAGCTGCCAGGTCTTGCGGCAAGGTACAACAACATGTCATTCACGGTGAACCGGAACGACAGCGATTATATTTATCTCGCGTCGGACATGAAGGAGTTCGCCGGGAAAAAATATTCGGGGCAGCGCAATCACCTCAATAAGTTCAACAAGATCTGCAGGGAAGCCCGCTTTCGCCCGCTTGGCGACGGCGATACCGACCGGGATATGTTAAAAAGGTTTTGGGAGAGGTATGAAGCGGGATTTGCGTCGGGGCAGCCTCTGGCCAAAACCGAGCTTGAGAAATCAAAGAAAATCTTCGCCGAGCCCGGAAAAGGCATCGGTATTAAAGCCTGCGTTGAGCTGAAAAACGAAATTATATCGGTCTGCTGGGGCGAAGTTTGGGGAGACGCGCTGATCATACACATTGAAAAGGCGCTTGACGACTGCCCCGGCGCGTACCAGTTCATGGTTACAAGCTTTGCTCAGTCTTATGCCGGGGACTGCCGGTATATAAACCGCGAGGACGACGCCGGGAGCCGGGGGTTGCGGATTTCTAAAACACAGTATCATCCCACAAAAATTGAAGAAAACATAGCTGTTGAGGTGAGGAACGAGCTGTCGCGCTTAAGCGCGCCGCCCGAGTTAAGGACTGCCAACCTGACTCTTGACCTGCTTGATGAGAGGGATATTCCGGCATATAACCGGCTCTGCCTTGACATGGATCACAACAGGTTCTGGGGTTACGATTACCGCGAGCATATTGACGGTGAGCCCGAGTACGATTATTTTTACCGAGACGCGATGGCAGATTACAGGAACAAGGTCAGCCTGACGCTGGCCGTCCGGCATGGCGGCGTCTTTATCGGCGAGGCGGTGATAAACGAATTCGACATGCGGGGGAGTGCAAACATCGGCCTGCGCATTTTACCCGAATACACCGGGCGAGGGTACGGCAAAGAGGCATTTTCGGCGCTGGCTGACTACGCGCTCTACGGGCTCGGGTTGAATTCCGTGACGGCTTATTGCTATAAGGAAAACGCATCGTCATACCGTATGCTTGCGGCCACTATGGAGCGCGCAGGCGAGGATGAGAAGTACTGTTATTTCAGAAAAATGGTTTAATGACTAAGAAATATAGTTGCTTTCGAGAAATACTTCGTCGCTCCGCAAAACCAATAAAATCGTTGTGAATAATATTTTTTTGCCAATTTCGAAGAAATCATCTGGGCCGCTGTTTAAAAAAACAGCGGCTTTTTCATTATGTTCATGTCAGGTGTGTTATAATATTAACGAAACGTTGGAAACCGTCAAGAAGGTGTGAATTTGTGTGAATTCATGTTGACATCGTGCAAGATGAGATGTATAATGTCTGTGAAAGACACAATAAATGGTCATGAAAGGACAGACCGGGATGCTTGCAATCGAACGCAGAACAATGCTGCTGGCACAGCTGAAAAACGAAAAACGCGTGCTGATCGCCGACATGAGCCAGAAGTTCGGTGTCTCGGAGGAGACGATACGCCGGGACATGGAAAAGCTCGAGCAGGAGGGTTATGCCACGCGCACATACGGCGGGGCGGTTTACAACGATGACAGCCGCCGCGAGCTGCCGTATGAGATCAGAAAGCGCTCAAACGTCGAGGCAAAGGAGAAGATGGCGCGGGCGGCCGCCTCGCTGATTGCCGACGGCGACTATATCATGCTCGACGAGAGTACCACCTCAATGTACGTTGCACGGGCCATAAAGGCGCGGCGCAATATTACGCTTATCACCAACTCCATTGAATCGGTCCTTGAACTGGCCGGCGACGTGCAGGACTGGAATATTCACTGCACCGGAGGTCTGCTTAAGCCTTACGCTCTGGCTTTCACGGGTCACAGGGCTGAGAGCATGGTCAGCGCTTACCATGTGAACATCACTCTGATTTCCTGCGAGGGAATCGACCTTATGTCAGGGTACACCGACAGCAAAGATGAGAACGCTCTATTAAAACGTGCGATGATGGCGTCTGCCAAGCGGGTGATACTTGTGGTCGACAGCACGAAGTTCGGAAAGGTTTCATTCATCAGCATCGGGAAGTTCTCGGAGATAGACACGCTGATAACAGACAAGGACCCGGGACCTGACTGGCGGGCGATGCTTGAGGAAAACGGCGTGAAGCTGATCGTGGCGGAATAAAAATATAAAAATCAAATGCAGAACTCAGAATAAAGGAGCAAAAATGAATACTCTTGAATCCCTCATAGAATATTCGCGGCGGCACGGAGCGAATCCAGAGCTTGTCAACGCCGGAGGCGGAAACACCTCGGCGAAGGAAGATGGAATCATGTATGTGAAGTGTTCGGGAACGGCGCTTAAGGATGCGTCAGCCGAAAGCTTTGCAAAAATGGATATGAAAAAGCTATTTGTGGTCCTTGACCGCATTTATCCCGAGAGCGACCGCGAGAGGGAGGCGCTGTTCTTAGCCGACATGATGGCCTCGCGCTGCCCGGGCGAGGAAAATAAACGTCCGAGCGTCGAGACCCTCTTACACGCTCTTTTCCCGCAGAAATTTGTGCTGCACCTGCATCCGGCGCTCGTAAACGGCCTTACCTGCTCGAAGGGAGGAGAGGCTGAGGCAAAGCGCCTTTTCGGCGAGGATATAGTCTGGATTCCCGCCTGCCGGCCAGGGTATATTTTAGCGATGATGCTGCACGAGCAGTTCAAAGACGTGAAAAAGGCTGTCAGCGTCGTGCTTCTTCAGAATCACGGGGTGTTTTTCGCGGCCGATACGGTGCCTGAACTTGATGCAATGCTCGCCTCGATGATGAAAAAACTGACTTCATGTGTGAGGGAATTCCCGAAGACCGACGACGGGAAGGCCGAGCCGGGATATGGGCAGAAGCTCGCAAAGCTCTGGAGCGGCGAATACTATCGCTTCAACGGAAGCACTACGGCACGCGCCTTCGCGGCCAGCGCCGAATCTGCCAAGGAGATGATGATACCCTTTGACCCTGACCAGGTGGTATACTGCGGGCCGGGCGCGCAATTCATCGGAGACATAAACGCAGTCAGCAATATCAGCCTTAAAGTGGCGATATTAAAGGGGGTCGGCTTCTACACCTTTGGGAAAACCGAAAAGGAAGCAGCAAACGCAATGCTGCTCACAGAGGACTCAATGAAGATCGCGGTCTATTCCCGCTCATTCGGAGGGGCCAGCCATCTTTCGGCCGAACTGGTTGATTTCCTGGTTCACTGGGAAGCCGAGTCCTACCGCAAGTCATTATAAGGAATGACCATATGGAAAAAATCGAAATACTGAAGCTGCTCTCGGTGCCCGACGCGGGCGAGAGGCTTGACAACCTCCAGATACTGCTCCGGCGCGAACCGGTGCCGGCGCCGCTGCCGCAGTTTGCGAACAACCATATACACACGACATATTCTTTTTCGCCCTACACTCCCTCGGCGGCGGTGTACTTCGCGCGCGAGGCGGGACTATTAACGGCGGGTATCATGGACCACGACAGCATCGGGGGCGGGGATGAGTTCAGGCGCGCCGGGGAACTGGCAAAAATCGGGACGACCTGCGGGCTTGAGTGCCGCATATCACTGGCCGGAACGCCATTTGACGACAGGAAAACCAACAGCCCCGACCAGCCGGGGATTACTTACATGGCGATACACAGTGTGCCCCACGGGAAATTCGGTGAGGTTCAGAAGGTTTTCGCGCCTTTGCGCGAGAGGCGGAACGAACGAAACCGGAAGATGGTCGCAAAAATCAACGGGGTTATGGCCCCTTACGGAATAGAGCTTGATTTTGAGCGGGATGTCCTGCCGATTTCAATGTATTCTGTCGGCGGGAGCGTCACCGAGCGGCATATCATGTGCGCTCTCGGAGATAAGATAACAGAGGCGGTCGGGAAGATGAATGTCGCCGACTTCCTTGAGAAAAAGCTTGGAATCGCACTCTCGCCGCGCCAGCGGCAGTGGCTTGATGAGGCAGACCCGCTGCACTTCAGGTACGACTTGCTCGGGGTGCTCAAATCGTCCTTCGGTCCGCGCAGCTACATTCCGGCGACTGACGAGCTGATGGACATGAAAAGCCTTGTAAAGCTGGCAAACGATATCGGCGCGATACTATGCTACCCTTACCTCGGCGACATTTCAGACTCGCCGACCGGCGACAAGAAAGCCGAGAAATTTGAGGATGAATATCTTGACGAACTCTTTGAATTCCTGAATGGCTGCGGTGTGAGGGGGATTACATACATGCCCTCGCGTAACACAAAGGAGCAGATGACTCGGCTGATGTCGAAGTGCCGCGAGTACGGGATGACCGAGATATCGGGCGAGGATATCAACCAGGCGCGCCAGAGCTTTATATGTAAACAGCTCGCCGAGCCGATGTTCTCACATCTGGTAGGCGCGGCATGGAAACTGGTTGAGCGCGAAAGGAACTGAAACTTATGAAAGGATCAGATATTTTATGAAAACAAGAGCGGTAAGACTGCACGGAACCGAAGACCTGCGCATTGACGAATTCGAGCTGCCTGAGATAAAGGAAGACGAAATACTTGCGAAGGTTATAACCGATTCGCTCTGCCTCTCGACCTACAAGGCGGCGAAGCTCGGCACCTCGCACAAGAGAGTGCCACCCGACATAGATAAAAACCCGATTGTGGTCGGGCATGAGTTCTGCGGCGAGATTGTCAAAGTCGGAGCGAAATACGCCGGAAAATATAAAAAGGGACAGAAATTCACTGTTCAGCCGGCGATGAACTATCACGGCTCGCTCGCGGCGGGCGGCTATTCCTTCCCTTATTTCGGAGGGGATGCGACATATATTATCATTCCGTTCGAGGTGATGGAGACCGACTGCCTGTTCGTCTATTCGGGCGACAGCTACTTCGGTGGCTCGCTCTCGGAACCCATGTCCTGTGTTGCCGGGACATTCCACGCAATGTATCACACAGAGCAGGGAAGATACGAGCATGTGATGGGAATAAAAGAGGGCGGAAACATGGCGCTGCTCGCCGCTGTCGGCCCGATGGGGCTTGCGGCGATCGATTATTTGCTTAACTCTGACAGAAAACCGGCTAAAATAATAGTCACTGACATTGATGACGCGCGGCTTGAGCGGGCGGGGAAAATCCTTTCAGCCGAATACGCGGCAGCGCGGGGAGTTGAGCTTAAATACCTCAACACATTGAAGTGCGCGAACTCTGACGCCGAGCTTATGGCATTTTCGGGTGGACGTGGCTTTGACGACGTGCTTGTCTTCGCTCCGGTTACCCCAGTTGTCGAGCAGGCCGACCGGATACTTGGAACTGACGGCTGTCTCAACTTCTTTGCGGGCCCGGCCGACACGGCATTTTCGGCTAAGCTCAATTTCTTCAATGTCCACTACTTGCGCACGCACATCGTCGGAACGACGGGCGGCAACAACGAGGATATGAAGGAAGTGCTCGATATGATGGGGGCGGGGAAGATTAACCCGGCGATACTTGTAACTCATATCGGCGGGCTTGACTGCGTGCCAGAAACGACGCTGAATCTCGCCCACATCCCCGGTGGCAAGAAGCTGATCTACACCGGAATAAATATGCCTCTGACGGCGATAGCCGACTTTGCGAAACTCGGCGAGAGCGACCCGTTCTTCAAGGGGTTGGCTGAGATAACCGGGCGGAACAACGGGCTCTGGTGCGGAGAAGCAGAAAATTACCTCATGAAGCATTTCGAGATTAACTGAATTTTATATAAGGACAAGGGGACAGAAAATGGCAAAAGCGGTTGTGATGCCCAAGGCGGGGATTACCGTCGAGTCGTGCATCATAGGTGAATGGAAAAAGGGGCCGGGCGACAAAGTCGCTGTCGGCGATATCCTGTTTGACTACGAAACCGACAAGGCTTCGTTTGAATGCGAGTCAACCGAGGAGGGTATTCTTCTCGAAAGATTTTATGGAAACGGCGACGAGGTGAAGGTGCTCACAAATGTATGCGCCGTCGGCGCTCCGGGTGAGGACGTATCGGATCTGCGCCCGGCGGGAACGAAAGCGGCAGCACCCGCCGTAGCGGTCGCTGAAGTGCCGACGCAGGAGGCGCCAGGGAAGCCGGCGCCGGCTGCGGCGGCGGAGCAGGACATAGGCCTTGTCCGCATATCCCCCCGTGCACGCGGCCTGGCAGAGCGTGCGGGTGTTGATGCGAAAGCAGCTACCGGGTCAGGGCCCGAGGGGCGGATTATCGAGGCCGATATACGCAGACTGATGAAGGACGGGGCTGCGGATAAAGCAGCCGCTGCTCCGGCACAGCCGGCAGCTACAGTTCCGGCACAGGCGGTGCCTGTTTTGGGCGAATACGAGGATGTGAAGTTTACTGGCATACGCCGGGCGATAGCGAAATCGATGAGAGAATCGCTTGCAACCGGTGCGCAGCTGACAAACAACCACAGCTTCGATGCGACGAGCATTCAGCGCTGCCGGGCGGAGTTCAAGGCGGCGGGAGGGGAGCTCGCGGGGGTTACCATCGGAGATATGGTACTCTTTGCGGTATCAAGGACGCTGAAAAATCATCCTGACCTTAATGCTACAATGCCTGACGAGGGCACGATACGGCATTACAGGAGCGTTAACCTTGCGGTGGCGATTGACACGCCCCGGGGGCTGATTGTTCCGGTGATATTCGGAGCTGATAAAAAGTCGCTCGTCGAGATATCGAAGGAAGTCAAGGAGCTTGCAGCGGCGGCGAGGAGTGGCAGCATAAGCCCCGATCTGCTGAAGGGTGGCAGTTTCACTGTTTCAAACCTCGGGGCGCTGGGCGTTGAATCCTTCACTCCGGTGATCAATCCCCCGCAGACCGGAATTCTCGGCGTTTGCAATATTACTCAGTGCGTCCGAGAGAAAGAGGGCGGCGGGTATGAGTTCTACCCGGCGATGGGGTTGTCGCTGACATACGACCACAGGGCTGTCGACGGTGCGCCGGCCGCAAGATTTGCCAAGGAGCTCTGCGAAAAGCTTGAGAGCTTCACGGCGCTTCTGGTCAGAGGTTGAGAGGAATAAATAAAGATGGATAAATTTGATCTGATAGTAATTGGCGGAGGCCCGGGCGGGTATCTTGCAGCCGAACGCGCTGCCGCCGGCGGACTTAAAACGGCGGTGATCGAGAAGCGGGCGCTGGGCGGTGTGTGCCTTAACGAGGGCTGCATTCCGACAAAGACGCTACTGAACTGTGCTAAACTTTACCGCCATGCGACCGAGAGCGAAAGCTTCGGAGTAAGTGTGACAGGCGCGAAGTTTGACCACGAAAAAGTCATAGCACGCAAAGAAAAAGTAGTTAAAATGCTTGTCGGGGGCGTCGGCGCGGCGATGAGGGCCGCCGGGGTGACGGTTATAAAGTCAACCGCGAAAATTGCCGGACGCACTGAGGGTGGATTTAATGTTGAAGATGCCGAGGGAAACAAATATACAGCGTCGCGGCTTTGTATCGCCACCGGCTCCGAGACGGCAACCCCGCCGATCCCAGGACTTCGTGAAGGTCTTGCTTCGGGTTTTGTGAAAACAAACCGCGAGATTCTTGATATGAAGACACTTCCTAAGAACCTGACTGTCATCGGGGGCGGGGTTATAGGGCTTGAGATGGCCTGCTATTTCGCCTCGGTAGGTGTGAAGGTCACCGTCATTGAGATGATGGACAAAATCGCCGGGCCGACTGACGCTGACATATGCCGGGTGCTGATGAATGAGTACGGAAAGCGCAGGATGGAGTTCAAGCTTTCATGCAAAGTTAAACAGGTGACCGACAAGTCGGTTATTTATGAGGAGAACGGCGCGGAAAAGTCATCGGAGTGCGACTGTGTGCTGCTTGCCGCAGGTCGGCGTCCGTCAAATGCAAATATCGGACTTGAAACGCTTGGAATCGAGGTCAACCGCGGGGCGATAGTGACTGACAGCCATCTATGCACGAATGTTCCCGGGGTTTATGCAGTCGGCGACTGCAACGGCAAGCTGATGCTGGCTCACACCGCATACCGCGAGGCCGAGGTTGCCGTCGCGCATATGCTCGGCAAAAAGGACGAGATGCGTTACGATCACATAGCGTCGGTGATTTACACCGACCCCGAAGTGGCTTCTGTCGGAGAATCGAAGGAAAGCGCTGAGGCTAAAGGTATCAAGGTTAAAGAAGTTAAATTGCCGATGACATATGCCGGACGCTATGTTGCCGAGACTGAAGGCGGAAATGGTTTCTGCAAGCTCGTGTACGACACCGGGCGCGAACGCCTTATCGGAGTGCACATTGTAGGTTCCTACGCGTCCGAAATGATATACGGCGCGGCGCTGATGCTCGAAACAGAGTTGCCAAAGGAACAGCTGCAGAAGCTGGTGTTCCCGCATCCGACGGTCAGCGAAGTTATCCGTGAAGGTCTTTTCAAACTCTGATTAATATTAAAGAAGGATTATAAAAATGCCGAAATCATTATACATTGATCCCGCCGCCACACGTGCGCCGGGCAAAATTACTTTTACCGACATACCGGTAAACCAGTACAAAAAAACAATAAACGAAGAGAAATCACGCTATACGAACGACGATTTCCTCCGCATCTTCCGCGATATTTCAATCTGCCGCGAGTTTGAGTCGATGCTGAGCCAGATAAAGACCCAGAGCTTATATAACGGCGTTTCAACCACATACCCCGGCCCGGCCCACCTTTCAATGGGTCAGGAGGCCGCCGCCGTCGGGCAGGCTTACCTGCTGGGCATCAACGATTTCACCTTCGGCTCGCACCGCAGCCACAGTGAGATTCTTGCGAAGTCGCTCTCCTCGATTAACAAGCTCTCAGACGACGAGCTCATGAAAATCATGGAGAACTTCATGGGCGGGCAGACGCTTCGCGCTGTGGAAAAGCTCGGGAAAGTCGATTCTGTCAAGGAGCTTGCAATAAGATTCATTCTTTACGGAACTCTGACTGAAATTTTTGCCCGGCAGAACGGTTTCCATATGGGACTGGGCGGCTCGATGCACGCTTTCTTCCTGCCCTTCGGCGTTTACCCGAACAATGCTATTGTCGGTGGCGGCGCTCCGATGGCGACAGGCGCGGCGCTATTTAAGAAGTGCAACCGCAAGCCAGGCGTCGTCGTCTGCAACATCGGCGACGGCTCGCTCGGCTGCGGACCGGTATATGAGTCGATGAACTTCGCCGCGATGGATCAGTTCCGCACCCTCTGGGAGGGTGACATGAAGGGCGGAGTGCCGATACTCTTCAATGTCTTTGACAACAGCTATGGCATGGGCGGACAGACCCGCGGCGAGACGATGGCATACGATATGCTGGCGCGTCTTGGCGCCGGTATCACACCCAACCAGATGCACGCCGAGAGAATTGACGGATACAACCCGCTTGCCGTCATCGATGCGATGGAGAGAAAACTGGGTCTGCTACATTCGGGAGAAGGCCCTGTGCTGCTGGACACGATCACATACCGCTATTCGGGACACTCGACCTCTGACCAGAACGCCTACCGCTCAAAGGAAGAGCTTGACGCTTGGCGCGAGCACGACCCGATGGTCACATACCGCAAGTCTTTGGTCGACGCAGGGATAGCACCCGACGCGAAGTTCAGCGATATTATTGCCGAGACTGTCGAGAGAATGACAATGATCTGCCGTCACGCCGACGACAAGACTGTTTCCCCGTACGCCGACTTCAAGGCCGACCCGGCTATTGTAGAGAGAATCATGTTCTCTAACAAGCGTGTTCCGAAGATGGACGACCGCGCGCCTGAATACACGCTCCCGAAGGATCAGTGCTCGACTTATAAGAAGATAAAGGATAAAGTCCGCACTCTCACCGACGCCGAGGGTAAGCCGGTCAGCAAGATGAAGGCATACAATCTGCGCGACGGAATCACTGAGTCGCTGATTGACAAGTATTACGAAGACCCGACGATGATTTCATACGGTGAGGACGTCCGCGACTGGGGCGGTGCGTTCGCCGTATACCGCGACCTGATGGAAGCGCTGCCGCATTACAGACTGTTCAATTCTCCGATATCCGAGGCGGCAATTATAGGTACTGCTGTCGGATACGGAATTTCGGGCGGCCGCGTTGTTGTTGAGCTGATGTACGCTGACTTCATCGGGCGCTGCGGCGACGAGATATTCAACCAGCTCTCAAAGTGGCAGGCGATGAGCGCAGGAATCCTCAAGATGCCGGTGGTCGTGCGTGTTTCTGTCGGTTCAAAGTACGGCGCGCAGCATTCGCAGGACTGGACTTCACTCTGCGCACACATCCCGGGCCTTAAGGTCTGCTTCCCGGCGACGCCGTATGAGGCCAGGGGCCTGATGAACGCAGCGCTGAACGGCACAGACCCGGTGGTTTTCTTTGAAAGCCAGAGGATTTACGACGTTCCCGAGCAGTTCCACGAGGGCGGAGTTCCGGCCGAGTCATATGAAATAAAGATCGGCGACACAAACCTTATAAAGAAGGGCGCAGATATCACGATAATCACAGTCGGCGCGGTGCTTTACCGCGCGGTCAAGGCGGCAGAAACACTCAAGTCAAAATACGGAATTGACGCCGAGATTATCAACGTCCACAGCTTAGTCCCGCTGGACTATTCAAAGATAGTCGAGTCGGTGAAGAAGACCGGCAAGGTCGTGCTGGCTTCGGACGCCTGTGTACGCGGGTCGTTCCTCAACGATATGGCGCAGAATATATCTACCCTCTGCTTCGACTGGCTTGACGCTCCGGTGTCAGTTGTCGGCGCGAAGAACTGGATTACACCTCCCTTTGAATTCGACGAATTCTTCTTCCCGCAGGAGAACTGGATAATCGACACGATACACGAGAAAATTATGCCGCTGACTGGCTATGTTCCGGCGAATGCTGTGACAGAGGCTGAGCAGATGAGACGGCTGCGCGAGGGCGTGTAAGAGGGGGATACGGTCGCTTTTCGTGAAAAGCTCCGCAAAAGCTTTCAGGCAATTTAAATAATAAAATTAATTTAATATTTTTTAATTTTTCTTGCCTATTCCGCATAAGCGCCGCCCGGATGCAGTGCATCCGGGCGGCTCTTTAGACTGTAGCCCCAGCCGTATTGATTGTTCAATATGATAGATTGATAGCTTCCCCTACTAGGGGAGGTGGCGCGTGCCGAACTTGTTCGTCTGGCGACAGGAGAGGTTGAAAACAATGAAATTTTACGTAAAAAACCTCTCACCGCTTCGCGGAGCTCCCCTGGTAGGGGAGCCTATCTATATTGGATATGTTAAATTAATATGCAATACCCTGGGCGAGCATGGCGTCGGCGACTTTAATGAAGCCGGCGATATTCGCGCCAGCGACAAGGTCACCTTCGCAACCGTAATCCTTTGAAGCTTTGTAAGCGTTCTTGTAGATATTGACCATGATGTCATGAAGCTTTGCGTCGACTTCCTCAAATGTCCAGGAAAGTCTGATTGAGTTCTGGGACATTTCAAGTCCGGATGTGGCGACTCCGCCTGCGTTGACAGCCTTGGCGGGCCCGAAGAGAATTCCGCGGGACTGGAATTCGGAAACAGCCTCGGGAGTGCAGGGCATGTTTGCACCCTCGGCGACGGCAGTCACGCCGTTTGCTATGAGGGCCTTCGCTGAGGCACCGTCAAGCTCGTTCTGTGTGGCGCAGGGGAGAGCGATGTCGCATTTGACAGTCCAGATGTTGTTGCATCCCTCAAAATATTTTGCGCTCTTGACGACATCGGTATATTCCTTGATGCGTCCGCGTCTGACTTCCTTGATCTCCTTGACGAGAGCGAGATTTATACCGTTAGTGTCGACGATGTATCCGTTGGAGTCGGACATGGCTATGACTTTACCGCCGAGCTGTGTTGCTTTTTCGCAGGCGTAAATGGCGACGTTGCCCGAACCCGATATTACAACTGTCTTATTCATGAAGCTCTCGCCCTTGGACGCGAGCATTTCGTTTGTAAAGTAGCAGGCACCGTAACCGGTAGCCTCTTTTCTCGCAAGAGATCCGCCGTATGTAAGACCCTTTCCGGTGAGAACGCCGGTGAATTCGTTGCGAAGGCGCTTGTACTGGCCGAACATGAATCCGATTTCTCGTCCGCCGACACCGATGTCGCCGGCGGGAACGTCTGTATCCGCGCCGATGTGCTTCGAGAGCTCAGTCATGAAGCTCTGGCAGAAGCGCATAATTTCCATATCGCTCTTGCCCTTGGGATCGAAGTCGGAGCCACCCTTGCCGCCGCCCATAGGCAGGCCTGTCAGGCTGTTTTTGAGGATCTGCTCAAAACCGAGGAATTTGATAACCGACGCATTGACCGACGGGTGAAGGCGCAGGCCGCCCTTGTAAGGACCGATAGCCGAGTTGAACTGAACTCTGTATCCGCGGTTGACCTGGACTTTTCCGCTGTCGTCAACCCAGCTTACCCTGAACTGTATGAATCTTTCGGGCTCGACGAATCTTTCGATTACGCCGGCTTTTACAAGGTCGGGTCTTCTCTCAACAACGGGTTCGAGTGTTTCAAGGACTTCCTTAACGGCCTGCAGGAATTCGGGCTCGTTCGGATTTCTTTTTACAACCGATGCATAAACATCGGTAAGGTATTGCGATTTAAACATTCTGATCCTCCTGAATAGAAAGTTTGAAAATTAAAGATATTATATCACTGCAGCTGGAAAAAATCAATAATTATTTAAAAATATATTAAAATGTTAATTAGTTAAAATATTCACAGACTGCATGTTCTCACAAATATTAATGCAAAATGTAGGAGGAACCATACGGTTTAAAAACCCCGGTGAATGTAAAAGCGACAGATAAGTATTATTTAGGCAGTTGATATAATAATAGATGAATTTTTATTATAAATTCATGACTTTTTATTGATTATATATATTGTCAAATTAAATAATATATTGTATAATGTCTTCGTTTCGGCTGTTATAAAGCCAATCAGAAGGACATTTTATGGACGGAAAAAAACGCAATTTTTTCAAGCATTACAAAAAGATTTATGTAAATGAATTCAAAGGCTACAACAGCTTAAAGCTTATTAAGGACATTCTTGCCGGAATGACTGTTGCCGCGGTGGCCCTGCCGCTGGCGCTGGCTTTCGGAGCTGCGAGCGTAGGCCCGGAGTATACCGCGGTCGGCATTCTCGCCGGCATGATAACCGCCATTGTCGCAGGCATCATCACCGGAGCTCTCGGAGGCGGCAGTTTCCAAATCTCCGGCCCCACTGGTGCAATGACCGTGATACTTGGTGGCATTGTCGGCGGTAAATACGGACTTCAGGGTATGTTTCTCGCAACTTTCATAGCTGGTGCTATTCTGCTTATTGCGGGATTATTACGACTCGGTAAGCTGATTCAGTTCATACCGCACCCCGTAATCACCGGATTTACATCGGGTATCGCGGTGGTGATCGCCATCGGTCAGCTCGGCAACTTTTTCGGAGTTTCGCTTTCGGGCGAGACAACAGGTGAAAAGGTCGCGTATTTCTTTGAAACACAGCTGCAAAACATAAACTATACCGCTCTTATCTGCTCGGCGGCGGTGGTTCTCTTAATGATCCTGTATCCGAAAAAACTTTCGAGGTATTTCCCCGGGAGCCTCGCTTCGCTTATAGTCATGACGGCTGTCGTCGCGATATTCAGCCTTGACGTGAAGACAATCGGTTCGATCCCATCGACCCTGATCAATACAATAAAACTTGATTTCGGAAGCATCAATCTCGATATGATTAAGGGCGTGCTTAAAGCGTCGTTTACAATCGCCATACTCGGTATGCTCGAAAGCCTGCTCTGCGGCACCTGCGCGGCGGGGATGAAGAAGGAAAAGTTCGACTCCAACGTAGAGCTGATAGCTCAAGGGCTCGGCAACATGGTTGTCCCATTCCTCGGCGGGGTTCCGTCGACGGCTGCCATAGCACGTACAAGCGTCGGCATCAAGAGCGGCGGACAGACAAGAATGACAAGCGTTTTCCAGTCGCTTTTCCTCATCGTCTGCATCTTCCTGCTCTCGGGCGTGATGAGCGCGGTGCCTTATCCAGCGCTCGCCGGTATACTTGCGGTCACTGCCTGGAGAATGAACGACTGGGAGGAGATACGCTACTTCTTCTCCAAAAAGATGTGGGACGCGGTCATCATGTTCTCTGTCACAATGGTGGCAACGGTATTGCTTGATCTTACATACGCCATCCTCATCGGCGTCGCGGTTTCACTTGTCTTTATGGTCAACAGGCTCTCGCGCATAAAGATAGAAAATGTTCCGGTCGAACCCGAGCAGGATGTGCCCGGAAAAAAATCGGTGATTGTGTACAGTACCGGTGCTCTCTTCTTCGCAAATGCGAAGGAACTGTCTAAGATCGTTTATAACCTTGATAAAGAGTATAACCGCTATATCATTGCTCTGCGCGGGGTGGTTTACCTTGACGTTACTGCGGTCAGTGAACTGACCGAGATGGTCAAACGCCTGCGCGAGGAGGGGAAGACCGTGGTTTTCACCGGAGTATCGGACCAGATAATGACACTTTTCGAAAAATCGGGATTTACCGTGTATGTCGGGAAGGATAACTTCTATTACAGCATTGATAAAGTTCTCATCCCTCACTGCAGCACTGAAAACATTGCTGCCGGCAGGCTCGAGACTGTACAGTAAATAAAAACGCTTCCGCATTGATGTGCGGAAGCGTTTTCTTATGCTTATGCAAGATTAAGATACTGATCAAGCGTTATTGAGTAATGATTAAGATTCTGAAAGGATTTATCGGGCAGAAAACCGCAGCGGCTGACGGTTCTTACCGAGCGGGTGTTTCCTGAATGAATTTTAGCAGTGATTTTCCTTGCGCGCCACTCAAAAAATGCGGTTGACAAGGCCTTTTTGACAGCCGCCGTACCGTAACCCTTGCCCCAGAGCGACTCCTCGCCTATGACAAAAACTATTTCATAATGACGTTCGGTAATTTCCGAGAACCTGACGAAGCCTATTGGTTCATTATCCCATGTGTTGATAATTAACAGTTTACCGCTGCTGTTCAGTTGATAAGTAAGAAGATACTCGGGAACTGTGTGAATCAGGTTATGTAATTCCTGAGGTGTATTGGAGCTCTCGTTGAGATAACGGATCACATTTTGATTCCGGAGCCAGAGAATTATTTTTTCGGCATCAGTCATTTTAATTTCGGCACGCAAAAAAACAGAAGCGGCTTTTTCCATATCGCTTACCTCTCAGTAAAATATCTAAAGCCCTTCTGTGTGCTTTAACGTCACACCGACGGTTCTTTATATTCAATTGGATACATTATAGCACATGTTTTACAGTTTGTCAATTGAAAAGCATATAACCGCAGTTCTCAAATCCCGCGTACCGGCTGTGAAGGGTGTAAATTTCTTTTCCACGATCATAAAGTCGGAGCATTATTTCGGCGTTGTTGTGTTCTTTTATTATACCTGTCATCATACCGGCAGAGGGGGAGGAGAGGGGGTGGCTATCACCGGTTGATATAACAGCGGCCTCGAGTCGCAGCCTGCCCTGGCTGAGAGTTATATTACTTCCGTCTGTTTTAACTTTTACACCGAGATAGGTTGCGAGGCGGTATTCATGCCCGCCGGAAATGAGTATACAGATGCAACCGTCGAAGCGCATGCCGAGGAAGGGAATTTCGGCCAGCGAGAGCATGACGGCGGACCCGTCGGGAAAATCATTTGCCATGAGCCAGAGGTATTTGCGCGGGAAGGATTTGCCGCTGTCACCCTCGATATAACCGGTGCCGCTGACAAAATCATAGATTTCCCCGTCGACAGAGAGCGACCCTGAAAGACGGTGGCGCATACTGATAATTTTGTGACGGCACTCCATCGGAAAGAAGCGGAAAGGGCCCATTATGTCGCGCTTCAATGGAGTGAGACCGGAGTATTTTATGTCTCCGCGGATGCCGGGCAGGTCGACATGAACGCCGCCCTGCCTGAAAATACAGCCGCCGACGTGAATTTCTTCTCCGATGAAAGCGTCGGCAAAGGCAAAATTATACGACCGGCGGTCTGTGATGACCTGCACGAAGGCACCGGTGCCCGAGATACCGGGGATGAGTGCTACAGTCTTTCCGTCCTTATGGTGCCTGTAATAATAGCCCTCGAAGCGGTTGTCTGATTTTTTCGGCATATTACTCCCCCGTTACCATTATTCATATCTCATCTTATTATAGGCAACGCCGCACAACTCACGGCGGTGTTGCCTATATTATTTACTCTGTAAAGTCATAAAATCCGCCCGGCGAGGATTATTTATCCTGAACGGATACTGGCGCCGGTGCATATCATGTTAAAAAACCGCTTATTTATGGAGATGATATGGAGAATGAGTACTATCCGTTTGTAAATCTGCCGCTTCCCTACGACTATAACGAGATGGAACCCTATATTGACGCGAAAACCATGATGTTGCACCATGACAGGCACCTTCAGACCTACATAAACAATCTGAACAAAGCGCTTGAAACTTACCCGCGTCTGCAGCGGCTGTCGCTTGAGGAACTGTTAAAATACTCCGACAGGCTGCCGCGCGAGATAAGGACGGAGGTAATAAACAACGCCGGAGGGGTTTTTAATCACAGACTTTATTTTAAAATGCTGAAAAATTACCCGGGAAACAGGCCGGACGGCCGGCTCGGGGAGGAAATAGCAAGGCAGTTCGGCAGTATGGAAAGATTTTTTAATGAGCTGAAAAAAGCGGCGTTATCAGTTTTCGGCTCGGGATATGCCTGGCTCGTGTCGGAGCGCGGCAGGCTCAGGATAATGACGACGGCGAACCAGGACAGCCCGGTTTCCGGGGGGTACTGTCCGATCATTCCGGTCGACGTCTGGGAGCACGCATATTATCTCAAACACTACAATGTACGTGCAGACTACATCGACGACTGGATGAATGTCATCAACTGGGAGAAGGCTGATGAAACCTATACTGACTGCTTTGCCAGATGAATAATACGAAAAGAGCGCCCGGACGGGCGCTCTCGCTTTTTTCTATTTTAGGAACTTATCAGATATTTAACTCAAAAGGTGCTTTACAGCCTTAGGGAAGTCCCTGTAATCGTCTACGGTTATAAATCCGAAATCGGAGACATAAACAGACTCATCGTTTCCGCCGAGGCCGTAGTCATCACCGACGAATACAACCTCATCGTGCCTGATGCCGTTCTCCAAGCAGTACTTGTCGAGCGCATAATATTTGTTGTAGGGCCGCGGAGCCATGTCGAAGGAAGAGGAACCGCCTACAAATACATTGTATTCGGGGAAGGTTTCTATCACTTCGTTATAGAATGCACGTCTTTTTTTTCTGTCGGGGTCGAAGGCGAGCTTGTCGTCAGGATTTGCTTTTGTTCCGAGAATGGGGAAAGTGATGCATCCGGATATGTGATACTCAACATTCTCTCCGGCAAAATCGGTATATCCGTGTTTTTTACGAAGTACGGTTACTCTTTTTTCGGTAAGCTCTTTGTCGCATTTCTCCTGAATATCATAAATCATATCAAGGTCATGTGTTCCGGGGTTGTACTTTGCATACTGCATTCCGTAGTTTCCGATTATATCAATAGGAAACCCGTTGAGCTGATTGAAAATTCTTCTGCACTGTCCTGCACCGACCATAATAAGAGTATATCTGTCCTGTAATTTCTCAAGAATCTCTCTGTGCTCGGGCGAGAGCTTTGTCTTGTGCTGAGTAAGGGTGCCGTCAAGGTCAAATGCTACTAATTTAATCATTATTTTCTCAATTCTTTAATTTTGATAAAATATCGCCGGGATCATTTGTTGTAATAAGTCTTGCACCGAGACCAATACAGAGGTCAAGGTGCTCTTTTTCCTTAACACCCGCGCCAATCCAGGGCTCAATATCACGCGACACAAGGTAGTCGTAATTTTCCTTGAGTTTATCATTGAAAATGCATGCGCAAAAAAGATAATCGTCGGGATTTCTCTTTACATTGCGCATAATACTGTAAGGATAAAATCCGTGAAGCATATACTTACCGTTATACTTTTCGTCTATGTACTCCAGGACATGAGCATCGAAGGAGTTAAAAACCATTTTATCTGCAAAATTATATTTCTCGATAAGCTTTACACATTCGTCTATGCAAAGATTGCATCTCGACTCATTCCCGGCAAAATAATATTCCTTTATTTCGAGATTCAGCATTACATCTTTGGCGGCGAGCAATTGCATAAGCTCGTCAAGCGTCGGAATTCTGCAGAAAAGATCGGAATTACCGACATTCACGCTTAGAAGCTCTTCATAGGTTTTATTTGCAACAAGCTCGTCGATTCCCGCCGTTCTTTTCAGACTGTCATCGTGTATAAGCACGAGTACATTATCTTTTGTAAGGTGAACATCGGTTTCTATCATATGAGCGCCTTTTTCAATTGCCAGCTCAAAGGCGGGCATTGTGTTTTCAAAGGAGTTCTGCTTATCTCCTCTGTGGGCTGCGACAAGGAAACCGTGATTCTTTGTTAAAATCATAATCACTTCCGCCTTATAATAATTGTATATTTTATAATTGGCACCGTGTTTATCCTAATATAATTTTAACACAAATCATTGTAAAAATCAAGGTTTAATTATAATACTGGCCACTTAAAAAATTAAAATAAACCGCCGGTCGAGAGAAAAATCACTCCGGACGCTTTACTTTTACACTTAAATCTGCTATACTCTTATCACTGTCTTTTTTGATCGGATTTTTTATGATAACGGAACTTAAACATAAATATATAGGCAGCCGGAGCTTTTACCGTCAGGCTCTCGTCGTGGCGCTGCCGATAATGATACAGAACGGCATATCAAACTTTGTCAGCCTGCTCGACAACATAATGGTAGGGCGCGTCGGCACCGAGGCGATGACGGGTGTCGCCATTGTCAACCAGCTCATTTTTGTCTTCAACCTGGCGATATTCGGGGCCGTGTCGGGCGCCGGAATTTTCGGCGCACAGTTTTTCGGCAGCGGTGACCATAAGGGCCTTAGGGCGACATTGCGATATAAGCTGATAATTTCAGCTCTCATAGTGGCGCTGGGAATCGCGGTCTTTCTCCTTTTCGGGGAAAAGCTCATTTCGCTTTATCTTTCGGGCGAGGGAACCCCAGCGGAAATAGCACAAAGCATGGTTTATGCGAAACAGTATCTGCTTATAATGCTTTTCGGACTTGTGCCGTTTTCGGTTACTCAGTGTTACTCGGGAACCCTGAGGGAGACCGGGGAAACAATGCTGCCTATGAAAGCCGGAGTTGCGGCGGTGCTCGTCAACCTGGTGTTCAACGCGATTCTCATTTACGGACTATTTGGCGTTCCCGCGCTCGGGGCGGCCGGTGCAGCAATAGCTACGGTGATATCGCGTTTTGTCGAGGCCGGGATAGTGATGGGCTGGACGCACAAGCACAGGGAGAGAAACAAATTCGCCCAGGGGCTTTATGAAAGTTTTTCTGTGCCTAAGAAGCTGGTACATGATATTACAAAAAAAGGCCTGCCCCTGCTCTTCAACGAGACCTTCTGGGGCGCCGGAATGGCGACACTCGCACAGTGCTACTCTACCCGCGGGTACGATGTGGTGTCGGCTGTCAACATAAACTCAACAATAACAAACTTATTCAGTGTTACCGTCATGGCTATGGGGATGTCTATCGGAATCATAGCCGGGCAGCTGCTTGGGGCCGGGAAATATGATGAAGCGGTGGAAGCAGACCGGAAGCTTATAGTTTTCTCGGTTGGGGTGTGCTCGGTGACGGCTGTCCTGATGGCTGTCGTTGCACCCTTTTTCCCGCAGATATACAACACGAGCGACAACATCCGGGATCTTGCTTCAAAACTGATTTTCATAGCCGCTTTTTCAATGCCGATTAACGCGCTCGCCAACGCCTGCTATTTCACTCTGCGCTCGGGCGGAAAGGTCTGGGTAACGGTGCTGTTCGACAGCGTTTACACCTGGTTGGTTCAGGTGGCTGCCGTCTTCATTTTCAGCCGCTTCACGCAGGTTCCGATGACGGGGCTCTATTTCATATGCATGATGCTAGAAATAGGAAAATGCGTCGTAGGAATAATTATGATAAAAAAGCGGGTCTGGATAAACAACCTGGTGATGGATCAGAAAGCGGAATAAGGACAAAAATATACGGGGTGACTTCCTGAAAGAAGTCACCCCGGCTTTTTTTTCTTTTGTTATTTCTTCGGCACCGCGCGTTCGGCGGCTCCGGCGAAAGCGGCGGCAATTGATTTTTTCAGGTCAACGTCCATGGCGAGGATTCCGGCCTCTGTAGCCCCGCCTTTGGTCGCCACGCGGTGCTCAAGGTCAGAGAAGCTGCCGGTGCCGGCGGTAAAAGAAAAGATCTGGCGGGTGATAGCTTCTGACTGCTCGGGTGTAAAACCGTGTTCAACGCACTCGTTTTTGTATGATTCCATGATGTGGGCGGCGAAACCGAGGCCGCAGGACGAGGCGACGGTCAGGCGGTCGAGCATGTCGTCGTCGAGGCTTATTGTTTTACCGAGGTGGGACAAGCCGCCCAGAATATCATCAAAAGCCCGGGCGTCGCTTGAGCAGTAACCGATGATATCTGCAGCCTCGGCAACGGCGAGCGTGGGCATAAGGCGCAGAACAGGGCAGCTGAAAACTTCTGAAATTTCGTCGGTGTGAACGGCTGCCATGGGACTGATGATGCGCTTTCCGCGTGTTTCGAGTTGAATGAGCTCGGGTTTAAGCTCGCGGAAAATTTTCGGTTTAATGAGAAACGCGACGACATCGCAGGCAGCAAACAGCTCTTTGATTTCGGTAACTGTTCCGTGACCCTTCGCACGGGCCTCGGCGAGGGTCGGTTCGTATTTGTCGAAAATATAGATGTCCTTGGCAGGGAGAAGACCGGCTTTGGCAATGCCGGCATCGAAAGCTTTGGCAAGGTTGCCGTAACCCAAAAGTCCGAGTTTCATAATAGTAGTCCTTCTTTATAAAAGTTTTTGAAGGTTCAAGGAAACTTTTCTCAAAAAGTTTCCTTGGCAGGGGTCCGGGGGCAGCGCCCCCGCCGTTTACTCCCTCTCAGGCAGGAATGTTGTGCCGATTTGCTTGCCGGCGCAGATATCGTAGAGGATGCCGGGGTTCTGGCCGTTGGCGATAACCATCGGAACGCCGGCGTCGTTGGCGATCTTGGCGGCGGTGAGCTTGGCGCGCATACCGCCGGTGCCGCGGCTGGTTCCGGCGCCGCCGGCGATGCTCTCAAGGGCTGCGTCGATCTTATGTACTACGGGGATCAGTTTAGCTTCGGGATTATTCTTCGGGTCGCTGTCGAAGAAGCCGTCGACGTCCGAAAGGTTGATGAGAAGGTCGGCTTTGACCACGGCGGCGACATAAGCTGAGAGGATGTCGTTGCCGCCGATCTTAATGCCTTCGAAGGATACGGTATCGTTTTCATTGACGATGGGAATACTACGGCGCTCAAGGAGCAGGCGGAAGGTGTTCTGCGCGTTTGTACGGCGCAGCGGGTCGTCTACGTCCTCTTTAGTGAGGAGAATCTGAGCGACGACATGTCCGTATCCGCCTATGTATTTGTCGTACATGCTCATCAGTTCGCACTGGCCGATGGCTGCGGCAGCCTGCATCTCGCTGATCGTGTCGGGACGCTTCGAAAGCCCCATTTTAACCCAGCCGGCCGAGACTGCGCCTGAGGAAACGAGGATGAGGCTCGCGCCGCTGTTTTCAATGTCAGAGAGCACCTGGCAGAGGTGTTCAATCTTGCGGATGTTAAGCATACCGGTGGCGTGGGTGAGGGTCGAGGTTCCGACCTTGACGACTATGATTTTCTGATTCTTGTCCATTAATAAAAACCCTTTCGGTAATTGTTCGGATGGTTCTGCGGGAATATCCGGTCAGAATTATTTTGACCGGACTCTTCCATTTTTTTTGGAAATATGATATAATGAAATATAAATGTTCCGATATTTATCCGCGCGGAATTTTTTACGCGGAACGAAATATATATTATTTTATTACAAATTACTCCGTTTTGCAATAACAAAATTAAATTTTCCGAAAGAGGCATATATGATCCGTGATGACCTTATAAAAATATGCCAGAGCGCGAGAGCTGCGCTGCCGTCGCTGACCGACGCGGGAGCACGCGACGCGATGCTTCACGCAGTTTCTGCAGCTATAAAGGCAAATGAGGACGAGATTCTCAGAGCAAACGCAATTGATACCGCAGAAGCGAAGAAAAACGGGATATCCGCGGCGCTGCTTGACCGCCTCACCCTTAACAGCGCGCGGATAGACGACGCGGCGGCCTCCGTACTTGACGTCGCCGGACTTCCCGATCCGCTCACCACGGTATCGGAGAATATTAGACCGAACGGGCTCAAGGTTGTGAAGCAGCGTGTACCGCTCGGTGTGATTGCTATGATATGCGAGGCGAGGCCGAACGTCACAATCGACGCGGCAGTGCTGTGTATCAGGAGCGGGAACGCATTAATACTCCGCAGTGGGCACGAGGCGATAAACACGAATATTGCGTTGATCAAGATAATTAAGGACGCGATAACGCCATACGGGGCGCGTGACGCGGTTAATCTCATAACCGATACCACGCATGAGAGCGTCAATATACTTCTTACGCTGCGCGGATACGTTGACCTGATTATACCGCGCGGGGGCGCCGGGCTCATCCGAAATGTGGTCGACAACTCAAAAGTGCCGGTTATAGAGACTGGCGCGGGAAACTGCCACGTATACGTCCATGCCAGCGCCGACATCGACATGGCGGTGAAGATAATAGTTAATGCGAAGACCTCGCGTCCGTCAGTCTGCAATGCCGCAGAAAAGCTTATATGCGACCGGGCGATTGCTCCGGATTTTCTGCCGGCGGCGGCAAAAGCGCTGCTCGATAAGGGCGTTGAACTGCGTGTCAGCGATGAGTGCCTGAAATATATTCCCGACGCGCGCCTTGCGACCGAGGATGACTTTTATACCGAGTATAACGACTACATTCTCACGGTCGGGATTGTTTCCGACTTTAAGGAAGCGGTTCAGCATATCAACAAGTACGGAACCAAGCACAGTGAGGCAATTGTGGCCTCGGATAAAGCGGCTGCCGATTATTTCCTCACGAATGTCGACGCCGCGGCGGTTTACCACAACGCTTCGACTCGCTTTACCGACGGCGGTGTCTTCGGTATGGGAGCCGAGATCGGCATATCCACTCAGAAGCTGCACGTGCGCGGCCCCTTCGCACTGGAAGCGCTTACGACGACTCAGTACAGGATTTACGGAGATGGACAGATAAGGTAAAAATACCGGAGCCGCGGTGAAACGGCGGCTCCGATTTTTGAAAGATTCTGTTTTAATGGGACAGAGTATCAGTTTTCGGTTTTTTCGATGCGCCTAAGCTTTTTCATAACATCGTTTTCACCCCTGCCGAAATAATCGTAAAGTTTCAGGTATTCGGCATACAGGCGGCTGTATATTTCGCCGCGCTTATTGTCAGGGATGTATTTTGCCGACGGGGTATGCTTCATAACCGTGCAGGCGTCGGGTACAGTCGGGTATATTCCGGCGGCTACCGCCGCATATACCGCTATTGAGTAGCCGGGGTACTGAGCCAGCGGCGAAATTTCAATTTCCATACCGAGCACATCGGCAAACATCTGCATGAGGAAGGGCGATTTTTCGGCGATTCCCCCCAGAGCTATGAATTTTTTCACGGGAATACCGGCCGACTTGTGCGACTCAATTATAACCCTGGTGCCGAAAGCGAGGGATTCAGCAAAAGCCCTCCAGATTTCCTCGGGCTTCGACCGGAGCGTCAGCCCTATTATCATACCGGACAGATCAGTGTCCTGAAGCATGCTTTTGTTTCCGTTAACCCAGCCGAGGGCGATAAGCCCGCTTTCTCCCGGGCATAGGGTTGCAGCCTTTCGCGTGAGCAGTCCGATGTTGGTTTCGCCGTTTTCGGCAGCCTCCTTTGCATACTCTGGCGGCGTGAATCTGTCGGCATACCAGCCCAGCAGGTCGCCGGCGCAGGACAGCCCGGAGGAGTACATGTAAAGTCCCGGAATGGCGGCACCGTATGTGCAGCCGCAGATGCCGGGGATATATTTTTCTTCACGCCCGAAAATCATATAGGCGGCGGAGGTTCCGATTGAAGCGACAAGGCAGCCCTCGTCTATCGTGCCATTTCCGGCGACGGCGGCATGCCCGTCGGCCATAAAGACAGCAACCTCAGTACCCGGTGCAAACCAGCTTTCAGGGTCGGCGTTAAAAATTCTTGCTGATTCTTCTCTCACATGCCCGGCGCATGAGCCTGGGAAGAGAAGGTCGCCGGCCAGCTTTTTATCAATATCGGCGAAGCGCGGGTCAAGTTTAAAGAAAAAATCAGTCGGGGGAACAAGCTCGCGTGTGAATAGTGCTTTGGTGACTGCCGCGCCGACGCCGCGCGTCAGGCGGCCGGTGAGCAGCATCACCATCCAGTCGCCTGCCTCGATATAATAATCGGCGGCGGCATATACTTCCGGAGCGTTATCAAGGGTTTCCCAGATTTTAGCCGAGAGCCCTTCGCAGCCGCACTTTCCACCGACACGGTCAAGTAAGCCGGGGCAGCTTTTTATAGACTCGGCGGTGATGATATCCGCGTATCTCTGCGCGGCGTGATGCTTCCACAGTTTGGCATAAGCATGCGGATTTTGGGCGAACTTCGAATCAAAGACGAGCGGCCTTCCGTCGGCATATACAGGCAGAACGGTACTCATGGTGAAGTCGATTCCGATCCCGGCAATATCAGTAGAAGATACTCCCGACTTAAAAAACAGATCACGGACCGTTGACGTAAAAGCAAAAATATAATCAGCCGGATCCTCAAGTGCAAAACCGTCTGGCAGTGAGTGACCATTAAGAGACTCGCTCATTACCCCGTGCGGGTAAGGGCAGGATGCTGTGGCGATAATATCGCCGGTCATGGTGTCTGCCAGGCACGCCCGGCAGGAGAGTGTTCCGAAATCAAAACCGGCTGTGAATTTTCCCTTCATATGATAGTCTACCTTGTTATTTGTTTTTATGTATATTATATCTTGTCCTGCGCTTATTTCAATGGTTACTGGTACCATATTATACACAGAAACCGGAAATTTGTCAAAACGGACGATTTAATAATACATGAGGCAGGTAAATTTTATTAATTTATTCAAAATGCCCATATAAAAAAGTAAAAATTTGTGATATAATATATTTAATAATTATATGCGGCCTCGGTCGTAACCCGGTTGCGGACCGCACTCTTTGAAAATACATTCAACCGGCGCATTTTCTTTAATAACAAGCCAAAATGCCGCTGTGCGGTACCAAACACTTGGCGTTAGCGGAAAGGATATCAATCTCTATGCTTAGCAAAACGCAGAAGGAACCGCGCCCGGAGATAAATAAAACGAAACCTGTCGGTGCGGCTGCTCCAGATGCAGAGATTACGGCACCGAACACGAAAGCGGATTGGAAGAAGCGTCTTTTGAGTCTTGACGCCGACAAACAAAAACAGATCGCGCTGAAATATTACGGAGGGCATATGCCATGGAAGGACTGAACCCCGGCGGGCCGGTTCACTGTAAAGGCGAGCTTGTTGTCTACCGTAACAGCGGGATATTCCGGATCAGCGATATCCGGAATGAGAAATTCTGCGGAATCAGCGAGCGTACATACTACGTTATGTGCTCGGTGTATGATAAAAGTTCGGTTATTTATGTTCCGGTCGACGCAAAGGATATCACACTTGCCATGCGCAATATAATGTCACGGGATGAGGCCGACGAAGCAGTCAGCCGGGCGAGGTGTTCGTCGAACGACTGGATATGCGATGCTAAGGAGAGGGCAGAATATTTCGACAGGCTGTTCGACTCAGGCTGCTGCTCCGACATACTCTGGCTGTACAAGGTTTTGGCGCTTTATAAAACAGACACCGAGAGCAGCCGTAAAAGACTGTATGCAAGCGACGCAAGAATACTCGCTGCCGCCGAAAAAATCATTACTGAGGAATTTTCTTATATTTTTGGCATCGACCGGGGTGAGGTCCTGCCGTATATAAGCGAAAAATTATATAAATAAACAATACGTTCTAAATACAGATAGTCATATCAGATATTCCACTGTAGTCCTAAAAATTGCGCCGGACAAAAGTCCCATATGGACTTAATACAAAATTGTCCGGATACGGATAGGCAGCGCTTATTCGAGGAAAGGCTTGGTGCTTATGTCAAACTGTGTTGTGAATCATATCGTCTGGGGACGAGGAATTATACAGTCCCGCAGCGAGAAATATATCAGAGTATTGTTTGATAATCCTGCGGTCGGCGAGAAGACCTTTGTCTATCCCGACGCCTTTTCCAAATACATAACGTATGAGGATAAGGAATGCCAGGACAGAGTCGATGGCGAACTTAAGCAGATTTCGAAATACGCAGAGGAGCAGGCGGCGATAGCCGAGAAAGAGCGGCTGGCGGCCGCGGCTGCGCTGCGTGAGAAGGAAAAAAGTATGGTCACCCTGCGAAAGAAGGCAATTGCCTATTCAAGGAAGAGGGCAGAGAAACTCCGCGTAAAACTTGATGACAAGTCTGAGGATCAGATCGGCGATACGCGTGATGATATATCGCGTGATGACGCATATTCCGAGGCATACGACAAGGAAAGCGACGAAACAGGCGGCGAGGATGAGCGCGTACGCGACGATGAATAAAGACGATGAATAAGTATAACCGGGAAGAATTTCTTTTTGAAGTTCTCCCCGGTTTTGCGCCGGGACACTGATGTCCCGGCGCTTATTTAGAATAATTCAATAAGCTCCTTGGGGCTGTGGGTGAAGTTATAAAGTCCGTTCGGTTTTACGACGACCATGTCCTCGATGCGGCAGCCGTATTTCCCGGCGATATATATGCCAGGCTCGACGGTTACTATCTGACCGGCCTTAAGGCAGTCGCCCTCGGGTGCTGCCGGCGAGAGGCGGGGGGACTCGTGAATGTACATTCCGACGCCGTGGCCGAGGCCATGGCCAAAGCAGCCTTCGTATCCTGCTTTATATATTATGTCGCGGGCGACGCGATCGACCGCACGCTGGTTTGAGCCTTCTTTTATGACCTCAAGCGCAGCGAGCTGGGCGCTTAGCACGGATTTATATAATTTTTTCATGTCTGCGTCAGCACGGCCGAGAACGACCGTTCGCGTCATATCCGAGCAGTAACCGTTTACCTTCGCGCCGTAGTCCATTGTGAGGAAGCCGCGCTCGAGTTTCACCTCGCGCGGCACACCGTGTGGCATCGACGAAGCCGTCCCGGAGACGGCGATAGTCTCAAATGCCGTTCCTTCGGCACCGTTATTTCTCATGAAGAACTCAAGTTCAAGGGAGACCTCGCGCTCGGTCATTTCGGGTTTAATAAATTTAAGTATGTGAGTAAAGGCGGCGTCGGCGATGTCCTGGGCTGCCGCAGTGTATTTTAACTCATCCTCATCTTTGATATCGCGCAGGCCGTCGATAATTTTTGAGGCTCCGGAGACAAGTTCGGTGCCGGGCAGGGCGGCCTTGAGCTTTTCATAACCGGAATACGAGAGTGTCGCCTCCTCGAAGGCGGCCGACCTGCACTCGTTTTCGGCAAGTTTTCCGGCGATGAAGTTAAGCATTCCGTCGGGCGGGGCGATCACGTTAAGACCGCGGTCGGATTTTGCGCCGGCGGCTTCGGTATAACGGAAATCGGTGATGAGGTAGGATTTTCCACGCGTAACAAGCAGGTACCCGTCTGTAAAGGGAAATCCCGAGATGTAGCGTTGGTTAATTTCGGACGAAATTATAACGGCGTCGGGATTTACGCCGCCGAGCAGTGATTTCAGCTTTTCAAGATGAGTCATTATAAACCTCTTTTCAGTTATTTAAGGCAAGGCACATATTTTTCATGGCGAGAGCGTCCTCGGCCATTGTTCCGGCCGACTCGCAGATGATGCGGGGGGACAGGTTGTCCCTGACTATCACCTCAGCCAGAGGGTGGAAATCGGGGCCGTACTGCTCGTCGGTGAAGGTGAGATGACGCTTTTCGCCGGCACCGGTATATTCGATCTTTGAGAAATGGCAGTGCAGATGCCGCGCAGCGTTGTCGCCAAGTATCTCGGCGATTCGATTAAAGATGCGGCGGTAGCTGTCGGCGTCGGGGAACTGACCTCCCACCCCCCGGGCATTTATATGCCCGAAGTCGACGACGGGGACGAAGCATGGGGCGATTTTGCAGAGCTCGAGCACCTCGTCAAGCGTTCCGAGCTGGTTTATTTTGCCCATTGTCTCAAGCCCGAGGCGGATTTCGGTGACTCCGAATTTCTCTATCGTTTTTTCAAGCGTGTCGCGGGCCAGGGCCATCGCCTCGGCGCGGCTGATCTTTGCGGCCGAGCCGGTGTGTATTACAATGATGTCGGCGCCAAGGTTCCGGGCGGCGCGCAGCGACTGTTCGATGTATGTTATACTCTTTAGACGCTTGTCGGGTTCGGTTCCGGACAGAGAGATGTAATAGGGGGCGTGCAGCGACATCTTTATGCCGTATTTCTTGGCTTCCTCACCGACTTTACGCAGCGACGCCTCGCCGGCGGTAAGTCCGTTTCCGCCCTGGTATTCGTAAGCTTCAAGTCCGCGGGCGGAAAGCCAGGCGGGAGCCTCGTAGGTTGATTTATTGCCATCGGCGTAAAAGGAATCGCTGTTGCCGCCGGGGCCGAAGAGAGGGGTGGACATTTTTTGCTTTATCCTTTCAGTGTGTTTTAAGACTATAAAATAATGGTATTTTTAAATTGGTGGTACCAAGCCTTGGATGCGGGGATACGGAGGTACGTTTTGTACTCTCTTGCTTCACGGCAAGAGAGTACCAGAGAAACGTGCCAGTGGGGAACCAGCGTGGTTCCCCACTGGGCTTCCCCTCCTGCTGTATATCGGGTTTGTTCCTGGTATGTGTTGTTTAGCGTAATATCAAGGTGCCCGCCGCCGGTTTAATCATACCACTTACACTAAACCGCAAATTTAGCTTGTGACTTTCGCTGCGGCGGTGAGCGGTAAGGTAAAGTAAGTATATTTTTGGGCCTCTTAATTGACCGTGATGCGGGTGAATTGGAGAAACCAAAAAAATGTTGATGATTATTTCAGTCTTCTCATGAATGGTTTTTCAAGCAGACGCTTGAAGCGGAAAAAAAGAGTTTTTTTATCCTTTATGGGCGGGACGATATAGGCTTTCATCCCCATGCGCCGGGCGGCGAGGCAGTCGGTGAATATCTGGTCGCCGAGAATTGCGGCACGCTGTGGTGCGACCCCGAGGCAGGCGAGGGCCATATGGAGATACTTTGTCTTCGGCTTTCCGCAGTCGGCGTATGCCGGAATACCAAGTTCACGGGCGAAAAGCTCAACGCGGCAGGGCTTATTATTGGAGATGAGAGCGCATTTAATGCCCGAGTCGGAAAGATCCCTCAGCCAGCCGAAGTGCCGCTCGTCGGGCTCGGGCTGCTCGTAGGGGGCGAGAGTGTTATCAATATCAATGAGCAGCGCATCTACTCCCTCGGATAAAAGGAATCCGGGGGTTATATCGTGGTATTTTTCAAATTTCATGTCGGGGACAAGCGATTTCGGCATGCGGCGCCCTCCGTTGAATCAGCCGGGATTCGAACTGATTGATTTATAAGAATATTTTAACATAACCGGGCGCATAATATCAAGGCTTTTATAAAAAAACACTTAAGAGCGGAAAAATTAAAAAATACTATTGACAAAAAAAACGAAGTATGTTATTATATTAAAGCGGTTTTATCCTGCATCTTTACGCGAGTGTAGTTCAATGGTAGAATTCCAGCCCTCCAAGCTGGTCGCGTGGGTTCGATTCCCATCACTCGCTCCATTATCTCCGTATGGACGGAAAGTTCAATAAAGTATAGTGAAGGCTGATTCTGGCATATGGTTTTGTGCCGTTGCCGTCGCCTTCACTATTCATTATTTAACGCATCCCCGTTCCCCCGTCTTTACTATTTGCTGTTTACTATTCTCTATTCTCTATTTGTGCCTTTAGCTCAGATGGATAGAGCAACTGCCTTCTAAGCAGTAGGTCGAGGGTTCGAATCCCCCAAGGCACGCCAAGCCGGGGAAGTATCCCCGGCAGATATGGTGGGATTAGCGCAGTTGGTTAGCGCGTCAGGTTGTGGCCCTGAAGGCCGTGGGTTCGACTCCCATATCTCACCCCAGAAAAATCACCGGAATGCCGAGCATTCCGGTGATTTTTTCGTAACCTTTGAAAGAAACTCTGAAAGTAAAGCACCAAATTATCGCGTCGTCTTGACACGTGGCACACCACTTGATATAATTAATATGGATTATTTTGTAAAGGCGGCAGTTTCCTGATGAAAAGAATATCAATTATCAGACTAATAACACTTGTTCTTGTTATGTCGCAGCTGTTTATTCTCGGCGCATGTGGCGGCGGGGACGGCAAAACGTCACCAACAACCGGCGAATCCGGAGGCAGTACGACCGATACCGGCGGTGTGGAATCCAGCCCCCTTTCGCTGCTGGGCGGGGACGGCAGCCCGCTTTATGTGATTATACGCCCTGATAAGGCAGGAACGGCACTGGTTGACGCGGTGACCGATTTCCGAAAAAATCTCAGCGGGGAGACCGGCAGGAATTTTACCATTTCTTCAGACTGGGTTAAGAACACGGCTGATATTGATAATGAATCATACGAAATACTAATCGGAGAGACCAATCGCGCAGCGAGCGTTGATGCGGCTGGAAAATTGTCGATAGGGGATTACACAATAAACATATCGGGCAATAAGATTGTAATCTGCGGTGGGTCTGAGGAGGCCACTGTTGCCGCGCTTGAATATTTTACAGAAAACTGCCTTGTGCTCAGCGGGAGCAGCGCGGCGGTTTCGCTCAGTGATCCGATAGAATATAAAAAAGAATACCCAGGTAAAAATTTTACAATTGTAGGGGCGCCGGTAGGAAACTTTTGCATAATTTATTCGTCTATATGTGAAGATGAGGAAGGAATCACGATCGCAAATCAGCTGAACCGATTTCTTGCTGACATGTGCGGTGTTAGCCTTGAGGTTAAAAAGGATACCAAGGCTGAGGTTGATAACGAAATACTTATCGGAAACACTCAGCGCGCCGCAAGCAAGTCGCTGTACGGAACAAGTTTCGGCACTTATGATTATAAAGTGCAATACAGCGGCGGGAAGCTGGCGGTGGGCGGGGGCTCGTGTTTTGCGCTTTATTATGGAATAAAGCTTTTAAAAGAGAATTACATGGCTAAGAATAACAGTGTACCGGACGGTATGTCGGAATCGGGTAGTATGTACGGTCAGTATCTCTACGAACGCGAGGCGGGAGCCGAGATACGCATTATGAGCAACAACGTTTGGGATTGTGACAATAACTTAGCCGCCTGGACGGCGATTGGCGAGGACTGCAGCGCCAGAGTCCGCTCGGTGGGATTAGCGGCAGTTTACATGGCTTACCTGCCCGACGTGATCTGCTTCCAGGAGATGTCGATCGTAATGATTGCAAGGATTAAGAACGAGCTATCGAAGTGCGGATACGATTATACACTTCTCAGCTTCACCGCCGGCAGCGATGCCGACAACACTTGCATACTTTACCGTACAGACTCGGTGGAGCTTAAGAACAAGGGCCGCCATGAATACACGTACGGGAACAACGGCGGGTCAAAATCATATACATGGGGATATTTTACGCTGAAATCGACAGGAGAGGATTTCGTCGCGCTTTCGACACATATGTGGTACAAGAGCGAATCAGACCAGGCTGGCAGCAACAAGTGGCGCGCCGACCAGGCTGCTGAAATTGTCGCGCGTACAAAGACACTTATTGATCAGTACGACTGTCCTGTGTTCGCGATGGGAGACTTCAATACCACCACAACGACTGACGCATTCAAGGTCTTCATAGATGGCGGGTTTGAGGATACATACAATCTTGCGACTGTCCTCGCCAACAACCACCGGGGCCGCCATACCTGCGGATCCGCAGGGTTTGCCCGGGAGAGTGCGGCCGGGACTTACGCTGGCGAGGCAATCGACCATATCCTTCTGCGCAACGGCGGGGAGACTGAAATACTGACATTCAATCACGTCCGCCCTTACTTCTACATAAAACTCTCTGATCACTATCCGGTCTATGTCGATGCCGTGCTCGGCTGAACAGACGGAGCGTAAGGCGATTTAGTTATAAATTTTAACGGTACAAAGGTTTTAATAGTTTGTTTGGGAAACGGAGGTGTTTCCGTGAGCAACATTATGGATTATATGATCTGGCGGGGAGATGTCACCTTCGCCGGAGCTCCTTTCAATGAAATCGATAATATTATTCTTGCGATGACGACTTTCGTAAATTTTACGGGTATCGTGCCGCAGGAGCTCAGTGCAAAGCCGGTCGAGTTTACAACGGCAATGAAAAAATTCGCCGGGTATTATGATCAGCGCAATTATCTTGGCGCGATCATTCCGTCAAAGCTGCTTGACATCGCAATAAAAGCCGCCGGCTGCCGGCGTTATCAGGATATAAAACTGATAGGGTATATCGATATCGTCGACGAAGCCGAGATAATGCAGTTCGCTGCACTGACCTTCGTTTTGCCCGACGGTTCCATCTATGTCGCTTTCCGGGGCACCGACGATACTATTATCGGCTGGAAAGAAGACCTGAAGCTTGGCTTTAAAACACCTGTGCCGGCGCATATTTACGCGCAAAAATACTTCTGCGAGGCTGCATGTGTTTTTGGCGGCGGCATACGGACCGGCGGGCACTCGAAGGGCGGTAATATCGCAATGTGGGCGGCTTCCCACTGCCCGGCTGGTGTGCAGTCGCGGATAATTATGGTTTACAACAACGACGGTCCGGGATTTCTGCCCGATGTCATGAGAGAGCTGTCTTATATAAACATAGCAGACCGCATAATCACATTTGTGCCGCAGTCGTCAATTGTCGGTGCGATACTTGAGCAGAGCCCGATCTGCCAGATTATCAAGAGCAACGAGACGGCTATAATGCAGCATGACCCGCTCTCCTGGGAGGTGCTCGGCCCGCAGTTCGTATACCTCGACCACCGCTCTAAATTCGGCCGTCATACCGAGGAAGCCTTCAAAGGTTGGGTGTATTCCATGAGCCAGGAGGAAAAGGCAAAGTTCGCTGACATCCTTTTCACCGTCATAGATGCTACCGGAGCCAGGACTATTACCGATCTCAACGGCGCCAGACTGAAGAATTTCGGACTGATTATGAAATCCTTCCGCGGGCTCGACCATGACTCGCGCACCGTCGTCTCGCGTCTGCTCATGCGCCTGCTCAGCGGCGGCAAGGAGGACGCATCGGCAAAAAAGTCACTACCTGAGGACGGGGACAAGCATAAGAAGGTGCTTTCAGCCGGAAACGGACACGAAAAGAAGACAATGGGTGAGAACGGAAAAACAACGCACGGAAATACTGTATAAAATAAACCCGCCGGAAGAAATATTCTTCCGGCGGGTTAGCTTGTAGACATAAGGGTTACGGTCGCTTTTCGAGAAAAGCTTCGATTTAAAAGAAGACGCGTATCAATTTTGCAAACCTTCTTTATATTCAAAATTTGTGTGAAGTTTTTTGTCAAGAAGCCTGGCAAGAAACTTTATATAAAATATATCATATGGTACAAGCCAACCCGCCGAAAGAGGATATAATCCGGCGGTTATTTATATTCAAATTTTGTTTGCAGTTTTTTGTCCCCGGCGCTGAAAGATTTTTGCCGGAAGCTGAGCAAGCACCACGGCTATGAGCATGAGGACGCAGCCGAAGTATTCGGGACCTTCCATAACTTCATGGAGGAATATCGCGCCGGCAATGGTTGCGAAGACAGACTCAAGGCTGAGGATGAGCGAGACGACGGTTGGGTTCGAGCCTTTCTGTGCGAGAATCTGCAGGGTATAGGCTACGGCGCTCGAGAAGACGCCGACGTACATGATCTGCCAGAAGCAACCCATAATACCGGTTAAGGTCGGCTGCTCGGTAAACAGCATTATTATGCCCGACTCGAGGGTCACAGTTATGAACTGCGCGAAGGAGAGGGCGATTCCGTCGACGAAGCGGGTGAAATAATCGATTAAGAGGATGTGGAAGGAGAAGCTGACGGCGCAGAGGATTACGTAAATATCGCTCTTTGCCAAGGTGAGACTGCCGTCGATGCAGAGGAAATAGAGTCCTGCCGCGGCCAGCACAACGCTGCCTATTATGAGGGGGGTTACCTTCTTACGCAGGAAAAGACCGAGGATAGGGACGATGACTATGTAAAGCGCCGTGATGAATCCGGCTTTGCCGGCGGACGTTTCGGAAAGGCCTGTCTGCTGGAGATTTGAGGCAGCGGTGAGCACTGTTCCGCAGAGGAACCCACCGAGAATGAGCATATAAAGACTCTTTTTCCGTGACATGGGTGTCGCGACGGAGAACTCATCTTTGGAAATCTCACCCGGTGTACCGGTGGATTTTTTATGGTTTTTTACAATCTTTATTCCGAGGAGCAGCAGTCCGAGCACAGCGGCGGCGATGACGCTGCGCAGGGTGTTGAAGGTGTAGGGGCCGACGAAGTCGGCGCTGATGCTCTGGGAGACGAATGCGGCACCCCAGATCATTGCCGCGATCACGGGGAAGAGAACCTGGCGAATATAGCTGTGCTTCATAAAACTCTTTCCGGCATAATGACAGCCGGGGTGTATGCCCCGACTGAACTGATGCTTTTGTATTTTCTCCGAATAATATAACACAATATTTATTGGTTGTCAATGATAAAACAATTATTGCCGCAAATACGCATAGGATAAAAACAGGAAATAAAACATAGAATGTTATAACCCCGAAGGCAGGAAAATTTTACTTGACAAAAGCGGTTTTTTTGTATACGATTATATCGTATACGGAACGGAGGCCGCGATATATTTAGACTACTTGAATTTAACTAAGAAAGGAAATGTAATATGAAATTTATTGATTATACAAAGGAAAGGATGAGAGGAATCTCCGACGCCGTCGTCAGATACTTCACGGTGTTTATTCTCCTTGTGGCTACAGCGGTGGTGAACGGGATCGCCATCTCAGCCGACCACGATATGGAGAGACATATTGTGGCTCTTGTTTTCGGCGTTTTCTGTTTTCTCCTCGGTCACGCGCTCGGCGAGAGGTTCGGAAAAACTACTGCGGGGAAGAGCCTTTATCTTGCCGCAGCGCTGGTTGTCACGGTGGCGTATTACATCTATATAATGAAGGTGAGTAATATCGGCGACGTCGTTATGATAAGGACGATAACCCTGATATTCGCGCTTTTCTTCGCTTTCATCTGGGTTCCGTCGGTAAAGAGCAACACTGATTTCAACGCTGTTTTCCTCAGCGTGTTCAAGGCGTTCTTTACATCGGTCTTTTTCTCGGGAATAATATTCGGCGGCATTTGTCTTATCATCGCGGCGGTTGACAACCTGCTTTTCCATGTCGACTCGGACGCATATGCGCATACGGCCAACGCCGTGTGGATAGTCTGGGCACCGATGCTGATGCTTTCGCTCATACCAGTATTCACGGGAAGCTTTGCAAATAATGCGAAACTTGAGAAAGCAACAGGGTATCCTAGATTTCTTGATCTGCTTCTTACCTATGTGCTGATTCCGCTCGCATCGGTTTATACGCTTGTCCTTGTTATATATATGGGAAAGACGGTCGCCCTTACCGACTGGAGCGACAATCTGCTCGAGCCGATGCTGCTCACATATCTTATCGCGGTTATCCTTATTTATGTGCTGGTAAAGCGGCTAGGGAATGCGCCATCGAAGTTTTTTGTGAGGATTTTTCCGGCACTTATCGCCGTTATCGCGGCTTTCCAGTTTGCCGCGTCTCTCATTAAGGCTACGGAAGAGGGAATCGTGGCCTCGCGCTATTATGTGCTTGCTTTCAGTATATACTCGGTAATAATCGGCGTGCTGCTCTTCCTTTTCCCGAAGAGAAGAAATGGTTATGTGGCGGCGATTGCCGTCGTCTTTGCGCTGGTCTGTGCGGCGCCGGCCTTCGGAGCATTTGACGTGAGCATCAGGGACCAGAGCGCGCGGGTTGAGAGCACACTTGAGAAAAACGGGATGCTCAAGAACGGGGTGCTGACGCCGAATGCAAACCTGTCAGATGAGGACAAAAACAGCATCAGAAAAGGTATCGAGTACCTTAACGGTATTGATGCGCTGGGCAGTCTTGGTTTTTTGCCGGAAAACTTTGAAATGTACCCGGATTTTGAGCGCGTGCTTGGGTATGACCCTTACGGTAACGGAATCAATAAAACAACCAAAACGTACATGATAAACGAAGGTGTGCCGGTTGATTCCTCGGGATACGATTATCTCTCCTCGGCATCGATTTATCTGCCGCTCGGCAAAAATGACAATGTGGTTAATATGACCGTCACTCGTGGCGGACAGGATTATTCCTTGAGACTGACCGGAGAGGACAACGGGACAACTGTGACCCTGTACCGCGGGAATTCAAAGTTGCTTGAGGCCCCGGTCAGCAGCATGACTGAAACGATAAACGGATATTCCTACGAGAACGGAATACTCGATCCGGATAAGATGACATTCGATATCGAGAATGATTCGGCGAAAATAAGAATTGTTTTCCGCAGCATTTCGATCTATTCAGGCGGAGAGGAAACCAACGTAGACGCAGATACATTGATACTTTTCAGCATCAAATAAAGAAAAAAGGCCGGAGCCCACGGGCTCCGGCCTTTTTATATTGAAAAATTGTTGAGAACATTACCGGTCTGCATATCTTTCCAGAAAAACTGGCCGTCTTCAAGAATCATATAACTGTGGGGCGTACCGTTTTTGGGGATCGATACAGAGCCGGGGTTGAGGTAGGTATAACCGCTGCGCGTTTCGCAGGCAGGGATGTGAGTGTGACCTGAGATTATCATGTCGCCTTCCTTAAGCAATGGGGCTAAGGCGTCGTTTTTGTGACCGTGTGTGAGGTAAATCAGGTGTCCTTTCTCAAAGAGTACGGCGTATTCGGCCAAGATCGGGAAGTTCAGCACCATCTGGTCGACTTCGCTGTCGCAGTTACCGCGCACGGCGAGCAGCCTGTCTGCGATGCCGTTGAGCATATTTATGACGGTTTTCGGGCCGTATCCGTCTGGCAGGTCGTTACGCGGTCCGTGGTAAAGCAGGTCGCCGAGTATAATCAGGCGGGAGGCTTTTTCAGCCGCAAATGCGTCGAGAAGCCGGTGGCAGAAATCAGCCGAGCCGTGAATATCGGACGCTATCATAAGTTTCATAACACTACCTCACTGTTGTAATTTCACAGAAGATTATAACATTTCCTAATCATGAAATCAACTGCCGGCCTGTGCAGAGAAATATTTTTTGACGGGCGTAAAAACCTATTGACTTTTTATGGATTTCGTATAGAATATTTTCGATACAAATTAAGAAACATTCAAAAATTCTGTTGTTTCTTCAGGAGAATACTGCTTGGGGGCAAATTCCTATCTTGTTCCGGACTATTATCCGAACTTTAAATGCAAAGGCGGTGAATGTACACACACCTGCTGCTCGGGCTGGCGAATAACCATATCAATGCGCAAATACTTTGAGTTGCTCGGGCTGTTATGCTCAAAGGAGCTGCGCTGCCGGCTCGACCGTGCATTCTGCATATGCGAGAGGCCGACGCCTGAGCGATATGCCCAGATTGTGCCGACCTGGGACGGCGACTGTCCTGTTCATAACGAGAAGGGACTTTGTGCCCTTCAGGTCGAGTGCGGTGAGGAGGTTCTCACCGAGGCCTGCAGGTATTATCCGCGCAGCATGAGGAGCGAGTACAGGCATGAGTGCTCCTGCTCGAACAGCTGCGAGGGAGTTGTAGAGATGCTGCTTTTCCGCACTGAGCCGATAAAATTCATGTGCATGGAGCTCTCGTTTTGCCGCGACGACGACCCGGTAGAATTCAGACACACCGCTAAAGCCAGGCAGCACAACGCAGTCCGCGACGCCTCAATCAGGCTTCTTCAGGACCGCTCCCGCCCTTTCCCCGAGCGGATGATACGACTTGGCAGCTTTATAGAGCGGATTTCGGGTATCACTGAACCTGGTATTGACATTCCTGATGAATCACTTTCTGAAGAGTATACATATCCGGCAGACGATATTTACGCCATTACGATTCTTCATAACCTGATAGGCTGGTTCGAGGAAAACAAGCCCGAATGCGCAGCCCACGAGTACTTCACCGAGGCGCAGAATTATCTCGGGATTGAGGGTGCCGCGGAGCTTGACGAGGCAGCGGCGTCTGCCGCAGCTGAAAAATATCACGCCGCACGTGTTGACTTCAGGCAGGCGTACCCTGACTTCAGCACTATGTCAGAGCAGATATTGGTTAATCACGTATTTTACTCAGGCTTTCCATACGCTGACCCACGGAACAGTCTGTGGGAGGATTATATGGCTCTGTGCGCCGTTTACGCCTTCGCCCGCCTGCTCAAGACCTGCTGCTACATGAGCGGCGGAGGAGATAAAAAGCTTGTGGACGTGATCGCCGCCGCGTTCCGCCTTATTGAGCACTCCGTCTTCGACCGCAACGCGGCAATCCTGCTCAAAAAAGCCGACTGCAATACGCCGGAAAAACTCGCGGCACTGCTGCTGATATGACGGGAGTTACACTGGGGAAACTCCTGCAAGGAGTTTTCCCCAGACCCCTTCAGGAGCTTTTAAAATTTTGGACTGGATACTCGAATGGATATAAAACTTCTTGCAGACAATTATCTTTTAAGCATATTTATCACCGACCCGATAAAACGTGGGACTGCGGATATACTGCACCGCTCGGATAAAACAGTTATTATATCAGAGCGGTCGAGCCGAGCTGTTATGGCTTATACTGAAAATGCGGATGAAGCTTTCAATTTTATTGGAAAGCTTGATTCCTGCCCGCTTATTTGCACCAACAGCCGGGCGCTGACCGATAATGTGATGGCGCGCTTTGGCCTTGCTGACGATATGACCTGCCGGCAGGCTGTATGGACCGGGGGAAAAATAAAATATGAACCAAACCTTGAAATTGTCCCAGCTGACGACGAGGCAATGAAAATTATCCGGCAGCATTACAAGGTTATTTCCGAGGAAGACCTGTGGCAGGTTAAGAAAAACGGAAATCTTTTCTGCGGGTATGCACAGGGGCACCTGGTAGGGTTTGTAGGCCAGCACCTTGAGGGCAGTATGGGTATTCTGCATGTTCTGCCCGAGTTCCGTCGCCGGGGGTATGCAGAGGAACTTGAGGCGTTTCTGATCAACCGTATAGTCACAGAGGGTAGAGTTCCTTTTGCGCATATACTGCATGACAATATACCGTCGCTGGCTCTGCAGGGGAAACTCGGGCTTAATTTATCGGAAGGCTTTGTCTACTGGGCATTCTGAGTGAAGTAAACTGGGGATTGTCTTGACTTATAAAGCGTTTTGTGTTATAGTCAGCTCACCTGTGTATGCAGTAAACAAAGTTATACGAGGCTGCCGATGGACGATAAAGATATAAAACAAGAGTATAAAAACAGTAAAAAAGCGCTGAGCACCGAATACCGGTTGGGTGTCCGGAAGCTGAGAGAAAAGATGGAGAGGGATATAACAGCTCACCGCCCGCCCGAGGCGGCCATAAAGCAACCCATGCGGCTGTCGGTGCTTGAGGAGATCGGCAATGCGGTTACACACGGGGTTGGCTCGCTTCTCTCGGTCGCGGGATTTGTGCTGATGCTGACAGGAGCCGGATCGTTTGAAGAAACAATTTCGGCTTGCGTTTATTTCTTTGGGTTGTTTGTCCTATTCACGATGAGCTGCCTGTATCATTCCTTTAAGTACGGTTCGGCGGTCAAGAGGGTGTTCAGAAGGTTTGACCACGCTTCGATATATCTGCTCATAGGGGCGACATTTGCTCCGGTGCAGCTTGTTTATATCGGCGGGTTATGGGGGCTCGTTTTCTTTGCGGTTCAGTGGGCGGTGATAGCGCTTGGAATAACGCTTATAGGGGTGTTCGGCCCGTCAAGATTCAAGTGGTTGAATTTCTCGCTCTATCTGATACTTGGCTGGAGCGCGCTGCTCTTCATGCCGCACATGATAAAGAACGATCCGGGATTTTTCTTCTGGATTTTCGGCGGCGGGGTGGCATATACCCTCGGGACAATACCGTTTATGATCAAACGACGCGTAGCGCACTTCATCTGGCATTTCTTCGTCCTTGCCGGAGCGGTGATTCAGTGGTTCGGGATTTACTTTTATGTTTATGCTTAATAAAAGAGGGCTTCCGTATCAAAAATGCGGAAGCCCTAAACGATAGGATACGCGGCTTCTTTAAAATAGAAGCTGATTTCTCCGAAATCGGCAAGAAAAATTATTGTTTTTCATCTCCTGTCGCCAGCCGTGGTAAGCGTGCAGGCAGCTTTTCCACCTTCCGCGCTTTTTATAAAAGCACTTCGGTGTTTGTTCCGTAGAAAATATCACAACGCCTGGATATCAGTTTGCAGAAGGCATCGAAGCGGCGCCAGCCCTCTTCCTCACCCAATTCGTCGAATTCGTAGCTGTGTCCCCAGACATAGAAAAGTTTCGGGGAGTCGGGTTTGAGTTCTATGAATTTTACCGCGAGCTCAAAAGCTTTTTCGGTATCGTGATAATGAACAGTCGGGTTGAAGCGGTAGAGGTTGTCCTGAAGGTCGAAGGAATAAGTGGGAGTTATGGTACGGCTGTATTTTACTCCGGTTCTTCGCTGTATTATTTCAGCAACTCTTTCGTCGTTGTTCACGCCGCCGCAGGGGTAGGCCATGCCGACAATGTCCCGGCCGGTGAGGAGCCCCAGTGCCCTCCGGTCTTCTTCAACCTGACGTACGATTTCGTCTTCATCAAGTTTGGTCAGGTTGGGGTGTGTCAGGGTGTGCACCGCCACTTCATGGTTTTTATATAGTTCCAGCACCTCACTTGGCGTTACCTTGTTGTGGGGGACCGATATTCCGCGGACATTTACCTGACCCAAGAGACCGAGTTTGCCGGAGTTAATATTGAAGGTGCATTTAAGTCCGTAACGGTCGAGGATTTCAACGAGCCGCCGGTCCTGCGTAACCCCGTCGTCGTAACTGAAGGTGACGGCTTTCAGTTTACCTCCGAACATATAATTCTCCCTTGTACTATGTATATTTTAATTTGCTTCCTTCGGTATGCTCATACCGGGAGCCGCTGTTTATTTTTCAACCGGGTTGCTTGAATTTACCGCTGACATGATACGTGAACGGCTGAGTTTGTCGAATTTGTCGATCCCGACGGCTATAATCGCTCCGGCAATGGCAAGTACGATGCAGATAATGAGCTGCAGGATACTTTCGTAAACAATCGGTACAATCGGAATCGTGGAGGCAAGCGCTGTGCCGATTATGCAGTACATTGCGATACTGTAGAATTTCCCGAAAATAAAGCTTACCGCGCGGGAGAATATCAAAAGCGCGATGGCTATGCCGATGAACCATGGAATGACCACGGACATATCGAATTTACCGAGTCCGGTAGTCATAGGGATATATAAGCCCATAAACAGCTGGAGTGAGGTTGTGTTAAGGCCGGGGATAATCATCGACAGCCCCCAGATGACACCGCAGAAAATAAACCAGCCGAAATTCGGGGTGACCGTAACGCCCGGGCCGAACTGGAAAAACTCAAGCATGGCCAGCATTAATACGGTGCTGATGATGAATGCGGTCCACGAGCCGGGCATACGGCCTTTTTTGTCAGCGTCGCGGAACATGGCCGGGAACATTCCGGCCACAATGCCGATGAAGAGGCAGGTAGCTTCAATTTCATAAACTGAAAATATTTTCGAGAGGAAGATCGCGGTCAGCCAGAAGCCGCCCGCTACGCCGGTGATGAAGGGAATCATGATAAGCCAGTATTTTTTGATGCCGGTCTTTGGGTGGGCGAGCATTTCCATAAAGGGCTCGTAAAGTCCGAAAACGAGCATCAGAACGCCTCCGCTGAGCCCCGGCAGAATTCCTGCCGAGCCCACGAAGGCGCCTTTGAAAAAGAGCAGTACGGTAAGTATCAGTTTCCTGATGATAATGTTCATTAACCTATTCCTTGCTTTGAGCAGTAAGTGCCTGAGTACTGTTTATATTATAACATGTATGCACAGTTTTTCAATATGTTATAGTTTAATAATATATTAATTCTTCATTATCAGATGGTTTTCGACAGTTGATACCGAGAGGGCTTTCTGACTTATCTTCGATTTTATGACGATATCGAACTTTGAATGCGGGGTGCAGAGGTGCTGAGGTGCGTTTTGTACTCTCTTGCTGCACGGCAAGAGAGTACCAGAGAAACGTGCGGAAAGGAACCCATGGTTCCTCTCCGGACTCCTCCTTCTGGCTCGCTGGCTCCGTTCACTTTGGCGGATGGGATGAAGCTGGCGCCTTCGATAATAATACACTTACACTGAATTGTATGTTTAGTGTGCTGAACAGCGTTGAGTTAATTGATGAAGCGTATATCAGCGGGCCTCTTAATTGATTGTAATGGAGGGGAAATTGGAGAAAGCAGAAATTGTGAATTAAGTATGTTTGCTTCGTCGGCCGGATGGGATATGGGGCCCGGCCGGCCGCCGACGGAGCATGCTATAAATTAAAATATCCAATTGTATTAAAAGTTTTTGAAAAAGGGTCCGGGGAGAAACTTTTCTCAAAAAGTTTCTCCCCGGCGTATTTTTATACTTTAAATTATTACTTTTTCAGCGCTGCCTGAGCTGCTGCAAGGCGCGCAATCGGGACTCTGAAAGGTGAGCAGGAGACGTAGTCAAGGCCGATCTTATGGCAGAACTCGACTGAGGACGGGTCACCGCCGTGCTCGCCGCAGATGCCGACGTGCAGGTGTTCATTGGCCGGCTTGCCGAGCTCGATTGACATCTTCATCAGCTTGCCGACGCCCTTCTGGTCAAGGCGTGCGAAGGGATCGCTTTCGTAAATCTTCGTGTCGTAGTAGGCGCCGAGGAACTTGCCGGCGTCGTCACGCGAGAAGCCGAAGGTCATCTGGGTGAGGTCGTTGGTGCCGAAGCAGAAGAAATCTGCTTCCTTTGCGATCTCATCGGCGGTAAGGGCGGCTCTCGGGATTTCGATCATTGTGCCGACTTCATAATGGAGGTCGACACCGGCAGCCTTGATTTCGGCATCGGCGGTCTCAACAACGATATCCTTGTTGAACTTGAACTCCTTAACCTCGCCGACCAGCGGGATCATGATCTCGGGGACTATCTTCCAGTCGGGGTGCTTCTTCGATACGTTGATAGCGGCGCGGATGACGGCTCTGGTCTGCATTCTCGCGATTTCGGGATAAGTGACGGTGAGGCGGCAGCCTCGGTGTCCCATCATCGGGTTGAACTCATGGAGAGAGGCGATGATATTCTTAATGTCCTCGACAGTCTTGTGCAGGCTCTTCGCGAGTTCAGCGATATCATGCTCCTCGGTGGGGAGGAACTCATGAAGGGGCGGATCAAGGAATCTGATGCAGACGGGGCAGCCCTCAAGCGCTTCGTAGAGCTTCTCAAAGTCGCCCTGCTGGTAAGGCAGGATCTTATCAAGTGCAATTTCTCTGTCTGCGACGTTGTCCGAGCAGATCATCTCGCGGAACGCGGCGATTCTCTCGGGATCGAAGAACATGTGCTCTGTACGGCAGAGTCCGATGCCCTCAGCGCCAAGCTCGCGGGCTTTCTTAGCGTCGCGTGGGGTGTCGGCGTTGGTGCGGACCTTAAGCTTGCGGTACTTGTCAGCCCAGCTCATGATGCGGCTGAACTCGCCAACGATGGCAGCGTCGACAGTCGGGATTGCCGAACCGTAGATATTGCCGGTTGAGCCGTCGAGCGAGATAATGTCGCCTTCCTTATATGTCTTGCCGGAGAGGGTGAACTTCTTGTTCTCCTCGTCCATTTTGATTTCCTGGCAGCCGGATACGCAGCAGGTGCCCATGCCGCGGGCTACAACTGCAGCGTGTGATGTCATACCGCCGCGGACAGTGAGAATGCCCTGGGCAGCTTTCATTCCGGTAATGTCCTCGGGAGAAGTTTCAAGTCTGACAAGAATAACCTTCTTGCCGGCCTTCTTCCAGCTTTCAGCGTCTTCAGCGGTGAAAACGATCTGGCCGCATGCAGCACCGGGGGAGGCTCCGAGGCCTTTTCCGATGGGGTTTGCAGCCTTGAGAGCCTTTGCGTCAAACTGCGGATGGAGCAGAGTGTCGAGGTTGCGCGGGTCAATCATCATGACGGCCTGCTGCTCGGTAATCATGCCCTCATCGACGAGATCGCAGGCGATTTTAAGCGCTGCCTTTGCGGTTCTCTTGCCGTTACGGGTCTGGAGCATGTAGAGCTTCTTGTCCTCGATGGTGAACTCCATATCCTGCATGTCGCGGTAGTGGTTCTCGAGTGTGGCGCAGATAGCCTTGAACTGCTCGAACACATCGGGCATGATCTCGGCCATTTTTTCTATCTTCATCGGGGTGCGGACGCCTGCGACGACGTCCTCGCCCTGTGCGTTCATAAGGAACTCGCCCATGAGCTTCTTCTCGCCGGTGGCCGGGTCGCGGGTGAAGGCAACGCCGGTGCCCGAGGTTTCGCCCATGTTGCCGAACGCCATCATCTGGACGTTGACAGCAGTGCCCCATGAATAGGGAATATCGTTATCGCGTCTGTAAACATTTGCACGGGGGTTGTCCCAGCTGCGGAAGACGGCCTCGATTGCGCCGTAAAGCTGTTCCTTCGGGTCGGCCGGGAAGTCCTTGCCGATCTTCGATTTATACTCGGCCTTGAACTGGTTGGCGAGCTTCTTTAAATCGTCGGCGGTGAGGTCGGTGTCCTCATGGGTGCCTTTTTCTTCCTTCATCTTGTCGATGAGCTGTTCGAAGTACTTTTTACCGACTTCCATGACGACGTCTGAGTACATCTGGATGAAACGGCGGTAGCAGTCCCAGGCCCAGCGGGGGTTATTCGACTTGTTGGCGATGACATTTACAACGTCTTCGTTTAGACCGAGGTTGAGGATGGTGTCCATCATACCCGGCATAGAGGCGCGCGCACCAGAACGGACAGAGACGAGCAGGGGATTGTTGTGGTCACCGAATTTCTTGCCGGTGATTTTCTCCATCTTGTCGATATACTGCATGATTTCGGCCTGGATTTCAGGGTTAATCTTCTTGCCGTCGTCGTAATATTTCGTGCAGGCCTCGGTGGAAATGGTGAAGCCCTGGGGAACAGGGAGACCGATATTGGTCATTTCGGCGAGGTTGGCGCCTTTGCCGCCGAGAATCTCGCGCATCTTGGCGTTACCCTCGGTAAAAAGGTAACAGTACTTCTTGGACATCTTCTAAAATACCTCCGTGTATTAATAAATGATTTTAAAAATCAAAAGAGTTTTTCGGCCGCATTCAAATCCTCCGATAGACTCAAAATTCATTATAACATACTTTTGAAAAAAATACTATATATTTTTTCAATTTTATGAAAAAAGTCCATGGTTTATTGGTATGAGCTGAGAGAAAGTTTCAAAAACACGGGGAGAGAATGAATATATATGCATTATTAACAGAAAAAAGCCGGCTTGAACGGCCGGAGAAGAAAAAATTCCCGGATGTCCTGCTTTTTTAGGGCAGGCACCCGGGATGGGAAGGAATTCTTAATTTAACCTGACAACTTCAACGGGGATTTCGATAATTCTATTACCGGTTCCAAAGAAATCACAAATTCCGAAGAAGAAGGAATATGAGCCTCCGGGTTTGAAGAAATCGGGGTCAGCGCGGGTGAGGCGCTCGTATGTTGTTGTTTCTCCGGCTTTCAGTGTTTCAAGGGCTACGGCATCCATTGCAAAATAAGCTCCTTGATTAGCGTTTATTCCGATCATGCTATAGGTTGCCTCAGGTTTATTGTAACAATAAAAATATCCTGTTCCATAATTACTGTTTCCGTGATATTCAATATCGCTGCCGGTATTGTTTACTGCGGTGATTCTAAGCTGAATAAATTCTCCGAGCGGATAATATTCTTGAAAGAAGTCGATCGTGAAAATGATATTGTCAATTGTGGCACTGCATTGAAGAGGAACTTTAACAGAATAACCGGATAACTCGGCAGGGACAGATTCTGTCTCAAGCGGCCAGCCGGTTTGAAGATCGAGATACCATGCCGCTGTTTCGGATAAGGCGGTGGCGGGAACTGATTCGGAGGCTATTATATCAGGTCCGGTTGTGCTTTCCGCCGGAAGATTATCTGCTGAAGTGCAGCCGTTTACAAGTAGGCTAAGAAGTAAAAACAGTGAAATAGTGAGTTTTATTTTCATTTGGCACCACCTTATAAACATTCAACTCAGCTTAACTACTTCGATAGGGAATTCGATTTTATACAAATCCCATAACTTGTCATAAACATACGAAATTGATTTTCCGGGTTTGAAAAAATCCGGGCTTGCAAGATATAGCTGTTCATAAGTAACAGTATCACCGGTTTTTATTGTTTCCATCTCAACGGACTGCTTTGCGTAATATGCCGCCTGACCTACTGTTATTCCAATAATGTAAAGATGTCGTTGTCCATCGCTGAAATATCCGGGAGAATTATTGCCAATGAATTCAATGTCGGCACCGGTTTTATTGGTAATGGTGATTCTTAACTGTATCAGACTGCCAAGCGGATAGTATTCCTGAAAAAAGTCTAATGTAAATACTACATTATTTACAGTTTCGGTGTGATGAACCGGAACTTTTACGGCGTATTTGGAGAGTTCTTCGGGAACAGATATGGTTTCGATGGCTCTGTCGGTCTGTGATGAAAGATACCATGTCTCAGTTTCTGCCGCCGCGCCGGTTGATCTGCAGCCCGGTAAAAGCAGACAAAAAATAAAGAGGATAAGGAATGCGAACATGATTCTCATTGTTTTTTCCTCCGTACTATTGTTTGATTTCGTCATCAATTATAACATCAGATATATAAGATTCCAATATAAGGCAATAATATTTTACAAATTATACATATAAAATTTATATCCGAAGCTAAAAAACTCTAAAAGTCGTTTGACAACTGCCGGTAAATGAGGTATAATAAAAAATACATCAATTTATAAAAAGCCGCAGGAACGGCAGGAAAATTTATGTCCGATATCTTCGACCTTTTCAAAAAAATCTCCCCGAAGGAGCCGGCGCCGCATTTACCCCCGACGCACATTTTAGTCGGCCTCGGAAACCCCGGGGATAAATACACCCATACCCGCCACAATGCGGGTTTTCTGGCGCTTGGCTATATCTCGGAAAAGCTGAACGTCAGGGTAAACCGTCTTAAATTCAACGCGCTTACAGGCGAAGCCGAAATCGCCGGGGTGCGGGTTATGCTGCTCGCCCCGCAGACCTATATGAACCTCTCGGGCGAGGCTGTGCGCGAGTGCGCCGACTTTTATAAGATACCGCCCTCTAACATCATTGTGATTTCAGACGACATCAACCTCGACGTCGGGAGGTTGCGCGTCCGCCGCTCGGGGAGCGACGGGGGGCAGAAGGGGCTGCGCAGCATCATCGAGCAGCTGGGGACGGATAATTTCCCGCGCATACGCGTCGGTGTCGGGGCGCCGCCGCATCCTGAATATGAAATTCCCGACTGGGTCCTCTCGGAATTCACAAAAGAAGAGCAGAAAATTATCTTTGAATGCATGGCGACTGTTTATGCGGGCGTTGAAAAAATACTCGCGGGCGACGTCGACGGGGCAATGCAGCTGTGCAACGGTAAAAAGTAACAGTAAAAAGGTAATAGTGAATAAGTAATGTGAACAGGTAAAAAATGAATATTCTCACCGACTGTATCCGGGCCGACAGCGAGTACGGGCATCTCTTATACACGCTGAAATCGCTGCGCGGCTCAAATCCTTTGCCCGTAATCGCTGCGGGGCTCTCAGACGGGGCGAGCGACGCTCTTACCGTATCTCTCATCGCCGACATGAAGTCGGACGGCTGGGGCTGCGTGCTCATCGTCTGTCCCGAGGAAAAGGAGTGCGTGCGCAGCCAGACTCTGCTTTCGAACGCGGGGCTCCGCGCAGCCTTCTTCCCGGCGCGGGATTTAACCTTATATAACGTCACTGCCTCCCATGACTTCGAGCATGAGAGGCTTAAAGTGTTGTCAGGCCTTATCGACCGGAGATATGATGCCATCATAACCACGCCCGACGCCTCTCTCGGCTACACCATCCCGGCTGAACGGCTCAAAAAATCCGAAATCACGATATACGCCGACGACAGGATCGACACTGAGCGGCTTGCCATCTCGCTCAGTAAAGCGGGATACATGAAAGTCGATATGGTGGAGGTCGCCGGACAGTTCGCAGTGCGCGGCGGTATCGTCGATATTTACCCGCCCTCGGCAGCCTATGATATGGGAGATGGAAAAAAGGATGGTTCGTCTCCTGTCAGGATCGAGCTTTTCGGGGATGAGATTGACAGAATGGGGGTTTTCGACCCCGAGAGCCAGCGCTTCACCGAGGGAATAGCCGGAGTTGTGGTTACACCGGCGCGCGAGGTGCTGCCCGATGAGGAGTCGGCGGCGGCAGTCAAACGCGCTGTTTCGTCGCAGCTTAAAAAAGTAACCGACGAACGGACGAAAACAGAACTTAAGGGAGAACTCGCCGCCCTCGACGCGGGAGGAGAGATTCATTTCCTTGATAAATATATAAACCTTGTTTACCCCGAGAAGGAATGTCTGCTCGATTATTTCCCGGCCTCGTCACCCGTTTTCGTACGCAACACCCAGGCTGTAACCGACCGGCTGAAGGCCTCGGAGTGGCTTATCAACCAGACTATAACAGAACTGCTCGAGGGGGGAACCGTCGCCGGTAAATATACCGAATATTCAAAACCCCAGGCGGCATTTGACCATTTCTGCGATTCCTGCACGACACTTCACCTCGATTCGCTCTCACATGGCATGTCGGGGCGGAAGCTTGGCGGGCTTTTCGGCTTTCGATCGAAACACACGGTGAGCTACGCCGGAAACTTCCCGCTGCTCTCCGACGATCTGGACAGCTACACGCGCGGGGGGTTCAAGGTGCTCCTCTCGGTCGAGAATGAGACGGCGGCAAAAAACACACTCGAGCTTCTGACCGACAAGGGATTCAAAGCTTTTATGAGCCTCGGCAAAGGCAAGGGCGACTTCACAATATCGACCCTGCCTGCCGGCTCTGTTCTTATACTCTGGGGCGCCGGGATACGCGGGTATGAGCTGACGGTGCCGAAAATCGCAGTGCTCTCGACAAATCCCGAAAGCCGCGGCGGCAGCGCAGGCGGCACGAAGATGAAGAAAAAGTCGAAGCGCCGTGCCGGAACTGAAGCGATCATGTCCTACAATGAGCTGGAGGTCGGGGACCTGGTGGTCCACGAGACTTATGGTATCGGACGGTACATGGGCATCGAAAACCTCACAGTTGGGGGCATCAGCCGCGACTATATAAAAATACAGTACGCCGGGAGCGACCGGCTTTTCCTGCCTGTCGAGAAGATGGACATGGTGTCGCGCTATATCGGTGCTGCTGCCGAGGACGGGATGGTCAAACTCTCGCACTTCGGAGGCGTCGAGTGGGGAAGAGCTAAAGCGAAGGCTAAGGCGGCGGTCAAGGATATTGCGAAAGACCTTATCCGCCTTTACGCCGAGAGAATGCGCCGCGCCGGCTTCGGATTCCCCCAGGACGATGATTTCCAGCGCGATTTTGAGGCGGCGTTTGAATACGAGGAGACAGACGGCCAGCTCACGGCTGCCGAGGATATAAAGGCCGATATGATACGCACGGTTCCGATGGATCGCCTGCTATGCGGAGACGTCGGATATGGTAAAACAGAGGTAGCCTTCCGCGCTGCCTTCAAGGCGGTGATGGGGGGAAAACAGGTGGCGATCCTCGTGCCCACAACCATTCTTGCGCTCCAGCATTATCAGACGGCGACCAGCCGCATGCGCGGATTCCCGGTCAGAATTGATATGGTGTCGCGCTTCCGCTCGGCCAAGGAGCAGGCGATGACGCTCAGGGCGCTTAAGCGCGGCGACGTCGACATTATTATCGGCACCCACCGGCTGCTCTCGAAGGACGTGGAGTTCCGCGATTTAGGGCTTCTCATCGTCGACGAGGAGCAGCGTTTCGGCGTGGCACAGAAGGAGAAGATCAAACAGCTCTGCGGAAACATCGACGTGCTGACACTGACCGCCACGCCGATTCCCCGTACACTCAATATGGCGATGGGCGGCATACGCGACATTTCGGTACTCGACGAGGCGCCGGGCGACAGGCTTCCGATTCAGACATATGTGCTCGAACACGACGATCTTATTATCACCGAGGCGATACGGCGCGAACTGCGCCGCGGCGGGCAGGTATTCTACCTGCATAACATCGTCGAGGACATTGACGCGGTGGCAATTAATATGCGCAAATCGCTGCCCGACGCGAGGATAGTTACGGCGCACGGTAAAATGGAAAAGGAACAGCTTGAGGAAATCTGGGGGCGTATGCTGCTCGGAGAAATTGATATACTGATATGTACGACTATTATTGAAACCGGAGTCGACGTTCCCAACGCGAACACACTCATCGTCGACAACGCGCACCGGCTCGGGCTCTCGCAGCTGCATCAGATACGCGGACGCGTCGGGCGGTCGTCGCGCCGGGCATACGCTTACTTCACCTACCCGCCGGCGCGGGCGCTGACCGAGATCGCTGAAAAGCGGCTTATGGCAGTGCGCGAGTACGCCGAGTTCGGTGCGGGATTCCGCATCGCCCTGCGAGACCTTGAACTGCGGGGAGCCGGAAACCTCCTCGGAACCGAACAGCACGGGCATCTTGACGCGGTTGGCTACGACCTTTATATCAAGCTGCTCAACGAAGCGGTGCTTGAGGAGAGGGGAGAAAAGCCGAAAGTTAAGCCCGATTGTACAGTCACCCTCGACATCAGCGCCTTCATCCCGGCAAGTTATGTTTCAAGTACGGCGCAGCGCATGGCGCTCTACAAGCGTATCGCGATGATTCAGAATGAATTTGACCGGCGCGACATCACTGATGAGCTGGTCGACAGGTACGGCGACCTGCCCGCCCCGGTGTCGAGCCTCCTCTCGGTGGCGCTGTTGCGCTCAGAGGCGATTGAATGCGGTATAAACAAGGTCGTGCAGGACGGCGGGAACATACGGCTTTACCAGGCAGACGCTGATATCGGTGCCTGGCTTGCAGTATCAAAGGTTTTTCCGAACACGCTCAAACTGCTGTCGTCGCCTGAGGAACATGTTCTTGTAAAGACAGACCGGAAAGAGGATACGTGCGCGTATCTTGGGAAAATTCTTTTGAAGTATATAGAGTTAAAAAATGAAAAACCTGTGGACTCGGGCCGGAAAATGTAGTATAATATTTACATCGATTTACGTAAATAACACCGGAATCTGCAGATTAAGGAATTAATATGAAAAAACTGATTATGAGGGCGGCCGCGCTTGCTCTTGTTGCCGTCATGCTCGTCTTCCCGCTATCGTCCTGCTCGTCGGGAAAGAAGATGATGACGCTTGGAAAGCAGTCGGTGACGGTCAACATGTACGAGTTTTTCCTCTCACGCCAGAAGGGAACCCTCTGTACAACCTACTATTACGGCTCCGACGCCAAGGCTGACGACTTCTGGAGAACTACAATTTCCTCCGACGGCTCGACTTACAACGATTACTGGACTTCATATATACTTGAAAGCGCAAAAGTTTACCTCGCCGCGCTCTATCTCTTTGAGGAGGCATACGAACTCACTCTTCCTGCCGACGCTACTGACGAGGTCGACGCAAGGCTTGCCGAACTTGTTGATTATGACGGCGACGGTTCAAAATCCAAGCTGAACGCGATACTCTCGCAGTACGGTGTGAATTACGGTATGCTCCGTGAAATATATCTAATCGAAGCCAAGATAAGCTACCTTCAGGAATATCTCTACGGCGCGGATCTGTCTAAGGTTTCGGACGAACTGAAGGAAGAGTATTACCAGGACAATTATGTGCGGTTCAAGCAGGTGTTCCTCGCTAACTATTATTATGTTTATGAAACAGATGCAAACGGCGACGTCATTTATTACGACCCGAACGACACCGAGGGCAAGGGGATAATCCTTTACGACAGCTCCACCGGCATACGGAAGTTTGATGAGAACGGCCTGGCGCTCAAAGACAATAACGATAAGATAATTTATTACCACGAGGACGGCTCTGTCGCCTACGACGAGGAAAACGGCTTGCCGGCGCATGTATACGACACGAACGGTCAGTATAAAACCGCCGCGTACGGCGCGGACGAACTGAAAAATATACTGAAGAACGCCGAGGATATGGTCGAGTTCACACCGGCGAAGGATACCGACGCTTTTGAAAAGCTGATTAGTGAATACAGCGAAGCCGAAACGGCAGAGGAATATCCGAACGGTTACTATTTTCTCAAGAGCTCCAGGTATGAGTATGAATATATCAACGATATTATCAAGGAACTCGAAGACATGCAGGTCGGGGACATCCGGCTTGTCGAGTCGGATTACGGCTATCACGTCATAATGAAGTATAAGCTCGACAAGGGCGGGTACGCGGAGGCGGACAACGCCGAGTGGTTCGAGGGATTTGCGACTGGTGTGGTGCAATGGCTCTTCTCAATTAAATGCAAAGAGTATACCGGGAGCATCACGTTCGACGAAGAACTGGCCGGGAGCGTCAGCATGATTGACGTGGAGCCGAACTATAACTATTGATCAATTGAATATTTAAGCAAGATGCGAAAATTACGATTTTGGCATCAGCAAAAATACTTTGATATACGGTATTTTTGCTGAAAATAAAAATTCGGTTTTCTCAGATGCTGTATAATCGGGGGTGCTGCCACATGGCGGCTGAGATGGATGCAAGAATCTGAACCCCAGAACCTGATACGGATAATACCGGCGAAGGGAGATTTTATTTCGTGCCGCACGAGTATGATTTTCATTCCCGTGCGGCACGATTTATATTATTAAGGAGAATTTCTATGGTAACTACGAAAAGACAAAAAACTCTCGCGATTGTGGAGGGCGCAGTGATGGTGGCTCTCGCGGTCATTCTCGACATGCTGCCACTCTGGAAAATGCCGGAGGGCGGCTCGGTGACACTTGCAGTGGTGCCGGTCATCTATTACTCATACCGCCGGGGAACTTTGATGGGCTGTGCGGCGGGGCTTGTATGGGCGTGTACACAGTTCTTCACCGGTCAGTGGTATATGCCGCCGGCGAATACCATTGTTGCGGCTGTTTTATGTCTGCTTCTTGATTATTTTATTCCATTCACAATCATCGGTACGGCTAAGGTTTTCGCAAAACTACTCGGTATATTCAGATTTGCGGGTTATGCCACAGGAGCCGCTGCGGTCTGCCTTTTGCGATATGTTTCGCATATCTTATCGGGCGTGCTGCTCTGGGGCTCGTATGCGGGGGACATGAATGTCTGGTGGTATTCGGTAACATATAACGGCGCTTTCATGCTTCCGATAACGGTACTTGCCGCGGTGGTAATAGTCGTGCTCTGTGCCGCGGTTGATCCGAAGACGCTGAGGCCGTACAGGCGGAGTTAATAATTAAGGTGATACAGGGGAGCTGACTTGCGTGTCGTCTCCCCTTTGACTATCATGCAAAAGGAGGGGGGACCTCAGCGGCGGTGGAGGGATTTTTAATCTCAAGAGGCAGCTCGCAGGGGACTGGTTTTCTATCCTGCCTGTTTGTCCGGCGGTATCGAACCTTGGTTTGGGGATGCGAAAGTACGGTTGTCCATTTCTTTTGACGTGAAAAGAAATGGACGAAAGAAACACGCGGAGAGGAACCCTGGGTTCCTCTCCGTACTCCTCCTTCCGGCTCGCCGGCTCCGTTCGTTTAAGCGGATGGGATGAAGCTGGCGCCTTCGATAATAATACACTTACACTTAATCGTAAGTCTAGTGTGTTGAACGATGCTGAACCGACAGGTGAAGCGTATATCAGCGGGCCTCTTAATTTAAAGTGATGGAGGGGAAATTGAAGAAAACAGAAGAAAAGGATGCGTTTATGGGGTATTCCCGTTACGCATCCATTCTAAATTATACATTATTTTATCATGTACCCTTTGCCGCGGACAGTGAAGATGAGCCGTGTTCCGAAGGTTTCTTCCATCTTTTTGCGAAGGGTGCAGATGTATACGTCGGTTTCGTTTGATTGGACTTCTCCCGATTCGTTGAGTATCAGGGAAGCAAGCAACTCGCGGCTCACCGTCTCGCCGCGTTTCTCTGTCAGGTGTGTGAGAAAGGCAAACTCGTTCGGCGTCAGCTGTGTGCTTTTTCCGTCGGATGACACGCATCTCTTGGCGGCATCGAGCTCGAGGCTGAGCGCGCCGGGAATACGGACTGTCTTCACTGACTGACGCCCGATGCTCACATATGCGTTTTTTACTGTTTCGCGGAACTCGGCGAAACCGAAGGGACGGTGAAGGACGGCGAAGCACTTTGATTTTACTGCTTCCGGCAGTTCATTTTCATGCTCCGATATGCCGATGATGTTCTTTCCGCGGTATGCGGGCTGAGATAATAAACCTGACAATGAATCGTCAAGATTGATTATTAGAAGCCGCGCCGGAAGCGCGGCTTCGTTTGCTGTGACCGAACTGTAACCCGACTCTGAGAGCAGAAGGTTTATTATGTCAGAGAGGCCGCGGTCTGCCGAGACGACTGCAGCATCGTATACTGTTTTTTCACGTGGGCTCATCTGATCAGAAGGTCACCCGAGAGGTGTGTGAGCGAGAGCTCGCTGCCGTAAACATTATAGCTGTATTTGGACGTGTTGCCGTAATAAATGAACGATATTACAGATCCGGTAGCCTCGTAGTCTCCGGTGGTAATCCGGCCGGCGGTGTCTGTGAGTTTGAATCCGCTGGTATCGTAAAATACAAGAACAACCTGTTTGCCGTCGGATGAGCTAAGATACCATTCGCCAATAAGGTTGAATGCATTGCTTGCATCGGAAACATTTATACCCGGTGCACCGGTCGAACAGGGGACGCAGGTGGTTTCGGGTAATTCAGCCGCAGTTGTCGCGGGCGACGTCTCGTTAGACACGGCGTTTTTATCGGTCGTTTCGGTGGATTCCTCCGCCTTTGTTTCGTCAGAACCGCCTTTGGTATCCGCTGTCGGGTTCACACATATTGAATAATAAGCGTTCGACCTTAATATTTCATTGAATTCAGAACCGCTGTTGTTAAAAATATACGAGCCCGAACCGGCACTTTTAGCAACTGCACCATCAGTCAGACATAATTCCTGCGTTCCGGCTGACGCTGAATCAGGACTCGATACCAGATGCTTGAACATGGCCGTGATGCCGATGCTTATGCAGAGCATGGCGGCAATTCCGATGCCGGCATATATCGTCACGCGCTTCATACCGGTCCGGCGGGCTCTGCCGGTCTTCTCGGCTCTGACCGCGGACATAACCCTTGCGTGAAGTTCACGCGGTGGTTTATATGCGCTTTCGGCGGCTGCGCGGCAGACCGAGAGCATGTCACTGTAAAGCTTTCTGCAGTCGGCGCACTCTTTTATATGACGCGCCACAAGCTCCGCATCGGCCACGTCAAGCTCGCCGTCGATATATCCTATTATAAGACTGCTTATTTCTTCGCAGCTGGCTTTTCTTTCGTTTTCCATGCGGACGCTCCTTTCTGTGATTTTCTATGTATTATGACGCGGATAATCAAAAAATGTTCCGCTTCTGCAAAATTTCTTTGAGGGAGTTTCTGGCTCGGAACAGCCGGCTTTTAACCGTACCTTCCTCTATTCCGAGAATCTGTGCGATTTCGGCATATGAAAGACCGCTTATATCACGTAAAAGAATTATCTCTTTATGTTCATCTCCGAGATCTCCTATCGCTGTGCGGACTATACTTATCCGCTCCTTGCGCTCATATGAGGAGACCGGGTCGTCATCCCCTCCGCTGACAGGGATGTCGCGCTCTGCGGTGTCCCCGTCCTCGTCCTCAACCGTGAGGGAGTCGGTCTGATGTGACGTGTGCCGGCGCAATAGGTCGAGTGTTGTGTTCCGGGCAATCTTGATCACCCACGAACTGACCGAACACTCGCCGCGGTATGAACCCGACGTTCGCCAGAGCTTGATGAACACTTCCTGCGAAATGTCGAGCGCGTCCTCGCGGTTCCTCACCGCCTGCATCGCTATATTATATACTGTCTTTTCAAAATGTTTCACGAGGTCAGAGAATGCTGACTCAGACCCCTGGGCCGCCTGCTTCATCAGGGCGGCAAGTATTTCATTGTCCTGCGGCATGGCGGCTCCTTTCATGTAGGCTGAGAGGCGAGGGACGGGGGCTCTGCCCCCGACGCACCTGCCAAAGGTACTTTTTGCAAAAAAGTGCCTTTGGAATCTTCAAAAAACTTTTAATAAATTATAAATAAAGTCTGGTGTATGGATACCGGATGCTCAATCAGATCCCGCGTCCTCGCCGGGCATGCTGGGATGTGGGGCCCGGTATGCCCGGGGTTCTTTGACGTACATGAGACTCTGATTTAATCATACCTTTTATTGAAAAGTTCTCGCCAGGCCTCTTTCAAGAGGCCGCGTAACCCCGTATCTCTACATCAGCTTCCTGATTATTTCCCCAATCTCGTCGAACGTTTTTGCGTTCATGATTGCCATACGGGAGGCGGCGGCTCCGGGGATGCCATTTACGTACCAGGCGAGGTGTGGGCGGGATTCGGCAAGGCCGGCTTTATCGCCCTTCTGGGCGATTATGTCGGCGGCGTGGGCGAGAGCGAGGGTGAGACGTTCGGAGAGGGAAGGGGGAGTATATGGGACGCCGTTTTTTGCGGCAATGATTTCAGCAAAGAGCCAGGGGTTGCCGAGGGCACCGCGGGCGACGGCGATACCGTCGCAGCCGGTTTCGGAGAACATACGGAGTGCGTCGGCCGCGGTATTTATGTCGCCGTTGCCGATAACGGGAATCGAAACGGCTTCTTTTACCTTTTTAATAACAGACCAGTCGGCGCCGGGGGAATACATCTGGGAGCGCGTACGTGCGTGAATACAGACAGCGGCGGCGCCGTTCGCTTCGGCAATTCTGGCCAGCTCGGGGGCGTTAATACTGTCGGGACCCCAGCCGGCGCGCATTTTAACAGTTACGGGCAGGGGGGTAGAACGGCAAACTTCGCGAATTATTTTCCCGGCGAGTTCGGGGGACTTCATCAGGGCGCTGCCCTCGCCGTTTGAGACGATTTTATGAACCGGGCAGCCCATGTTTATGTCGATCGCGGCGGGTTTCTGCCAGCCGGCATAGCCGCGGTAGTTTCCCAAGGTGAGAAGCTCGGCGGCACGGGCCATATATTCGGGCTCAGCGCCGAAAATCTGGACGGCACATGGGGCCTCGTCCGCGCTTATACGGGCGATAGAAGCGGTTTTTACCGTTTCGGCACCAGTTTTCTTACAGAGCTGCTCATAACAGAGGGCCTTGGCCGAGAGCATTTCGGTGACGGTATATTCAGCGCCAAGTGTGCGGCAGATTTTGCGGAAGCTCGAGTCAGCGGCACCGGCCATCGGTGCGAGCATTATTCCGTATTGAAGCCTGACCTGGCCCATGCAGAAACTCATTTAAGGTTGATGTTGTATTTTTTAGCGGTACGGCAGGATTCGCTCTGGATTTTGCGGCAGAGCTCGAAATCAAGCCCGAGCCGCGTGTGCGGTTCGCCGCCTTCAGCAAGGCGCAGCGGGCGCTCGCGGCGGGTGATGGCATAAAATATGCAGGACGCGGCAATATAGGAGCCGAGTGGGGTGGCATGGACTCCGTCAGGACGGAAAAGCTCAAGCGATTTGTTTCCGCGCAGAAGTTTATACCAGACCACGCCGGCGGGAGCTAAGGGTGCTCCGAATTTCGCGGCGACATCTGCATAGGCTGACTCAATTTCAGGCTCAAGGCTTTTTTGCTCCCTGCGTGCCCAGATCATATAGAAGACCGGTTTTGTGTCGGAACGGTCGAGGGCGTTTGCACGGATTTTCTCAGCGCCTTCGGTGAAGTTTCCACGGTTAAAATCTTTAGCGGCTTCCTGAAGGACTACGTAATCGTAACCGCCATGAATTATATTGAAAATCACGTCTTTGCGGTCGCAGTGGTAGAGAAGCGTTTTTCCGCCCTCGGTCTGCATTGTGACCTCGGAGTTTATTCCGGCCGACGCAAAAAGCTCCTTGACCATCAGGGGGAGTTCGTTATAATATGTGTGGCTGTTTCCGATGAAGAGGATTTTTATATTGTTTTTCATTTTCCGAAGTCCTTCATTAATTTTTATATAACCCTTTTTTACCTGCGATTATAATATCACAAACCATTCTTTGTGTCAACTGCCGGGTTGTCAAATCAGACATTTTACTCGGCCTTTTGTTGTTCATTATGATAAATATTTGAAGTATCGGTTGACAGTGATATACAGCTATGTTAAAATAACTTATTATTCCGACAAACCGATGAGGTATATAAAGTATTAAATTATTTTTTAGGAAAGGGCCTTTTATGAAACGATTGCTTGCCATCCTCCTTGCCGCGCTTTTTTGTCTCGGCTTTGCCGCCTGCGGGCAGCTTTCGGGCGTTCAGACCGATACAGGAACCGATTCAGGATCGCTTACCGGATCAGAAGCCGAAACAACCGCAGCCGTGACCGAACCGCCTGTCCTGCCTGTCAGCGTCATTGCCGGCGGACTCACCGAATACATAATTATCCGGCCTGAGAAGACCGACACCGCCGTTATAACCGCTGCATCCACACTGCGGTCAAACCTTTCTGCGGTAACAGAAACGGAAATAAAAATACAATCCGACTGGCATAAAGCCAGCGATGTTGTTCCCGAGAAGGCAAAGGAAATCGTAATCGGCATGTGCGATCGCCCGGGCACCACTGAAATACTCAAGGGGTTGCGTGAGCAGGATTTCGCGATTGTTTATGGAAACGAACGCATCTACATAATCGGCGGCGGCTCTGAGGCGACTGTGCGGGCTACGGAATATTTCTATAATAATTATGTCGATACCGAGGCTAAATCGGTTACAGTGACTGACAATCTTTTCTATACTGACAAGTATGACTATCCGCTAGGAATGGTGTCGGTTGACGGCGTAAAGCTCACCGAATACCGCGTTGTTATTCCCGACGGCTGCGGGCTTTATACAGTCTCTGCCGCCCAGAACCTTACTGATTATTTCTATTATAACGGCGGATTGAAGCTTGATATAGTCAAGGACTCCGAAGCTCCGTCAGAGTATGAGATACTTATCGGCAGCACCAACCGGCCCGAGAGCGTTTCGGCTTCGGCCGTAACTCTTGCCGCTGACCAGTACATACTTGCCGAAACTGGCTCAAAGATAGTCATTACCGGCAACTCCTACATGGTCGGAGGCGGAGTGAGCGAGTTCATCAATAATTATGCAGCGCCGCGCGGCGTCAATGTCGATTTCGATGTAACCAATCTTCCCAAAACCTGCACCGCGTCGACCTTCGCGTTCAAAGAAGCAAAAAACGCCGTTCTTCTCATCGGCGATGGTATGGGCTTCAACCATATTGAAGCGGCTCTGGCTAACGGACTTACCGCCTTTGTGGCGCGCGAGCTGCCAAACCGCGGTTCGGCGACGACTTATTCATATTCTGTTACACTCGGTAAAGCCAGTTACACTGACAGCGCGGCTGCGGCTACAGCACTTTCAACCGCGTATAAGACCATCAACGGATACATCGGTGTTGACAGATTCGCAAAGAGTAAGCAGAATTTGCGCGAGCTGGCTGCGTCACTCGGCGCGAGAACCGCGATACTGACAACAGATGTTATAACAGGAGCAACGCCAGGCAGTTTTCTGGCGCACGCCAGCAGCAGAAACTCTACTGAAGAAATCCAGACGCAGATAAATAAACTTCTCTCTGACAAAGCCGTAGACTTTGCGGTCGGAAGCATCGGCGACAATCTTGTCAATGAGGCAAGACGTGAACTCTGGACAATATCCGGGAACGGTTCGCGTTTCTTCTCGATGATCGAGGAAGGTTATATCGACAAGAGATCGCATGACAATAATTTCAATGATATGGTCAAAATGGTGACGAGATACAACAGCCTTATTGCGTATGTCGTCGAGTTTACTCTCTGCCACCCGGATACTGCTCTCATAATAACGGCAGACCATGAGACCGGAGGAGTGACCCTGAACAGTAACACCAACAAGTATGTTTTCACATCCGAAAACCATACGAATTCCGATGTTCCCGTGTTCGCGATAGGCAGCGGTACCGAGGTATTCGGAACAAAGGTTGACAACACCGATATTTCGAAATTTATCGCCAAAATATACGGTGCAGCCAGCTTTGGCGGTTAATTTAAGGAATATTCAGATATAAAAAATTTTTGGGAAAGCGCACTTATCCTGCATTTATGCGGCGAGAAGGGCGCTTTTTTGTTGCCTTGCAGCGCCCCGGCGCGGCTTGTGTCGGACGATTTGTCTTGACGGGGATGTAAAATGTTGGTATAATTCGTGACGGTAGGGAATAAAATATTTGGTTGGACTTAAAATGGAGGGTAACATGAAAAAACCAGGAACCGGAATTATGCTTTTTGCGATTATTTTAACTTGCTTTATTTTTATGCCGTCCTGCAGCCGTGAAGATCCTGCAGATACCGGCACGCTTCCGTCTGAGACAATGGCGCCTGTTGTCGAGACGACTTTCGAAGCCGTTGCTGCGTCGGTGGATCCGATGACGGCAGCCAGCCGCGGACTTCAGTTCAGCTCAAACGGCGACGGGACATGCACTCTGACCGGTATCGGCACCTGCGTCGATATGTGCCTCATTATCCCTGACAAATCTGACGGCGGGGACAAAGTAGTAAAAATCGCAGCGTCGGCTTTTGCCGGCAACTCGACCATAACGGCGGTCCAGATTCCAGCTGGCGTCACTGAGATTGGCACTGGAGCCTTCGCCGGCTGCCCGAAGCTGGCTTACATATCTGTCGCCGACGGTAATACAGTCTATATCGATATGGGTGGAGTTCTTTACAGTAAAGACGGAAGCACTCTTATCTGCGTGCCGGCAGGTTCTTCATATGCTTCACTCACCCTGACCAAAAAGGTGACTAAAATTGCTGACAGCGCAACTTACGGCTGCGTCGCACTCAAAAAAGTCCTTTACGATGGCAGCAAGGACGACTGGAAAGCCGTCAGCGTCGGCGCCGGTAATACTGTACTCACCTCTGCCGAGATGATATATATGACGCAGGCGGGGAAGTAAAAGAGAGGGAAACGGGGTACGGGGTACGGGAGATACGCGGCTTCTTTGAAAAGAAGCCTGGCAAGAAACTTTTCACCCTATTGGTTATTCTTATCGGGAAAATCTACTAAGCGATAAAGAACCGAGGCGCAAGTTGGACCCTACATCCCTTCCTACGCCGCGGGGATGGAGATATTGAACCACCCCACCCCCAGGGCACCCCTACAACAGAGGGGAAATCGATTACGCTGGATAAGCGTAAACCAAAGCGTCGCCTGCAAAACGGCGACGCTTTTTATTGTTGTAATGTAGGGATACCTGGTTATGCCGCAGCAGTCAGCTTTCCGGTAAATCGTTGATATTAGCTAAAATTGCTAAGTGGGTGTGTTTTTTTCGGCGCGGATTTATTGACGTAGCCACAGCAATGTGATATACTGGAAAAAAATGAGCCGCTGGATGCGGCATGGAGGTTTTTATGGTAATAAGACATGATATTCACAATCACACCACCCTGTCCCGGTGCTGCTACGATCCGGAGGCGACAGCTCCGGCCTTTATACGCCGAGCCGTTGAGCTCGGGCATACTGTACTTGGCATATCGAACCATCTGTGGGACGAAAAAGTGCCGGGTGCCTCGTCCTGGTACAAGAACCAGATGATTAGCTACGGTTTGCAGTTGCGCGACTGCGTACCTGCCGACACATGCGGAGTGCGGGTTCTCATAGGCACCGAGACTGAGTATTTCGCAGCGCACAGCCGGCTCGGAATGCTTGCCGAGACGGCGAAAAAGTTTGATTTTGTGCTGGTACCGCATTCGCATACACATATGCGTGGCGACGTATTCGGCGACAATGCTGACGCTAAGGCTCTTAAAAAATTGTTTGCTGAAAGAATAGCAAAAGCACTTCCCGAGCTAACGGCTGACCAGGTGAAGAAGATGGCAAACTCACTTGGATACGCAGAGATTGATGCGCTTGTGGCGTCAGGTACATATTTTGCGCCCACCGTAGATATTGAGAAGGACTGCGCGCGTTTTCTTTCCGAAAGTTTTCTATCTCTTATGGCTGACGGTGAGTTCATGAAGATTGCCGCAGCCGTGCCGACGTCAGTTGCCCACCCATTCACGCCCTGCGGATTCCCGAAGGAAGTGCAGAAGCGTATGATAGACCTCATACCCGATGAAGAGCTGATGAAGTGCTTTGACGCTGCAAAATCTCTCGGCGTTTCAATCGAGGTCAACACCGGCGCGCTGAAGTTCCCCGAGAACAACTGGGCGGGGGATCCGATGGTTCGCGTGATGAAGCTGGCGAAGGCCGCAGGCTGCAAGTTCACCTTCGGAACAGACTCGCATTCGCTCAAAGGGCTTGACGAGATACGCAAGGCCAACAGCTTTTCTGATGCGGCCGGGATTACAGAGGCCGATCTGCCAGACTTTGTAAAATAAAATGAATAAGAATATTATTAAGTCGCTGTCGCTTATTATTATTCTTCCACTGCTTTTTAGCCTTTGTGCCTGCGCGAGAGGCGGGGGCGGAGCCGTCACAACCGGAGGATACACCGGCGCCGTGACAGAAGCGTCGGTCAGCGCGCTGAAAATAGTCGACGGCGGCAAGTCCGATTTTCGCGTGATATACCCCGAAGAGCCGGGAGCCGAGCTTTACGCGCAGGTTATGGCGCTGATCGAAGCTGTAAAGAAGGCGACTGGGGTGACGCTTGAAGCTAAGAGCGACTTTCTCGGCTGGAATGACACCCGCGACAGCGGGGCATATGAGATCCTCATAGGTGAAACGAACTATGAGGAGTCGGCTGCGGTGCTCTCGGAACTGAGGACCGGCGACTACGCAATCCGCGCGGCCGGGCATAAAATAGTAATAACCGGACATTCAACAGACGCGGTAAAGCAGGCGGTCGGTTATTTTTCGAAAAACCTAATTGATAAGAACTTAATAACCAGTGAAAACGGTAAAATCAGTCTTTTGTTGGAGGAGTATACATATATGAGCACTCCGCCTGTGGCGTCGCTCCAAATCGATGGTACCGAGCTTAAGAATTTCAAGTTGGTTTATGCTTCAAGCGAACCTGGATACGACACTGAGGCAGCTTATCTTTGCGACCTGATTGCCGAGCGGTACGGATATGTGCTTGGGGTGGTATCGGATAAAAACACGGAAGCAACGCAAAACGAAATACTTATCGGCCCGACGAATCGCACTGAGTCGTCAGACTTTGCTTTGAAGAATCCAACAGACCTGCTGGGATTTACGATGGGGGTGCAGAACGGCAAGTTTGTAATAAACGCTCATCCGTATTCCTGCAGGATGGCGGCGCAGCGCTTTTCGTCGAAGTATCTTTACAGCGGGGAGAGCAGCGTGAGTATTGGCGCCGGCGAGACTTTCAGCGACTCTTATTTGTCGAAAGCCAACGTTCCGCTGACTTCCGGAGCTGATATTAGGGTTATGACAGCGAACATTCTCGCCGAGTTCGAGAGCTGGGGCGGGACGACGCCGGTTGCCGAGAGGGCCGAGATATTCGCGGCTGTACTTAAGGTTTACAGCCCTGACGTCGTGGGAGTTCAGGAGGTAACCGACCAGTGGTACAAGATATTACCGGCCTACATCGATGATACATATTCATTCCTCTTTACGAAGACCCAGGACGGTCTGACGAACTACTCATCAATACTTTACAAGAAGGATAAATATAACGTCATTGACAGCGGTGTAAAGTATTTTTCAACAGAGGGAAAGAGCAACATACGGCTTGTGACCTGGGCTGTTTTCGAGGATAAAACCACAAACGACCGCTTCATACTCTTCAATACACACTGGTGCTGGGATACATTCGAGCACGCGCACACGCAGGCCACTGAGGAGGCTGCTTTAATAAAGCTGGTGACAGAAAAATATAATTATACATATTTCTGCACGGCCGACTACAACACCATACAACTGACTGAAAACTATAACTATTTCCTGGGCCTTACCGGGGCAGTCGACGCGAAGTATACCGCCAATGATGCCGGGGTGCTCCTGAATATATCGGGTGGCTGCGGCTCTCTCGGCTCGCCCCGCGGCGAGTCGGGCAACTCTATCGATCATATATTCATGTCACCCACGGTCGGTATATGCGCATTTGAGACTGTTGTGATAAATCAGACCTGGGATCTTTCAGATCACTCGCCGAAATACTGTGATGTCAAATTAAAATAAACAGGGGGTACATATGATTTCCAGAAGAATTTGTGCGCTGATGCTTTCGCTAATCACTCTTGTTTTTTTTCTGACGGCCTGCACCGAGGGTGAAAAGAACCCCGGCGAGACCACTGCGGCAGCCGGTATCGAAACGGAAGCCGAGACCACAGCAAACATTTATGATGAAAACGGATATCTCCTCGACGATCTTCCGGACACTCTCGACTACGGCGGCAAGGATTACCGGATTTTTACCTGGTCCAACCAGACGGTATGGGAATGGGATGCTACAGAATACACCGGTGATGTTATCAGCGACGCAATATATAACAGAAAACTCGCGGTCGAGGACAGACTTAAAATTAAACTGGTCATCACGAAGCAGGCGGGCGAATGGGAAAACCGCAACAGCTTCATTCAGACGGTGGCTAACAATGTGCTTGCCGGCTCACAGTCTTTTGACCTTGTCGGCCAGTATACCCCCGCGGCGGCCATCGGCGCGATGCAAAAACTTTATATGAACCTCAATGATATCGAATATCTTGATTTTACCAAGCCGTGGTGGCCGGGAGACATAAGGGAGTCGAGTTCGATCAACGGCAAACTTTACTTCACTACCGGAGATATAACACCAACTCTTATCCGAAGCGTTGGAACTGTGATTGCCAACCTTGATCTGATCAATGCGTATAATCTCGGGGACGTTTACTCGCTTGTCGATAACGGAGATTGGACACTTGACAAGCTGCAGGAACTTTCGATGAAAGTTGGCACCGATATAAACGGCGTTCAGAGTGTTTACGGTGTAACGATTCAAAACAATGTTCAGTATGACAATCTCTTCTATTCTGGCGGATTCAAATTTGTCGACGTGAACTCAGACGGCACAATTAAGCTGTCGGACGATCTCGGCGGGGAAAAGATGATAAACTGGTATAAAAAGTGCCAGAGCTTCCTCGTTGATATTTCAAGCGTCGAGCTGAAAGCAATAAATACCGCTTTTACAACCGGGAGTGCGGTTTTCCACTTCGGCGGAATGGCCGACGTGCAGAACTATCTGAAAAATCTCGACATCAATTTTGCTATTCTTCCTTATCCGAAATACGACACGGCGCAGGTGAACTACCGTACTATCTGCGGATACTGGGTTTCGATGTACAGTATTCCGATCGACGCACCTGACGCCGCTATGTCGGGCGCTGTGCTTGAGGCGCTTGGCTCATCAGGATACCGGGTGATCACGCCGGCCTTCTACCGTGATTCCTTCCAGTACAAATTCCTTGACACCGAAGTGAACGCAAAGATGTTCGACTTGCTACGCAGTACGCTGGTCTATGACACCGGGCGCACCTTCAGTGACCAGATCAATATATTCTCTGCATTCCGTCAGGCGGCGACATCTGGAACCGAGTGGTCCTCGACCTACGCCGGTAAAAAGGCTGCCTGGAGCGCGGCGGTCGATAAGGTTTACAGTACACTGGGATAATGGGAATAGCGGAAAAAATGGCTTACGACCTCTCCGGCATCGAATCGGAGGAAAACTTTTATATTTCGGTACCGCACAGGCGGATTATAAAGGTAATGTTTGTCGTTACCCTTATAACATTTGTTTATTATCTGATATCGGTGAATTTCCTTGTGGCGATGGTTACCTTCCCGGTTTTCTTGACAGCAGCCTTTCTGTATTACGGGCTGATAAAGCTTTGTATGAAATACAGGTACAAGGTTTCGATGCTGTTATTCATGATAGCGCTATTCAACGTAATAGCTGTGACAGCCGCAGTGGCTATACGAAATTTTCTGTTAAATCTCTTTTAACAAAAGAAGGGAAGCATGGATAACGGGAGCTTTTCAATGATATTCACAGGCAGGAACACATCTTCGTGCGCCGTTTCATCAGGGTTGATAAAGCAACTTGGCGCCGACTGGTTCTTCTATAACAAATACCTCGACTGGCGAGATTTTTTGACCGACAACATCGATGAAATAGGGCTTAGGCAGGAGGCCTTTGCCGACATAGCCGAAATTCCCGAACTTGCAACTCTCTGCGAGAACGGAGCATCTATGCTCGCCGATATCGACGGGCTGCGCCGCACCAAGGAGGACTCCAAGACGCCGGAATCGATGCTTTACTCAATAAAAGAGCTGGAGATATATATCGATTTCATTAAAAAAATGAACGAGCTCTGTCTGCTTGTGCGCAATAAAGTTAAGTCAAGGACTTTCAAAATGTTTTGCGAACTTATTATCAGGACGGCGGCGAGCGAAGAGTTCATCAGCCTGGCAGAAGGTGTCGCCATGATGTCGCGCTCCATCAAGGAGATAAGAAGCATTACAATTGGGTTAAACCTTGACGCCGCACTCTCTCCGTATGAGGCGGGGATTATAGCGATCAACAGCGATTATTTCCGTTCAGGGGAAATTTTCGACAAAATCATGAGGCTTGATTCGGGTAAGGACGGAATGACGACTTTAGCCCCGCTGTCGGCAGCCGGGCGGCAGCTGTCGCCGCGTGAAAAGGCTTCAATCGATACGGTGATAATGGTCGCGATTAATAAAATCTACGGCGCGGAACTTAAAAACTGGAAGGCGATGGTCCGGAAATATTTCAACATGAACACCGACAAATATATTCGCCTTCTGCCTGAGTTGCGCTTTCTTTCCGAAGGCGCGAAGATAATCGCGCAGATGAAATCGATGAAGCTGCCGCTCTGCCGCCCGACGGCGCGCCCGATTAGAGAAAAGGCTTTTGAGGCGAGGGGGCTGGTCAATCCCGCTGTCGCGGCTAAGCTTTTCGAGAAGAACGGCAATGTCAGTATGGTCGGTAACGATATCACCTTCGATCAAAACGGAATGATATATGTGCTCACCGGCCCGAATATGGGAGGCAAATCGGTATTTCTCTGTGCCGTGGGGCTTGCGCAACTCATGTTCCAGATAGGGCTGCCGGTCGCGGCGGAATCGATCACAATCAGCCCGGTTGATGGGATTTTTACACATTTTACGACCGAGAGTGCGTCGCAGGTGGGAAAGGGAAGACTTGGCGAGGAGTGCGAGCGGATGCAGAAAATATTCACTGAGATGAGCGAATACAGCCTTGTTCTGCTTGATGAAACAATGTCGGGCACGGCGTCGTTTGAAGCATCTCTCATTGCGTTTGAGGTACTCGCCGGGCTTTCCTTATTCGGCTGCCGTGGGATTTACGCGACGCATCTGCATGAGCTTGCCGCGCGGGTCGGCGACGTAAATTCAAGGCCTGATATGCGCTCAAAGGTTGACACACTGACAGCCGGTATGGAAAACGGTCAGCGAAGTTTCCTCATAAGGCGGATGAAGCCCGACGGGCAGAGTTACGCCCGCGACATAGCTGAGAAATTCGGGTTGTCGATGAATAAGATTGAGGAGCTGAGAAGAGCTAAGCAGAAAAATGCAGACTAACAGATCCAGGGGGAGCATCTACCCCGAGGGCATTAAGTAAATAAAAGAACCGCACCGGAGCGAATTCGCGCCGGTGCGATTTTTTCGTTATTATATGTTTGTTTTATCGGTAAAATCTTTGACTGCGGTATCCTGAAGTAGCTTTAAAAGTGCCGGTGCTTTGCCGCCGACCGGCTTGCCGTCGACCTCGCTTGCGGCGATGCAGAACTGGCCCGAGCTTGAGACGATTACTTCATCTGCGGCCATCATCTCGTCAAGTGAGAAGGCGGTTTCGTTAACCGGGATACCTAGCTGTTTACAGTACTTAAACAGGTTTGCCCGTGCGATACCGGGGAGGATCAGATTGTCGGCCGGGGCGGTGCGGAAGACGCCATCCTTTATGATATGTACGTTCGAATGCGCGCACTCGGTCACACGGCCGTTGCGGTGGAACACCGCCTCGTCGCAGCCTGCTTCTGCTGTCGCCTCTGCGGCCATAACAGAGGGGATGAGGTTAAGAGTTTTAATGTTGCAGTGGAAGAAACGCGTGTCGGGGCGGGTGATGAGCTTTATTTTTTTATATGTATCCTTTACATTGACCGGGCGGAGCATGATCCACATGTTGCCGGGGGTGGCAGGGTTCGGGAAAGCGTGAGAACGCATTCCGGTGCCGCGGGTCGTCTGCCAGTAGACAAACTGCTCGCTAGAATCGAGCTTTTTGACCAGCTCCGAAAGCAGATTTCCGAGCTCTTCCTTTGTGTGGGGAATGATTATCTGAAGCTGAGACGCGCTGCTGTAGAAGCGGTCAAGATGCTCCTTTAGATTATAGATTATGTAGTTGCGGCTGTAGGCGGCGTCGTATACTCCGTCGCCGAACCAGCATACACGGTCGTTCATTGGGATCATCATGTCGTTTATGAGTCCGAAACGGCCGTTATAATATCCGAGATTTTCCATCAAGCAAAAGCCTCGAGTTTCTTTAATATTTATATATTGCTATTTATTATTATATCACCTGTGGGCACGGGTGTCAATGAATTAAGGCACCACCGCATAATTCTTACCGTGCGGATGCGCCGTCAGATTTTTGTCTGGTTAAGACACATGGCAGTGGCGTAAGCCGTGAGTTGTGCAGTGTTGCCTTAAATATATCGGGCTTGCACAGTTGCCGAATTTTGGGTTAGCACTTGCAGCCGGGCGTAGTATATGGTATACTTGATTTAATAATATTGAGCCGGAGGCGGAAATGATAAAATTCAATCATGACGATATAAAATACCTTGCGGTCGAGCTGCCCGATTGCGTTAAGTATTGCAAATACATCGGTGATTTTGTAGGTGAGGTAGGAGAGATAGATAAACTGCTCTCCCGCGATCTGCCTGAAACACTTCGGATGCGTCTTATCATCGAACGGGTGATAGCCGAAGGTATGAAAAAAGATTACAAAACCGACATCAACGAGCTGCTCGCAAAAATCAAAACAAAATACCCGGCCTGTGAGATGCAGGATCTCTGCGATATCGTGCGCATGGGGCAGGTTGACTATATTTACAAGGGTGGATTTTCCCGAACATTTTTCCAGAACAACGCTGCAGCGAATATTTTCAACTGCCATAAAAAACACCTGATGCGGCTGACCGACCCAAATTCGGAGCCGGAGAAAAAAACCGACAGGGAAGAAAATCATGAGATAATGAAAAAGCAGGGGTACCGGGCCTTCAGGTTCACGGTCGAGGAGAGCATTGCTCTCAAGAATGATGCTGAGAGGGTGGGGGAGAAGATACGGATTCATCTGCCGTATCCGGCAGCCTGCAAATCACAGCCGGCGGAGGAAATTAAGCTGCTTGCGTCGTCTCATGAGGTATACATATCAGATGCGGCTCAGAGAACGGTGTATATAGAAAACGTACACCGCAAGGGCGAGAAATACAGTATAAAATTTAGTTATGTGAACAGGGCTGATTACGTCGAGCCAGACCCCGCAGCGGTAAGCACCGAGCAGCCGGACTTTTATACGGGTGAGCTTTATCCGCATATCCGTTTCACGCCGCTTGTGTGCGGGCTGGCAAAGGAAATCGCGGGAGGCGAGAAGAATCCGCTGATCCTTGCTCGCCGGGTGTACGACTGGGTGACTAAAAATGTTAAATACTCATACATGCGGGAGTATCTGTATCTTGATAATATAGTCGAGTTCGCTATAATGAACGGACGCGGTGACTGCGGCGTTATGGCCCTGACTTTCATCACCCTTTGCCGTAAACTCGGAATACCGGCGAAGTGGGAGTCAGGCAGCAGTGTGCGCCCGGGTGAAATAGGCAGCCATGACTGGGCGCAGTTCTATGTCGCGCCATACGGCTGGCTTTACACCGATCCGTCGTACGGCGGCGGAGCACTAAGAGACGGCGACATAACGTTATGGAACCATTATTTCTGCAACATCGACCCATTCAGGCTTGTCGCGAACACCGACTTCCAGCAGCCCTTCGACCCTCCGAAAGCATTTATGCGTACCGATCCGTACGATAACCAGAGCGGCGAAGCCGAGTATGAGACCTACGGGCTCGGATTCGGGGATATGTTGAAGAAGAGAAGCGTTATTGAAGCGGAGGAGCTGAAATAAAATAAATCCGCCGGAATTGTATTCCGGCGGATATTTATTATTACTTTGCTATTTTACCGAGTGTCTCGCTCGCGGCAGAGCCGTAGGTTCTCCCTGTGTCGGCCAGAGCAGCGGCGGCAATATATTTTGCCGAGCGGGAATTGTTTGCGGCCGAATAGGACGCCGAGATATACGCAGTTGACTGATCGGTATATCTTATATAGACATACGCGGCTGCCGAATAGGCTGTCGAATAGTCGGATGAACCGAAGTCGGTAGTGTCGCCGGTAAAGCCGTAATACTCGCCGCTCCTTACCGCCGTGTTGCACCAGCCGGGTGCGGTTGTTTTGGCATATGATTTGCCGGCGGCGCTTAAGACAACGGGATTCGGTGTCAGGGCACCGAGGTCGGAAGTCCGGCAGATTATAAATCCGACGCTGACATTCCCGGCACCTGCGGCGCTTGAAAGGGTATTGTAGCCGTCATACGAAACTGCTGCGGTAAAACGCAGGTTAGCCGTTCCATTGACCTTCAGCGACGCTCCGCAGAGTGTTCTGATATCGATAAAGACAGGGTTTACAGTTATATTGCCGAGCAGTGTCACACCCGCTCCCGCCGGCAGGAATAACCGCGCTGTGCTCGAGACAACCGACCAGCCGGCAAAATATGTGTCGGGGGTGGTGATCAGCGGAGCCGCGGGGAGGGTATAGACGCTGTTCTTTGGCATTGGTGTGTTGATACCGTTCAATGTTACGCTGACGGTCGACGAATCCCTGACCTCAAGGTCGATGACGGCGATAAGGTAATAGCTGTTGTCGATAAAGCCCGCCGACGAACCATAATCAGCGGCTCCCCGGACGGCTATCGTGTGGTTTCCGGAAGAGAGCCCGGTGGTGTTTATATCGGCAGTAAAAGAATTTTTCGCTGAAGTTGCGGTGCAGTTAATATATCCGGGATTTATAGTTGCGACATCCTGCCTGAATGATGCTGTCATTGCAGTATAGGCGCCCCCGTCAATACTGTATTCGTAACCGGTGAGACCGTATGTATGAACAGACCAGCCCCTTATTGTGACGCCGGCACCGGAGGAGACACTTACTGTCTCGGCGGTGATGAAGCTTTTTTCTGCCGAGACCTGCACCGGCAGATCAAGCCGGTTTACATAACTGTATTTTGTATCGGATTTTGCATAGGCGAGGCAGGTTCCGTTTGCCGGGTCGGGGCAGGAGGACGGCATTCCGGAATAAACCGGTATGAGAAAGCTGCAGGTGTAGTCAAGGCAGCCGTTTTCTGCCAGCGACATATAGGTGGTCTGCGATTCAGTGAGTGCTGCGCCGATATTCTGCATGTACTGTCCCCAGAAGTTGCGGGATTTGCCCGTGGACGACTTTGAACGGTTGTCGACATTCCATTTCTGCAGGTAAAGCGTGTTTTGATAATTGCTTATGTATGAAACTGAGAGCTTGTACGCTCCCCCGTAAATCGATTTCCACTTCGTGTCCCATTTGCCGCTGCCGCCCCAGGCTGATGCCATAGATGCGGTGCCGGTCTCAGCTTCTTTCATCGCTCCGAGCATAACGGCGAATTTTCCGGTGCCTCCGGCACCTATATTGAAAAAATTATAAAGGCCGTTGTAGTTCTTGAGTGATTGCTCGGTATATCCCGACGCGGGCGACGCTATGTATGAGCTGCCATCGTTTTGAATATTATTGCTGTAGTAGTACCAGAGTTTATCTCCGCAGGTGCCGTTTATCTGTGGGCTTGTACCTGTAAGTCCCTGTTCCTGGCGGGCTCGTGAGGCGAGGTGCAGTGGACTGATGCCGAATTCTTTTCCGACTTCAAAGAAATATTCGGCGTATGTTTTACCGTTTTCAAGGTACGCACCGGCCATGAAAGTTCCGGAGAGCGACGACTCTACCTGGGCAACTGTTATTGTATCTTTGAATCTCAGGTCCTCAAACTGGAAAATGTCTTTCTCATTCAGGAAGTTGCGCGGGTCCATAAGGTATTCCACCGCTGCGGTTGACGCCTGATACCAGCCGGTGTCGTAAAGTGTTGTATTGGTTGTGTGACGGTAAGCGGAATAAGCCGGGTTAGACGAGACAAGCGAGCGCTTTACGTCGTTGTCGGTTTCCATATTTATAACATAACTCCAGGTGTAGTTGCTGTTTAAGCCGGTGACAAGCAGCGGCTCAAAGGTCCAGTTCGGGTGCAGGGCATGGAGTTCGGTAAGTTTTCCGGCATAATCGGCCGGGAAGCCGATATTAATGAGAGATGCATAATAGTCGCTTTCCCAAACGGCGGCAACGGGGAAGGCTGACGGGATTATAAGTGCTGCAAGACATAGAAAAAGTGCAATGAAGCGCAGTATCTTTTTCATTATGTATGTCCTTTCGGAAGACTTAAACCGGCATATTTATCCTCAGTATTATATCATATGGAAGTTTTGGTTTCAATAGGCAGCCTTTAATTTTAGGTTATTGTATTTACAAACTGTTGCCCGGTGTGGTATAATCTGTTCAGGCATGTGACTGAAATTGACAATAAATATATATATCTTACAAAAACCATCACTACATATTGGAGAACCGGAAAATGAAGCAGAAAAAAATACCGGCACTGATCCTCGTGGCAATTTTTATCGCACTTCTCATACCCGTGATTACGGCGCCGGCCTCAGCCGTTTCGCCTGTACATAACACATCCGATGAATACCTTGTGAGTCAGTATTACGCAAATCTCAAGTCGGTGACGCTCACCGGAGACCAGCGTACTGATGTTGTACTTGTTGCTCTATCCCAGCTTGGCTATCACGAGGGCAACAGCGAAGCTGAAATGGGGGGCGGAAACACTTCGGGTACGAGAAATTTCGTTGAATTCAACCGGCTTTTCGGTAAGCTCGACAACGACGAAGGAAACGGCGTAAGCTACGGTTATGCCTGGTGCGCTGCGTTTGCCACATGGAGTATCAGGACCGCGGGAGTTCCGGTAAGTATCCTCAAGACTGAGGTGAGCTGCATCAGGCTTATAGACTGGCTAAAATCCTACTCCACATACAACACGCGTCAGAGCGGGTATGTTCCCGAGAAGGGGGACCTGATTTTTTTCAAGAGCCCGACCTCAACCGCAATTTCCACGCACGTCGGCATAGTCCGCTATGTCAGCGGTTCGACGGTTTATACAATTGAGGGAAACACCTCCTCCGAGTGTGTCTCGTTGCGCAGCTACGAGCTGACCGACACCTATATCGTCGGGTACGGCGTTCCGGCTTATGCGTCAAATCCTTCAAAAGCAATTGATTTCAGTATGGCAGGCGGTTACCTTACAGGTACATATTTTGTAAATACCGCGACACTTAACGTCCGCAGCGGACCGTCTACCTCTTACGAAAATGTCGGCAGTCTTTACTACGGTATGAAGGTTACGGTTCTCTCGGTAAGCTCGGGCTGGGGGAAGATCAGGCTTGACGGCCGCGACGGCTGGATATACCTTGGTTATGCACAGTATGTACCCAGCGCCAGATATACGATTTTTTACAATGTTAACGGCGGCTCCCCGGTTGTGCCTGCTCAGCCCAAGGCCGACGGGGTTAGTACTAAAATAGTAGCAGATACCCCGGTAAAAAACGGATATAATTTTATCGGATGGTCAACAAAGTCTGACGCGACGACAGCTGAGTATATCGCCGGCTCGGCTTTCACGGCTGACGCCGACACCACGCTGTACGCGGTTTTTACTGTCGGTGACTTTACTGTTAACTTCTATAACGGAGAAACACTGCTAATGTCGGGTTCATTTAAAAACGGCGCCGAGGCGACTCAGCCGTCTGCCCCGGTCAAGGACCCGGACAATACATATAATTACACCTTTGCCGGATGGGACGCCGATTCCGACGGAAAGGCAGACATCAAGGCCGGCGACAAGATAACAGTTACAAGCAACGCCAAGTACTACGCTGTCTTCGACAAGAATTATATCGATTATAAGGTGACTTTTTATGCCAGGGACGGGGTGACGGTCATCTCAGAAAAGGCCTATCATTACGGCGATCCGGTTGTCATTCCCCAGGTTTCGGGTTACCGCGAAGGCCCCGTTGCATATACTTTTGCCGGTTGGAACACAGCCGTAGCGCCGACCGTGACGGCGAACACCTCATATACTGCGGTCTTTAACGAAGGGGTCGCTATATATTCGGTCAGTTTCATCGATGGCAACGGAAGCGTGATGTCGGAGGGTGAATACCGATACGGCGAGACTGTCAAACTTCCCGAGACAACCCCGGTCAAAAACGCTGATGAGACCTATACATATACCTTTACCGGCTGGAGTGCCGAGCCAGGTGCCGTGCTCGATGACATGGTTTATACAGCGCAGTTTACCGGGACATATATTGAGTACAGTGTCAGCTTCATTGACGGCGACGGGATCACTGTTTCTGAGATATCAGCTCATTACGGCGACACAGTAACAGCGCCTGAAGCGGCTCCCGGAAAAACTTCTGACCAGATGTACGAATACAGATTCACAGGCTGGGACAACGAAATAAAACCGGTTTCCGGAAATATAAAATATACCGCGCTCTTCGAGAGCGTAATGAGGGTCTATACCGTGACCTTCTTCAACGCCGACGGAACGGTCTACAAGACTGCTTCATATAATTACGGCGATGTGATCGAACTTCCGGCAAACCCGGTCCGTACCTCCTCATCGGGCACATATACCTTCACCGGCTGGAAGCCCGAAGTCACCCCGGTGACCGGAAACATGAACTTCACCGCACAGTACAGCTTCAAAGCCAACGAAACGCCCGGGCAAAACGACGATTCCGGCAGCTTTTCGGCAGGTACAATTATCTCAATCGCCGTGGTCCTGCTCGCAGCCGCAGCTTTCATCACTTACATCGTAATCCGCGGCAAACGCGAAAAGCACGATGAACCGTAAGGAACGTGGAAACGCGGAGACACGGACTCTTGAAAGAGGCCTGGCGAGAACTTTCAGAATAAGATTTATAGCTTGACAAGGTCAGAGAAACGTCAAGAATGCGGCGGTCCCCCTCAATTTAACAAGGAAGGCTTGTGAAGGATGGCGGGGACAAGTTACAATAAACAGCCTTGAGGAATAATTTTCCACAGGGCTGTTTGGTTTTTACGGGAACTTCTTTAATATATATTCCGTCTTTATCAGCAGAAGACCATTTCCGGTTTAACGGAGAAAGGAATATATAATGAAACTTATAAGAATAACGGTATTTCTGCTCATAGCCTGCATGTGCCTATCGCTGCTCTCCTGCTCGGGAAAGCTACCCCCGCTATCTGACATTAACGATGAAACTGAGGTCAACGGCCTTTCAACTTTGATCCCGAACGATGACGGAGAGATAGGTGGGCGGGGAGCGGATGGCTCGGCATATTATCCCTGGGGAGATCATATGAAGGAAGGCGCAGCCGAGGCAGCTGACGCGGCGGTAAAGTCTGGTGACGGGTATTATGCCGGCGGAACTGTACCAGCGTGGACATATGCGTATCCTGAAACGACTTATATCCCGTATCCAACCGAAATTACAGGCGAGGGCGGATACATTTTCCCCGACGGAACGGGTCAGGTTGTATACAGTGCCGGAACTCTAACTGCCGGCGAGTGGAAGGACAACAAAAACTGGTCGGACTGGCTGACTAAAATTAATACTCCAGACTGGCTGCAGATTGCCGATAACTGGGGCGTTGCACTTACAAACCGCGTAGCAGTCGTTGTAACAAACGGTGCTGCGCCGGTGAAGAACGCAGCTGTCGTCCTTTACGACGGCTCGGGGAATGTGCTTTACCGCTCTGTCACCGACCGAGAGGGCTATGCGTATCTATTCTGGGCCGCAAATGAAACTACAGGTTCTCCGAATTATCCCGACGCCGGTCAGCCTAAGTCTGTAAAAGTGACGGCTGCGGGCGCCGAGAACGTGACGACTGTGTATAATGGTGAAGCGACGCTGAACGTGACGGTAAACACCGGGGCGCCAGCAACTACGGTGAAGAAACTTGATCTTATGTTTGTTGTGGATACCACCGGCTCGATGGGCGATGAACTTGAATACCTCAAGGCCGAACTGAAGGACGTTGTCAGCCGCGCTACCTCGGCAAGCGGAGCTGTTGTCCGTACCAGTGTCAACTTCTACCGAGATGAGGGCGACGAATATGTCGTGCGTTATTTCGGATTCAAGGAGGATATAAACGAAGCAGTGAACAATATCGCGGCGCAGTCGGCTAACGGCGGAGGCGATTATCCCGAAGCCGTACATACCGCGCTTCACAACGCTGTCTATGACCACGCCTGGGACGAGGGCGATTCAGTCAAGCTGCTATTCCTCGTTCTTGACGCACCGCTCCACGACAACTCAGAGGTGAAGGAATCGCTGCTCCCCACTGTGAACGAGGCAGCCGCAAGAGGAATAAGGATAATTCCGGTGCTCTCGAGCGGAACCGATACGACCTGCGAGGTTCTCTACCGAAGCATTGCGATTATGACCGGCGGAACTTACGCCTTTCTGACGAACGACAGCGGAGTCGGAGGAGGGCACGCGACCCAGAGCGTCGGCCAGTATTCAGTCGAGAAGTTAAACGATCTGATGGTGAGGATCATAACAGAATATTGCTCGTAATAAATAAAGCGCGGCGGATAACCTTTAAAGGTTATCCGCCGCGGTTTTTTTCAATAAATTAATGTTTTTCAAATGGCTCTTCGTACCATGCACTTCCGTCAAATTCTTCCCATTCCACAGTGCAGTCATTGCATTTAAAATATATTTCACAGATATCTTTCAGATTATCAACGCAGAATGCAGCAGAATCAGATGTAAACTCGTTAATATATTGAATAAAACCACCATTAATAGCATCTTGAAGAAAGGGAATGAAATATTCTTTGTCATGTTCTACGGGTGGAAATGACTTAATTGTATCAGGATCTTTATAATGTATTTCATAACCTAATGAAATTATCTTTGTCGGGTAAAAATGTCTGAAAGTCAGTTTTGCTACTCGAATACACATATCTTCAGGATATTTGTTCTGAGAATTTTCCGTTGTAGCATTAAGATCATGCAGGTACCATACCATATTACCATTTTCAAATGTTACATTTTCAAACGAGGCGTCATGAAAATCGAAGGTTCCAAGCTCATTAACGGAAGTATATTTCATAATAAGCTCCTGCTAAATTTATATGAGTAATCCGGTAAGATAATCCCCGACAGAGAGGCAGTAATGTGCGATGCCGTCTCGGCCTACGGGCGGTATGCGGAAGGTTTTATTTTCGTAGTTGAAGACGCCGGTAAAACCGGAGGCCTTGAGGCCTTTCATGGCGTCGATCCAGTCAATGGTCCCGAGGAAAGGCATGAGGTGCAGGTCGTCGCCGGCGTGGTTGTCGTTGACGTGCAGTACGGTGAGTCGGCCGGCAAGCTTTGGTATCTCCTCCGATTGAATGAGCCCTGTGGTGTGAGCGTGACCGAAGTCCCAGCAAGCCTCCATATCGAAATATTCGATGACGCGCAGCAACTCAGCAGCCGTGGAGCAGTAACGGTGCAGACCGTCGTTCTCAAAGGGGCTACGCATGTTCTCAAAGGCGAGCTTAACGCCATGCTTTATCGCGTGCTCGACATAAGGCGTCATTTTTTCAATATTTCTCTTAAACATTTTCTCATTGTCGTCATATGTGGCTTTAGGTTCTCCTGCGGGGTGGATGACGGCGTGTTTTATTCCGGCGAACTCGGCGGCTTCGATACAGTGCATCATGTTTTTTCGGAATTGCTCCTTGTCTTCCTTGCCGTTAACAATGATTTTCTTGAAGGGAAGATGTCCGTAGTCCATCACAATATCGTATTTTGCAGCAAGCTCAGCCGTCTGGCCGAGGATCCTTTTCCAGTCACCGCCCATAGCCGGAACGGTTTCTATATCGAAATCGATTCCGCGAAAGCCGACTTTGTGGAAATGCTCCACCATCTCAAGGGGTGTAAACGCGCCGCCGGGGTAATCGGTGTGAAAGCGGGACGAGGCTCCGATTCTGAGTTTTTCAGCCATAAAAGTTATGTCCTTTCATTTATTTCATTCAAAATGGTGGCTGTCGTTCTGGCCGTTGCCGGTAACGTTTTCGACCCAGCCATCGAATTCGGGAGATGAGTATTTTCTGAACCAGTCGCCAAGGCGCTCCCGCATTTCGAATATGCGGGCTGCCTCTGCGGGGTCGTTAATAAGGTTCTTTCTTTCATCGGGGTCGTTTTTTAGGTCGAACAGCTCATCGCAGTCCTTCATACGGCGGGCGACATATTTCCAGTCTTTAGTGCGTATCATGCGCACCGGGCCGTATTCATCATATACGACGATGTCCTCACGCGCTCCGGCTTTACTCTTTCCCTTAAGGATATCAGCGAAACTCTCACCCGGCATTTTAGCGTCGGGAGTATACGGTATTCCGGCGAAGTCGAGAATCGTACCGAACATGTCATAATGGCTGAGCAAGGCTTTTGACACAGACCCGGCAGGGATTGTTCCGGGCATGGAGAAGATTCCGGGAACTTTGACAGAGGTGTCATACATATTCATAGGATATGTGCCGTTGCCTTTGCCGAAGATTCCGTGATGCCCCATATTCGAGCCGTTGTCGCTCGTGAAGACGATCAGTGTATTCTCCCGGAGGCCCTTCTGTTCGAGTTCGGTTATCACACGTCCGAGGGCCTTATCCATGGCTGTGACTGCCGCGAAATATCCGGTAAGGCTCTCGCGCCTGTACTCCTGCCAGCACTCGCGGATAGGCCCGTAGTTCGCGTGGATGAAGCGGACGCCGGGGTGCGGCTTTTTCTTCCACTCGGAGAAGGGCATGTCGACATTCTGCACCCAGGGGTGGGGCGGGTCGTTCGGAACCGAATCAAATGGGCAGCCGTCGTATATGTCGTAATACTCGTGCGGGTGGCACTCCTTAGCCCAGGGTGAGTGCGGCGCTGTGTAGTGCAGCGAGAGGCAGAATGGCTTGCTCCCGTCCCGGCGTTGCAGGAATTCGATTGCATTGTCTGTTATATAATCGGTGACGTAGCAGTTGTGCTTCAGCACCATCCGGCCATTCTCAAGAACAACAGGGAACATGTAGTTTTCGGCGCCCTGGCTGGTGGTGCGCCACCATGTAAATCCTGCCTGCGGCGTTGCGCTGTCGCCCATGTGCCACTTTCCCGAGAGGGCGCACTCATATCCGTTTTTGGCAAGGAGGTCCGTGAAAGTTGTCAGATTTTCAAGGTGATTTATCGCACTGTCACCCTTGAGCCCCACAGAAGGCCAGATGTATTCAAAGGGCATATCTTTCTGGCTCTTTTTAAAGGAGGAGCGTATGTCGTCCGCAAGCACATTTTCATTCATATGGCCCTTGGCAAGCCAGTCATGGACGCCGTGAGACGACGGCATGCGCCCGGTGTAGAGAGAAACGCGGGCGGGAGAACAGACCGGCGAGGTGCAGAAGAAATTCTCCATCCGCATTCCGTTTGCCGCAAGATTGTCGAGAGTGGGCGTGCTCAGTTCCTTGTTGCCTGCGCAGCCCATAGCCCAGGCGCCCTGATCGTCGGTGACTACAAACAGGATGTTCGGTTTCTCAGCCATTTGACTTCTCCCTATTTTAATCATTGATCTCATTATATCGCAAAATGTCCGGGTTGTATAGTTATTTTATAAAAGTTCCCAAAGAGGTGCCGGGAGGAACTCCTTACTAAAGGAGTTCCTCCCGGCGTATCCACCCTATATAATTCTTTTTATATAGTGATATACGATGCGTTTTATTGGTTTCAGGTGCTTTTTTGCCCCGGAGCGCATCCGCTTATAGAACTGGGCAAGGGCAATAAGATCATCTTTTGCCATGCCGTAGCCGAATTCCTCAGCGGCAATCGCGTCGAAGACTGTGCGGAAATCGGTATCGGATGTAAGTGCGGATGGCATGATAATAGTTGAAGTATCGCCGTCTTTTGCGCGGCCGAAGATGTCGGAATACTCGGCTGACAGACGATCGGCGTATTCGTCGCGGAATTCGCCCTTTTTCGGAGCGGAACCATAGGCGGAGAGCAGAGCCGTCAGCCAGTCAATAACGCTGCGAGCAAGTTTTGTCTTTTCTTCTTCAGTGAAGTTTCCGGCTATTATCCGGTCGGTCAGATCGGTTCGTTTCTTCTCGGCCTTTTTTGCCAGAGTGCCGATAAAGATTCCAATAAATGCAAGTACAGCTGCGGCAAGCGTTATACCGATAACAGTCCAGATAATACGGTTCACAGCTCTTAGGCTCTCCATACGCATCAGCTGATAGGTGAGCGGGCTTGTTATCTTTGTATCGATAGATTCCACAAAAGAGTGAAGGCTTGCTATGAAATCCGCGCTGTCGTAACTTGCGCTGTCCTTGTTCCCGGTATAATAATTGCTCTGTATCTGCCAGTTATCCCGGGCTGAGGCAATATTCTGTTCGATTATGTCAAGCGAGTCGAGTACCTCACCACTGCCGAAAAGCAGTTTTGCCTGATCTCTCATGCTTTCGAGCAGGAGGCTGCCAGAGTCAATTGTTGAATAGAGGCTGTCGAGCAGCTCCTGTTCTTCAGTAATTTCTTCTCCAAAGTCCCAGGGTCTGCCGATGCTGCTACTCTCGCCCGATTCTTTTACATACATGTCGTTGTAGTAAATCGGGGTGGCCTCATACTGCACCCAGCCGATTCCGTCATACCAGACCTCAACCCAGGCATGTGCGTTCCAGTCGCGCACAGTTGAAACATAACGTCCTACGGCGTCTTTGTTATAATTGCGGTTGAAATCGCAGGCGACGTATCCTTCGACATACCTTGCGGGTATTCCGGCCTCGCGCAGCATCAGGGCCAACGCCGAAGCAAACTGCACGCAGTAGCCTTCCTTTGTCACCGTGAGGAAGTTTTCAACGCCGTCAAGTGAGGCGTCGGGGACAGCGGTGGGGTCGAGCGTGTAGGTGAAATTATCTTTGAGATAACCGACAATAGCCATCACCAGCTCGTGGCGCTGCTCATAGGTGAGTACATCATCAGAATTTTTTCTGACAGCTTTTGAAAAGTCGTCCTGAACCGTAGTTTCGGTGACGTTTCCTTCGTCGTCGTAATTTTTTACGACCGTCACCGAGGAGGCAATAATAGTGTCGAGCATGTCGGAAATGACTTTGCTTCCGGCGGTGCCAAGATAGGTGTCATAAACAAAATTTTCATACATGTACTCATAATAGTAGGCGTAAGCCAGCGCACGCTTCTCGTTTTGCGTCATTACTTCGCGGAACCTTATAGAAAGCTCCAGGTCGGGCGGTACGAATGTGACGGTGAATTCCACCGTCTCGCCGGTCAGTGGATCGATATAAGAATCCACTAAAAGGTCTGTAGCCTTCTTACTGATAAACAGCCCGGTTTCGGTACTGTAGACATACTCGCCGACGCCTTTGGAGTATTGAACGCGTATGGTCTTGGTTTTTTCCGCTTCATCGACAGTGACGCTCAAGAGGTTTGAGGGTGACTCGGGGAACATGGCGGCGAGAGTGGCGTCAAATGTCGCGTTTTTGCCCTTAGCTTTCTTTTGGGCATACTTTTCAATCTCGTCGTACGCCTGTTTATACCCTTCGTTGTACTGGGCGATGTATTCGGCGACGTACTCATACCAGTTTATAGTCTTCATTGTCGTTACGTATGAAACTGAGGCATACGCGAGTTCCGACATGAACTTCCGGCCGGTGTATATACCGTCGAAGTAGTTGACGTAAGTGGTGTCGAGCGGTACGGACGTGCCGTATTCATACAGTCCGCGGCCTTCTTTTCTTTCAGCCGATACCTCGTCGCTGATGCGGTAGTAGGCCGGCATATAGACCAGCGAGTCGCCGGTTTCGACACGTGCGACATTTACCTGCATCGCTATAAAGCCGTACTTTGCATTGTTTGTGTATTTTGTGGTAAAATCCTTTTCCGCGATTGTATCAGGATTCATTATACTGTAGAAATACCTGAACATTGTCTCGGTCGGGTCAAGGTATGTATTGTAGAGATTACGATAAGCTTCAAGCTGTTCGTCTGAGGCGGCAAGCCAGGCGCCGTCATTATAATCGGTGCCGATCCAGCCGCGCAGATAAACGTCGGTGTTATATTGCGTTTCAACTGTGAACAGCCTTGCTCCGGTGTAATTCTGCTTCGCTGCAGTTGTTGTATGGGGAGAAAAGTTATTCTTGTCGTTCTGGTAACCCAGCTCGTCAAGTATCGGGTCGTCGCCCATGAGGAGGGCTGTGACATACTCGCGGTAGTACTCCATCTTCTTGTCGATTACTTTTATAGTGGAGAAACTGCCGCTGACAGTCAGTGCGGGTAAAATCAGCATAAGCATGGCCAGAAGAAAAGCCCCGAACGCCGCAAATCCACCCTGAGCCGCACGCGACTGGCCGACCGCCCGGTCATAATCCTCGACGCGGCGCACCTGACGCATGAGTTCGCGGTGATCTTTTTGGGCGGCCTTCTTTTCCTCACGGGTCAGCTTGATTTTTTTCTCAGCAGGCGTTTTTTCTTTATGTTTCACCGACCTGCCGAAATAATCAGACAATTCCTCGTCGACAGTGATTTCGGTCTTTTCCTTTTTGTGCTTTTTCTTCAGCTCGCGGAACTCCTGATTCTTCTGACGCCGTAGCATTCGGGCTGCTGATCTTGTCAGCACACCATCTGGCATTTTGGGCCGTCCGTCATCCTCGAAGAGCACAGTCTTAGTATCATACTTATCCGAGTCGGGTTTGACTGAGAAAAGCCGGTCATAGGCAGCCATGACGAGAAGGCCCATGAAGGAAGCTATGATCAGCACCACACCCCAGTTAGAGCGTGAGATGTTATAGGTGAATATCACACCGAGCAGGGCCGTGCTGATGACCGCCGGTATTGCTACCCGGACACGCTTTATTGTCGACATGACGAAAGCCAGCGAGAGCAGCACTGCGATAATCGCTACTGCGTATTTAAAATAATATTCCTGTGTGTATTTTGCGGTGTAGGTTATCTCGGTCATATACTTCGACATCGCATAATAGCCGATATTATAAAGCCTTGTCAGCGCCACGTTCTTGGCGGTGACGAAAATATTAACGGCTAACGTGATTATGTCGCCGGCGCTGATTCCGACCCACGTGAGTACCCCGGCTATAAACACCGATCCGCCGAGAAGTCCGTACTTCGACAGACGCATCAGTGAAAACACGGCGACGGAGACAAGGCAGACAAGAGCGATGAACCCAGTTGGAACAACAAGGCTCTGTGCCTCAAGCTTAAGCGCGTCGCAGAGGAAAAAGACAATGCCAAAAACCGCCGTGAAGGTTACTGCAGCGCGGCAGATATATCCGAAGACCCTTACCTTAAGGCTCATCCCCGCCTTATCTGGCGGGCAGATTATCGGGCGCTTTTCCTCGGGAACCGAGAACTTCTTCTTTTTACCGCTGCTCTTTACCGTGGGATTTGCGGCCGCGGGAACGACTCCGGCCGCCTTTCTGTTTTTCTTTTTTTGCATAGTAAACCCCATCAATCCAGCCTGCCCTCGGCAAGCTTAAGCCCCTTTGACGCTAGCTGTGAGCGGCAGCCCTCGATATAGAGCTTCCTGTCGTTCACGTGAGCGAATCTCTCATCGGGATTATACAGGATTATACCAGACGCGCCGAAAGACGAACCCTCGGCCACGCTCGGCATGGAGCAGAATTCCTTCACAGCATCGGCATCAATAGCCGAGGTGACATAAAGCTGCTTTACATCCTGCGTGTCGCTGACCATGGCTGATAACCTGGCGACATTGTCCTCTGCAGGGCAGAGGGGAGCGGTGGCAAACAGCCGGTAAACGGTGTTGAAATCCTCCATCCCGCGCAGCGTGAAGTAGTAGACTCCGGTTTCGGAGCGCCTGTCGAACCAGAAGAGAGTGCATTCGTTGTTCTCGCGCAGCTCGCGGAGCACTGCGGCGACGGTCAGTTCAACAACGCCGTCGGCGCAGAATTCGTTCATGTCGTCGTAGAATCTTTCATCGGCCAGCTCGTGAACGTCAACCGCGGCTTTTTTCACGGCCGGCGTGTCGGCAATATCTAGTTTATTATCGCTGGCAGCTAGCGCCGCCTTTTTGTGCTTTTTCTGACGCTCGCCGGCTGAGGCGTGAGCTTTTGCCCTGGCATCGACGTCTTTGTCGGCCACCTCGCGGATGTCGGCGTTTTCAGTCGCGTATGTCGTCACTCCGTCGGCCGACTCTTTCGCGTCTGTTTTAATCCCGGCACTGACCGGCGCAGTTTTCTTTTTTTTGTCCTTCGGTTCTTCAGGAATCGGCTTTGCCGGCGGTTCCTGCGGGAAGCGAGCCGAGAGATCGCAGAAAATATATGTCTTCTTCGACGAGCCGGTGTCGTAGTCACGAACCATAAACTCTTCGGACTTTGAGGAGAGGTTCCAGTGTATGCTCTTTAAGGGATCGCCGGATTTGTACTCCCGTATGTCGCTGATCTCGACTTTCTCGTATGAGTTCGGGTCCTTTTTGGTTTCTTTCGCTGAGTCGGAAATCGCGCTTGTCTCACCGGGCTTTAAAAATAACCGCCGCGGTAGCACCGAGACAGAATTGTGAATATTTACGTCAACACGGATTCTTATCATCCGGAAAAAGTCATATACATAAAGGCAGTTCACGCCGATATCATATGTCCCGCGGAAGCGGAAGGTAACCGTGTTCTTTACGGTGTATGAGGCCAGGGGCGACATGGCGATCCTCACCGAGCGGTCGATGCAACGCACACTGTTTGACTGCGGCAGACTCAGCTGCGCGTCGATGAATGGGTAGGGGAATATCGACTCATTTATGACCCGGAGCTGATACGAATAAGGATCGAGTTTCTGTATCGTCGCGGAGTCGGACAGAAGATAAACCTTGAGGGTTGACTTTGCCGTTACGGTATAGGCGAGCATAACCCATGGCAGGAAAAAGACGAAAGTGAAGAAGATATTCGATGCCTTGGAGCGCAGAGCCTGCGTAAAAATAAGAGCTGTGATGAAAATTATTGCATATATGATGGTGTTGCCTGTCAGTGATATTTTCGGATAGGATTTCACCCTGCCGGTTTTTCTGAGTTTTTTTGCAGCATCCATCCGTCTTTATCTCTTTCCCTTGTAGGGGACATCTGTCGTGCGGAGTATTTCCCCGAGTATGCTGTCGGCTGACTGGTTGGAAAGCTTTGCCTCCTGGCGGAGCATGAGCCGGTGTCCTATAGCTGCGCGGTAGAGCGAGCCGATATCGTCGGGCAGGACATAATCACGCCCTCGGATGAAAGCGTAGGACTGCGCCAGATGCATGAGTGCAACTGAGGCGCGGGGGCTGGCGCCGAGGGACAGCTGCGGATGCTTTCTTGTCGCTGTTGTGAGCGCGACGATATAACCGTAAAGCTCGTCGTCGATACGGATGTCAGATACGAATTTTCTCATCGCGCGGATCTCGCCGATGTCGATGATCTTACCGATCATGTCGAGCGGATTGATGCCGCGGCGCGATTTGATTATGCTGACTTCCTCCTCGGCCGAGGGGTAGCCCATATTGATTTTTAGGGCGAAGCGGTCGAGCTGCGCCTCGGGCAGCGGGTATGTGCCGACGTATCCGGTGGGGTTTTGTGTGGCAATGACCATGAAGGGGTCGGGAATCGTATATGTAACTCCGTCGACGGTGACCCGGCTCTCCTCCATTGCCTCAAGAAGCGCAGACTGAGTCTTGGGGGAAGCGCGGTTTACCTCGTCGGCCAATAGCAGGTTGCACATTACAAGGCCTTCGCGGAACTCAAACTTTTCCTTCTGACGGTTATATATATTGAATCCGGTTATGTCGGAAGCCATGACGTCGGGAGTGAACTGCGCGCGCTTGAAATCAAGCCCGGTCACCTTTGCAAGAGAGGCGGCAAGCGAGGTCTTTCCGGTTCCGGGAACGTCCTCGATCAGCACATGCGACCCTGAGAGCAGGGCTGTCATCAGCATGATGACCTCGGGGCGTTTGCCGACAATTACCTTCTCAATCTCGTCTATGGCGGCGATGATCTTCGAGTGGGCGGCTTTTGCATCGATTTCAGCGCTTACTTTGACGGTGTCGTTGCTCATTATTATTTACCTTTCTTTGCAGGCCGGGGAAACTGTATTTGCAGTTTGTACTGCGCTTTTCCGCGGCATAATTTAAAAATAAGGATGCGCAAACAAAAAAGACCTGGCGTAGGTGTTTCCGGGAATGATTTTCATGTATCCTTAATATGTAAACACGCTATAGCTATTATAACACCTTATTGTACATAATTGCAATAGTATTTTACACAAACACTGTGAATATTGTGTGATTATGCATTATATTTTATGACTTAAGTTCTGATTAACTAGCGTACTAAAGAAAAACACACCGGGAGACTTACCCGGTGTGTCAGACTGTATACAAAAGGATATGTGGCTTATTTAAAATAGAAGCTGATTTCTTCGGAATGGGCAAGAAACTTTATAAAATAACCAAATTAAACACTTATTTTTATTGCTCACAAAAATATTAACCATTAACTGTTTTCTGTTACTTTATTTAAAAGTGCTTGAATCTTGCGATGCGGGTCCATGATGGCCGAAATTGATTTCCCAGTGTTGACACAGAAAATATAATAAGCGATATATTTCCTTATATCTACTTCACGGTACCAGGGCGCTTCCGTTATTTCCGAACGGCGGTATGACGCATTTGTGATGAACACCGCGTCGAGCACGCCGTCGCTGTATGCCTTGTTATATTTCGCAACTCCCTCGGTGAAGAATCCGAAAGTCGCAGCAATAAATACCCGCCGTGCGCCGGCTTCTCTGAGTTTTACCACAGAGTCGAGCATTGTGTCTCCCGATGCGATGATGTCGTCAACCAGCAATACATCCTTACCGGCAACATCCGGGCCCATATATTTGTGAACATCAACTCCGTATTTGCCGTTTGTGAATTTCGAACGGCTGCGTCGCTTGTAGAAGACGCCGAGGTCGACACCGAGTTCGTTTGCATATGTGAAATTCCGGTTCATACCGCCGAAGTCTGGACTGACGATTATGAGGTTCTCCTCATCGCACTTAAGGTCGGAATATGACTTTTTCATTGCCTTGATCGTCTGATAAACCGGCATCAGCATGTCGAAGCCCACGAAGGGAATGGCATTCTGAACCCTGTCGTCGTGCACGTCGAAAGCCATGATGTTTGAGACGCCAATACTGCCGAGATGCTGAAGCGCAACGGCGCAGTCAAGCGATTCACGCGAAATTTTTCTGTCCTGCCGCTCGCTGTATAAGAGGGGAGATATGACGTTCACCCGCTCGGCCTTGCCGTCGATGGCCGATATGGTTCTGATGAGGTTCTGAAAATGGTCGTCGGGCGACATACAGACCGTCCGTCCGAACATGGTATACTCACAGCCGTAGTTGCCGACATCGGCAAGAATGTAAACGTCCTTTCCCCGGACCGACTGCGTGAGCACAGCCTTCGAGTCGCCTGTCGCGAAGCGGGGCAGTTCGACTTTGACTATCTCACAGGGGGTTTCAGCCGATATATCGGCTAAATGACACTTGATTTTCTCGGCAACCTCCTCCATGCCCATGAGGGGAATAAGTACGATTGGCCCTTTGTTTTCACCGGTCTGCATATATAACTTCCATCCTTGTGTTTTTCAAATTTCAGACGTATTATATCACATTTTCGAGAAATTTGGAATAGAAATGTGAACATTTATTCAGCCGGGCAGCCGTTCCGCGGCTATGGTTGGCCAGGGTGTCTTTGTACATGAATTTGTTGCATATAATACCATATGTTGTTGACTTCATTATGGTAATGTTATATAATGAATCCACAAACCGGCATCAAGCAAATCGCATCAAGGAGATATTCCGATGAAATCTGAGAAGATTGTCCGCTTAAATTTCAGATATACCGACCTTGGTACTCTTAAACACTCATACCAATTATTGTTTTTACCGCCCTTTCGTTTATAAGAAATAAGTCAGTTAATTTTGCAGATATCTTCATCTTTTCATCTTTTATAATATCATTACTTAATTCGATAATACCGGTTTGTGAATATTTTACTTGGTGTAAAAAAGCCACAGCAGCGCTTCGGGCTAGCGGAAAACTGCATTACAGCAATCTCGGCCGAGTTAAAGCTGATCGAACTATCCGGATCGTTTACTTAATCGTGGTGTCGGCAATGTTGACAGCATTTATTATATGTGATATTATTTTCGACATTTATCTATAAACCGTCTTATTGGTATGGTAAATAATCAGAAACCGTCCCCACGCCGAGGCGCGGGAGCGGTTTTTCAATCTATATAAATTGTGAATGATAGCCATACATATTGTGGTATGGCGTTTATGACATCAGTGCTACTTGATATGATTTTCAACCTTGCCAGATCATATGTGAGTTCAGAACTGTCGGTTAGCACATACCAGGTCACATGACGCTTCGGCTCGCCATTCTGTCCGTCCAGCCGGCGCAGATAGCTGAAAGGCCGGTCTTCGGTCATCTCAGAGTCTTCTCCCGAATAAAAGTAATGATAGGTTCCGCCGATATACAGGTAATCATTCCGATATGCTTTTTCACCGATAAAATGCACGACACGGAGAATCGCATCATCCCCACTCCGGCTGTCCCGGAGGAAACTCTCCCAGTGTTCTTCTCCGCCGTAAAGGCTGCCGCCGCTCGCGTCTGACACAATCACAAGGCAGCCGTCATCAAGAGCTTCCTCCGGTGTCGCATATTCCTTTGCATCCTCGAAACCGACGTAAACACCGTTCTTAATAAGTTCTCCCGGGTCACACGAAGACTTTTCTCTACCACATGCGCAGGTTATGAGAATGACGGCAGCTGCAACCACACCGACAACTGCCATTTTCATGTTCTCACGGCTTTCCCGGAGTTGAGCCAATACATTATAAGATAAGTCAGCGCTCCGGACGCGATTATCACGAAGATATCTACCGGAGCAAACGGAATAAATCCGATCGACCGGAAGAAGAAGGATTTCCCGAAGCTGAACAATACCCCGCCGGTCAGCACCAGTTCACCGATATACATCACGAGAGTGATGAGCGCCGCCGTCAGTGCCGGAAGAAGGCATGAGAATACCCGCCGCTTCCCGAGGAGAAAAGTTCCGGTATAAGTCCCCGCGGTGACTCCATAGATGATAAAGAACAGGATCATGCAGGCAGCCGACAGCGGGCTGATATTGAGGGTCCCGTTACGCCAGAAAGCGGTGAAGCAGGCGAGCACGCAGAAGCCGACGAAAATCGCAGCTGAAATCAACTGAACAATAAGGGCTTTCTTTTTATCCCGCCGGCCCTCACGGAACATTTGATAAAATCCATACACAACTCGGATCACGGCGAGCAGTATAATAATCGCGATAATATAGAAATGAAACTTAAATGCCGTATTATTCTCAGCGTATATCGGGAGGCCGATCGCTTCGATCACCTCAGGTGTTGCGTAACAGAGGCTGTACTGCCACGACTGCAGAGGAAGGTAAGTCTTTTCATATCCTGTCAGAACCTTTATCTGCTCGAAAAATATCTCTGTCCCGATGAAAATCCCGATGCCGAACAGCGAGGCTGCGGCAAGGGCGAAACGTTTTAAAAGCCGGTAAAGCAGAGGTGTCAATGCAACAGCCGCGATAAGCGCTATGCAGAGCGGGGTATAGGGTATCACATATTTCGGATAGTCCTCGACCTTAACATATCCGTCCCGGAAATAAGCTGACAGAGTCACAAATCCCATATAAACAGGGTAAGCCGAGAGTATCAAAATTACACCGAGCGAGACGAGCCAGCTGATATTATGCTTTTTCATATGCTATCCTCCATATTACATTTTATTATACAGGCGCGTTTGTAAGCAGCGTCACGGCGATGACGGCGGCGAAAACTAGCAGCGCGGCAATAGAGACCGCCGTCGCAGCGCGGTAGGAGAGGATGTTTTCGATCCTCACCCGTATTTTTGCCCCGCCAAAAGCCGAGACGAAAGCAGAGCGAGACTCTGCCACATTAACGAGTGCGTGTGCGTACTCACGTTTCTCCCCGGGATTCATATGCGCTATCACCCTTTCGTCGCAGGCAAGCTCCAGGTCCTCGAAATAACGCCGGAGCATCAACCAGACGAGCGGGTTATACCAGTGCAGGGCGGTAGTGAGTATCGCCAGGCAGCGGAAGAGGTTGTCGAGCCGCGCCGCGTGCGCGGATTCGTGCAGGACGATATACGTCAGATCGTCGTTTTCCATATAAGACGGGATGACAATCCGCGGCTTTATAATTCCGTAGAGCGCCGGGGCGGTCACCCGGTCTGAGACATAAATATTTTCACGCAGGTGACGGGCTTTTTTCATTTCGGATAGTGTGAATATATAAAGCAGCGACGCGGTCAGCAGTACGGTGCAGCAACCGACCAACCATACAATTGTTGAGACTGAGAAAACAGAGGCAAGCAGGTTTGTTTTATAGGTTACCGGGAAATAAGAGTCGGCGGCCTGCATCGCGTTCATACTGACAATATGCGGCAGATATACCGGTTTGTAAACCGTCACTGTCCGTACTACGCTCTCCGACAGGAGCGACATCACCGAAAACTGGCTTGAAATCCCGAAGAGCATCCAGAGTCTGATTAAGGGGATTGCCCACAGGGCGTATACAATACGGCGAGGAATCTTTTTTATCCGGCGCAGGACGAGCACGACAAGCCCGGCGGCGCTGCCGAATATCCCGGCATTGAGCAGCCAGTAGAATAAATCGGTGCTCATGGCTTTTTGCGCTCGATCAGCGCACGCAGTTCGTCGATCTCGGCGGGGGTTAGCTTCTCGTCATCAAGCAGCGCCGAGAATAGCGCTTTTCTCGAACCCCCGAAAAAACGGCTGACAAGAGACTCGGTTTCGGCTTGTCTTGCGTCCTCCCGGCGGAGAACGGCCCGGCAGACAAACCCCGGTTCCTCCCGGACAAGCACACCTTTGCCGACAAGCTTTGTAATCACAGTGTATGTAGTGTTCTTGTTCCAGCCGATCGTCCCGGCGGCCAGCGACGTAAGTTCCTTCGCGCTGACCGGCTCGTTTTCCCAGACCAGTTCCATCAGTTTCAGTTCGCTGTCAAAAAGTTTGTTCTCCATAATTCCTC
>JAEAME010000129.1_pt1 | contig 103625 bp, 162 predicted proteins | sample 8958731 | NCBI WGS metagenome assembly JAEAME01 (sample SAMN16933194, study PRJNA681113) | bioreactor sludge metagenome | isolation source: anerobic bioreactor sludge (Control) | place: India:Bengaluru | collected 2018-10-24
GCAACCTTTTCTCACTACATTGCAACCTTTTGTCTGTAGATTGCAACCATGATGCAACCACTCACAATAACAATGCAACCTTTACGCAACCTCTATGCAACCATGATGCAACCTATCGCATGGGTATATGCAACCTTAGTGCAACTTTTATACTTTTTAAACACCCTAATACTTAGCAGTATCCACAAATATAACAATGATAGATAAACGTGTATCATTTGTTATATTATTGCCTACCTCAATATCTACACCCACCAACATTAGTAGTGTTTAGAGGCTGTGTATGTAGCCTATGTATCACAACTAAGATAAGCAACCTGAATTAGTAAGTTGATTAAGTCAGTTGCTCATTGACTAAGAGATTAACCCGCTCTGCCATTCTGTCGTTTAATTTAAGGTCTGGGGGGAGTATCACTACCGCAGTATAATTCTTTCCATACAAAATATTAACCTTACTTCCTTTGTTGTAACCCTGTTCCTCAATAATGACAGCGGGAATTTTAACCATTGTTTTTAGTTTGATTGAGCTAACCATATTTTTAACCTGTTGTGCCATACTGAAAACACTCCTTATATTTTTACTAATTATAACACAATACTGAGTTTTTAGGTAGTAAACCCAAATAAGGTGGGTCTGCGCCGCTGCTGCCACACCATAATTCGTACACTTTCCGTTGCTGGGCTATTGACACCTTATTAAATTTAATGTAATATATTAACGATTGCCATTGTTTAGTTCGGAGGTATTATGGATTACAGTGAGCTAAAACGTAAGGCAGAGGTCTTGCGAGATACACAGAACACTAAGGCCAAGGAAAACTACCATTATGCACGTAGCCTGGGATTCTCATCACGAGAGGCTGTACTACTGTCGGTTAAATCAAAGGAGGAAATTGACCGGATTGCCAAAGATCGAGATGATGGGAACGGTGCATAAATGGCTCGACCTCCTAAAGTCGGCTTAGACTACTTCCCCCATGACACAGACGCATCTAACGATATGAAGATGCAGTACCTTCTATCTTCATGCGGGTTAGCAGGTATAGGATTTTACTGGTATCTAATTGAACGCATTTACAAAGAGAATGACTTCATGTTGGATGTTTCTGACACAGAAACTATACAGATATTATGCAGAAATATGGCAGTAACACAGCAGGAATACGACAGATATTTATCAGTTTGTTTAAAATATGGACTTTTTAATAAAAATATTTTTGAAGAAAACCATAAATTATGCAGCGATGGGGTGATGAAACGGGCACAATTTGTGGTCGAAAAGCGAAAAAAGGCTAAGAGTGATTACGAACAATCTAAAAGCAGTGGTAATATTTCTGTGGCAGAAACCACGCAGAAACGTGACAGAAATTACCACAAAGAAAAGAAAAGGAAATATAAAGAATAGTATATTACGTAGTTATTACTTACTAACGTAACGTAATAACTACGCCAACACAAGGTTGGCATAAAGAGTAATTATGAAAGTAGATAAGAAAGAAGTGATTAAAATGCGCCAGACTAACCAATGTGCCACGTTGCAGGAAATCGGAAACAGATTTGGTGTAAGTAGAGAGAGGATAAGGCAGATATTAAGTTCAAATAATATTCAAACTAAGAACTATAAATGGCTTCTCCGATATTATTGCTTGGAATGTGGAACAGAACTAGTTGGGCATGGTAGGGCAAATCGTAAATTTTGCAGCGTGTCGTGTTGTAACTCTTATAAGAGGATTACGGTAATGTGTGATAATTGCGGCGCATTGTTCAAACGCAGGGCTAGTGAATTATTATGGTATCCTAACATTCCTGCACACCAACCGAAACATAGTTTTTGTTCAAGGAAATGTTTGGGTAGTTATACAGGGAAGCATTATGGGTTTGGGGCGCATCCTAGAACTTGTAAAAAGGGGTAAAAATTGGAAGTAAAAGATTGTGTCACATTTGAAGATTACTCCGAAATAGGTCGCAAGGCGGCAAATAAAGTAGGCTTTCTTACAGATTGTTTCACACGTTTACACAGTAAAGCACCAGCAGAAGATTTCGATAATATAGGTGGTCGCATGGCTGCATTATGGCGCACTTGTAATAGAGACACAGGTTATCTTTTAAAATTAATATGGGATTCATGCTCAGTAGGAATAGCAGGTAGCCATTTGAATTATATACAGGGAATGATAAGAGTATCTCGTTTTAAAAATGGTTACAATAAGCCTAAATTAGAAGGACATGCGGGAATGGAGGTAGTGAAATAAGGAGGGAAATATGGAAAAGACAAAATTAATTTTGGTAAAAGGAACTGGTATCACAGGATTACGCAAAGGAAATAAAGCATTTTACCTCAACCCCTCTAAGACCCACATCATCCATGAGGGGAAATGCTATGAAGTACCAAATGATAAACATTTCAGGTTTATGTATGGAAATAACATTAGCACAATGATTCTCCAATCTCTACCAGAGGTGAAATGATGCTCAGAATATTCGATGATACTTTATTTCGGCAACATATTTCCCGATTAACAGTGGATATGCCTGAGTTCTCTGACTTGATAGTTACAATCGGGCAGACTACAGAAGTCAACACCCTCTGGACAGCAGAGGAAGCGGCTGTACTGCTGGGGATGAGTGATATAGAACTTATACAGATGGGTGATAACTTCAGAGAAGCATGGGCAGACTATAGAGGTGAACTAAGCAAAGGCGATTTTAGAAGCCAGTATCTCCACGAATACATAAGGAAGGTGAAGAAATGAGATACAAAATAAAACTTCTCATAGCTGCGCTTGATTTTAAGTATGCCATTCTGTGCGGCAAGATAGGGGAATGGTTTTTATGGCAGGAGTGGAAGCGTTGCACGGATAGGGAAGAATTTGAAGCTGACATGAGAAGGTTACGTAGCATTGAGTAACTTAAAGGAGAGTAAATAAGATGACACTCAATCAATGCTTAGCAGTATGGTTAGTGATTATAGGGTGGTGTTTATACGTTACCTCAATATTGATGTATGTAATCCTTCCAATTAGGGCAACTCATTCCTTATTTGTTGGGACAATAGGAATCGCAGTTTTTTGTATAGCTTTGTTCTTTTATATTTGCATCGAATTAGACTATCAAGTTAAAAAGTGGCAGAAAAAGAAAGCAAAATATTAAAAGATAAATATCCAATATAAAGGAGGGTAAATAAGATGAGTGTATTGCCTTGTATCTGTACTTTTGTAATAGGCGTGGCATTGGGTTTTTGTATTGGGTTCATAGTTGGAAAAAATAAGGAGGGGAAGATATGAAAGACAGACTATTAACAGACAAGAAGCGGCATTGTGATACCTGCAACGGACAAGGAGATCAATGTGTAAAATGCAATCAGATCATTGCAGATCAGGATGCCGAGACAGCACAGGCAATCATAGCAGAGATAGAGACTGTCATCAGTAATTGCCGCAACCATGAGTGTGAATATAAAGGCTGCATATTCCTGTTTGGCGCTATCGGCTGTAAGTGGTGGCAACAATTCAAGGAGAGTGTGACGAAGTAGGCGCACGTAAGTTTATTGTAAGGATTATTTTATGTCCGTTGATTACTGCTACCACTGTAAGACCACAAAAGAGATAAAGCCTTATGGTAATTTCTCAATGTGCCCATTATGTTTAAAATGGCTAAGGGAACTCAAATTAGAATTAGTCAATAACATGTGCATAGAATATTCTAAAATGGCGTTAAATAACTTTGTAGTGGGGCAAAATGCGACTGCTGTAAAAAAGTGCAGAGAGTTTGCCGAGGGCAAAAGTAAATCTTATGGATTATTCCTCTACTCAAAAGAACCTGGTAATGGCAAAACACATCTTGGAATTTCAATATTAAAGCATTGGATTTTAAATACATGGACACCGTATTTTACTGATTCTATAGCGGTAGCAAAGATGTTTGAGATTGTTACTGAGCCAGAACTTTTACTTGAAATACGCAGATGCTTCTCTCCTAATAGTGAGATAAACGAAGCCGATATTACAGAGAAGTATTCTAAAGTAGAATTTCTTTTAGTTGACGATTTAGGGAAGTACGCCGTATCTGATGCTTCTTTCTTACAGAGAGTTTGGTATAATATATTTAATGAACGCTGGTTAAACCACAGGATAACAGTAGTGACCTCAAATAAGAATGGAGCGGAATTAAAAGAACATTTAGGCGATTATACTTTTGACAGGATATGTGGCATGACTAATAGACAGGTAGTGGAGATAAGTGGCGGTAGCAAGCGATGACATTTGCCGAAGCAATTAAAGAATGGCTTATAACCCAACCGTGGTATGATTACTTTAATTGGTTACTTGCCCAACCTACTTCTGAATCCAGCGGGATTTATCTTGTAATCGGAGTTATTATAGTCGGGATTATATTATTGGTGGCATTGAGGTAAGAGAATATGGGTAAAACAAGAATCGAATGGTGTACTCATACAATAAATCCTGTTAAGGGATTATGCCCAGTCGGGTGTTCTTATTGTTACGCTCGCCGAATGTACAAACGATTTCACTGGGATGAAACATTGAAATACAACGCAGATTGGATTATGGAATTGCCTCACGAGCCATCCCGAATATTTATGGGGTCTACTATGGAACTATTTTATGGAACTCCTCAAATGAACGAATGGCTTAATGATATTATACGAACAGTCAAATCTTATCCTGAACATACATTCATATTCTTAACAAAACAATCGCAGAATTTACCTAAAGTATGGCCTGATAATTGTTGGGTAGGTGTAAGTGTTACGAATGAATTTGATGTATTTCGCCACGCCAATAGATTAGGTGTTGTTAATACGAAAGTTAAGTTTTTTAGCTTTGAGCCATTATTACAATGGAATGGGTTGGATAAATTATCTGAGGTATTGAAAGATGTTGCGGGTATCAGTTGGTTGATTATTGGTCAGCAGACACCCGTTCGTAAGTCCACGATGCCTAAAGTCGAATGGATACGGGAGATTGTGCAGGCTGCTGACAATGCAGGCGTGGCGGTCTTCCTGAAAGACAATTTAATGCCAGTGTTAGTGCCATCTGGCATGAGCGAAAATAGATTTTGGGCTGACCATAGAGACAGGAATGGGTTTGAGATACCTCATATAGATTTGCGCCAGGAATTTCCGCATGTCTAAATTAGGTGAATGGCGTTGCTCTGCTGCAAATACTAAGGCATTAATAATATCCAGTGGCGTTGTAGCAGTAGAAGCAAAAGACCCCGAACAAGTAGCAGATTTCTCTTTACGTTTTAGTGAACTTGAAGCATTAATAAAAGACCAACCTAAGTCAAATAAATATACAATGAAAAAATGGAGCTATTATGGTTTAATACGCTGCGTAGCAGAAAACAAATTAGATAGATTAGGAGAGATATTTGAGGAAACACGCACTATTGAGATAACGCCAAATGATTCTAAAAGAGACTACGCTTTAAATCGTTACACTGTATTACCGAAATGTGGCGAGGATTTACTTAAAAGAGTGTATAAATCCAAACCACGTGATATCTCTTTAGTGCAGACAAAAGAAGAATTTGGTGAATCACATAGCATAGAGGATGATTTTGAGGGCATTGATTTAGGAGATGTAGAATGAGTAATAAATCAGATAAATTTAAATACGAACCCCCACTTGAATACTATATTATGCTTGTATGCTCTGCATTTGTGCCATCGCTATTAATTTTCGGGGCAGTTGATATTCTTTTACAACCTTTTGAACTAAACCCTTGGCTTATTGTAACTATTCCTACGTTAGTAGTAGTAATATTTAGTGCTATTTGGATATATATGGCGGATATACTTATTCAATCACGCCATAGCAATCGGAATTAATAATATTGAGTATAGACAATGAGTAATTGAAATGAATATCGTCTGGTTTATTTTAGGTTTCATTTTGGGACTCTTTGTTATGAAATACATCGAAAATAAGGAGTTTAAAGAAAAGGTCAACGGTTATATTAGAGGACTGTTTAAAAAGAAGTAGTTGCGTCTTTAGTTATAATTTGGTATATTTAAGACATGGATGCAGAAGAAATTAAAGCGATACGTAATCAATTAGGACTGACTCAGAAACAGATGGCGGATAAATTGGGAGTCACGCATATTTCCGTATATAAATGGGAGAAGGGACGGGCAAGGCCACATAAAACATTTGTCAACAAAATACTTGAACTCAAAGCGACTGATGCAGCCAACTAAATGTGTTGTAATACCCGCTCACAATGAAGAGCGGACTATTGGTAAAGTAGTATTTGAGTCATTAAAACATGTAAATAGAGTGATCGTAGTAGACGATGGGTCTACGGACGATACTGCGGATGCAGCGAGGGGGAATGGGGCGAAAGTTATTGAATTAGGGAAAAACTATGGCTACGGTTTTGCGATAACAACGGGATTTAATGTTGCAAAGGAAAATTACGATACTGTGGTTACAATAGATGCAGACGGACAGCATAATCCTATGGAGATACCGAGATTACTTGAACCTTTGGTAAAAGATGAGGCTGATATTGTAATTGGGTCACGGTTCTTGCAGGATATTAAAATACCTTTCTACCGTAGATTTGGGATTTGGTTGATTACACTCGCATTCAATTTGGGCAAATCTAATATTACAGATTCGCAGAGTGGATTTCGTGCTTTCAAATCAGACGTGTTGCGAGAATTGAATATCGAGGAAATGGGATTCGGGCAGACTACCGAAATCATGATTAAAGCGAGAAAACATGGATATCGCATTAAAGAAGTACCAATATCCTGTTCGTATCGTAATCTTAAAGAAGATTCCCACATGAACCCTTTAAGACATGGATTTGATGTAATTTGGGCTACGATTAAGTGGCGTTTCAAGGAGTGGAATTAAAATGGAAGATATACTAAGGCAAGCCTACCCATTTATAAGACAAGCTTACCCGTGGATTTTATTAGGATTCTTAGTAACTATAATTCCAACATATATCATTTCTGCTTATCTTATTCATAGACAGCAAAGGAAAAACCTGGAAGACATGGAGAGAATTATAAAACGGATAAAGGGATAAGATGTGATTTAATAATTAATCACATATCAAGTATAAAGAATGAGAATCCTGTTTGTCGTAGAGCATTACTATCCCTTTATAGGTGGCGCTGAGACGCTATTTAAAAATCTTGCTGAAGGGTTAGTAAAGAAAGGCCATAGGGTTACTGTTGTAACCTCAATGCTCAAAGATACTACGCGTGAAGAAAAGATAAATGGTGTACAGGTTTATAGAATAAACGTGCCTCAATTCGGACGGAGATATTGGTTTACTTTCCTCGCAGATTTAGACGTATTTTGGTTCGCTAAAGATGTTGATATTATTCAGACTACGACTTATAACGGAGCGTGGCCTGCATGGATTGTCTCAAAGTTTTTAAAGAAACCCTGTGTTTTGACTGTCCATGAAGTATTGAGCGATACCTGGGATTTAATTATGAATCCAGTTATGGCCTCAGTACATAAATTAGCCGAAAGAACGATATTGAAATTGGGATTTGATAAATACGTGGCAGTTTCAGATTCTACAAAGAGAGATATACAGAAATATATAAGTTATGATAGAGTGCAGAGGATTTATAACGGCATAGATTACGAGCATTTTAGGCCATATGAATTATCACACAAGCGAGATAGTTTTACTTATGCTTATTTCGGCAGATATGGTGTGACTAAAGGCGTGGATCATTTGGTAGAAGCTTCCCATTTAGTCCATGACAAGATACCAAAATCAAAGTGTTTTATATTTTCAAAGGGATATCCTCAACGTAAAGATAATATTGTCGAATCGTTTATGCCACTATTATATGAAGATTTACCTAAAGCAATGGCTGCTATGGATTGTATTGTAATCCCCTCACTCTCAGAAGGTTTTGGTTACACTGCTGCTGAGGCTTGTGCTGTAGGAGTTCCAGTAGTCGCATCTTGTGTAGGAAGTTTACCAGAGGTTGTAAGTGGTAAATATGTATTCTGTTTACCACGTGATCCTCAATCTATAGCGGATGCAGTAATTAAAGTCTATAAAGGCGAATACAATACTTCCCCTCTGAGGAAATTTACATGGGAAGATTGTGTTAATCAATACGAAATATTGTATCAAGGATTAATTTGTCAAAAGAGGTGAGATTATGTGGGGTCAAATTAGCGTAATATTAATATTTGGCGCAGCATTTTTCGGCATGGCTATTTATGCCATGAAGAACGATCATAAAGTGATGGGTCTTCTCAGTTTAATATTTGCGATTCCAATTGCTTCTGTAATAATTTGGGGCGATAATATTTTTGTCCAAGACAAACCAGCAGATTCGTTGATAAAATTTAGTACAATTATAGAAAACCAAAGAATCTACTTTGATGACTATATAGAGGGCTATCAAGTAGATAATATCAATGTTGATGTTTACCACAAAAACGTGTATATCCCCAAACACTACTACTTGGAGCGTGGGTGGTTAGACAAATATGTACTTTGTACAGAGCCAATGCTAATCGTAATCCCGCATGGTACAACATTGCAGATAAATGGTAGTATTGCCCCAACTCCTTTTATTTATCAAGGGGCAGTGGAGTGTAAATGAAAGTATTAATTACTGGTGGCGTAGGCTTCCTTGGTAGCTATCTATGTAGACGCTTTGAGCAGGCGCAATGGGAAGTCATTGCGTTCGATATTGATACTTATGGCGCTCAGGAAATATTTGAGGGTTACGATATAAGAGTGGTCGAAGGTGATGTAAGAGATTCAGTTAAAATAGACGGCACTATAAGTGAATTTAAACCAGATTTAGTTTTACATCTTGCAGCTAAATCAGTAGCTTCTTATTGTGACCAACATGCGTTCTTAGCCTTAGATACGAATGTCGGTGGTTTGTATAAGACTCTGTGTGCTTTAAATAACGTAAATAGATTTGTATTTATCTCATCGAGTTTTGTTTACGGTGATTTCAAATATAGGCCAGCGGACGAGGAGCATCCCTTACAACCACGAGGTATCTATGGCGGGACAAAGCAATCTGGGGAAACGCTTACAAAAACATATTGTGAAAGATTTGGAATAGATTGGGTAATAGTACGCCCATCTGCTGTCTACGGAATCGGTGACAGGAATAGGCGTGTAGTGCAAGCATTACTTGAAAATGCTATTAATGGCGAGCCTCTTGAAATACAAGGCGCAGACCAGTTAATAGATTTTTCTTATATCACAGATACAGTAGAGGGGATTTATCTTGCTTCAACAAAAGAGCAGGCTTCAAAACAAACCTATAACATTACAAGAGGCGAGGGTAAATCATTAGGTTATCTTGCTGAGCTTATTAAAAAGTACGTTCCATCTGCTGAGATAATAGAGAAGCAACATGATATAAGAAGACCGATACGTGGAGCATTGGATATATCGAAAGCTCGTAGAGAATTGGGTTATAAACCACAGGTGTCTCTTGAAGAGGGGATAGAGAAGTATTATGAGTGTTTGGTAAAGCATGAAAGTTAAACTCTTAGGCCGTGGGGAACTCTTAGAGGTATGTAAAAATGCCTTATCTCCACATGAATTAGTGGATAGTGGGCAGGATTTAATCGTACTTGCAAACCATGATAAGATTTTAAAGAAAGATGAATACGATTGTAGATATGGTGCAATAAACTGTCACAGGGCAAGATTGCCTTATTATAGAGGCTCATCTGTTTTAAATTGGCAAATAATAAATGGTGAACTCAAAGGTGGTGTATCCATAATCCAAGTAGACGAAGGGATTGATACTGGAGATATATTGGGTGAGGGAATATTTGATATACTACTTGCGGATACCATAGTAGAAGTAAGAAAGAAAGCCCATCAGTGTATTGAAGAGCTTTTACCTCGTATAGTAATGAAGATACGAAATGGAACTATGAAACCATTGAAACAAAGTAATGTTCCTATTACTCCAGCATACTGGCATCACCGTCAGCCACAGGACAGTAGGATATATTGGGATAAAATGACCGCAACACAAGTGTATAATTTAGTGAGAGCTTGTGAGAATCCTTATAAAGCATATTGCATATCTTATCGGAATGGGGAGATGGGGGAGAGGCCACTTAATATAAATAAAGCTAAACTGCTGAATGAAATATTTTATGGAATACCAGGCCGTGTAGCACGTAGCAAACTGGTTGGCGGTGGTTCGGTTGTTATTTGTAAAGATAGAGGAATTTGGATTGATGCTGATTTACCTATAGGAGAGCAATTATTGTGAATATATTATCAGAAGATGGCTCGTTATAAGTATTATGTTTAGAACGTTTAAATATAGAATTTACGGGAATAAGCAGACGATTACTAATGCAGATAATTGGCTTAGTCGTTGTAGGGATTTATATAATACAGCGATTATTCAACGAAAGATGGCGTATAAGTCATCTAGGAGATATCTCTCTTTCTATGACCAACAGGCTGAGTTACCACTTTTAAGACGGTATTTTCCTGAATATAGTGAGGTAAATGCGCAGGTGCTTGGGAACGTAATTCGGAGAGTTGACTCCGCCTTTAGATATTTCAAGAATAACTTAAAAAAAGGGAATAGGTGTGGTCTTCCAAGGCTAAAATCACAGAACAGATATAATAGTTTTACATTAATTCAAAATGGGTGGCGACTAGAAGGCAATCAACTTAGAATAATTAAACTTGGTATCTTTAAAATTAAATTGTCACGACCTATTATCGGGAAGATAAAATTAATCCTATTAACACAACAAAAACTTGCTGTAACTGTGGGTCGATAAATCACGAGCTAAAGTTGAGTGACCGTATATGGATATGTGAAAAGTGTGGTACAACCCACGACCGTGATGAAAATGCAGCTAAGAACATACTGAGGCTTGGTCAGAGCCGTCAACTGTTAACGTATGTGGATGCACAATGCGTAAGTTGAGCATTATAGAAATATAAATGTCAAACATTATCACAAGAATATTATGGTTACAATATCAATAAACTTGATAACTAAAAACCGCTTAAATTATCTCGCACGTGCGGTAGAAAGCGTGCGTAATCAGAATTTTGGCGATTTTGAGATTGTAGTGATAGATAATGCAGGAACGGATGCAGCACCATCTTACTTATATTCATTAGGGGATAAACGAATAAAGTGCTTTAGTTATCCCATCGAGAGTTTTGGATTAAGTAGAGCACGTAATTTTGGATTGGAGAAGGCAGAAGGAAAGTATGTGGCGATATTAGATGACGATGACGTGTTCTCAAATACACAGAAACTCAGCCAGCAATACAGTTTCCTTGAATCCAATTCAGGATACAGTTTGGTTGGGACTAACATTTTAGTAGCAGACCCCAACGGAAATGTAATAGGCAGGAAGCATTATCCTCTCACTGACAAGGAGATTCGCAGTTCATTACTTGAACAAAATCAATTCTGCCACTCGTCTACAATGTTCCGTAGAAAGGATGCACTTGATGTTGGTGGATACCAGCAGGTCAAAGGGTTGTGGAATATTAATGAGTATTTACTATGGTTACAACTTGGATTAAAGGGCAAAGTAGCGAATCTTGGAATGGAAGGGACTTGTTATTGCGTGTGGCCTAAACGTACCTCCCCATTCCATAACTTCAAACTATACTGTAAAGACTACCAAATGGCGTGTGACTTTGCGAGTAAATATCCAAACTTCTATAAGACGATATTAAGATATTGGGTTACGTATCCAGTAAAATACATTATAGGAAGACGATGGTGGCAGAGCGTCCCCAAATAAATTACTCTTTTAAGACTGCAAAAGAAGCAATGCGAGTAGCATTGAAAGATTTCAATGCCTTATCCGACTATGTAGAATACGGATTAAAAACTTCAGTAGAAAACAGGATGAGCAGAATAGCAGACAAGGTAGGGTTCGATGATTGGGGCATCTATCAATATTGGCATACCATAGAAAGCCAAACTGAATTCAGATCACAAGTAGAATGTAGTTTAGGTGGATGCAATTACGGGCAAGTGGTTGCACCAGAACTTTTATATGTAATTGTACGTAAACTTTGTCCAGCTATCTTTGTAGAAACGGGAGTGGCAGCAGGAGTTTCAAGTGCATATATCTTGAAAGCAATGCAGGACAATAATTACGGGCATCTTTACTCAATCGACTATCCTAATCATGCTTTAATAGAAGCGCAGACTGTTCCTATAGTCGGGTTCGCTGTGCCAGATTATTTAAGAGACAGATGGACTTTACTCAAAGGTAAAAGTTCTGACTTACTGCCACAACTTTTAGATTCATTGGGGATAATTGATATCTTTATGCACGATTCGGAACATTCTCATAATAACATGTTATTTGAATATGAGACTGCATGGATGAAATTAAGGGAAGGTGGTTTAATCTTATCTCACGATATTAATGATAACAAAGCGTTCCCTATATTTGCATCACAAGTAAAACATAAATATTATGAGATATTCTTTACGGGGATGGGAATTATAAGAAAGTGAAGTCTTATTACTGAGATAAGTGAGTGAAATGTTTGTAGATATTTACACCACCACAAATAAATATGGCCTTATTTATACTGACCCGCCTTGGCAACAAGGAAAAGGCGGGTCTAAATCTGTGCGCCCACTATCATCTGGTGGTGAGTTAGATTACCAAGTGATATCCCTACAAGAGATCAAATCAATCATGGAGCAATCAAAATCTATTAGCAATGAAAACCACTTGCTTTTCTGCTGGACAATAGAAAAGTACCTATGGGAAGCGGAAAGGTTGGTAATTGAATTAGGATACAAAGTCCATTCAAGAATGATATGGGATAAAGTAACAGGTATTCCTGCTGCGTTTACAATTAGGTTTGGGCATGAATATTTGCTTTATTGTTACTATGGGAAGCTATTGCCTGTCGCATTAGAGCAACGTGGAAAATGGCATAGCGTATTAAGGGAACAAGTAAAGGAACATAGTCAAAAACCTCAAATAGCTTATCAGATGATTGAAAGTCTATACCCTAACACAAATAGGCTTGAATTATTCGCTCGCACTCAACGTAAAGGATGGGATTGTTGGGGAAATGAAGTATCAGACAATATTAAAACGCAAGAGGTTATGGAGTTAGGGTTGTGAATGTTGTTTTGACTCGTCCCCCCTATTCCACACTTTATGGAGTCTATAAAAAGATTCCAAAAGATAGGGAAATACGTGTACCGCTTGGACTTCTGTACCTCGCAAGTTCACTCGAAAAAGACGGTCATAGAGTTACAGTTATTGACGGTGAGCCTAAATTACTATCAGTATCTCAGATTGTGAATAAGATTATTGAGATTAATCCCGATTCAGTTGGAGTAAGCTCCACAACACCCGAATTTCATCTTACAAAAGAGATTGTAACCCAAGTTAAGGCGTTTAATAAGAAGATTATTACAATCGTAGGCGGAGCGCATGTCTCAGTATTACCAAACGAATCTTTATATGAGTATCCTGATATAGATTACGTGGTAGTTGGAGAAGGTGAACACAGCATCACGAGGATATTAAGAGACAAACCTAAAGAGAGAGTGGTGCGCTCTCCAGTTATTGAGGATTTAGATTCACTTACATTACCTGCAAGGCATTTGATTGACTATTCTAATTACCAGTATGCCATCCCTAAAAAGGGTTTAACCCGTATGGATACCATAGAAACAGCAAGAGGTTGCCCGTTTAATTGTTTATTCTGTTACCATTTACACGGACAAAAAGTGCGATTTAGAAATCCAGTGAAAGTAGTGGATGAACTTGAACTCTCTTACAATACCACTGGAGCAAGGTTATTCATGTTTTACGATGAGACTTTTAGCGCAAATAAACAGAGAGTTTTAACTATTTGCGATGAGATTATTAAACGCAAATTGAAAGTAGACTTATTCTGTTGGACACGTGCGGATTGTTTGGATTACGATATTTTAAAGAGGATGAAAGAAGCGGGGTTTAATCAGATTACCACGGGGATAGAATCGGGCAATGCTGAGATATTAAAAATCTTAAATAAAGGCGAGACATTAAAACAATTCGAGCGTGTTTATGAGTGGATGGACGAGCTTGAAATGGAGACGAGAGGTTCATTTATAGTGGGAGCGCCATTTGAGACATGGGAAACTGTACGAGATTCGATTAACTTTGCAAAGAAACTGCCTTTGTACCGCATAGGTGTAAACATAATGACTCCCTATCCAGGCACGAAAGTCTACGAATATTGCAAACAAAGGAGAGGGATTAAGTTTGTAAGCGAGGACTGGAGAGATTTCAAAAGATGGGGTAATTCAGCGGTAGAAACGATTGTGCTATCTAAAGAAGATTTAGAGGAATGTCAGCGATGGTTTCTTAGGGAGTTTAACAGTTCATGGAAAGTAGTGAAATATCACATTAAACAGTTATTCAAGGGAAATTTTTCTTATTTTTACTACCGTCCAATAATATATGCAATTACACAGCGAATTAAATATGCGTTCAAGGTGATTTAAGTGAGTTATCAAATAGGTGAAATCAAAACTGGTAGGGAATTAGGTTTCTTTCAGGGGCAGACCTTAGCTAAGTTCATATGGCTGGAATGCCCTTCATGCCATAATTGTAGGTGGGTTTCTTTATACTTGCACAATAAGGCAGAGAAAGAGAATAGAGTTCTCAAATGTAAAGAATGTAATGGTCGAGAGCAGGGCAGAATAAGCGCAAAGAGATGGAATTCACTTGACGAATAAATCCAAATATGCAGTTGGCATAACGGCTTCAGTAGTTTTGGGGCTTATATTTATATTTGCTGGAATCGGGAAGTTATTTGCTAATTTGCCTACAGAGACGGATTTCATTGAGAACCTATCGCCATTATTCGCTGTTCATCCTCTTTTTATCGAGTGGATTCCCTATATTCTACCGTGGGCCGAGATACTTTTGGGCGTATGTCTTATCTTGCAGTTGTGGCCTTCGATTGTAGCCATAATCTTTTGCGTTCCATTAATCTCATGTTTCTTATTGAATAACTACTGGATGGTCATGGGCGGAATGGAGTTTAAAGAGTGCAATAACTGTTTCGGGATATTCGAGCGTTTTATCCAACTGACACCACAGCAGGCTTTTGGCATTGATGTATTTCTATTCTTGTTATGTTGTATAATTGCATTTGTGAACCAAAAATATCCTATTTTGTATGGGATTTTAAGGAGGACGAAATGATTGATCTTGAGAGAATGATTTTTAGTGGGCCTGATCGGTTGCCAGCACTCTTAATTTTTAGCAGTGCAGGTTTATGTAGTTTGTGTAATTGGCTTTACCATACCAAGAATAAGCATTTTGCGTTTGCCTTTTGGATTCCTGCCGCAATGATTTATTTTGGTATGTCAGCTGCAGCACGTGAACAAGTATCTGATAATGTATTTATAAATATCTTGCCTATATTTGGATGTATCCTGATACTACTCCTTTGTTTTGCTAATTTTGGCTACAAGAATAAGAATATTATTCAAGGAAAGTAAGAAATGAATTGGATAGCGAAGTGCGTTGGATTTCTTAATTGTTGTGTGATTTATTTTTGGTTAGCGATTGTGTATCAGTGCATTAAATTTCTCATAGTAGGGGTAGCAGATGACCTTTGGGCAAGAGCATTATTTGGAGTGTGTGTATTTACTTTGATTGGTGGATTTGTCGCAATATGTTGGTTCATTAAAAAGCGTGTTGACCTAATAAAAAATGGCATTAATCCACAACCTACCCCAAAACCAGTAATTATCATTGAGATTGTAATGATGTTATTCTTAGCAGTTGTCTTAGCGCTTCCCTATTTAAACATTGTGTGATAGTAGAATGATAAAAAAGAGCGAACTTAAAAAGTATTGTGTGCGTTGCCATAAGAAAGTTAAAAGTTTGAATAAGTGGCATGGCTTCGTATTTTGCCCGAAATGCTGTAATGAAGCCGAAGCGGATACAAAGAGGGGGACTACGCCTATGCAGAATGCGTTTATCGGAAAGATGAAGGGGCTTACAATATGAAAATAGCGATAATTGGCAGCGGAATTGTAGGCAAAGGTACAGGTGCAGGGTTTCAACAGTTGGGGCATGACGTTGTTTACTATGACATAAACCCTGATAAACTCAAAGAGTTAAGGAATTGTCAGACTACAGAGAAATTAGAGGAAGCGATAAATTATGCGAATATGAGTTTTATTTGCGTTCCCACGCCTTATAAGAACGGCATTGACCTCTCTTATCTAAGAGAAGCAATCGCTAACATAGCTGAAATACTAAAAGATAAGAAAGATTGGCATCTCGTAGTTATAAAAAGCACAGTAATTCCCTTGACTTGCGATAACGTGGTCAAACCTATTTTAGATACATGTGGTAAACCTTACGGATTGTGCATGAATCCTGAATTCCTTACTGAAATCAGCACAACATGGACGGATGACGTTAAATTTAAACGTGATTTCTGGTGCAAGGAACGAATTGTAATCGGTGAGAAAGATAAGAGATCGGGTGACATGCTTGCCTCTTTGTATCAGCCTTTGAATGCGCCTATATTCAGAGTAGATTTAAAGACTGCTGAAATGACTAAATATGCAACGAATATGATGCTTGCCACTAAGATTTCATACTGGAATGAGATATTTTTAGTGTGCAAAGAACTTAATATAGATTCAAAAGTAGTGGCGGATATAACATCATTAGACAACCGCATCGGAAAGTATGGCACAATTCATGGTTTAGCTCATGGCGGCAAATGTTTAGCGAAGGACATCAAGGCGTTTACTCATGCTTTCCGCACAGAGCAAAGTAACGATTTGAAACAATATCTGATTTATCCGAGCGTATTAAATGAGGCCGATGCTATTAATGATTTCATGGAAGCAAATTATGGAGTACGGGAATAATGCAAAACGATAAAACTTATTACAAACGGCTTGAAGGCAACCAAATAGACTATCCAGAAGAAGTATTCCCCTTTGATTACCACAATATTAAACTATTTACATCTAAAAATGACGATGGTTGGCATGTAACAGAAGCAAAAACAGGATTTAGATTAGGTGATACTTGCGAAACACAGGAAGAAGCGGAGAATTCGGCACGCAGCGTAATAGATACACATGGTATAAATCCTACTAAACATGCTATTAAAGAAGCCGCATTACAGATTAAAAAAGGCTTCAAGTATGAAAGTGGCTCAAAGAGGTGGGTGTGGTCAGAACAATAACTGAGAACGATTTCTTAAAACAAGTGATTGATCTTGCCCATCGGAGAGGCTGGATGGTGGCGCACTTCCGCCCTTCTGTAAACAGACGGGGCAAGTGGTCTACAGCAGTACAAGCGGATGGCCAAGGATTTCCAGATTTAGTCCTTGTAAGTGCTAATAGAGAGCGTGTGATATTTGTAGAAATAAAATCAGCTAAAGGAAGACTATCTGAATCGCAGTGTGATTGGTTAAGCTCGTTACAATGTTGTGATGGCGTAGAAGTTTATATGTGGAGACCATATAATTTTAGCGAGATAGAGAGGATTTTGATTTGAAAGTTCTAATGGTCTGCCCTCGTTTCTCTCCTCGTAGTGGTGGTGGTGGGTATGTAATAGCCAAAAACCTTTGTAAAGAGTTGATTAAAAATGGTCATACTGTAGTCGTGCTTACAAGCGATTATGAGTTTAAATGGAAAGATGGAACGTTTATTGAAGTGGGAAATGAGAAGTGGCAGGTATCCCAGGTAGATGGTATTCCTGTGATGCCACTTAAAACTGATTTAACTATAAGCTCGTTGCATATCACCGCTAAAGAGTTAGCTAAATTTGGAGTGGTAGTTAGGCATTTTGACGTAATACACTTACAGGGTTGCCGGACTTATCAAAATATACAGGTAGTGAAATTAGCACAAAAGTACGGAATCCCATATATTGTCGATGCCCACGGCTTTCCAATTCAGGGCAATTTCATAAACAAACTGATTTTAAAGACATTTGATTACTTGTTTGCGAATAAAATAGTGCATGGAGCTAAACTTTGCATTGCGGAAACGGAAACTGGTAAACAGGAATACATGAGGGCAGAAGTTCCCGAAGATAAAATCAAGATTATTCCCTGTCCCTATGACCTTTCTGTGTTCCAAAACCTACCAGAAAAAGGAAAATTCCGTAAAAAATGGGCAATTTTGCAAAAAACGACCATAACGGGCTTCTTAGGCGGTTTAAGCCCCATAAAGGGCGTGGACTACCTCTTAGAGAGTTTTGCCCTCAGAATTAAAGAGATAGGGGCTGAAAAAGCAGGGATTTTGGTGCTGGCAGGGACGGATATGGGTTATAGAAAAGTTTTAGACAAACTTGTTATAAAATTAGGCATAAAAGACAGTGTAATATTCACAGGTTATATTGCGGGAAGGGATAAATTAGCATATCTTGTGGATTGTGATGTATGTGTTTTCCCATCAAGGGCGGAGCAGGGATTACCGTTTGCGGGATTAGAGGCGATTATGTGTGGGACTCCGATTATAGTAACGCACCCTACTGGTATGGCAGAGGATGTAAACAGAATGAATTGCGGACTTATTGTGGATTTTGGAGATAAGAAAGAACTTGCATGGTTTATGAATTATGCTGTAAGCGAAGGTGCAAAACCACTTATGAATAAATTAGTCGAGAACGGTCAGAAATATATTAAGAAACATTTATCGCTTTCAGAGCAGGTTAAGAACTATGAGGAGATTTATAAGGAAATCGTATGATTTACGTATTTGAAATAGTCTATTCTGTAAATGGGAATAACTTGCCACCACAGGTTAAGGAAGTGAAAGCGCAAACATCGGTATATGCAGAGAAGATATTAAAAGAGGACTGCCCTAAAAATTTCAAAGTGAAAGAGATTACGTTGATTGGGAGCAGGTTAGCATGAAACGTACCCCACTACGCAAAATAAGTAAGAAACAGGCTAAACGAAATCGGGAATTCAATAAGAATGTTCCACCAGCTTCCAAACTTGGGTTAGAAGTATGTCCTAACTGCGGTCAAAGAGCAGATTTTAGGGGCATACACAGAGCGCATGTTATACCTCGTAGCAGAGGTGGAGCAGATACAAGAGACAATATAGAATATGAGTGTGCTCATTGCCATTTCACAACTAAACACGGAATAAGGGAAGTATAATGAGAAAGTTATATTTAGTATCTATTTTAGTATTAATATGTTTGGGTTTTGGTTGTACTACAGGCGTATCCAGTCGCCATCTTGAGAATATAGTTGCTGGACAAAACCAAATCTTAGACAAAATCAAGCAACTTGAATCTAATCAAACGGATGGAAACGATAAATTAGACGGTTTGACTGATGCAGTAGAGCAGAGCAATTTCAAATTAGATAAACTCGTGGCAGATAAATCCACGGGTGAAATCGGTAATATAGAGGGGCAAATTGAAGTTAGAGTGTATATTATAGCAGATAAATGGAAAGTTTGGCGTTATTGCACAAATATAAAAGATGCGATTTCATTCTTAGAACAATATGAATAGGTGATATGAAATGAAAAAAGAAGAAGTATGGCCTTGCTATGAATGTGGCGAAGATGTTAATACATCCCCAGATGCAATGCTTGGCATAGATTTTAGCTTTTGTAGCCAAAAATGTTTTGATAGGTGGATTGCAAAACAGGTACGTATATGTCAAGCATGTGGCAAGGAAGTTCAAACTCCAGTATTTGAAGAGAATATGTGGCCTGGTTGCATATTCTGCTCATGGGATTGCATAAAAGAATACGCAGATAGAGGACGTTGCCATCTTTGTAAAAATAGGGAAGAGAGTGATAAATTTACGATTAAATTTTGTAGTCAGAAATGCCTTGATAGAGCTAAGAAACTAATAGAATGGGCTGAAATTGCTACAGGATTATGGGAGAGCGAATGAGATTACTAATCACGGGGGCGTGTGGCTTCGTGGGAAGCCATCTTTGTGACAAATATGTAGAGGAAGGACATACAGTTTTAGCACTTGATAATTTCCTCTCAGGAACACTTGACAATATTAAACACCTTTTAGACTATCAGAACTTCAAGTTGATAGAGGGTGATGTCAGAGATAAAGACCTACTTAAACAATTAATACCGAATTGTGATGCCATCTTTCATCTGGCAGCACAGGTGCATGTAGATCGCAGTTATATTGAACCTGAACTTACATGGGATATAAATGTATTTGGAACGCAAAGGATATTGGAATTAGCAAGGTTTCACGATGTAAAGCGAGTTATTTACGCCTCAAGTAGTGAAGTTTATGGATCAGCACAATATGTTCCTATGGATGAATTACACCAACTTGACGCTCCACATCCATACGGTGCTTCAAAGGTAGCAGCCGATAGGCTGTGTCACTCATATCAGAGGACTTATAATCAGGACATTGTAATACTCCGACCATTTAATATATTTGGCCCACGACAAAGAGATTTGGGTTATGGTGGCGTTATCTCAATCTTTACACGTAGAGTATTAAATAACGCTTCACCTATAATATTTGGTGATGGTTCTCAGGCACGTGAATATACATATATCAGCGATGTCGTAAAAGCCTACGATGCAGCGTTACACTTTCCAGAGCGAATACCATATCCAATTAATATCGGAACGGGCGAGGAAATAACTATAAAAGATTTAGCTTATAAAATCATAGAGTTATGTGGAAAGACCTTTGAGCCAGTCTTTGACAAACCACGTATGGCAGAAGTAGATAGGTTATGTGCTGATGCTACGAAAGCAAAAGTTCTCTTAAACTGGAGTCCATGCGTTTCTATTGAAGATGGGTTAAAGAAATTTATTGAGTGGTATAGAGTATGGGGATTGTGTCGATGAAATCAAATCTGTTATAATAGAGGATACAATTTAAATGGCAGATAAAGTAAGATATTGTAAATTTTGTGGGCAAGTATTAGTGAAGAGAGAGAAAGAAACGGGATACTTTGAGAGGCGCAAATATTGTAATACAAGTTGCGCTCGTAATGACCAGAAACGCAAAGGCCATTGGAGACATGACTTAAATTTAACTTCGAGGCGTGAATATTGAATAGCTTCTGGTATTTATTATTTACGATAATTTCTTTTATTTTAGCGACTGCTATTGTAGTAATAGTATCAAGAGATTGTAATGGTGAATGGGTATGTATATTGGGTGGCAGTTTATTTGCACTGGCATGTGTATCAGTTGGTTCAATTTATTTGTATTTGTTGGTAAAAGAACGTAAAGGAAAGAATGGATACTGAAGCCCTCGCTAAACGAATTCGCATATCGTCTCTAAGGATGTGCCACGATGCTAAGGCATCACATATAGGTTCATGCCTTTCTTGCGCTGATATATTAGCAGTCCTCTATAATGAAATTCTACAGAAAGATGATGCATTAATTATATCTAAGGGGCATTGTGCTGCCGCTGTGTATTCGGTATTGCGCTATACACAATCAAAGCGTGATTTGTTTATGAAAAATCCTATTAGTCACCATGATTTAGATGCTTATTCTCAAAATGGTGAAATGTTAGGTGGTCATATTACTTATGGTAATAGTGATGTAGAGTTTTCTACAGGTTCATTAGGGCATGGATTACCAGTAGCTTGTGGTATGGCGTTGGCTAATAGGAAACAAAGGATATTCTGTTTAATGGGCGATGGCGAAACTAATGAAGGAAGTGTATGGGAAGCCGCACGATTTGCATCAGAATATAAATTGGACAATCTAATCGCAATCATAGATAACAATAAACTCCAATCTTTCAGTAAATGTAACGATAAACTCAATATAAAATTCGATGCTTTCGGATGGGCGATTAAAGTAACTAACGGACATAATATAGAACGACTACGAATGGTATTGGGAAATTTACGCAACCATCATTTAAGTAAACCAAAATGTATTATATGCCATACAGTAAAGGGAAAAGGTGTAAGTTACATGGAATCTGATTTGTCGTGGCATTACAAATATCCGAACGATGAGCAGTTAAAACAAGCGTTTGAGGAATTGAAATGACGGAATGTACTAAATTTCATACGATAAGGTTAGTATTCAGAGATGGGCATCTTGTGACAAAGGGAATCCGTTGTGTTGATTGTGGCAAATACTTAGGTAAAGTTAAGCATGAGAAAAGCATTCGTAAATGAATTAATAAAGCAAGCACGTATCAACAAAAACATCTATGTCTTAGTGGCAGATGTCGGGTACAATCTTGTCGAGCCATTTCAGCAAGAATTTACTGATCGTTTTATAAACGTAGGCATAGCAGAGCAAAATATGATAGGCGTTGCTGCTGGGCTTGCTATGCAAGGCAAGAAAGTATTCTGTTATTCACTTGGCAATTTCCCTACACTACGATGTTTAGAACAGATACGTAATGATATCTGCTATCACAATTTAGATGTAAAAATAGTCAACAGCGGAGCAGGATTATATTATGGTTCGTTAGGTTCTTCCCATCATGCTACTGAAGATATTGCAGTAATGAGAGCATTACCTAGTATGACAGTAATAAGTCCTTGTGATAGAGCAGATGTAAAAGTAGCATTAGATTTTGAATTCATGAGTGGCAAGCCGTGTTATATAAGACTACAAGGCAGTAATGATGTTGAGGTTATTGAGGATTTGCCTTGCAAAAATCCGCAGGTGGGTATTGTTGCTACAGGGTCAATATTAAAAGAGGCAGTAAAAGCTGGCAAGATATTGAAACAGAGTGGATACTCAGTAGGAGTAGGTCGGTGTAGTTATATAAAGCCTCTGTATATTGACAAGTTAATTAATCCAAAATTAGAGTACATTGTGACAGTAGAAGAGCATAATTTAAGTGGTGGATTAGGCTCTGCTGTCTTAGAAGCCATATCAGATATGGGATTAACGACAAGAGTAGTAAGGATAGGATTGCAGGATAAATTTGTTAAAGAAGTAGGCTCTCAGGAATATCTAAGAAAGATAAATGGATTAGATGCCATATCTATAGCAAATAAAATAAAAGAGGTTTTAAATGACTAAATGGAAAGTTCCCTATGTAAATTATAAAATCCAGTCTCAAATATATGGCGATGCCATACTCAAAGAAATCAAACAAGTAATGGATGGCGGAGACTATATATTACGTTCCGATGTTGAAAAGTTTGAATCCAATTTAGCTAAATATGTTGGAACTAAGTACGCTATTGGCGTAAATTCATGTACGGATGGCATGAGGTTGATCTTTCGTGCATTAAATTTCAAGCCTCATTCTGAAGTAATAGTATCAGGTCATACATTTTTAGCCACATTGGATGCTATAGTAGATGCTAATTTAAAACCAGTTTTAATAGATACAAGTTACGATTACAATATGAATACCGATTTAATAGAAAAAGAGATTACAAAAGATACCGTAGCCATATTACCAGTACATCTAAATGGACGATGCTGTATTATGGACAAAATAATGCAATTAGCAGAGAAATATAAATTGACAGTAATTGAAGATGCAGCACAAGCATTGGGGGCGAAATTTAAAGGTAGAAATGCAGGCTCATTTGGTAAAGCCTCTGCCTTTAGTTTCTTTCCTGCAAAGTTACTTGGGACAATAGGTGATGCTGGAGCGATTTGTACTTCAGATGAGCAACTTGCTACTAAATTAAAGGCAATGCGAGATTATGGCAGAGTAAAAGGACAGGAACAGGTGGTATGTTACGGACAGAATTCAAGATTAGATAATGTACATGCTGCCATACTTAATTATAAGATGCAATTCATTGATAAGTGGATTGAAAGGCGTAGGGAAATTGCGGCTATATATTGTGAACAATTTGGGATAGTGTGCATTGGATTTATGTCACAACCACCATTTAGCGAAGACGATCATTTCGATACTTACCAAAACTTTGTAATACGAGTGCAAAATAGAGACAGTCTTATCGAATATCTTGAAGATAACGGAGTTGAAGTCTTAGTACACTGGCGTACTCCGTTGAATAAACAAAAGGCATTGAATTTCAAATACAAACTGCCCGAAACTGAGAAATTATGTGATGAGGTTATTAGTTTGCCGATGTACCAGGAACTTACAGATGAACAAGTGGTTTATGTATGTGATACGATAAAAGAGTGGTTCGCAAAAGGAGCAAAATAATGAAAGAGCAACAAATAAATATTGGAGCAGGATTTTTTATTGGTGGCGTAATATGCTTATTGATTAGCACATTATTTCTAGATGGCATATTAGGTCAAATTGTATGGTATATGGGTGCTCTAAATATGGTTTTTGGGTTAGGTTGGTTAATCTATCATACATTTGCCACTAATAAGTCAAAGAGGTCAAAGGGTGAATAAAAAGAAAATGTCTGCTCGTGCCATCCCATCCAAACTATATGGTCGCATCATTGAAATCAATACTCCGTTGAGATTTTATTGGAACGAGGATGGGACATTTGATGGAATTGAATACACGCTTCCTAAAAGCTGTTCAAGTTATCAGCGCAAACTCATAAGTGAGACTGTAAATATCATGTGGGCAATGCATGAGATGTATCAAGAATTGACTGAGGCCATGAAAGATGCTACTCCGTTGCCAGCGTTTTTAAAAAAGGAATTTCCGAATGAATTTGACGACAAAGAGCCTGTATAATTTGGCACGCAATACCTATCTCCAATTAAAACCCCATCAAACCTCAGACTTTGAGAGGTATTGGACAAAGCGCAAGTATGGTAGAGATTGGCATGGCAAACAGAAAGGATTATTTGATGGGTATTGGAAGTCACTTAATCATCCTCATAGGATACAGTTATTTGAAATAATAGAGAAAACCAATCCATATTTAGTATTGGAAGTGGGTTGTAATTGTGGTGTGAATTTATATGGACTATCCAAACGTAATAAGAATATGGAATGTTTTGGGATAGATATAAATAGACAGGCAATTTCATATGGCAGGGATATGCTTACAAGAGAGCATATGAATAATGTGCATCTTTTTTATGGCAATGCGGATCGGTTAAGGTTATTTGAAGTAACTGAATTTGATACCATATTGACAGACGCATGTTTAATTTATGTAGGTGACGATAAAATCTGTAAAGTAATGGAACAATTTACACAGAATACTAAAAGGTTAGTATTATTGGAACGCCATATAGAAAGTGGCAGAAACGAATCTGTATATTTAGATGGCTTATGGTATCGTGATTACATGCTGCTAATAAAAAAATATTGGCCTAATGCTAAATTCAATTTCACTAAGATTGCAAAGGAAGTGTGGCCTGAATGGTCGGATGGCGGATATATTATTGAGGCTGTAGAATGAGTAAATGGGCACGCTTTCTTTTAAAACAACATAACATAGGGATATGGTGGGGTGGTTTAAGGAACACTATAAGCAACGCTACTATGTACCTATCTTTATTTAATACGGCATTACTGATTCCAATGGCATATGTTAGTTGGGTACAGCCGTGGTTCTCAAGTTTGGGGATAGAGTTACCATTTTGGAGTTTTCTGGTTGTGATTGTAGTATTGGCTGCTGTTGTTATTTTAATTGAGTATAAGTTCCTTACTCCAAGTAACTTTGAGTTTTGGAGCGACCAGTTTTGGAGACATGGCAATAATCCTATTACAAAGAAGTTAGAGGAACAAGAAAAGAGATTAGAGAGAATGGAGAATATGCTTGCTAAAATATCTCAACCTAAGTAGCCTCATTCTTTTACCCGTTATCGTAGCAATAGGGGCTTATTTCGTCACTTGGATAACCCCTATTCTTTTAATTGCTGCGGTAATTCTATATTCTACTTTGTTTGCTTTAGGTAAAATAAAAGGGAATATCGTATATCTTGTGATATTCAGTTTGTCATTGGGGTTAATTTGGCAGACTACAATGTTAGGCGTGGATGTAGTTGGTTCGGATATCCATACTGAGTTTTATTTTGCACAGCGGAGTTTGAATCAAGGTTGGGATATAACCTATCCCGAAGCATCAAATAGTTCGATTGTGATTGGGGTTCTCATTCCACTTTTAGCCAAGTCTATAGGGATCGGTGTGCTGTGGGTAATGAAACTTATTTTACCTGTATTCCTTGCGCTTGTGCCCGTGGTTTTATTTGATTCTTTTAAGAGGTTATTCGGAGAGCAAAAGGCTTATTATTCTGCATTATTTTTTATGATTGTTCCAGTATTCAGTTTGGAAATCGCCCAGATAGCCAAAAGCATGGTGGCTGAGTTGTTTTTTGCTACGATGTTATGGGGTCTGATATGTAATCTGAAGTGGTATTGGAAGTTGCCTATTATTGGCGGTTCACTTGTTCTACAAATTTTATGTCATTATACAGTTGGGATAATGGGGATTTGCTTCTTATTGTGCGTATTGGGATTTAAGTTCATTTCACTTCCGATTAAAAGATGGCAGCAGGGTAATACGAATATACTCATAGTCTTAGTTTGTCTCTTAATAGGGTGCGCTACATTTTATGGATATCATTCTTACGCTGCCAATGGTGGAGCGTGGCGCAGTATTAGAGATATAGGATTACAATATCTTCCGGCATCCATACAAAAATTATCTCCAAATTCAGACAACGTAATACGGAAGACAGAAATAGTGAAAGGTTCGAACGATGATATCCCCATAGTGGAAGTACCCGTGAGCAAAATTGATGCCGCAAAAGTATTGGATACGAATTTTGAAAGCAGGCCAACGCTTGTAAGATTGGGCGTAGGTGCTGATTTCCTTGAAACAAGTTGGGATGGCAAGATATTTCGCATCATTCAATATCTAACTCAATTTCTTATCCTATTAGGCGGAGTATGGTTATTGTGGAAGTATAAAGTTCCAAATGAATACTTGGGGTTAGTAGGTGGTTCTATCGTATTATTAATGATGTGTGTATTTATTTCAGGTGTCTCACAGATAATTAATATGTCGAGATTTTATCACATGTCCTTATTCTTTATAGCACCGTTGTTTGTATTGGGATGCGAGTTCATAAACAAATGGAAGATAAGATGAGTAAAAAAGTCACAATCATAGTCTCATCTATACTCTTAGTCTATTATATTTTTACATCTGGTCTATGGTTTTTCCTCACGGATTGTCAAGAGATAAGTAAATTAACCACGCCTTTTTCGTGGGCTTTAAGTGCGGAGCGCACAGGATTAACGGGAATTGCCACAAAAGACGACATTAATTGCGTAAAATGGTTGCTTTATAAATCAGACCCTAAAATAAAGATAACAGGCGATTCTAATGCTATCTTTATGATTACAGGATATACCGAACTCATATCGGATACATGGGCTGCAATCGGGAGAGAGGATAGATTAAAGACATTATATGCTTTGCCAAAAGAAAAAGAATCGTATATTTTCCTAACTTCATGGAATACAAGACATAAAAGATATATAGAGACGGTTGATGTTGGATTGAGAAGTAGTTATCCCTTTGCAATAGATGGCAGTGTTTTAGTTTATCTTACAACAAATATAGATGCGCCAGATCAGCGTGTTCTTATTGCATTTAAAGTTAAAGAGGTCTACAGAAGCGGCGATTCAGTGGTTTACGAGAGGGTTGAATGACTGCTGTTCCGATTGAAACACTGGAATATTCAGTAAGGGTAGCCCGTATTGTTGGGAAAGAAGTCTATTTGAAAGGTAGTGTTTTAAGAGGTTGGAGATTATTTGACGAAGCACCGCAAGTGCCATATTTTATTGTAACGGAAGGTAATGATGTTCAAGAAATTGAAAAAGACTGACGTATTCTTTTGGGTTGTGTTTGTCGCTATAATTGCGACTTCGTTCATATTCAGAATTACCTTACCTTCTCAAGATTTATTTGTAGGGAATGAGATACGGTTCTCAGATGTGGATGCTTACTACCATCTTATCTGTGCAGATTATACATATAAAAACTGGCCTGATGTGCAAACTTTTAATCCTCAATTTGATTGGCCTACCGGACAGAAAGTAAACCAACGCCCTTTAAATGGGTGGCTGATTGCCACAATAGCCAAATTTGGTGGTTCTACTGTAGATAAAGTCGGAGTATACTGGCCTGCTGTTTTAGGTATTCTTGTATTAATACCGTGTCTTTTACTTGCATGGGTGTTATGGAATAAGTGGGCTGCGTTAATGGGAGTAGCCTGTCTTGCTGTGATACCAGGTGAATTTTATGGCAGGATGGCATTGGGTGTAAGCGACCAGCACGCTTTAGAGGTGTTCTTAATGTGCTGGTTTGTATTATTTTATGTCCTTTCAATGAAAAAGCATTGGGTATGGGCTTTTGGATCAGGAGCTTTTCTTTCACTCTATATTGTGAATTGGGCGGGAGCGCCTATTCTTATTCTTATCGTTCTCATTTACCTCGTAATTCAATCTATAATTAATCAGTTTAAAGGTGTAGATAACAAATCTCTATCCGTGGTAACGTTAATTCCTTTAGTTATTGGAATGGTGGCGTTTATTCTTTTAAGGCCAGATGAGATTATGTATGTCCTATTTTACGGTGGCGCTGCTGCCGCACCTATTATTGTTGCTATAATCTCTAAATATACATCAAAACTTAAACCATATTGGTATCCTCTTATTCTTTTTACGGTAGTCGGATTGATATTTGTAGGATTATGGTTTGGATTTAATCAAGCTGTTAAGTATGCTATCTACGAACTTCAAGGTTTAACAGGAACGATCGGTGCTTCGGAATCATCGTTAGGCCGCACTATTTCAGAAGTGCAACCTATTCTATGGCCTTATGGCGAGTTCACTTTAGATATAATCGCAGGGAATTTCGGATTTATACTCTTATTCGGGTTGCTTGGTTTAGTTGCTTTAGGTTGTAATCTTAAAAAACCTGAAACTACTTTTGTCTTTACATGGTCTATTATTCTTATTCTGATTACATTAATGCAAAGAAGATATGCGTATTATTCTGCCGTTCCATTCGGATTGCTTACCGGATATTTCTTTTGGTGGGCTATGAATAAGATTGGATGGCGTAATTATTCTAAGAAAGATAAAAAGAAAGGTTTAAAGGGTCAATACTTCAGTCATGTTATCGCCGCAATAGGCTCTATCTTATTGATTTCAGCCTGTTTAATCCCTAACGGGTATCTTACTACCCGCGAGGCACGTAATCATCCCTATCAAGTCACTCAGGCATGGTCTGAGGCATTAAAATACTTGAGGGAGAATACGGTAAAGGATGTGGGGGTGATTTCATGGTGGGATTATGGATACTGGATTTTAAGGGATGGGAAATGCCCTGTTCCATGCCATCCGGGTGGCGGGTCTACAGATAAGGTAGCCAAATTTTTCTCAGCATTTACTACAGAGGAAGCAAATAAAATAGCAGACGAATTAGACTCAAAATACGTTGTAATCGACTACCAGATGGCAAGCCAGAAGTTTTACGCCATTCCTATGCTTGCAGGTAAAGGTAAGTTGACTGAGCAGGAATTTAATGATTGCCTTTTAATTCGCCTTTATGCTTCTGAAAGCGGGATTGAGGGATATAAGGAAGTATTTGAAAGCTCCACAAAGTATGAGGGTGAGGCTCAGGTTAAGATATATGAAAAGTATACTGTATTGCCTGAACCATGTAACTGCGGAAAATAGTGGCTTGACAAAGATATTTCAGATTGGTATTATAGAAGTCTACCATAGAGTTGTACATTAAGAAGTGAATAGTGGTTGTGACCTGAATAACCCGCTACGCAGGGGTAAGGTGCTTTTTGGGTATGCGATGAGTATACTGCTCAACGGCAAGTGCTGAGAGCAAACAAAAAGGCTGTTTAGCCATAAAGTAGTGTTGAAGACTTACAACTACTGCGGAGGCTAAAACACTTAGAACAGGCAGGTCGGCATAGTAGTAGGGAAGCCTGCGAATTGTACGATGGTTGTTCTCAATCACTACTCACTTATTAATGTACAACTCTTTCTTTTAGTCCCACTTAACTAAACAAGATATCACAACTATAGCTATAAGCAGGACACCTAAAATAATCAGGATTACGATTTCAGCAGTTGTCATATTAAAATACACTTTTCATCATTGTATTTATTAAGAATATTGGCTCGCTTTAATTGCTCGTGCTCATTTTTCATAGTATGGCTCGCTCATGTAAAATAGTTTTATTAGGTATATTGGCTCGTTCTTCTGTTATGGATTATTTGTTTCTCCAAGCTCGCTTAACCCCTGTGTGTTCATTTTATATGGCGGCTCGCTTTGGTTGCCTGTTTTTATTTCTTGGATTGACTAGCTTATGGTGGATGAGTTTATTGTCTTGCGTGGCTCTCGCTCATGCTAGGTGGTCTAATTTCATATTGTGGCTCGCTTCTATAAGATGTATTAATTCCCATCCGAGGCTCACTCGTTAGTATTGTTTTTATCACACAATTTGGCTCGCTTCACGCTTATGTAGTTATCAAGTGGACTGGCTCGCTTAACCACAATGTGTTTATTGCTTATATTAGCTAATCTTTGTCGCACATTTGTTCAGGGGTAATAAAAGAGTCATGTTTTAATTTATCAATAGCGTAGGGCATTGTCAATGGCAATCCCTCTGCCTCTCTCCAAGCTAACCATAGACAGGAAAGAAACAACTTTGATACACGCCTTAAAGCCATGTTATGAATATGCCCCTCAGAGATATATTTGCCATCCTTTGCTTTCTTACTATCAGGTTTGGGCATCTTAGCCTGTGGGACTATCTTGTATCCCTCAGACTGGAAACGTGCCACATATTTATTCTTCTCATTCAAATAGTATTCATAGAATTTCCCTTTAGCCTTGAGTAAACTTCCAGAAAGTCTCCATGTGAGGCTGCGCAATTGGCTATTGTAAGATAGTTTTTGACCCTTCTCTCGTTTGGGTGCGTGACCATTCTCAACTGCAAAGCCAGCATATTTCCATAAAGATGAAATGGTGTCAGCATAAGGTAACTCAGGGTTATCTTTATCGGGTTTTACTCTAATACTATAAACCACTTTGCCGATGTTTTCCTTGCCTATACCCTTGACTCTTGAAAACCACGGATATGCAGGATGCCCTTTAATCTTTTTGGCGATACGTCCATCCACATACTTTTCAAGTTCAACAATTTTGGCATGTAAATCCTCTGTTTCTTTGTCGGGACGTTTGTTTAATTTGAGATGCGATAGACGTACTTGTGACTGCACACGCAGTTTTTCGATTGTAAGACTTGCGTCTATTAAATTTGATAAACTGTCCATATATTCACCTCACTTGAAATAATATAACTAAGTATAACAGGTTATATAAATGATGTCAATAGGTATTTACGTCAAATATTCTTGAAATATTCACATTCAAGCCAATTGTAATATGAGATACATCTAAAAATAGTATTTGAGCTAGCTATAAGTTCCTGTGATTTCTTACAGAAGATGTGGCGATGCTCCTTTGTGTCTGAGCATGGCATAGTACGGAAATAAGGGCAACAGACGTTTATTTCTTTAGTCTCTTTACTCATACGTTTACCTCTTTAAATCTGTGTATTTCAGAATTCATATCTCTCATATATTCTATCGAGTCTATATCTAAACTTTCAATGTAATCCAATTCTATCGGAGTATAGTTTATAAGTTCCACGCTCACATTAATTGTCTTATGCCTACCATTTATGAATGGAAATCTGTGTAGTTGATTGTTGTGGTGATGACCATGAATTATCCAACCTTTCCACGTTACACCGTATTTGGGGTCGTGGACTAATTTGAAAGTATGATTGGGTGTCCGCAATATCTCAGAGTGCCATTTATATCCTTTTCCATAGAATCTATCATGGCTACCATGTATACATATGATTTGACCGTTGAGTTTCTTAAAGTAATCCTTTATTGACGGTCGTAGTGTCCAGTCTCCCAAATGGTAGACCTTATCTTTGTCTGATACTACAGAGTTCCAATTATCTATTATGGTTTGGTTCATTTCTGCCGTAGATTTAAAGGGGCGATTACAGAATCCTATAATGTTGTAGTGGTCGAAGTGAGTATCGGATACCAAGAATGTTTTAGACATTTGGTTTATTCTCCAAAACACCGTCTACAGTAATACAAAGTAACCAGTCCTCTAATTTATTGTCTATTACGAATTTAGCCACCTCTAATCTCACATTACATTCTACTTCCTCTCCCCAAACACTAAAGAATCGCTGACCTGGAACATCGTCAAAGTCCACCTGTAACAGCCGTCCCCATAAACCATTTGTAATTCTTTTAACAATTCGCTTTTCAAGTCCAGTAGACTTCTCTTTCTTATTGTAGAGCCACAGAATTAAAGGTCTCAGTGGGTAGGTAATCTTCTCAGGGAAATACCACCATCCGTCTATGAGTTCAAATTCTCCTCGATTATAGTTATGTATAAAGTCTATTTCTTGTTTTGCGAAGTAGTCTACCCATGTTCCGTTTGGGTTGTTACTACGCTCATGGTGGCGGGAGTAGATTATAGGCGTGAATTTAGAATTTATAGTGATTTCTCCGTAGACATATCCATAATAAGCGTCTTTTTCCCATTGTGTAGATTTAACCCACTTCCCTAATCGTGGGTCAATCAACTTTGCGAGCATTGAAGGGTAAGCTGAGGTTAAATCCCAATCTCTTACATTTTCAAATCGGCCTCTTTGATAGGCTTCTACCCACGGCCCTCTTACGCATTTATAAGCGTAATCAGAGGCTTCAAGCGGTATATCTTCTACAGTAGGAAAATCGACTTTATCCAAATACTGTTTGTCAAAAGCTGAAATGGGGCTGACTAATGTTTTAGGTTTAATGCCTAAATTCTTTAGAGCATTAAAAACGCCCTGTGCTATATCTAAAGCCTCTTTACATTTTTCCTCTGGAGTTCCAAATTTCACATCCCATCTATCCATATACTGAGCGGCATCTGAAAATACAGCAAATTTATCTCCATGTGCAATAGATAAGAACTTCTTGGGAATGTATTTAAACCTATATCCACTTGTACTGAGTTCACTCGTCTCATACAACTTAATAAGTTGCGGCTGTGTTAGTTTGAGAAGTACAAGTAAACAGGATACATTGTAGTCAAGGTGGTAGCATACATTAAGATTGCCCTGTCCTTGCGCTAATAAGAAGTCTACGTATGGCGGTTTAGATTGGTGTTTGCCATTAGAGACAAAGATACCTGCGGGATTGATGTAATAACCTAACATCATGGTTATCGGTATCTGCGCCTTATAATTCGAGGTCTATTAGGATATAAAGGACGCTTGGGAAGATATTTGGGGCGTGTCTCTTTGCGGAACATGCGTCCGTAGGATTTTCCAAAATGACGGGAGACTTTAGCTCTGCTACTCAACCGATATGAAAACTGGAGATCAGAAAGTTTCTTATGTGGGGTATAACTTAATTTTAGAAATAAGAATGGATTATTAGTTGGATTTCTATAGAAGTCAACAAGTTTTTGCTTTATCTCCATATAAGTCCAGCCAATATTGTGCAAGTCTTTTATATAATTTCGGCGGCTTTTGCGTGCTGCTGAGAATGTTCTGCTACCAAACGCAAAGTCTTGAGATACACGACTATTTGTAGGGACATCTCCGCCCTTAGCGTGTTCAAAGGCATATATTTCTGAAGGCAACCAACCCTCTCTATAAAGCATCAGTTTTTCTTTTCGTGTTAAACTGCCCATTAAATTGAGTCCTCAATTGTTATTGGTAGATATGGTTGAAATGGTCTATCCATTCGGTTGCCCTTTTCACAATTACGTTTGTACCATAATGGCTGTAGGTTTGAAAGACTCCAACATCTTTTAAAATCAATATCTGTAGGTTGCTTGAAACAAAAGGCCGTTTTAGGAGTTATATGGTCAATAACCCATCCATCTAGTCCATAATTATCCCAACTCATACCATCTCGGAACTGCTTTTCTAGATGCTGCATTAATTCATATTTAGAATATCCAACTAAGATTTCCCACCTATTATTTTTTTGTATCCCTTTTAGAGATTTACGTATTGACTCCGATATATTTCTATGTAAACGATATTGGATTTTTTTAAATAATAATTTAGCATTTAATACAACTTGTTTATTTCTACACTTTTTGCAGGTGCGACTTATGCCACGATAACTGCGTTGGGCATGGTAAAAATATTGGTCTGTTGCAGGGTATTCGACTCCACATTTACTACATTGGCGTACTTCTGCGAAAGATTTAAACCTTACACTACCATTCTTACTACAAGTATTACATCGTTTATAGAACGGTTCATTTGTAGAGACAATTAAAGCCACCCATCTCTGTTTCCCGCATATTTCACAAGCATGATATATAAATTTTTGACCATGACCCTTACCTATTTCATCAGAGTGACGTATCTCGCCTAATTTAGGAATGTGGCTAATCTGTTTTGTTCCAACATCTGTTCTACCACGATAACCATTTGGTTGTGCCAATCTATTTCTTACCATCAATTTATGTCCACAAATTCTACATCTAGGTGTTCTAATTTCCCCGTAGGTCAATGCTTTCCATCCAGGCTCTCCACAATCAATACAAGAAGCCCATTTATAGAATTTTAAATCATTGGAGAGTGGTTTAATCTCGTGTCCTCTTCGTATTTCTCCCAATTCAGGGTTTTCAATACTCATAGGTTTATTTTACCATACTAATTTGCGTATTTGAATTCGCTATCTTCTATTTGCCGTGGGCTTAGGTTATTACGCTTCTTTCCTGACTCATCTATAGCATTGCAATTCCTTGCCCATGCTCTCAGTGTTTCTTGTCTTAATTGCTTTCCATCAGCCTCTTTATGGTGATTGGGACAGCATATTATTAGATTAGAGGATTTTGGATTACTTTTATTGTGGTCGATGTGATGGATTTGTAGATTATCTTTATGGAAGCAATGCGGTATTTGGCAAAAGTGGTTTGCTCTTTCTAATAATGCTTCAATATGCTTTGAAGAAAGGGATATGCGTGATGCAGATTGAATGGTAACATCTTTAATCCCATCTCTTTTAAAATATTTATATATCTGTGATGCCAATTTTCCTATAAAAAGCAAGATAAAGGCAATAAAGATAGCTGCTATGGAAATGGAAATCCAAATATTCTCTCGCATAAATTTGTCGATTGCAGGTAAAGCATAGATATAGACTAAGGCAACTGCTACAGTAAATAGCAGCGCAAAGAGAACGAAACGAAAGATACTTGCGAACATTATGTCCTTTTAGTTATAGCAGGCTCTTTTTCAGGCTCTTTCGCAGGCTCAGGATAAGGAATAGGAATAGTCTTTGGTAAAGTTATAGGGATGTCGTAAATTCTGATTATATTTGCGTCTGTACCCATTTATAACCCTCGTTTATTTTATTTACCCATTCCTGGTCTAAGAATATGCCATTACCTTTAATAACTGGCACTCCATAAAGTTTAGATAAGTGTATGCATAATGCATCAGGGCAAATTAAGAACAGAATACGTGCCCATTCTGCTCTCAATACTGAATCGGAGTGCTCCACTACTTTACCACGTAGTTCAACTAACCCTCCAATATATGTACTTGTAAGGCTAACCATGCGTTTTGTCTGTAAGGAATTTATCTTATAAGCGTGAATCCCACCATACATATTCCCATGAATGGATGCGGATGTTTCAATAGATGATTTCCACGTATAGTCCATCCCTACAGAATCTAAATAACCACTCTTATAGTTATAACTCCAATGCCTTTGCGCTATGATGCCGTGAATGTCATGTGGCAAAGGGGGTAAGGTGTCCAATACGATGGGAATAGTCTTGTCATATTGTTCACCATAATTAGGACGTTTCTCAAGTTTATTAGGCGTTTCATCAGGTTCATCATTAGTTATAGTTCTCAATGTTTGAGCCATTTGTTGCTGTAAAGCAACTATTTGTCTCATTCGTGCTAATTCTGGCGATATATTAATGTTTATATTTGGGGCTACTTTAGCAGCGAGTTCTTCTTGCTTTTTCGCTTGTTTCTTTTGTAAGTCATCTAAAATTTGTGGGATGATAAATAATGGAGCAAGTAGGCAAAGCCAAAAAACAAATATCCAAACTATTTCAACCAACTCCTGCCAATTAACAGAACCTATATAACTTACAAGCAAATTCCATATTTCCATTTGCATTCCTCTTTAACTGCTGATACAATAATAGATGTCATATTCACCTCCAGCAAGGACTGTGGTTACACACCGTAACCGCAGTTCTTGTTTTAAAAGGGTATATCTTCAGGTTTGGGCATTCCATTATTGTGTTTTCCGTCTTCACATTGCGGGTTTGTGCAGACTAATACCTGATCTTCGTCTGCTGTTGCACCTTTTATTGTAGAGGGGTTTTTAAATTCATGTGCTATACCAAATAATACTTGCTGTAAGGGCTTGCCACATTTTATACATTTCATTTGCTTTCCTCTGTTGCTGATTTCAATGAATTCTTTATCCATGTAAAAGCCATATCCTGTATATCTTGAGGTACTTCTATCTTATTAACTAAGAGGTCTACGGTAGCCTTAACTGCAACTTGCGCTTCCTCTGTAATGAATTTAGGATTGCGCTGGACAAGTTTATTGGCATTTTGCTTCATTAATACATCTGAAGCCTTTTCAATATCCCTCACAAAATCCTTAGATTCACCGTCTTTAATAAAGGTATCCATTGTTAATTTTACTGTAGTTCCAGATGGCAGGGAGCGCACCCATGCATATTTTTGTGCAAGATGTTGGCCTAATCTCCACTCATTGCCACCTTTATCCATAAGCCTAAGGTATTTTTTGCCATCCCACTCTGCATCCTCTACGTAGTCTAATACTACAAGATTATAAGTTACTTCTGCCATTAATCATCTCCTATTCAATTTAATGGATGCTATTTAATATGTTGTTTGCTTCACGTAGATTATTTCGTGCATCTTGCATGTGTAAATTAGCAGATTCTAAATAAATACTTGAAGCAAAATTAAACACAAATGATAACAATATACACGGCAATGTTATGCCAAACAATACAAGAATAAGGCATATCTGCAAAATAATTTGAGATTTAGTTGCAGTGGCCTTAACATCTCGGTAATACCGTATTACAAAAGGAATACATATAGCCATAAAGATAAGACATACAAGTATTATTGACCAAGGGTTATAGGTAGAGAACATTTCTATAAATCTGATATACGCCACTTTCCATGATTCGATATTTGGATGCAACATTATTAAATCCTCCTTACAATGCTAATATTAGTCATCCTTAGATTCATTTTCAATATGTTGGGTAAACCACTCTTTTACTCTTGCTCGAACTGCTCTCTTTGACTTCTTAGGAAGCCGATTATAAGGCAAATCGTAGATAGTAAGCGCCTCGGCTTCTATGGCGTGTTCAAATTCACGTACTGTCTCACGTACTGTTTCGGTTTCCGTCATTTTGCCGCTCCTTTAAGTATTTCCAGCCGTCATCTTGAATTTGCTTTGCCATAGGTTCGTTTACATAGATATTAATGATCTCATCTTTGTCTCGTAATTCCCATATATGAGATTGAATATGTACTACTCGTAATCCGAGTTCTTCTTGACGCTCTGTGAGTAAACCTAAGATTCGCATTATTGTAAAAGGCCAGAATTTTCATAAATGTTGCCAATGATTTCATATTCACTCTTAAGAGCATAAAGTTCATCGTTATCAAGAGCATCTTCTAACTCTATGTCCCAAAGATAAAAACAAGCATCTTCTTCATGCCACTTCACCACAGCTTGATAATTTCCATGGCAATTATCCCTTGACACCACGTAGTTATTGTGATATACTACGTGTGAGAGGGTAAGAAAATGAGAAAACAAAAACAGATTGAATACACGTTGAAATACTTTGAAAAAGAATTCCCGAATGACGATGCTTGTTTGGAGTGGCTGAAAAACTACCGCTTCCCGAACGGCATTGAATGTCCTGTTTGTAAGCGAGTGACAAAGCATCATAAAATAGCCAAACGCCCTTGCTATAAATGTGACTTTTGTGGGCATGAGATTTACCCGACTGCCGGAACGATTTTCCACAAGTCCAGCACTCCACTCAAAACATGGTTTGAGGCTATGTTCTGGATGGCGACTACTCGTAGTGGTCATTCGGCTAAAGAACTTGAGCGCAGGACTGGTGTAACTTACAAAACAGCGTGGCGTATGTTTAAGCAAATCCGCAAACTTCTTGACGAGAGCGATGGAATACTCAAGAATGAAGTTGAAGTCGATGAAACTTACATCGGCGGCAAAAGGCCAGGTAAGCGTGGACGTGGAGCGGAAGGTAAGACTGCCGTGATCGGTATCGCTCAAAGGAAGGGCAAAATCACCACGAATATAGTCGCTGATACCAAACGATCTACTGTCATGCCTCTTATCAATAAGAACGTTGCCAAACGCACTATCGTCTACACAGATGAATATCCTGTCTACGATACTATTGAGAACAACGGCTTCACTCATAAAAGGTGTAATCATAGTGCGGGCGAATACGTTGTTGGAGATGCCCACACCAATAACATCGAGGGCTTCTGGTCTCTCGTAAAACGTGGTATAAGTGGTGTTTACCATGCTGTAAGTCCTAAATATCTCCAATCTTATCTGAATGAGTACGAGTTTCGTTACAACCATCGGAACGATATTCAGCCGATGTTTGTGACTGTACTGCATCAGATACGGTAGGCTTATTTACAGGTTGCGCTGCCTTCTTGACTAAGGAATGGAACTGGTCATGCGAAATCTTGCGTTTAGTTTCTTGTTTTTGTTTCATTTACATATCCATATAATCATTTGAGGTTGTGTTTATTGACGTACGGTTGAAATTCTTGCTTCTCATCTGGTGTGAGGCTTCTAACACTATTAGAATTCAAATCCAAATAAAACCAATATTCCTCAGAGTACATATTTCCGTCATCTGGCGCATCAGTATATTTAAGAAGCACATATATATACCACTCAATATTTTGTATATATAAAACATCATTTGATTTACTGAATGGTTGTGATATTCCTTGTGTCACCAAAGTTTCTACGTGTGAATGTAGTGGGTTTGTATCAGTTTGTTCAGGCATTCCATAGATTTCTTGTGGGTTTCGTTTAGGCGCAAAGTATATTTTAGTAGATAATAGATATGCGGCTGTATTGCCAATATTTTCGATATGAAAGTCAATATTAAATGTTGTGATCTGTTTTTTCTCATCATTTATAACAGATACTTTAGTCGAATCGTTAATTGTTAGTATCGGTCTATATTGTTGCTGCAATACCTCATTTTTCTTCTGTAATTCTGTTATTCGTTGTTCTTCAATTTTGTATATGTTATAAGGCATCATAAAGGTAAAGCCAACTATAACCCATGTGATTAATAACACTAAAGGAATTATCCAGGGTAGATGTTCAATGATACGTTGTTGGTTGGTCATTTTCTTTGCCCCTTCTTTCCTGCTGCGAATAAAGACGATGAATCCACATACACACGTTGCAAAGAAAGCGAGTAGCCCAGATGCCCAGAAAAAAGCCTCCCCCACCATATTGGAACTGGCCAACCAAAAAACCTCACCAAAATCCATGCTATAATTTTACCATACCATGTACAGTTAGTACGTGGCGTAAAGGTATACTCGCCATTTCCATTATCTAAATATCCATCTACTGAGCGTAGAATATATCCTTCAAATATCTCATTATCGTTTTTATCGTGGCGACCAATGTATTGCATGAGTTCAAATTCTCCATCAGATAACCAATGCTCTATGCAGTCTTCCATATAAGCAATGCCAAAAACAGTTAGGTTTCTATTTGAGAAATCAATTTGTGTTACATTGACAATCCTACTGTTCAATTTGTCCCATGCTTTGAACTTAAGCCCTTTCATTACGTTATACCTCCAACAAACTATAACCTATTATACATGCTATATCTATAAATGTCAATGCCTATTGCAAGTAATTTATAAGTTCAGAGAGGTTTTTTTTCTCAGCATCAAGTTCACCTATTCTAAGTTTACAGTAATCCAATAAATCATGGTCTGCCACATAGATTACCCTGCCTCTACGTATACATTTGAGGCGTTTCTTCTGTACAAGAGTAAAAGATGCCTGCCGTGAGTTTTTCAGTAACTCAGATACTTTTTTAAGGTTGTATTCTTTATTCATAAATCCTCCTGTCTGTGTTCCATGTAAGGGGAATGACGATATTAGCTTCTCCTTGTCGTTGTTTTGCTATTATTAATTCAGCCTGTCCCTTGAGTTCTGGATGCTCTTGTATTAAATCTCTGTAATAATCCTCTCTATATAGGAATAAGACTACATCAGCGTCTTGCTCTAAGCTGCCGCTGTCTCTTAGTGTACTTAGATTTGGTCTTCTGTTTTTTTCATGTTCCTGTGCTCTTGAAAGTTGTGATGCGCTTATAATTGGGACTTCAAGCGATTCTGCTATTCGTTTTAAATTTCCTGAAATCAAACTTACTCTCTCGTATAAACTGCGTGCATGGTCAGCAAATAAGCCCAAGTAATCTACAACAATAGCAGATAGACCATATTTCATTTTTATTTTATTGGCGACCCTGAATAATGTATCTGTGGTAATCCCTGCCATTCCCTCTCTGACATCTTTGCCGAAGAAAAAGATGTTTTGTTCGGCAAGTTTAGGGACGGCATGTGTAATGATTTTAAAGAATTCATCACTATATCCGCCTATTCTGAGTGAACGTGGGTGTACTCCAAGCATTGTAGCGATTCTGCGGTCAGTAATGCTATCGCTGTTCATTTCTATTGATGCCACAAGCACATTGCCAAATCTACTCATATTCTCTGCCATTTGTAAGAGTAATGTGGTTTTACCTAATGAAGCCCTTGCACCAAGTATCCATAGTTCTCCTTTAAAAGCCCCACCAGTTTCATAATCTAATTGTTGTATTCCAGTTAATACAGAATGCCCAATACCTTGTTCAAGTGATGCGTACTTGGTCATTGCGTTATTAGCTATATCAGTCGGTGTTAAGATACTATTGTCTTCAATAGACGATGCAATTCCTTGTACTATATGCTGAATTTGGTCGATGCTTTCTTTGGGGTCTAAATTCTTATATCCAATATTCTCTATTTGGGATGCTGCGGAAATCCATCTTCTATTTACAGAGCAATCTTTTACTACCTTAGCATAAGATTCCACAAGTACAGAAGAGGGGCAATAGGCCACAAGATGTGAAAGGTAAGCTGCGCCGCCAGCTTCATCTAATTTACCTAATCTAACTAATTCTTCTGCTACGGTAATCTGATTACAGGGGATTTTCCTCTTATCAAGGTTGAGCATTGCACCAAATACAAGTTGGTTTTGTTCAGAGAAAAAGTCCTCTGAACCTAATTTGAGTATAAAAATGCAATCGGGGTCAATTAGAATTGAACCTAAGACAGCCTCTTCACTTTCGATATTATACGGAGGTAAAGATTCACGCACGTTATTTAAATCCTAATGCAAGATAAATTATTATACTATGGGTTAGTTTTTTCCCATTTGATATTTGGTAATTCATATTTGCCATATTTTAATTCCCATATCTCTCCAGCTAATATGGCATCAAAGTCACTTTCAGGACTATATCCATTAAAACTAATGATGGGTGGAGCATAAGCAGGCGTATCTTTAAAATTAAGATATCGTGTAGAAGTAGTTCTATTTGGTAGTATATCGCCATAATAGAGACCTACCCATGCAAGATTAGACAGTATAACGCTGATAAATATAAGAAGGAATGTTTTCATTTAATAACTCCTTTTACAGTTATTTTTACTTACTCCAAATCCTAAATGTACATTCCATATTACAAGTACAAAGGAATAGCTCTTAAACAGGTCTTTCTTTATATGAGCAGAGATAATCCTGAATTCCCTTACGGAATCCCTGCGTATGAAGTTTATCCACCTGAATCGCCACATTTATTTAAGGCTCTCCTTGAATTGTTGCCAGCACTCAGGGCAATTCTTTCTTTTATCGAAATGAAATTTGCCACATTTATATTTGCCTTGTTCGTTGAAACCATCACCTTCCCAATACCCGCCTGAATGGGTTTTATCAGTACATAACTCATCAGCCCATGCTATGATTGCCTGTGCTGTCTCTTGAGCGACAATATCGCATCTTTTAACTATGTATTCACCAACTTCCTTCGGATTTATATTGCGGCATTCTAAATCCACAACTATGTCCATTACATCTGAGCCAGACTTTTTATTTACTTCCTCCCACAATTTATCTGTTAGCAATCTACTCATAGCTGGTATATTTTTAGATTTACGCCACCCACAAGTTTTGCAGTCTCCTGCTTTGCAATCATGTGTTCGAGTAATGCACATTATTAATTCTTTCTCGTCCCCAGTATATCTACTCATGGCTGGCCTCCTGTTGACTTTTGTTACCTTTGCCACATTTAATGCAAATAGATTTACCGCTTATTACATTTGTAGTACCACAGAATTTACAGACCCAAACTCCTCCAACTTTCATAGGAAAAATGTGATTAGACTTCTTGCTCATCTTATTTACTCTCCTTCAGGTTAAATTCTCCAGTACAAGTCTGTTCACTTGAGATAGTAAGCGTATTTTTCATCCTCGCCAGTTCCCTCACCTGTTCCTGAGATAAGCCTTTGAGTGGCATGATGGAGATAAGGGCGTCGAGATATTTGGAAAAATCATATTCATACCATTGACGGCACACATCACCCCAATGTAGTGTTATGTATCTATAGGCACAAAATATCTCGTCTATCTCCTCATTTGATAGAGGGCAGGAGAGGGCAGCGGCTACGCCTTTCTCAAACGCATCATATTCTGTGTTCTCTGTAGGATAGCTACCAAAGCACGTTTGTACGAAGTTGAATAAGGGATATGGATTCTCTATCTTCGGTGGAACTATAAATAGATTCATGGCTTCACCTTCCTTATGTATTCAGACACCCACAATTCAAAACCTTTTCGTGGCTCTGAGTTAGTGGATATTACTTCGTCCACATAATCATTATATTTTCTATACAACACATCTAAACTCATCCCCAGCAGTACAGCCGCTTCCTCTGCTGTCCAGTGGGTGTTGACTTCAATGGTATCCATATCAAGCCATGCGATATATTCACCATCAATGCTTGTTGTTTCCTTAGCCCCATCCTTTACTATTCTGAGCATCATTTCGCCTCCAAATCTTTTAACATGGCTTCCATCTTCTCAGGTAATAATTCTTCATAGCACCCTAAATTTAGCAGATATTCCAGTACAGCCTTTGCTCCGGCGATTGCGCCCTCATCAAAGCCTTCTGCTAAAATAGCTTCTTGTACTGCTTCATCTATTCTATGTGTATTCTCAGGCATCCATTCTGGTTTCATTTGCTCCCTCCGTTATACTTTATTTCCCATTATTCGGGATATTTCAAGTTCTTCTTCTTGCACAATCCAATCTCTCTTATATCTTTTAGGGTCAAAATCAACTCCCTCTGAATAAAAGAAAGGTATAAGTTCGTCATAATTAAACATCTGACCACAGAAAGGGCAAATGTGAAAAGATTCACAGGATGCTACCATGAAATAATGGTGGCAGCGAACACAAGTTATATCTTTAAATCCAATCATGACAATCCTATTCCCACGATTACGCCAATATAATATTTTTGATAATTCCATACAGCGTCACAAGAATAACAATATATAACTTTTATAACAGAATGAAACCCAGTTGTCCCGCCACAATAAGGGCATTTTATGCCATAATCCTTAAGATGTCGAACTTCAGTATGGTCTACTGGTGCAGGAAGTGGCAATAATCCTGTTAAAAGTTCCATTACTCCATCTTCTCCAATCTTTTATATTGTAGCCCCATGTAAACTCCCAATCTGAAACAAGCCTGCGCTAAGTCCAACCTTGAAGTATTCTCTTTTGCAGAGAGATTCATAAGAGCTAACATTAACCCTTTAGTAGCGGTGAGTTTTACATGTGCCTTGTAATATGGGCTTGAAGTCCTACAAGAATCGGCACATGCTATTAGGATTTCATTCGCTTCGCATTGGGCAAGGATTTCGTCAGGAGTTTTCTCTTTATTCATAGATTCACTTTCCCAATAACAGACTCAATTTTGGATGGTATACCTACCACGGCGGATTTTAATTGGTCTTTGGAATGCTGGTCAATTGTGAAATAAAGGTAGATATTAAAGATTATGAGTGTAACGAGGAAAATTTCCTTCATGGTCGTGTGCCTCCAAAATAACAACATAATGCTTTTCTAAATTGTTTGAGGAAAAACAATATACCCCTGCCACCTATTAAGTCGTGATAGAATACACTTACACCGTAATTATCGTTTGTGAAATGCATTCCCTTTGTAGTTAATTTGAACTCTCTCATATGCTCACCTCACTTTTATTAGTATAACCTATTATACCATGCCTGTCAATAGGCATTAACATAAGGCTTGACCACTATATCGGTATAATGTATTATAGACTTATGGCAATAGGAGGAAGAATGAAGAAAATATTAATACCGTTGATCCTGATTATTCTTACTATACCTTTATTTATGGGGTGTTTACCCTCTAAGCCTGCATCCACAGTAGAGTATATCAGTAAGACAGCATTTCAAGAAGCAATCGACTCCATTAATTCTAAAATAAACAACCTCGATCAAAGTAAAGCCAATGATTCTTCACTTAAATCATTCAGGACAGATGTGGATGAAAGGTTAAGCAATCTAAGTGGCGCAAATTCATATGACAAAACGCAGACATTTACAAAAGATGAAGTTAATACTGCTATAACAACAGCAATAAAAGCATTAAAAGATGACCAAACATGGATTACCAAAACACCTTCCTCGTCTTCTTCTTCGGATAGTACGGATGAAGGATCGGTTATAGCGGCAAATGGAGAATTAGAGTTAACCTTAGACCGTGAGATAGATAGCACTCTATATGTACCAGACGATAGCTGGTCTGAATACATAAGGTTAACCGTAAACAATAAAGGCGGTAGCACCTATTACCGTCTGAATGTGGATTTCGATACGGATGAGCAAGTCCTTTTTGCTACATATCCTATTTTAAGTTTCTCAGTAGACAACAATGCAGATGCTTATATGTTTTGCACTACAGCAAATGCAAGAACTGATAATGCAGCCGGAACACCGTGGACTCAAACAGTATCCAATTTATCTTTTAGCTCACGTAATAGCTCAGGTCAAACAAAACTGTGGATTGGCAAGGAAAAATCCGAATCCATGTTCTTAAGACTCTATTGTAATTATGACGGCAGCGGTAAAGTAAGAGAATGGGATTGGGACGTATCCCTTAAAGAAATAGACTAGGAGTGAATATATGGATAAAACAACAAAAGTATTTGCACTTCTTATGGCATTGACCGTAGGGTTAACTTGTTTGGGTATGGTAGCAAAAACATTTATTGATAACAATACTTATAGTTTGTATGAGGGCAAACAGATATTTTATACAGAGCAGGAATATTACCAATTTAAAGAATCCATTGCACAACAGGGCGTTGAAATTGTTGATATGAAATCTGTCTCTTCTATTCCAGCTGTCGTATCGTTTAAGGTACAAGTTCCTAATTATATGCAATTCGATTATGGAGTGAAATCGCTACCTCATGACATAGTTAGTCAAATTCTCATGAGCTTAGCTGGATTAGTATTTGTTATAGGTGGCATACTCTTCGTAGTTTTAGTTTAAAGAAATATTTTGCGGGTGGTTGGTGGTTTCAGCCCTCATCTTCTGTAATAAGGGGATGGGGGCTGACTCTTTTATATCTAATCACGATTGAAATGTATACTAAAATATGTTATAATTATAGATATGAAGAAAGGTTCGCATTTAACTGAAGAACAAAAGGATAAGTTGCGCCACAGAGATTGTAATGGCGTTAATAACTCTTTTTATGGTAAACACCATACAGAGGATGCAAAACAACGTAATAGAGAAGCCCATTTAGGCAAGAGATTGAGTTTAGAAACTCGTCAAAGAATGAGCGCAACTCATAAAGAGAATAATGTATGGGCAGGCAGGAAGCATAGTGCTGAATCTATAGATAAGATGAGACTTGCCCATTTGGGTAAAAAGGATAGTGATTTAGCACGAGAACATAAAAGAGCGGCAAGATTGGGTTATAAAATGAGTGCTGAAAGCAAACAAAAGCTTAGTATGAAATTAAAAGGCAAGGCAAAGTCTGCTGAACATCGTAAGAAGATAGGTATTTCAAAAAAGGGCAATAAATATAGGTTAGGATTTGTCAATTCAGCAGAACATTGTCAGAGAATCAGTATGTCTAAGAAAGGTAAGAAAGCAAGTTTAAAAGCAATAATAATGAATAGTTATTCACACTCAGGGATAAAAAATCCAGCATATATACATGGTATGGCGCATGAACCTTATACTCCTGATTGGAAACGTTTTGGTAAGCGTGAATCCATTCAGGCAAGAGACAATAATATCTGTCAATTGTGCAAAAGACACATTGAAGAAAATAATTTGAAGCATTCTATACATCATATTGATTACAACAAGAAGAATTGTGATGAGTTGAATTTGATATTGTTATGCCGAAGTTGCCATGCAAAAACTAACCATAAAGAGCGTTCGATGTGGCAATCAGTATTTGAAGAAATTATTTGGAATATTTATTGGGGGCTTGACAAATCATTTTTTGTGTGTTAGGTTTCTTACAAATGATATATTTTACATATATCGTCAAACGTAGTGGTTCTACTACACATTCTTATGTGTGGTGTGTAACTTAACTATTGTAACTAACGTTCTGTTAGTTACTTCATTGGGCGGTATGCCCTCCAAAACAGGTGCTATTCGTGATAGGACAGGTCTTACAGCCCCTCTATGTAGTGATGCATAGAGAGCACTTCGCTAACTCGGTGAATCCTAAGTCTTTTAGATATGGAAATACCGAACCAAGCATGGATTTAAAATCCAAGGCGTGCGTAGAGAGCAGAGACGAAGCATCTCATAGAGATGAAAGTGTGCTCCGAACTACAAGGAAACTTGTAGAATGTCACAGAAATGATGACATCGTGTATAGCAATTTACACGGTAACAGGTTGTGTCATGCTCATGATGGTAGAGTCACCTGCCCCTCTATTCAGCAATGAATAGAGTGTATTCCTCAAATTCGGTGAACCCTAAAACCTATGGTCATGGGAATACCGAGCCAAGCATGGAGAAATCCAAGGCGTGTGTAGAGACTGGACGGGGAATATCCCTTTGGGATAAAGGTACAGTCCGACCATTTACGAAAGTAAATGATGTCTTTGAAACAAGACACGGTAGAAATATCGTAACAGAACGGGGCGTAATAGGCATGATCTCATTCCAGGTCAACGATGGCCCTTGTTTAAGGTAACTTAAACAATGCAGAAAGCGAATTCGGTGAACCCTAAAACTTTTGGTCATGGGAATACCGAGCCAAGCATGGAGAAATCCAAGGCGTGTGTAGAGCGTAGGGGCTTTCTTTCCTTTAAAGAGGAAAATGGTATACGCCGAACTATATGGAAACATATAGAAGACTACAGAAATGATAGTCTCGCACAATATTTAATGTGTGGTAACAGATTGCGTTCGTGGTATCGCCACTTCCCTGTGCCTCAACACCACCGGCTGGTCTACGACTGAGGAAACGCTCATATGCGAGATAGTAGGTATCGTAGTGGCTCTCGCCATTATTATCCTGCTCTTCATCCTCATCGCCAAGGCTGCTCAGGGTCTTACCTAAACCTCAGTTTAAGTAGTCCCTGAAATCGGGGGCAGACTTCGATAAAGGGGGTCTGCCCCCACTTTTAACAAGGGAGTTTAACAATGCTAACACAAGTAGTGGCTTTAATATTAATAGGGGTTGTGGGGTTAATTGCTTTCCAAACTGTGAAAGGCATGACTAATAGCCTATGTGCAAATTATACGAGTCCAAATAATTTGGGCGATATTCCAATAGATATGCAGTTTGGATGTTGGGGTGTGAGCCTTGTGGTGGCATTGGGTGTAGTTAACTTCTTATTTGTATTAATAGGAAAAGCTGCACAAGGGTTAGAATGAGTAAGAATGGACTGAAATGGCATATTGGGAAGATGCGGAAACATAAATACAGGAAGCGCATGAAAAGGGATAGAAACAAAAATAAAAAATAAGGAGAAAAAGAAAGTGGCAAAGAAAGTTAAGAAAAAGAAAGTAGACAAAATGTTCAGGATTGGAGCAAAAGACCCTAACAAGTCTGCGAAAGATTTCATGAAGACGGTGAAATCGGGCAAAGGTAACTTGGGCAAAAAGTTCTATACGCTTTAAAAGCCTATGAGAAAAAAGTACAAGACTGTAGTTCCATATATAGGATGGAAAAAGTCGGATACGGAGTCGTGCCGCCGCAGGGCGGTGTTATCCTCTAAGAAAGGGGATTACCTTGCTGCAAGCAGGGCATTAAGGTATGTCTCAAAACATTCAAATGACCCAGAGGTAAAGCGCAAGGCGAAAAACGACTCTCTTTATTTTTTACAAAAGGCAAGGGCAAAAAGAAAATGAGGTTAGTCAAATACGTTAATATCTTTTTTGCTCTTATCCTTTTGTCTTTATGGAGTGTTCCAACACAGGCTGCTGACCCACTTGGGATAGTGCCTTTCCTAAAACCACCTAAAGAGAATAGCGAAGAAGTTGTATATTCTAGTGGAAATAACTATATTGTTGGGCAAGAAATCATAGAAAAAAGACAAGAAAATTCTAAAACATATTATTTAGGTAATGGTAAGTATTCGATAATTGCATCACAATCTCCAATACATTATAAAGACAATTATTCAAGTTCACTTGAGCAATGGAAGGATATTGATTTAACGATTGTCAATGGTAAGATAGACAAAGCCCCATATATTCTTGTTATAGATTATGACAATCTGTCCATTAATATGCAGGATAAAAGGACAGGTGATACAGTTAATCTAAAACTTACAGGTATACCACCAGGACAGTTAAAAAAGGTTACTCCATATATAAGTAAAGGTAAAGTAGAATTTAATGAAGTATTAAGTGGCCTAGATTTACAGATTGTAGCAGAGAATGGGTGGGTTGCGTTTAAAAGGGTAATAAAGAATTCCACAGTTCCTCATAAGGCAACTTTTGATATATCACAGAATGGTAATATGGGATTAAAGGTATCGTATAGAGCGAAAGATGGCAAAACAAGAGTTGTGCCTATACAGGTAGACAGTAGTATAGTTGATGGTGTTCTTACTGAAGAAGTTAGCGCATTTAGAGTAACAGATATAGTATATCCATTAGAGATAGACCCCACTATTGATGTCAAAGTTGGCGCAAGCACTGATGATTGTGCGTTTTATTACAATAATTCATTAAGTAGTTGGGCTATTGATTTAACTGGCGCTGGTGTTTGGTTTGGCACTGGCGCTGGATATTTTTCGACAGATGTTTATAAGAAAGGTATGGGAATGAGATTCCTAAATATAACCATACCAAATAGTTCAACTATAGATACAGCGCACATAACATTTACTGCTTCTGCGAATAAATCTAATACTACTGTTAATTCGAGATTAATAGGTGACGATGAGGACAATGCTGCCACGTGGTCAACTGTAGCTAATTACCAATCTAGACGTGGAACTGTAGTTGGTGGCGCAGATGACACGAAAATTACAACAGCAGTAGTAGATTGGGATGGTATAGCTGCATGGACTACAGATACAACATATGATAGCCCTGAAATAAAAACAATTGTGCAAGAAATAATAAACAGGGTTGGTTGGGCAAGTGGCAATGCTATGGCATTATGGTGGGACGACCATGATAATCGTAGTACAAATGCGGTGGATACACAACGTTTAGCATATCAATATGATGTTTCAACTACAAAATGTCCCGAATTGCATATTGAATATACCATACCCTCTGATCCATATCCATCTACAACTACAGATGCCGCTACTTCTGTAGAAGAAACTACGGCAACATTAAATGGAGATGTCACCGATATTACGAGTGGCACAATGAGAGGTTTTGCATGGGGTACGACTTCAAATTCTACATTGCCCGTTAATGAAACTCCACCAGCGTCTTATACATCGAATTATACAGAAGTAGGGTCAATTTCCGCTGGAGCATTTAGCCACGGCCTTACGTCATTAACGTCAGCAGACAGGTATTATTACAGAGCTTATTCAGCTAACGCTACAGGGTATGGTTGGGGCGGAGAAGAATCATTCTTAACTAAACCGAATGAGCCTACTGTGTTCACATGTTCTGCGAATGCAACAGCAGTCGATTTGTCATGGACTACAGCTAGTGCTGGTGCTGGCACAACTATGCATACAGTAATAAAGTATAAGGCAGGAAGTTATCCAGCAGACGTAACGGATGGGACACTTTCGTATAATGGGACACTATCTTCATATCAACAAACTGGATTAATAGATGGGACTACATATTATTTCAGGGCGTGGTCATGGTGTTATGATGGGGCGTTGTCTCAATATTCGGATAGTTATGGAAGTTGTTACGCCGTACCTGTTACACAGATGGTATTGACAAGACCCAATACAGGTTTTTCACAAGATTGGGCGATAGTAAATGGTTATTTACAATTAGGTGTTTATACGGCTACGCAAACAGGGTTTGATTACGGCCTAACTACGGCTTATGGGAATTCAAAGGTAAGTGCCGTTGGAACGTATTCCACAGGGTTATTTACCAGTACATTAACTTCATTAGATAAAGCGACTGTATACCATTATAGAGCGAAAGCATTAATAGGCGGAGTGTGGAAATATGGAGACGATATGTCTTTCGCTACCAAAGGCTCTCCAGCGATTTATGAATATTGGAATACAGGCGGAGATACGGACTCTCAAAGGATTGGTAGCGCAAATGTAACATATCAGACGTTTACTACAAATACCACAACAATTCCTCATTCCGTAACTACAGTTAAATTAAGTCTTAAAAGAGTGGGAATACCTGGGACAATTACAGCATCTTTAAGAAATACATCTAACTGTACTGCTGGAGTGACGTGTTACTGTTATCCTACAGGGGCGGATTTAACTTCAGGCACATTAGATGGGGCTTCAATTTCTACAGGGTATACATGGTATATCTTTACAATGGCAACGGAAACTTGTTTAAGTGCAAATACGACATATGCTATTGTAGTCAGTTGTGCGGATTGTGATTCTACTAACTATGTTATGTGGCAAGCGGATGCAAGCGGTGGATATGGCGGCGGAAACGCAGGGTATTCAAATGATTCGGGGGTGACGTGGACAGCACAATGTACTCCCGACCAGTTATTTGAAGTATGGGGCAATCCATGCATTTCAGTAGAGGATGCAAAAGTCATCACTTCGTATATTGAAGATGGTGATTGGCTAATTTGCATATTGTATAAGAATCTATATCCGCCTTATTATGCGGATGCAGAGGATGTATCATCGTATTTTTCATTGCAACTTGCCGATGGAACTACAGTCTTAGCGCAAACAAAATGCCCAGAATGGGGATATAAACCTGGCTGTATATATTTAGCAGCAGATGAAGTTACGGGATTGCAATGGGGCTATGCGTACAGGGTTAGATTATATGGTAATTTCACAGGGAATCCATATGCCGAATACTCTTTGCAATCTTCAGATTGGTTAGGGTCGGATTTAACAAGGTTAGATTCATGGGTGCGGTCTACGGCCTCTTTAATGGAAACGTATTACAATACTGATTTGACTACTTATGTAGCAGAACAGGGGATATGTTTAAATTCAACAGGCGGTGTTATTTTCTCGAATAATATACCAGAACTTGAAGTAATAAGACCAGACCTCTTTTCTATTACCTCTACAAATGTGCAAATAGAAGATGAGAACTTTACACATACATATCAAGAGTCTCTTGTCTGGCAGCAAGCTTTAGGGCCACAACTTTCGCTTGCCTTAAATAATTTAGGGTCTACGGTTGGAGTAGGTGGAAGCACAGCAGGAGCGATTATAGGATTTATTATTTATGCTTTAGTAGCGTTGTTTGCTTTCAGACCAGGACATGCTATTGCGGCTATTGTTATACCTTTACCGATACTTTTAATAATATTTGGTACAGGGCTTGCAGAACTTGCTTTGATGGCAATATTACTCGCCGTTGCTGTGGTTCTGTTTGTTCGCACTCTATGGTTTGCAGGTGGTTAATATGAGAGTTACGAGATTAGACATATATCAAGTATTAATCGGGCTTCTCATCCTTTTAATCTTGATATTGCCTTATTCTGTTTATGGTGCAACGGCTACGGCTACGGTAGATGGTGATGGGACATACACTAAAAGCTATGGTGGCGCACCTGCAACATGGGCAGCGTTAAACTTAGATGACGGAGATACGTCATACGCTTTTATATATTCATTGGGTTCAGCTTGGGGGTATGGTTCATGGACATATTCAGCGGAATCACCTTCAGTAGATATTAACTCTGTTACTTTATATTGGAAATCACGTACTCCTGATGTTTTTTATACAAACCCAAGGTCAAGGGCATTTATGTATGACGGCATTCAATGGTTTGCTGGAGCAACGGTATCTGAAACAACATCATATGTATTGCATTCCTATACATGGACTTCCAATCCTCATACGGGGTTGGCATGGACTCAAAGTGAAGTTAATGCAGCAGAGTTTGGTGTCGGTTATGTAGATTATGACGGCAGTGGAATTTGCCGTATTACTTATTCTTATCTTGTAGTGGATTACGATGCCACAGTTCCAACAGTCTCCACTACAACTCCCGTTACTACAATTGGTGTGAATACCACGACATTAGAAGGTACAGTGACCGCAACTGGTGGTTATACCCCAGATTGGGTAGGGTTTGTTTATGGGACAACCTCAAACACCACAAATCCTCTTAACCGTGTTCCGCCTGCTGGGTATACTGCAAATACTTCGGGTGTTTACTCAGCATCATTTACAGGTTCGCTTACTGGGTTAACAGCAGGGACGACATATTATGGGAGGGCTTATGCCCATAATTCAGTAGGGTATGGATATGGAGATGAAGTCTCATGGAAAACAGTAGGTACTCCTACAATTACCACAAATTCCGCTACAAATGTGGCTAATACGCAAGCACAATTAAACTCTACGGTATCAGATGACGGTGAACAGGCATGTGATGTAAGATTTGGTTACGGCCTTGTTTCACAGGCCGCCACAGATGTAGGGTTTGCAGCCTATACTAACCATACTTCATGGACTTTGAATACATATGAAACGGGTGATAAACCTTATGCTTCGATTACGGGATTAACCGCAGCGACTCCGTATTTTTACAATGTCCAAATAGAAAATGATGCGGGGCATTCTTACGGTGTTCAAGGAACTTTTACAACAGAATCAGGTGTTGCTGAGCCTACTTCATTAAATGGTATTCCCACATCTAATACGATTTCACTCTCATGGGTAAAAGGAAGTGGCACATCCAACACGGTTATAAGATATAAATTAGGCGCATATCCCACAGGGGTAGCCGATGGTGCTTCAGCTTATTCGGGAACGCAGACATCTACGGTAGTTTCAGGGTTAGCTTCGGGACGTACGTATTATTTCATAGCATGGGGTTACACTTCTCCTTTGTATTCAACCTCAAATACGACTTTAATGATGACTACGTTAGCAAGTGCTACCACAACGTCTACATTAGATACCCCAACAACTCCAACATCGTGGTTTCAATCTCCAGATTATACAAATATGAGTCAGATGCCTTTTTATTCTGTGTTTAATTTCGCCTTTGAGTGTTTTGAAGTTCCCAAAGCTACGGGATGGTATATGGTTGCACTCTTTGTTTGTGTAGCAATGGGAGTATTCTTCTATACTTCATTGGGGAATTCTAATCTATTTTTAAGTGTCATTGTAGTAGGAGTGTGCATTGTATTTATGGCAATGATTAAATTAGTTCCATTATGGCATATACTTCCTTTTGCGATATTTGCGGCTACGGGAATAATCGTTGGAGAAAGAAGGTCATCATGAGTGTAAGATGGTATATTGGTTTATTTACAGCGTTCCTTTTACTTACAATTATAGGTAATGTAATAGAGGGCGCTGATATATTAACAGGGAATCAAGTTTCAGATATAAAATCAACAATGGAAGGTGCACATGTTTCACAGGCCAGCGACCCAACCGTAGGTGGTGTCCTTACTTACGGTGGAGTAGTTTCCACAGCAGTAAACGGGATTGTGAAAGCTCTTACTATGAAATATTCGTGGTTATATGACGTTGATCCGACTACACATGCAAAGACTCCAAATGAATATTACTGGATTTGGGCTGTAATATGGTGGCCTATTGTTGTAGGGATTGTATTTATGTTATTTATGGATTTGGCAAGGCTTATTAGAGGTGCTTCATGAAGCGTGCAATGTTCATATTTTGGTGTTTAATAGGGTTATTTATAATTGTTCCCATTACAAATACAGTGACACAGATGTTTGTCTCGGCTAATGGAACTTTAGCCCAAACATTTAACGCTTCGGATTTGAGTTCATGGAATGCCACGGGACGTATTTTAACAACTGAGCAGGCTGCACGCATACCATTAACGGGATTTGAAACTGCTATAACACAATTTTATGTTCCTGCAATGATAGTTTTCCTTGCAATTATACTTATATACGTTTTAGCGAATTGGAATAAGAGTAAAGGCATGTAGGTTGATATTTTAAGATAGGTATGCTATAAGAAAAGAAAATGGATATTCTTAAACGGCAGGCAACACAAGAACAGAAGGTGGCGCAGCCACAGGCTTCTACTGTTAAGTTTGAAGCTGACATCCTGAAACGTGAAGGTAAAGCAAAAGAATCTGCTCCTACGGTATCCAAAGCATCTACTTTGCGTACTGCTCGTGAAGCTCAAGCACAGCAAGAAGTTCTAGATAAATTAGCGCCATATACCAATGTAGATAACACAGTAAAAGTAGCAGATTTTGCCTACGATTCTTATAAGAGTGGCGAATCTATAGAGAATATCATTAAAACCCTAAAATCAGCAGGATTCGGAGATGATGTAATAGAGGCAGCGGGATTAAATGAAAAACCAGATAGCCTTGCACTTAAAAAGGGTGTAGATAACAGAATCAAGTTATTGCAGGAATTACAGGCAAACCCAGGTTTAGCAGCAACAGAAAGGAAATATATAAGTGGTCAAACAGATAGATATGCAAGTGTAAGGAAGGACTTCGACCTGAAAGCCCAGATTAAATCGAAAAATAAACCATTGGGAGCTTTGGATAAAGCTAAACAGGCCGAGATTGTAGAACTTGAGAAAGTCTATCCTCTTGAGCTTCCGTTTGGCGCAATTGAACCAGTCCAAGCGGTATTTACATCACGGGAATTATTTAAAAGTAAATATGGATTCGACCCAATGGTTCTTGGCAAGGCGGCTACTCTTACTGCTGATGAGAAGAAGTGGTATCAGGCTGAATGGGACAGGATAAGAAAGGAAGATGTCGTAATCTTCATGTCAACGGGAGGAAGTGGTGGTGGCGGTGGTGGGGGCGAAGGCGAAGAAAAAGGTGGTGAGATACCAGGTTCTCCAATACCTACATGGACTAAAAGCACTGAAGGTGTAGTAACAGGCACAGGTGGTATCAAAGGTGCAGTCGGATGGCAAGCATTAAGCCCACAAGCGCAACAAGCATTAGAGGTTGCTGGGAAAGCGAGCCTTATTCCTTACTATCCTATGCAGGCTATAACCCCAACAGCAGCAGTCAAAATAGGTGAATTGGATGAAGGTCATAAGAATATCTTTGACAAATCAAACCCTTTGGCACAGAAGAATATCGATATAGTTAATGACAATCTTGCAAAAGACCCTACATTCTTAAATACATTAGTAGCGGACGATACCTATGTAAATAGGGCAACGGGTTTTGTTACACAACAAGGGCAAGATGTGTTGCATTTAGAGGGCAGGGTATTCAATAGACCAGTGGGTGAATACAGGACTTTCGCAGCAACAGGATTAGGTGAAATTGAAACACCGGATGGAAAAGTTGGTGAAGTCTTTCAGGATATTACCGATCCGTTAGGTGCTGCAATAGTATGGTTAAAAGGTAAGGGTGAGACTTCGCTTAATACTATTTCATGGGATATGGACAAACCATATTACGCTAAGAACAGGGCTAAAGTAGACGCTTATGCAGACGTAAATGGGATGGAAGCGGCATGGAATGCCATAAAAGACTCTATAGATGCTCAAGGTAATGCCAAACCAGACAATAAATTAGGATTAGAGGGGCGTGTTGTAATAACTCAATTAGGAAATTATGTTGCCCCACAATCTACAAGGTTAAGTTGGGGCGAGTTTGTAAATAAATACCCACAATTAGGGCTTAAATATGAGGGTATACTTGCTCAAAATTCAGATTACTTTAGAGGATTACTTGACGAAAAAACCGATGATACTTTAAAACAGGGTGTTATAAATAAGGTAAAAGACAGGTTTACAGTAAACGGAATATTAGATTACGCAAGTGCTGGCGCAACTGCCAAATTCATCTTAGATAAGATAGATACACTTTACGCTGCTGGATATACACCTGATAGCCAACTTGAAACCCAAGCGGGTAATATCCTCATGTCTGAGTATATCAATTCCCTTACAGATGCCGTTGCGCCGGAACAACAAATAATAGAAACACCTGCTGTAGCTGAAGTAAAGGGTAATGTAATAGAAGGTATGGCACTTCTTATTAATACCGCTCAGGAAAATGAAAGAGCAGGGAAAGCCTCTGAAACAGATAAACAAATATCCAAATTAGCCAAAGAGCACACTTTTGAAGGTCAGGTAAATTGGATTGGCCTTAAAATTGCATTGGAACGGGCTAAAATTGAGATACCTATAGCAAAAGAAGAAGAAATTCAACCTACTATAATCACACTAAGAGAACCATCAGGATTTGGAGAACCTGTGGAAGCAGGAGTGCTATATCCATCTTTTGAAGTAGGTAATGCAGATGAAATGGGAGGCCCGAAAGGTGCTGGATATGGAGTAAAGTTTAGTGGAGTTGGAGATGTAGACTATGGTGGTGTTGTAGGTAAAAAAATAGTTAATGTAGATTACTTTGTTACATTAACAAAAGATGGCAAAATTAGTCAATTATGGTGGAAAGAGCCTAATACCAATTGGCATGAAGGCGATTACAAATATTTGCCAGGGCAAAATGCTGTCACGGGTGTTGTTTGTAGAGGTAAAACATGTCAATTACACGAGGATGATTTAAATATTGGTGTTAAATATATACTTTCACAAGGCATAGATAAATTAAAGGTAGCTAAACCACAAGATATAAGTCAAAAACAGGCTGAAATTCCTACTGTTAAAGCTAAGTTGCCTTTGGATATTAATGAGGATGTATGGAAAAGAATACCATACGACCAGCAACGTGTTATTGTTACAGATGACAATCAGTTAGCAGCATTTAATAAGTGGCTTAGAAGTGATGCTATTGTCAGAGATTTAGATATAGGCAGAGATGTAATAAAACAAACTGTGGTTAAATTGGGCGATGGCACTTATGTCAATGCCTCGACATTAGATAAAATAGGGCCGTCTTACTCTGCAATATTAAAAGTGGAAGGTTGGGACGGATTAAAAAATTATTGGGAACAACATAACACTAAATTGCCAGATGGTAATTATATTAATAACGATGAATTAAACAAGTTGTCTATAGTAGACAAAAATCAATTGCTGTCCTTTGGTTTAACTGGGGCTTATATAATTGATAAAGATGGGCAAAGAATATCAAAGGCTGAATACAATAAATTGAACACCGATGACCAAAATTATATTAATACCAACGGATTAATGGCGTATCAGGATATTCTAAAAAATAGGCAAAACAATGCATTAAATGAATTAGCTAAATATAAAGGTGAAGATGGCTTCTATATTTATCAATATGCAATTGATGCTAATAATAGTGGTAAATCTTATACACAAATTGTCCAAGTTTTAAAGAATGCGGGATATGGCGATGAAACCATTGACAATTTAATAAATGTAATACCTCCAGATGGATATGCAAGTAATCAAGAATTAAATAATATGACACCATCACAGCGTGTAGAGTATATAAAAACACATCCTGATGATGTCCGTTTATTGCCCGTTGGGTTTTTAGATTTTCCCGTCAGTGATTTAAGACGAGAGCAATTAAAAGTAAAATATTTAGAGAACTTAACTGTGGAGCAACGTGCTCGTGAGGATATGCGTGCATCACAAGTTAGAGATTGGCAAACTGCCGTAGCGTATAAAAATATTTCAGATAACCCCAATATCCCGCAAGGTCAGAAAGTACAATTAATGAAAGATGTTGCGGTAGGTGAAAAGACAGCTAATTTGCTAAAGTGGTCAGAATCAGTTCCTAAATTGCCAACGATACCTGATTGGGTTCTCAATCAAAATGCTTATAATCTTATTGCTACAATGAATCCGTGGGTGAAAGTTTTGGATATCGGGAAACAAATCACTGGAATACCAGGCACAATATCTGATGCTGCTCATGTAGTAGGTGAAATAGGCAAACCGCCACATACTCCAGAGGCCAAAATAGTTGTCTATGACGCACAAAGGAATGCCTTAACTACTGGATTTTGGTCACAGGAACAATTGGATGAGTTTAATAAAAAATATAAAGATTGGTCAGCTAAAACATTTACATTTGGCGGGACTGTTAAACCAGAAACAGCAGAAATAATTGCAAAAGGGTTGCCATTCAATTCTGAATTCGTAGAATTGTCTTCAAATGCAGCTAGAATGATATGGGATATAGGTAAACAGATGGGTGGAGTAATTCCCTTAACTGTAATGATGGCAGGGGAATATGCCAATAGGAATGAGACAGATAAAGCGGCGGTTGAGTTAGCACAATTAACGGCTGGGATGGTAGCATTCCCAATAGTTCAAGGCGCTGATTGGATAGGTGAAGCGTCAAAAGGTAAGTTTAGTAAAGTTGGTGGGCAAGCAGTTGGATTAGGTGTCACCTTTGTATTATCGCCAGCGCACTTAGCTAAAAAAGGCGTGCGTGATTTGGTAGGATTTGGAGATATTACCATTAATAATGGTAGAGTGTTAATACCCAAAGCTGTTAGTAAGAGTTCATGGATACCATATTTAGAAGTTCCGAAAGCATACTATAAATTAATTAATGAATTAAATGGTGTCTTTGCCGATGAAGCAACAGTACAACGAGTTATGGCAATTAAAGACCCCTTGAAACAAGAATCTTATGTCCGTAGTTTACTTTCAAAAGAGTCACAGCCTGTGTGGGATGCTGGTAAGCAATTAGTTGAAATGGCATGGGAACATGGCGAAGTACCTAAAAATTGGAAAGTGGATAAGGTTGATTTTTCTATTGTCAGGGATATCCCAAAAGAAGCCTCAGATGCTATACGTGATGTATTTAAACGTAATAGTGATAATGGTTATATTAAAGGTAGTTTTGCTGATGTTTCACAAATCAAAAATTCAACTTTAAAAGCTTTAATCGGAGAACAGTACGGAAGAGTGGGGGATGTAGATTATGTCGTTACTGGCAAGAAAACTGCGTTGGCACTTGCCGATGAGGTTGCTCAGGCAATTAATAAAGTAGTTAACAGAAATATTGCACATGTTATTGGTAAAGAAAATAATGCTAAGGTAATAGTAGAAGGTGGGAAAAAAGGCGGGACATTCCAAATACATACTGAAGGTGAGCAGTTTGCTACTAAACCATTTGGATGGGAACAGAAATTTAGTCAAGTTGAAGTTGATGGTATCAAGATGGCTAATTTTCGAGACCAATTACTTAGACGTGGCGATATCATGCTATACCCTTCATGGGATGAGTATGCTGGTACTTTTGGTCAAGCAGCAGAGACAGCTACAACTGGTGGCATAACACCAACTCAACCACAACGTGGGTTAAAAGATTGGTTTAGATTAAAGTACCAAGTTGAGATGGTTATTGAAAACTTAAAGGCACAAGGTAAAGTTGATATTGCGAGTCAATTAGAGCAGCGACTAGATATATTTGAAAATGGGTTAAAGAAACCATTTGCTAAAGGTGGAGCAAAAGGTGAGGTGGAAATTAGTGGGAAAGAATTAGTATTAACTCCACAGGCAAAGAAAGATTTAATTGAAATAATGAATGTATTGCAGGAAGTAACTGTTGCTGAGGGAGTAGATTCTTATTTTGTCACACCAGAAGGTACTTTATATAGGTATACAACGGCATCAGAAAAAATACTTCCTGATACTTTATACCATGTTACAGACGATATAAGGCCTTATCAAGAATTGGCAAAGCAAGGTAAAAATCTACAACCAGGTTACATATTAGATGCAAGTGGTAATTTGACAGAAGCGCCATCAGAGCAAATATTTTTGTCGCCACAAGCAGCACTTGCTTATTTAGACGAAACTAAGACACCTCATGGTGGTATAGTGGCCTTACGTGCAACTGGTGTAGATAGAGCGAAGTATTTAAATCCGGCATTTCGTACAGAGGCATTTAAGCAAGCTAAATTTACAACAGTTGATATATTCGGCAAGAGAATCCCTATAGGCGGAGAGAAAGATTTACAGTTAGTATTCGATGAATGGGTTTGGGGTAAGGAAGGTAAAGCTAAACCATTAGGTGAGAAATATGCTGTGCGTGCCGAAGATTCATTAAAACAGTGGCCTATTTTATGGTTTGCTATGGAAGATGCAACTAAAAAGGGTATTGGTATCCCTGATGAATCTACTATAAAAGCCATCAATTCACTTGCATGGAAACAGGCACTTACTGATTTTATGTATCCCCATTTAAATAAAGATATACAGGTAGTGTTTGACCCAATGGCAACAGGTAAAGGTGGATTGCCAATAAGTTTTTATAAAGAGAGTTGGCAATGGAAGAATTTAACGCCTGAGAAAATTGCCCAATTACAGGAGCAAGAGAGATTAAGGCTAAATCAATCAACAATAAATAAATTAAGTGCAGAATTGAAGTCTCTGATAGATAAAGGCGATGAAGCTGGTAGGGAATTCGGACAATTAACTGAGGATGCGCTAATAGGTAAAACAAACTTAGTCAGCAAATATGTAACTGAGCGAATTAAGGTAATAAATGATGCTACTGCTAAAGAACTTCAGAATACGCTTGCTGAGATTAAAAAATCAATAGAAGAAGGCAAAAAAGAAAACATAGAGGCCTCTGCTATTTTAAGCAATGCTTACAATACATTACTCGATAGTTTACAAAGTATAAAAAGCAAATCAGGGCAAATAGATAGTAAACTAGCCACTAAATTGTTGGTTGAATTACAAAACCAAATACGTAGTGAGCAAGCGAAATTAAAAGGTGCGAGTGCAGATTCAATCAATAAGGTGATAGATACAGTAGTTGATAAAATCGCTGAGAAGACTATTAAATTTGATGAATTACAAAATATAAGCGATAAAAGTATTTATATAATACCAGAGAATGTGAAACCATTCGTTGATCCCGCAGAAGTTCAAAGCGTTATCAATTTGAATAATCGTGGTGCTATTTTATCTAAGGTTCGAGAATCATTAACAGAAGAATCTCGTAATGTTTGGGATGCGCTATTCCAATTGACAGAAAATCTATATAAAGAAATAAGGCCACGTCCAGAGTATGTAAGTCATGTTCCGTCAGTTAATCTGAAAGAGATATTCCCAAATAATTTCACAGAAGAATCTGCGAATAGAACAAAGGCAGTATTACAAAAATATAATACGGATGGTTTTGTAGGTGGAAGTTTTGGTGACTATATTCAATTGCATGGTGTTGACCTGCCAAAGTATATGAAACCTAAAGATATTGATTTCCAATTATGGGAAGATAGTAGCGCAACTGCTAAAGATGTAGGATATGATTTATTAAAAGCATTAACAGACGAAAAGGATATTGTAGAGAGTATCATTACAGATGATGGGGTGGAGAGAACTTTCGTGTATTCCCCCGATGATAAATTGAAATTTATAATGGATGTGAAAACTGGAGCAGCAGTAATTGAAGACCTCAGATTTGACCCAAACGGTGAAGTTTTAATAGATATTCATCCGTCTGGAATGTTTAAAAATGATATGCTCGTTCCAGATTGGTCAGGATTAAAAACCCATGTTGGCATTGATGGCATAATTGTTGCTGATATAAGAAACCAAATATTAGACCGTGGTACGATTCTTTTAACCCCAGCAGCAGAATACTTGCCAATATGGGGTGGAGAGGATGTTAGATTAGGGAAAGCTGGTACATTTGGCACATTATCTCAGACTGCTACTTCAGGTTATCCCACTGGAGTTAGGTTGGGTAGGAAAAATAAAGACTGGAACAGATTTAAATTTGAAGCAGAATACTTTATAGACAAAATTGAGAAATCGGGTAATAAACCACTCGCAACTGCTTTACGAGATAGGTTAGAGATTGCAAGTAAAGGAATTAAAACAACTTTTGAAGAAGGTGGTATTAAAGGTGGTTTGATGAATGAACTAGGGTTTATCAAATTGCCTAAAATTTTATACGAAGAAATAGAAAGAAATAGTGGAAAGATAAGTAAAGATTACCTTATAAACTTAGCAGATTTGTCTCGAATATATTATAGTAATTTGGGTGTTACTACTAAAGATGGTCAAGGCTTAGAGACAATACAATTCACAGTTGTCCCGCAGGATAAAACGGACGACCAAATTACTAAAATTATAAGTGAAACGTTGCCTACATCATTACCTGCATCTATATATGAATCATGGACACCAACTACGCCACGTGTTAGTATTATCACTTCACCTACGACTCCACCAGCCACGCCAATAATTACTGATATTGGTACTATTCCAACTACTCCGCCTACTACTCCACCTACAACACCGCCTATAACTCCACCTACGACACCACCGCCAACCACTCCGCCAACTTCTACTGTTCCTCCACCGCCAAAAGAACCTTCTCGTAAAATGCCATTAAAACCAAGTGGCAGTGGCAAGTCATGGGATGATTTAACAGCAGAACAGAAACTTGCCTCAATAGTTTGGAAGCAAGGATTTTGGAATTACGCCTTGCCGCCACCCTACTCGCAAAATGTCTTAATAGGTTCAAATAAGCCATTCCCAGGTACTAAAGTGCATCATGGGCCGAAAGCTGCATATAAATCTGTAGCAAGAGTAAAAGGCGTGGATTTACCCGAAAGAATTGACCTTGATTTGGGTATTATGGATATAACATTCCAAAAAGATAAAGACGGAAAGGATGTCAAAATATACTATCGTGCAGACCCGCTACAGAAAACCACAGCACAAGGGCCAATCGGATATCCTGCACCACGTGTAAAATCCATAAGGCGATATTCATCTGCACCTCAAACTTCAGTGGTGAAATAATGTGTAGAGTATGCTATAATGTGTTATATATAGGAGGTGCAGTATGAAAAGTAGAATAGCGATTATAGTTCTTAGTTGTGTTTCATTTATATTTATATCGGCAGCAGTATTATTTTGGTTTTTTGCCTCAGATTTGTACAGTAAGAATACTGAGTTGGAGAAGCAAGTTGTGACGTTACAAAATGATGTGACGTTAAGGGATGGCATCATTACAGATATGGAAAAGAAAGCCTATCCTAAGAGCTTTGAAAACCAAAAGATGTTGGAGAAGTGGCTACAAACCACATCTGATAAATCACATTTTGAATATTATTCTGAGTCTGCTGTGGAACTTATGAAAGAGGCTAGAGATGATGGGTATTGGATGGGATTAGCGCCAGCAGACTTTATTTATGATGGCACTGGTTTGCCACAGAGAATAGAATATCCGTTAATGTCCCGTGGTGTAGTAATGTGTCTAACTGTAGTTGGTGGTGATACTATTTATTTAGTAGACCCCGATGCATTGTCTGTATTAAAGGTAACTACAATGCAAGCTGATTTTGACCTCAATGACTTGAAAATTAAATGATACTATGGTAAGTTAGAATTATGAGACGAAGGTACAGGACTCAAGGCGTAGTACCCCCAGAACATGAAGGGGAGTATTACGATGACGAAAAACAGTGTACTATGAGGGATAGCGGAGCAGTATGGGATGGAAAACAGTGGAAACGTACACTGTGGAAAGCTGTACCCGAAAAATACAGAGTGACTTATACTGATGGGACGGAAGAAATATTAAATGAAGAACCTACAGAACCACCCGAAGGGAAAGAGATACAAAGTGTTGAAGAGATACCCGCTTGCTGGGAACTTTTAAATGAGTATGTACCCTCTGATGAGAGGCCGGAGTGGGATGAGTATAAAGTAAGGGAAACATATTACGAAGAGGAACAACCTATTACTGTACAAATACCCCTTTCAAGACAGAGTGGTGGTGATAGATTAGTAAGACATGCCAAAAATAATCCACGTGGGACGCAAGTAGGGATGCTTAGGTGAGAAAATATTTTACATCCGGTGTTGTCCCAGCTTCTGTAGAACCTATTGTAGATAAGGAATCAGGTTCAGTAGTTAGAAATGGTGGGGCAACATGGGACTCAGATAAGAGAGCATGGCGTACAACTACATGGATTTCAAAACCTGAAAGATACAGAGTAACCTACGATGATGGCTCTTCGGAAATCTTAGATAAAAAACCCGAAGAGAAACCTGTAGAGGGAGAGATAATAGAGGAAACAAAAGAACGCCAGGTTGTTTCATTTGAAACTATTCCTGCTTATTGGGAATTAGAGAATAAGTATATTAATCCCGATCAAGTTCCTGAATGGGAACAATATAAAGTACGTGAAGTATATTACGTAGAACCTCAGCCTCAACCTTCTCAAATACCTCTTTCAAGACAGGGTGGGCCGGATAGATTGATACGTGAGGCTATGAGGAAGCAAGCAAGAGCGGGGCAGATACGGTAATTAGGATTGGAATATATCATTGAATTCAGGTGGTGTGCCTTGCTCACAAAATCCTACAAAGACACCATCCTTACTTTTCACTAAATCTTCACGGGCACGTAGAAAATACCCCTCATCAGTTATAATGAGTATCTCATTATTGACTGTGCAATGCGGCTTTGATTCAAAATATCCAGCGCATTTGGATGATTCAAGGTCAAACCAACAAGCAATTCCTTGCTCAATAAGTTCGTCAGCCGTTTCTACAGTTATTTGTGTGCCTGTAATCATGTTTTTATCTCCGCTGTATTTATTCTTCATGGCTGCACCTTTTTAAATTCAATACACCACACAAATGGGTTAAATTCCCACGGATACCCACGTTCAGCATTGATGGAATCCCACAAGCTGGCAAAATGAGCTTGTAACCACTCATCCTCGGTTAAGTTAATGTCCTTAAATAGCCCAGGACGCAAATAATTTGCTGGAGAATACTTGCTGCTGATGTTTAAGAGCGGATGACCTTCTGGCGTCACAGGATACTGTACGCCCTCACTTATTACTTCTTTCCCTGTTATATCCCAAACTCTCTCTACTTTAATATTGGTTATTTCAAGAGTGATACGGGAAGCCCAACGGGGCAGAAATAATGATGATCGCTTAAACCAACCGATAGCATCTTTCTCTTTAAGTCTGTGTACATTTTCCGTAGGGAGATTGTCCATATAACGCACTTCATTGTTACGGGCTTTAAATAACCACTTCTGCTTGCCTTTTTTAGTCAAGCCATTCTTAATCCAGTGACCAAAACGATAGTGCGTTTCTCGACACCATAATCGGTCTCCTACTTCCCCATATGGACACAATTTAACCCATCCACTAACATCTAAGTCTTTAGGTGTAATGTCTTTGCCATCACAGGTCATATAGACTGCATTTTTAACTACTCTCCGTGTCATAGTTTTTTGACCTTTAAGAATCGCCTTAATCATAGGTGTACTAAAAAGTATTGGTCGTTCCTTCATAAATATACTCTCCGTTTAATTAATATTATCTTTAGTCGCTCCTGCCATTATTTCCACCGGAATCGCCTCAATTAGCCCCAAGAAAGCCCTGTACATCCTATCATGGTATAAAGCCATTGGGCCACTGAAATCCCTGTCAAAATTTCTCATATGTGTTAAAAGGGCTTCACATTGTGCTTTTACTGCAAGTTCATTTGATTCTTTAAATTGTTCAAGGGCTTCAGGACTTACGAGGTGTCTTATATAAGCGTTTAATGGTATATCGTTATTAGCGCATTTACGGCATAAATCTGAGTTTATTTCTACAGGATCAGTAAAGAGTTTTTTCCACCTCTTAAAATCATAAGGCAGAGTTTTTAGAGTATGCAGGTCAGTATAAGATATATTCATTTCTCCTCCAATAATGATTCGATCTCAAGATATTCAAAATATGAGTTTCCTTTCCTGTATCTATATTTGGGCATTTGTTTTATTTTATCTTGTGGCACTTCATAGCATTTCCCCTCATGTATGATGTAGGTTCGAGATGAGACGAGATAACATATACCGTTCTCAGTAATTAATTGTGGCAATTCTCTTTTTCCTCGCCTTTCTTTATAGCAACAACTTCTATTAAGGCATTGCGCAGGCGAGTCATCATTAGGATATCTTTCTAATGTATATTTGCCACATTTAGGGCATTTATCACTATTACTCATTTCGCCTCCGCAGGGCAATCCTTTTTAAATAGAGGGCATTGCTCACATATTGAGATTGGGGGATGATTGCCTTTCTTACAGTCTATTGTTGTGGGTTTATCTTTTTTATTACTCATAATACAACCTCACGATTAAAATCCTCATAAGATTTGTCATGTATTTCCTTTTCATGTGCTAAATAGTAATCCGCCAATTTCTCAGCGAGATATACATCCACTAATCCCGTAACTTTAGCAAATATCTCTCTTATTTGTGCTGCATCTGACCTTGATAATTTAGTACCGTCCTTGTTATATCCTGCTATTGAGCGAATCAAGTCACAAGCATATGTGTAAGGGTAACGAGTATCATTGTTTGTCATTTCATTTATCCTCCTTAGTTAAGTGCTTCATTAAACCAATCCGTTACTATCTTTTCAATTTGTTTACGCATTTGTTCATGATTTGGGGCAGTTATATACGAATTAGGAGATAGAGTCGGCAACAAAACTACCCCTTTATAAATATCTCCTACATTTCCCTTTTCACGAGTGATGTTGTATGAATAAGATGCGATACGTAAGCGATTAAGATATAAAGCCTCCCCATCACTATCAGTTCTATTTTTCCACTTCAATTTTAATTCGTGCATATTGACCTCCTCTGGTATTCCTTCTCATATAAGAAAGCATTTTCTCCGTATATTTTTGCCCACTTCTCTACTGAGATATCGGGGCTGTAGCCTCTGTTATAGATATAGTTTCTTAATATGAGTTCGTCTATGAGACAGGGGATATTACCTTCGTTTAAATCTGCGGCGTTTATTTCTATTGGATTCATATCTTTACCTCCTCATTTCGCACAATTTCTACTTTAGATATGGTATCTGGCGCATATGTTTTCTTCGCCATAGGTAACATAGCCTTTTCCATTTTAGATATTTCGGATTTTGACAGAGGCTTATCAGATGAAAGGGCCGCAACGCTTTCAACGATAGCGAGCCGTGGTTTATTCAATTCCTCAAACATTCTATCCAAAGCCCCAGACACCTTATCAGATAATTCTGTGTGGCGATATACTTTAACAGTGTAGCTTATTTTACGTGGTTTCATATCTTTACCTCATGTTTAACTCCTCTTTCATTTCAAGGATAAGGCCACGGTTTATATCTCTGTGGCGTTCGTTGCCATCATCACATTGTTCCCATGCCAGCATCCAATTTAGAAGGCCATTTATGGCAGAGCATTCTGTGAAGTAGTCGTGCTGTAAATCACAACGGTAACAAAGGTTGGAGTCATTTTCGTGGCAGTCAAGGCAAGGATTTATGGGTTTCCATTTTAAATCGTTCATATTTTAGTCCTCCTTTATCTGTTTAAGTCGTTTTACTATGTCGGCATTATCAGATATCCATTTCTCTACTGCTTTCTGTCCATCCATGTGGACAATTCCAATGCATTTAGCACCGCCACGTTCTTTAAATCCCTCTGGCGTGGTAAGTAGGTTCATTCCCAAAACAAGTACTTCATTTGGTTGCCCCGCATTTTCGATAGGAACAAAGCAAAGTAAATCTGGTTGGCTTGGATGAATTAGTGTAACATCGGCTACCCATTCTTTATACATGACTTAAACCTCCTTATTATGTTGGTTTTGCTTTCCCATCTTGTCAATCACCGTAAGGCATTTTTTACAAGTAATAACATTGCTGTCATTGGCAAATTTAATATATCTACCGAAATACCCACAAAGAGAGACAGGCCAGAAATTGAAACTGCTGCCACTTTTACCATGAATAGGTTTATTTGCCATCTTTCGCCTCCTGCATTTCCTTTACAGCATTACTCGCTGCTATAAGTGAATTCCAGTCATCTTGTGTCATTGTCCGCCCTCTTTTACTTCCAGAGCGATAATTTTTTACTTCTCTCATGGCGCTTAAAGGGACTATGTGTAGGACTGTATGATTATAGTCATTCAAGATTTGTGTCTTGTACCCCACTACTTGAGAGCATTTTATTGTAAACGGATAAGGATATACCAATTTCCAACCTTGAGGATTTGAACGGTCAACCTCTTTGTAATCAATCCAAATTCTAATATTTCCTTTTGCTGGATTTCCATTTCGGTCAAGAACACGGTATCTTGCTATCCCAACAAACAGATTTTCTCTTAATCCTTGCCATATAGGTTGACGGATGTGTAATTCTCTCATGGAACTAACTCTCCTTATGAGATATATTTAAGAGCCTCTTCAAAATATTCAAGCATATTTAGTTCACCACGGGCTACTTGAGCCTTGACGACTCCACAGAGGACACACAATATAATCTTACTATCTTGGTCGGATAATGCTTGTATTCGTGCCCATAATAGTTGTTCTCGCTCTGCTGCATTCATAGCAGCCCTCCTTTATTTTATATTTGACTCCGTAAACTCTCAAGCCAATGTCTTTGAAATCCAGTAAGCCAGGCTAATATTTTAGCAACGGTCTCTACTGTAAAAGTAGCCACAATAAAAGCCATAAATATTAGAAGTAGGATTATGCCTATTAAAACTATAAAAAATTGCTTCATTTGTTATCCTCTCTTTCGTGGTATTCGCCTTCGGTTTCTGCAAAAGCCCATACTGACCAACAATGTGTTTTATTGCCAACTTCCTTGTACTCAGTTGCAATATAGATAGGAGTATACTTTTTGCAAAGTGCTTCAAACTGTTTTTTAGTCAAGGTTTTTGTCATATGCTCACCTTGTTACCTGAATATTCATTATTTGATTTTGGAAGTTTTGGCGCATTTCATTTTCAACATCTGCGGGAATAGGTGGATCGGTTATAATGCTATGACGCTTATCTAATCTTGCCCACCATGAAGTTGCTTTCCATTTATGGCGGGTAGTCGGGCGTTCCTCAACTGAATAATAATCGAAATAGATTGAAGGGTTTGCAATGTTATCAAGTAGTAAGAAAGTCCATACCTGCCTTTTAAGGTCGCTATTTTGTCTGATTATCTCTGTTCTCATATGTTCACGCTCCTATTCGTAATCCGAAACTTGCAAGTCGAGTTTTTCAATCTCATCAGGGAAATAGCGAGGGCATTTCTTTTCTGGTAAAGCAATAGCATCCATAATCTCCTCTGCCCTTTCCGTGGCCTGTTCATGATTCTTTGCGGATATGGCAAACGAAATTTCAAATCTGCAACTGTATTCCTTCATATGCTCACGCTCCATTCATTCTCATATTTTCAATGATACCCTGTCCTTCAGACAACTCCTGAGAAGTGATTAATCCATCCTCTAAGGCTTTTCTGAGGGCTTTTAATTTATCCTCAAGGGTATCAAAGGGGCTAACCTTATATTCCCTTAGTACAGCGTAAAAATCAGGGATTTTGAACATCTTATTTGCCTTCGGCCTTTTGGATTGCCGATTGTATTTTAGATAATACTTGATTACCTGAGCCTGTTTCTCCAAACTTCTCATGCAGATATTCAATTTGAAGTTGTGCCTCTTTGAGCAGTTCAATTAGTTCGTTATTTTGTTTGATTAAACTTTCTATTACAACATCATTGTATTTGTCCATGATGCTATACCTCCTTACCTTCTGTTTTAACAGCTTTAGTTTCCCTGTCTTTTTTATATTCCTTGCATTTGTAACAGAAGTATACATATCCCATTACTGGAATATAGAGAAGTTGTACGGATTCACCACATTTACGACAGATTCTATTACCCATAACCCTATACCTCCTTACCTTCGGCCTTTAACAGTGCCTCTCGTGCTTTGAGTATTAATTTACCTTCAGGTGTTGCAATGCCGATGCCTTTGTCAAGATACTCATAATCAGGTGCATGTTTTTCTACAAAATATTTGAGTGCCTCATACATAAGTGGTATGGCTTCGGCTGCTGCTATGGGATTATTGGGATTTATTTTGATGCAAGCATTAACAGTGGCACAAATAATCTCTGCATTTTCCTTGCCATGCGGATTATAAGGTAGGCCATCGTCTTCACTATAATTACCACAATCACAGATAAAATATGGTGCAGGCCCACCGTCGAAAGCTGATATATGGATTCTATTATGCGATGCCCATTTTGTTACTTGCCATTTCCCTTCAGTGTATTTCATAATTTAAGCCTCCTTGCTTATTTGAAAGTCTTTATTTTCTATTAGGTCGTCATCTATCATGGCCTCAAGTAATTCATCTGTAAATTGTCTGTCATAACAGAATGATGATCCTAACCACTGAGAGCTTGCGATATTAAGATTTTCATTAATCCATTCTTTACAATCTAAAGTAAGTGGGGTAATAATGACGATGTTGCGCTTTAATGCTGTTGCCATCATTTATGCTCCTGTAAGTTAATGCATTTTCCGTGAGTGCAGTAAAAGCACTGGCACTTTCGACAGCGTGAATATTCAAATTTACATCGTTTAAGGCAATCCAACCCTCCACATTCATTATCGCCTATTGAGCATTCATCCTTGTTGAAGTAATCGTCTTTAACTTTGATTATTTTGGGCTTCATATTCTTATACCTCCTGTCTAATCTCTTCCATTTTGACCCTGTATGTATTATTACCTATCGGCATAATGTGACCGTCTCGCTGTAATATAGAGTCGATTGCCTCTTTCCGTGTTCTATATCCAATGGATGATATTTGCTTTCCATCCAGCGTATATTCTCTGGTAAACCATTTAATATACTTGTTATACTTAGACGTTTCCCTAACTATTTTATATTTGCGGATTTCCTCTATAACCTCCATATTCTTATACCTCCTTATGTTTTTAAGCGTTAGTGGTTAGCTTTCTACAGCCTTATTGTATTCGGCCTGTATTAGTCCGCATTCGTCAAAGTCATCAAATATCTCAACTAACAAGTCAAAATCCTTGCCCTGTCTGAGTATCCGCTTCGCTCCGTCAAACCAATCCATAAACCAATATTCGATACGTGTCGGCTTAAAACGCTCATCACAGTAAAAGCGAAACTCATCACTCGGCCCACCCCATGATAACTGATAACGGAAATATCCTTGTCTTTGTCTTTCGAATGTGCCAGGAGCTACATAGTCAAAACAAAGGCCGTATTCGTTGAATCGTCCTAAATCTGAGTCGCTAGCTTCTGGATCGTTACAGTACAAGTTCCATAATTTACGGATATCTGCTATCCGTCCCTTGTAGCTCTTGTCTATGCGGTCTTTGCATGTAGTCTCTTTTATTCTAATCATTTTAAATGCCTCCTTTATTTGTATTCATTACTCTTTTAACAGGCCGAAAGTGGTCGCTCCTCTCGGCCTATCGGTAAGAATAATGAAAGTCCTATTTTGTTACCACCATTCTGCCATCAGTACGAATACGGTATGCGTTATCTTGAAAGTTCATAATGGCCTCAATGTTTCTGGTAATGTGTACGGCTTCTTTTAAACCGCATTCAAACTCAGCTTTAATGTATTTGATAACTCTTCTTTATTCGGCATTGGCCTTTCTATTTCCATGTAGTCACCTCCTGTCTTTATTATGGCATGTGTAGGAATGGTTTTCCTGTTCCCAATAGAAGAGATGCAAATCCATTTCGTATTCTCGTTGGCCTTCTGGCGTGTCAGGGTATTCGTTTTGAGAAGGTTGTCTCATTGTCCAATTGCAATACGGGCATTCATAAGTCATTTAGTCACCTCCTATTTAACTTAATACTATGGATTTAGTTAACTTGAAGTTCACGATAGGATATTTTATGACTTACTGCGAACAAGTTTAACAAATACTCCACCCTGTATTGTGCCTTAAGAAAACGGATAGCGTTTTTATCATCGGTGGCATAGAATGAGACAATATTCGGGTCATCGTCACAAGTGGGATCAACAACCTCAAATTCAGCCTGATATTGTTTGCGTAGATTGTACGGATAATGTTTAATTTCGTCTCTGCTGAACGTTTCGGCATTCATGAAGATAGTTGTAAGCCATTTATCCTTGCCGATGTTAGCTAAATCCTCTTTGCTCCATAACCTTGTCGTGATGCTCATATTTGTCACCTCCTATTTATTTTATCCGATAAATTTAATGCTGTATGCGTTTCCTAATTGTGATTTCATAACCGATAGATTCCATTTCGGTTTTCAGGTTGGCATATTCTTGAGGCGTAGCTTGTCTTCCCTTCCGGTAATAACCATAATCTGCCTCACTATGTTGCCCTATATGAGCATAACACACTATATGGCCTGGGTTAGCGTCTACAATGTGCCCCTTATCGTCTAATATAAACGCTATGAGTTCACCTTGGATTACCTTGAAAATAACCCTAACGGGTGTTTTATCCTCAGCTATCATATTTTATGCCTCCTGTTTATTTTGCATTATCTACTATAACCTGTTATACACTCACATTATCACTAATTAGTTAACTTGTCAATACCCATTTACAATATATTTACTATAATCAATAGACAGGTTCGAGTTCAGTCTCTTCGCTTTCGCTCAGTGGTAGCGGTTTAAATTCTGCTGATTTAAGATATTTGCCAGAGCTTCCTTTCTCGTCAATATCTGTTTTCCCACAATTATCGCAAGTATAAACCGTGATTGCTTTCCTTATTTGGCGATTGCTGTCTTCCTCGTCCTGTATAAGTTCATCCGTTCGTTTAAATTCCGTTCGCATATGTCCGCCACAATCACATATTGAAAGTAATTGTTCACGCTCTACATGCGGATTGCGTGAGTTATACCAGGCATTCATGCGCTCAACGTCTTCTGGTTTAATCGCTTTGACTGAAATTTTACCATTGCCTCCACCTAATTTATTCCGTCCAACCTTGATATATGGAAGGCTATCTGTTAACCAGTATTCTTGACTATAATCAAACTCCTTAGCTTTACGTGTGCGTTTTTTATCAGGATCGAATTCTGCTATCAATTCCGCATTGTCAGCCTTTATTTTGGCTATGGTTTCTTTGAATGTGAAATAATCAAGCAAAAGTTGTTTTTCGATTTCATTTAAACCTTCCGTTGATTTATCAGTATATGTTTTGAGCATAGAATAATCCTCCACTTTATTTATTTTGACGGTTTCAATTACTGATACTGCCGTGTTTGTAATGGCGGATTTTTGGCTTCTATCTGCTGAATTCTGGCGGTTTAGATAGGTAATGAGTATCAATGCACTGGTGTTGAGTAAAATGGCATAGAATATGAAAGCTAAGAGTAAATATGTCATGGTTTCAATATCCTATGATTTAGGAATTATTAGAACATATGATTCTGGTCGGCCTTCTAACATGCCGTATCCGTAGCCATGCTTATCAGTGTGATCGCAACTACGTATATCATATTTGGCTTCATACTTTCGGAAGGTTTCAAAATCTGCTAAAGTCATGCCAGGTTCATACAATGGAATAGGTTTAGTCGGATTGATACTATGTACATATTCACGGAATCGGTTTAATTCATTGCTATTCATGTCTTAACACCTCCATTATATTAATTTATAGCAGTTTGTACTTTAGTCATTAATTCCGGCGTATAGCGGTGCAATCAATAGCAATCACGCACGCCAAATTTAATCTCTGCACCACATGGGCATATTGCTTTATTGTCAATCAGTTTAATGTTGCTCCAGTCGAATTTATCGTTTTTAGCAGTGCTGCCTTCATAATACCAGTGCGATCCGCTGTCATCACTCATCCAGTTATGACCTTTAGCGCAAACAGCACCAATATCACTTTGAGCTATTTGGAAATAATCCGGCTCTGGTAATTCAAATATATGAGGTTTGGTATATCCACCTCTTACATCACAGCCACCGTGTATTTGCAATATAATGTAACTGAGGCCATGAAATCTGAATATGGTATATTGCAATGTTTGGGAAAGGATATTGTCATAGTTATACGTGTTTGTTGTGTAATATTCGCAATCGTCTGAGTTTGATTGTGCAAACTCTTCCATTAATGCCAACCAGGGTGCATCTTGATTGTCTGGCTGATTGGCAAATCTTTTAAATTTGCGATTGAGCATACTCGTAACATCGTTTAGCTCAAGGTACGTTTTAAGGTAATGGTAGAGATTGAACGTAACATTAATCTCATTGTATTTACTATCAATCTCCACTGTGCAGGATGGTTCACTTTCAAATTTACGGCCTTGATTGCGTTCGTAGTTCCTGCCGTATGCATCTCCTGAGTCGCATAATGCCCGTCCGGTATTTTCCGTTAGCATTGCTTTGATTCTACGTTTCAAATTCATATAGCACCTCCATTTATATTTATTCTGTTAAATCTATTCAGTTCAAACCGTAAACTATTATGCTTACGGTTTGCATGTGAAGAGATTTAGCTCTCAGTATTTCCTCTTGCTTTTGAAATAAGGTCTCGTATGTATTTATACCAGTCCTTATTTTCCTTAAAATAGCCCGTCATCTCGCCATGTATAAGAGCGCATTCGATTCCCCATAAATCAGAATCTCTCAAGGTAATGGTTATCTGTTTATCTGCCATTGCTGCACCTCCAAATATATTTATTTTATTTTGTCGCTATATATAAAAGGTATAGGTTAACTCTTTAAATACTTTTTAATACAAGTTGTGCCGATTAACTCGTGATAGCTGAATTCATTATTACCAGTATCCGTGAATTCATATAATGTTTGATAGTCATTACCTTTTCTGTGCTGTTTATGGCATATATCGCAAGTATAGTCATTGCGTGTAGTGCCTTCAAAATAGCGCAATCCGTATATTGTCTGATACTGTTTACCTATAATTAATTTAACCATGCCTCATTATATGCACACTCAAAATAGTTTGTCAAGTGGTATTGACGAACAAATATGACTTAGGCATAGAAAATTTACGACATATATAAGATGGTTAAGGAATTTCGACCATAAATAAAGGATAGTCAGAGTGTATCGACACTAAATAAAGGATTATTGACGTACCAGGTTATCTATCGACGTTCAAAATTGAATTTACGACGTATAAAAGCAAGTTATCGACGTTCAGTATGAGATTATCGACGTTTGGATTCGCTTTATCGACGGCTTAACCTTGATTATCGACGTATTAGCTCGAATTATCGACGTTCATGATCAGATTATCGACGTATAGCCGTATCTATTTATCGACATAGCCCTGCCAGCTTAGCTTCGATAGCTCGTAACTTTACATAACTATATACTGCCCTACCCTATTCTGAAAAATCGAAAAATGCGATTTTCCAAAAATTTCAAATTTTGAAATTGATTGAATTTGATTGCAACTGAACAAAACTATTCATTTTAGTCCTCGATAAACTGATTATCGCTATAGTCGATAAAACTCATTGGTTATCATATATGTTATAGTCCTATTGACAATACAGAAATGATGTGCTATAAGACAACTGTAGATACGAAATCTTGATTATCATAAAGGATTTTGAACGTAAAAGGAGGCAAATAACATGGCTTGTAAGAGAAAAAAGAGGCGCACCGCTGGGGCATGGTCACGTAACTATAATGTGAAAGTGACTGTTACTCCTAAACGTAGTAAAGCGAAAAAGAGGAGAAAGTAACATGACTAAGAAAGCACCAAAAGTTATCCCACTGAGAACTGAATTACACGTCCGCCCTGTTAGGGCGCTTCCCAGGTATAGATGTAAGTGGTGTGGAGAGGAGTGGCAACCACGAGTTAATATGCCAAAAACCTGTCCGTATTGCCATCGGACTGGATGGCTTGAGGGAAATAAAAAGCGAAGCAAGAAAAGGAGTAAGAAATGAAGATTTATTGTTTGCAGTGCAAGAAACCCTATGAGATTAAAGATATAACCTATAGACTTGTAAAAGGTCGTGGTGGAAAGAGGAAGTTAGCTCAAGGCAGGTGTCCCAAGGGACACAAAGTATCTAAATTTGTAAAGGCATAAGGAAGTGAAATTTGAAGAAACGAAAAACAAATAGCAAGCCCTTAAAGTTCATAGGTGGTGGATTAAATTTCATTGGAAGTCCCACAGGAAAACGTAAGGGTAAAAAGGCCAAGAAGTCTAATCCGTTTTCATTTGGAAAGGGTGATGGAAATGCAAAAGGCAACGCATGGCTAAAGAAAGCCGCTAAAAAAGCAAAATGGTGAGGTAAACAAAATGCTAAGAAAAAAGAAAGTCAAATGGTATAAACCCAAGGTACATTCGGGATGGCACAAATCTCAGTCTCCTGTATATAGGCGCAGATTAGTTAAAGCCAAACATAAAACATATCTATCATCGGCAAGAAGTATGCAAGCCTTGGCTAATGTTTCTAAGGATTCTGCGACTAAGAGAATGGCAAGTGCCGATGCAAAGTATTTCTATAAACTCCATGAAAAAACAGGAAAATGAGCAAATACTCTGAATTAAGAAAATATTGTAGAAGCCGAGGTATTAGAGTAAAAGAAGTCGGTGCTAAATTATTGCATGATTACTCTGGCATGAATGACGAAGCTGCTAAGAAATTAGGGTTTCGCAAAATGAAAGATAAATCAGTATATTTAGACAGATATGCTAACTCGGAGAGGAAATACAAGGATTTAAAGCATGAGTTAGTTGAGATGAGACTAATGGAGAATAAGCGTTATCCATATTGGAAGGCACACAAGGTTGCGCTAAAGGCAGAGAAAAAACCTTATAAGCCTAAAGGTAGGTATTAATTATGGGCGTAGAGATTTTAAAGAATTATCCAATAATAATGTCCCACCTTCGCAGAAAGATTGCGGCTAAACGTAGGATTAAGGTTACTAATAACCTACCGGATGAATTGACCTATGACGATGTGCAGCAGATATTAAATTCTGCGTTGAAAACTATCAATAAAAACCTGCCAGATTTAAAGGATAAATATACTATGGAGTCTTTGAAAGATGAAATGGAGAAAACAGGCGTGGCAGCAGAAATCGGACTGAGGCCATCTGAATTGAGGTTGAGGCCGACTGGAGAGCCAAAACAGGAACTTAAAGTGGCAGTACCTTTAGAAGAAGAGGTAGTAGGGGAAGAGATTACCCCTACTGAAGAAGTGGTGGCTGAGGTTGCACCAATTCCAGCACCCATGCCACAACTACCTTCTAATGCTCCACGATCTGCTGCCGCACCTGTTAAAAGTAGTCCGCAATTAGGCGGGACTAAATTATGGGATGTAAGTTTTTGGGGAGAGACTAAGATATGGTGAAGAATCGCATAGCTATAATTAGTTTGGTGATATTAGTAGTAATTGGATGCTTTGTGGTTAGTTTAACGCCCACTAAAGCGTCTGATCCTACTAAATTATATTTTAAATTCACCATTCCACAAGGGATAAGTTATAGTCCTGGTTGGTTTGGGACAATAGATAAGTGCCCACAAAATGTAACGGTAGTCTATTACAATGACAAAGAGGGATATGGAGTAGCGTATACCATAGATAAATTCATTCCAAAAGAGGTAACATCGGTTACAAAAGTATACGCAGATAACGTAGTAAGTACAGCAGAAAATGTAGACGGAGTATATTCAGGGGTAAAATTAGCGGAACGATGGCTACCAGAAATGATGGTGAAAGATACCATAATAAAGGAAGAGGAGTTGCCTTTAGGTATTGAGCCAAAAACAGAGAAGGCTATTTATTGTCCTATCTGCGGAGAGTTTGTTATGTGGTACTCTGATAAAATTGCGGAAAACAGGGATGTCCTCTATTGCCCAAAGGGGCATAAATTCGTAACTAAAACATATGACGCTTTGAAAGTAGAAAAAGCGGAGGCAATAGGTGATTAAATTAATAGGAGAATTTGCGTTATGGATAGTATTAGTCGTACTCTATCCTTTAATAATGGCAATATATTTTATTAGTTGGTTGCCTTTGACTGCGCATGATTATTTTGAGAGGAAATGTCATGTTGCATATAATTAAACAACCATCATTTTTCAATATTGATGACGAATGTTGGTATCAGAGGATAGATTATTATTTGGGAGATATGTATCTCTATGGGGAATACGTATTAGTTAAGTGAAGATTTTTATTAGGATTTTAGGTGTTACCATAGTTGCTGTCGCAACTATGGCTTTATGCTTTACGGATGTAAATGCAGACGGGGAAACATATTTTAGATTTACCATACCGCCAGATTGTGAATATTCTCCAAACTGGTTTGGCGAAATGGATTTTTGCCCTCAGAATGTTGAAGTAATTTACTACGATGATGTTAGTGGATTTGGCATTGCTTATACAATCGACACTTTAGTTACGCCTGAGATGGAAGTAATAGAGGAAGCTGAGGCTTTGGGAATATTAGATAACGCAATAGATTCCGAGGGTGTATATTTTGGGGATAAATTAGAGGATAGGTGGATACCGGAAGTAGATATAAGGGATGTGGCAGTACAAGATAGAGAGGAACTACCGTTGGGGATCGAACCTTTGACAAGACAAGGCGCATATTGTCCTATGTGTGGGGGATTTTTATGGTGGTTAACTAATATAGATATAAATACAGGGAGTGTGACAATATTAGTAGACGAGGAATGCATAACGGAATGTATCTGTGGATGCAGGTCGAGATATTGTCCGAATAGAGTTTGCTATGACTAAACTTAAAATTGGAAGTTTAATCTTATCTATTCTATTAGTTGCAGTTGCGCTCACTGCATTCTTACCTCAGCCTGTTCAAGCGGCAACTGACCGTTACTTCGTGATGGGCCAAGTGTTCATTGTCAACGGCGCTCATATCACCGTTGCTGAAGCCGGACGAATTGCTACTGGTGGAAATACCACACTCAATATCACCGATGATGGGGCGCATGGCACATTTACTCTCTATATGGCCTCTGGAACATCGGGAACAGTTACATCGGGAACGTCTACGATCACTGGAAGTCCTGTTACTCTATCAGCAGGGCTGAATACTATTACTGCTACCAATACAGGTACAGCCACACTCAACCTTACAATCGGAACGGCTGCAAATTGGAATACGGTCAATAGTTGGAGTGCAACATCGGGTGGAGCATGTACGGCAAGTGTACCTACAAGTGCAGATAACACCTACTTCAATGCCAATTCCTTTACTGCCGCAAGTCAGGTATTAACGGTAGATGCAATGGCTAACTGCTTAGCAATGGATTGGACGGGAGCAGGCAATACCCCAACTTTGACAGTTACGAATGAGCTTAGAATAAATGGTTCTGCTACTTATATATCAGCTATGGTTGCAAATGGAACAAATTATCTTTCATATAGGACTGGGACAGGGAACATAACATCAAATGGTTTGTCCTTTGGGTGTCCTACGATAATATATAGCGGAACATGGACATTAGCTGATGAATTTATCGCCACTGGAACAGTGGGATACCTGTATGTTTATGGAGCTACATTTGATACAGGAAATCAAACTGTTACGTGTGTGAGATTTGGTGATAATGGCGTATCTTTTGCTAAGACAATTACTCTTGGTTCATCTACTATAAATATAACTGGTACACTGGGTTGGAACTTCCCTTCTGGTGGTTTAACCCTTACTGCCAATACCGCTACAATTAATATCGCAGGTACAGGTGCTTTTGCTGGTGGCGGTATTACCACCTACAACACAGTAAACCTCAACGGCACAGCCCACACCGTCTCAGGCAGCAATACCTTCGTCAACCTCTACCGCAACGGGACTGCCACAAAAACAGATACGCTTACTTTAACGGCAGGGACAACTCAGACCGTCACTGGCATCTGCGGACTAATCGGCAACTCAGCAGCCAACCGTTTACTTGTCCAGTCCTCAACATTGGGAACAGCAGCCACCATCCATAATGACGGAGCATGGACAGGCACTAACGCTGTGGACTTTATGGATATAACCTCGACACACGCCATTGACTTTTCTAATGAAGTTACATACTCAAACTTTGTTGGTGACTGTGGCGGGAATACGGGGATAACCTGTACTGCATCGTCAACACAGACATCGGCTTCGACTGCTACATGGTCAACAGCAGCAGGATGGACAGGCAGCGGGACTTCAAGAGTACCACTGGCACAGGATGATGTGAATTGTTCTCATTCCAAGACTGTGGATATGCCGAGGATCGGCAGGTCTATTACATTTACAGGGACACCGACAATAACAAAGAGCAATGCAATAAGTATTTATGGTTCACTCACATTAGCGAGCGGAATGACATGGACTGGTGGTTTCATTGAGAGTTTTAGAGGAAGAAGCAATTATACACTTACTACTAATGGGTTAGCACTCTATAGGTTAGAGATAAGTGCTCCTTCCGGGAAATTGTCATTGGTGGGAGATTATACATACGGCATCACGTCTTATATCTTAGTAAACAACGGGGAATTTGATGCAGTAACTTACAATGTAAGTGGCGGCAATGTCCAAACTATGTCTGGTACAACATTAACAATGGGAACAGGCACATGGACAATTTCAAGAATTACAATAGCGAATACTTGGAATATAGCAGGAACAGTTGCCGCAGGCACTTCGACATTAATCATCACACGTTCCGATGCCTCTGCTGGAACCTTTGCAGGCGGTTCCCAAACCTACAATAATGTCCGAATCGAGGGCAGCGGTAACTATGCCCTCACCATATCAGGCAATAATACGTTTAATACTTTTACTGTGGATAGGTCTTCTGCCAATAAGACTTTAACTTTAACAGCGTCAAGTAATCAAACAATGGCAGACCTTGTTTGCACTAAATCTGATGCAAGATGGCTAACAATTAATTCCACAGGTGGAACGGCATATTTAACTAAATCTGGTGGTGGCACACTTGGATTTACATACCTTGACCTCTCTAATAATACAGGCAATCCAGATTCAACTTGGTACTATACGCCTGTTTCAGTTATAGGGGCTAATGTAAATAATTGGGTATTAGATGCACCACCTACTATTACAACAGTATCTTCATCTCTTATTACTACGTCATCAGCTAACACTACGGGTAACTGTGTCTCATTAAATTTTGGCGGAAATCTTAATTATGTAGGGTGTGAATATGGTACTGCTACTGCTACATATACAGGTAATACTACGACAACAGTAGACATGGGCACAGGGTTATTCTCAGAAAGTTTAGCTGGATTGAATTCCGGCGATAGATACTTTTATAGAATGTGGGGTAATAACGATGATGGTACTGCCGCAGGTGCAGAACTAACATTCTTAACTATTCCCGATCCACCCACAGCATTCTCTTGTACTACAAATAATACAGGGCTTGATTTAGCATGGACAAACGCCTCTGTTGGAGCAGGGTCAAGCCGGTATACAACTGTAAGATATAAAAGCTCAGGATATCCCACAAGTGTTACAGATGGCACTTTAAGTTATAACGGAACAGAAAGCAGTCATGTGCAAATGGGGTTAACGAACGGCGTTACGTATTATTTCAGAGCGTGGACATTTGCATGGGATGGCACTGATTCACAATATTCCACGGATTATTCACAGGATGACGGCATTCCTGCTACTATATGCAGTGTCACCACAATAGCCGCATCTTCAATTGAAGAGACCACAGCAACAGCCAGTGGGAATGTTACGAGTACAGGTGGTATGAACGCTACCACGGAAGGGATAGAATATGGTACTGTAACAGGAGTATATCCTTTTGACCAGCATACAGACGGTAGTTTTGGAGTCGGGGTATTTTCAGAAGCACTTGCAGGACTTACAGAAGGTGAACTGTATTATTACAGGGCATATGCTATAAATCCCATTGGAACTGGGTATGGTGCAGAAGATACATTTATTACAAAACCATTAGCACCTACAAATTTTGTTGCTTCCGTAGCATCTTCTTCCTCAGTAAGTTTAAATTGGGTTAAAGGCACAGGTGCAGACAATACATTAATAAGGTATCAAGAAGACAGCTATCCGGCTACATATACTAGTGGAAGCGATGGGTATTCAGGAACGGGTACGAGTACAACCATAACAGTAGCATCGGGTAGGACATGGTATTTTAGAGCATGGAGTTCTGCCACCGAAGGTGGTAAAACAAGTTATTCAGATAGTTATGCCTCGGCTACCTCTATGCCAACTGTAGGATGGGGCATTATACAAATAGTAAGCCTTGTATTCATAATCGGAATAATGGTTTTCCTCTTCATTCTAATTAATAATGCACAGAGCATGTCGGGTATAGAAACCATAGTTCTACTATTAATAATCAGTATATTGGGTTTTATAGGATTTATAATCCTTAAAAACTTGTTCGGATTCTAATAATAAGGAGAATGAAATGAAGAAAAAGAAAGGCAAATGGTCTACCACTTCCCCCAAACGTATTAAAAGGCGCTCTGCTACAGTAAAAGCCCTTAAAAAGAAAGCACGTAAGCGCAGGAACTAACTATGAAGAGAGTAAAGAAAGGAAAGTGGTCTGTCTTAGGAATACACGGTGGCGCTGAAGGTAAACAGTGGCAGAAAGGGAAACGCATAGTTAGCAGAGCTAAAACTCAAACACGTGTTATTAAGAATAAAGCCCAATCAAAAGTATTGAAATTGGGCAAACTTAATGCTAATGACAAACGTAGACTATTAAAAGAGATTGAGGATGCTAAATAATTGAAACCTAAAATACATATAGTACCTCTCAGTAAATTCCCTCAAAAGGCTCAGAAGTTTAAGAATTTAAAGGGATATCAAACTAAGGATCACGTGTATATTTTAAAAGGTGTGCCTGATGCAGAAGCAATAAAATACCATGAGACATATCATTTTATTAAGAAGCATCCAGACCATCCTAAATCACCAAAACAGTATATGAGGCACGAATTAGAAGCGGATATATACGCAAATAAGAAAACAGGTCAGCATAAACACATTAAACCGCAAATGAAAGCGGTGATGAATGATGTTATAGCCGATTATAAGTTGCCAGCAAGTAAAGTAGTCCGCATGATGGCAAGTGAGGTTAGAAAGAAAGACATTCCTAAAACATATAAAAGAGACTTCAACCATTTAATGAGAACTCAGACATATAAAGGTAGGAAATTACCAAAAGACGTAAGAGTAGATTTATGAAACTCCATGTCAAGAAGGTTTATTACAAGAACATCCGTAAAGGAAAACCGCCATGTTCTTATTCCGCAGTCCAGCCCAAAGGTAAAGGAACGGATGTATATGCTACCATAAAACTCGACCTGGAGTGCACCCCTATGGCTGGACAGAACAGGTTAGGACAGCCTGGCGGGGTTCCTCCTTCTTAAGTTGAATTTGTTCCTCAAACCAAACCGGTGACCGGTAGCCGAGCGACGAGTGTAGCCGTTTGAGATTATATACCCGCTCGATGAAATGGGGAAGATTGGTTTTCACGTCCTCAAGTGTCTTGTAATCGCTTATGTACACCTCCTCCTGTTTAAGTGTTTTGAAGAAGCTCTCCATCGTGGCATTATCGTAGGGGTTGCCTTTGCCCGACATACTGATCCGGAAGCGGTGCTCCTTCAATGTGCCGGTATATTCCAACGCGGCATACTGGGTGCCGCGGTCCGAGTGATGTACCACTCCGTGACCCGGGTGCCGGCTGGCGATGGCTATTTTAAGCGCTTCCAGAGTGATGGAGCCGTCCAGGCTGTCGGATATGGCATAGCCTATCACCTTGCGTGAAAAGGCATCCAGTATGGCTGCAAGGTAGACAAAACCCCTGGCGATGCGTATATACGTGATATCCGCCAGCCACACCTGGTCTATCCCGGTGACGGGCAGGCCTTTGACCAGGTTACCATACACCGGCAACCGATGGTTGCTGTCCGTGGTGACGGTCCATTTGCGCCTGGCCCGGCACAGCAGGTCGCTTTCCCTCATCAGCCGCAGCACCTTTTTATGGTTGACCTGGTAGCCATCGTATTTCAACTGTCGTGTAACCCGCCTGTAACCGTAGCCGTGGAAATCCAAACATAGTGCCTCGATCCTATCTCGGATATCCATGTCCGATCTGACAGCCGCCGGGGCAGGCTCCCCGGTTTTGTAGTAAAAGCTGCTCCTGGCCAACTCCATCAGCTCACATCCCCTGCTGATGCTCTTAAGTTCCTGTCCATGCCGTTCAACGATTTGCCGTTTTTGCCTTGCAGGCTGAGCTTGTGCTGATACGCCTTTTTTAAAAACTCGTTCTCCAGGGTGAGCTTGCCAACCAGTCGCTCCAGCTTCTCAATCCTGTCCTGCATGGCTGCTTCCTTGACCGGCTCGTTGTCGAATCTGCCCAAGCTGTATTGCTTTTTCCAGTGGTAGAGCAGACTGGGCGCTATTTCGTGCCGCCGGCATAGTTGGGCCGGCCGGCTGGCCCCGCTGATCAACTCTTCCACTATCTGCCTCTTTAGTTCGTTGCTGAATCCTCTGCGCTGTCTCATGGCAAGATCCTTTTTAACCTCCATTATAGATTATTGCGGATCCCGCCAACCCTCCTAACCCTGAATGTCCAGTTTCAGGGGTTCACTCCAACCCTATTTTAAGAAAGAAGAAACTCAGTAGAATAAGAAACGGTATGTTAAAACATGAAACTACTGAGATTAAGAGATGGGGAAACGGTGATAGATACTCGCATCGTGATGCCGAAAAATGCGAGCCTAAAATTACTAAAGATAAGCTCAAGAATACACGAGGTTTCTGGATTTTTTGCCAGAAAGAGGGATTAATATGAGTAAATCACAGAGTTTTAAGAAGTTAGTATTGGGTAATGCGGGAAAAAAGCGAGTAAAGAAAGGTGCATGGCATATATATCGTTAATAGAATAACATCGTGATTATACATAAATCATTTAAATATGAATTAAAGCCTAACAATAAACAAGTATCGATGTTTATTAAACATTGTGGTGTTGCTCGGTTTGCTTGGAATTGGGGATTAAATGATAGAGAGAATAGATTTCAAAATGGCATAGGCAAAGAAAGATATACTAATTATTGTGAACAGAATAAAAAATTTAATCATCTTAAGCAAACTGAGTTTCCTTGGGTGTACGATGTCTCTAAATGTGTAGGGCAAGAATCTTTGAAGGATTTAGATAAGGCTTATAATAATTTCTATAAAAATCATAAATCTAGACACGTTGGTTTACCTAAATTCAAGAAAAAGGGCAAACATGATGCATTTAGGGTTAATCACAGAGTATATGTTCGTGATAATTGTGTTCAATTGCCTCGAATTGGGTTAGTTAGAATTAAAGAATCCACGAATAAATTTTGTGGTAAGCTGCTATTTGCGACTGTTTATAGAGATGTTGATAGATGGTTTTGTAACATATGTGTCTCAATGCAAATAGAACCTCAGAATAACATAACTAATATTATTGGTATTGATTTTGGTCTTAGGAATTATGTTGTAATAAGCGATGGGCATGAATTTACTCACATAAAAGCCCCAAAGCCCTTAAATATAAATATTAAGAAGTTGAAATATGCGCATAAAAGATTAAGGAGAAGAGTACATAATTCAAGAAATTATTTGAAAGAAAAAACCAAATTACTGAGGTTGTATAGAAAATTACGTAATCAACGTGCGGATTTCATCCATAAATTAACGAGTAAGTTGGCAAGAACCACGTCCGCTATAATCGTTGAGGATTTGAATTTAGCTGGAATGATACGTAATCATAAGATGGCTAGAGCAATTGTAGATGTGAACTTCCGTGATTTCGTTGAAAAGCTAAGATATAAAACAAACTGGTATGGTTCTAACCTAATTAAGGTTGGGAGATTTGAGCCAACAAGTAAATCTTGCTCTAACTGTGGGTCGATAAATCACGAGTTAAAATTGAGTGACCGTATATGGATATGCGAAAACTGTGGTATAACTCATGACCGTGATGAAAATGCTGCAATTAACATCCGCAATGAAGGAATAAGAATTCTAAATACCGGAAGTTCTTCGGGAATTCAAGCCTGTGGAGAGAGTGTAAGTCCTAGTTTAAATAAGGCTGTTCTTGCTGAAACAGGAAATAAGCACATTAAATGTTAATGATAAGTCTTATAGAACGGGTAATGTATGGCGGCAAATTGGTTCTAAAAAGGAAGCCCACCTCCTCTTATATAGGAGAGAAGGTGGGCAACTACGGTGAATGTTTTTATTTACCTTTGCGTGGCAATACAGATGTTAGGATTATAGTTAGCAATCCAATTAGACTAATCAACGAACCAAGCCCATATCCAAACGCATAACCGCCAATAGATTTCCAAATTGTCTCAGACAAATGTATTACTCCTGTAACCCCATCGACTATTAAACCGATACAAAGGAAAACGATACCTGCTACTTGACCATCTGATAAACCATTACCCGTATTATCACTCATATAGATGTACTCCTTATATGTTTTGTTTTACCATATCCAAGCGGATAAAAATGCCCCAAACCCAAATAGGCAATAAAGTAAACAGGAAATTACCACAACCCCAGTGGTTGACCATTCGTTTCTAATGCCATAATCCAAAAATGTTTCTTTGGGGACTTGTATATCAAAACTTACCAAATAGCTCCCATCATTCACTACAGTAAGTTCATTTATACTATATCTTGAATCTGCCAAGGATTTTTTAAATGCCTCGTATGACTGTGAATCTGTTAAATAGATATTCCCACTATATCTTACGGGTGTATTAGGAATAAATATACCAAATATAACAGCGCTAGCAATGCCAGCCCAGATAACAGTAATTAGAATACGTAACCAAAGTTTGTTTTTCTTCATTTATCTCTCCTTATATATTTTACTGTGAAAAAGTAAAAGGCATTCCTATGGTTTACTCGTGCTGCTCTTTAGGCTTTCTTTTAAACTCTTCTCCGCTAATTGGGTCTCCCGAAGGATGTCCGACTTCCTCTGCTGAGGCAACAGTAGTCCTGAGTTGATTCATAAAGTCTCCCACTGCATTAGGAGAACTGGGTAGGAATACGACCTTACTACGAGCATCACCGCCCAATTTCTCAAGTGTATCGAAGTATTGAGTAATGACTGTCATATCCATGATTTCACGTGGTGAAAGACCTTTGATTGCTGTTTGGAAGTCATCAATAGAATCCTTGTAACCCGCAATGATAGCTCTGCGCTGATTTGCAATGCCGATACCTTGAAGTTTCTTGCTTTCTGCCTGTGCTTCTGCTGCCTTGACAACGAGTATTTTGTTCTTCTCACCCTCGGCCTTTGCCGCTTCCTGAAGCCTCTGCTGAGTGTTGACTTCATTCATGGCCTGTAAGACTTTATCAGGCGGGATTACATCGTTTACCAAAGCCCTAACGATTTCAAAACCGTAGATGTGCATCCGTTCCTTTAGCCTTTCCTCTACATCCTTTGCAATCTCATCTTTGTTTTCATAGACTTCATTCATAGAAAGATTGGGAACTTTAGAACGAACTACATCAAATACCCATGCTTCAATCTGCTGTTCATGGTTAACAAGTTTGTAATAGGCATCATAAATTTTATCAATTGTAGGGATTACATACTGGATTGCGAGTTGTAGTGTTACTGTAACGTCATCTCTTGTTTTGGATTGCATCTTCAAGTCTAACTGGCAAATCCTTAACATTGGGCGTGCCACGACCGATTCGATCCCAAAGGGCAGTTTCATATGGATACCTGCTCCAGCAGTGCGGACATATTTACCAAATCGCTCAACAACTGCCGCTGTCTGCTGTTTGACCGTGTAAATAGATGAGAAGAGTGCTATGAGGGCGAGTAAACCGATGATACACAGGGTTATAATTGTACCTACCATATTTGAAATACCTCCTTCATTATTATTTTGTGCTATGGTAGTGGTTGAGTTGTCTGAGAAAGATTTTACGAAGTTGATTAGTTGCCACCTTAAATCATGGTCAAACATGATTGCAAAACCGTAGAAAACTACACCAAGAAGTATTAGTATGCCAATGAGTTCTCCTAAATTCCACTTTTTACCCATATCTAAACTATCCTTGTCAACAAGATTTACAAAGATAGTATAACAGGTTATAGATTATAGTGTCAATATCAAATATGTTATACGAGTATAATTTGTTAGTGTTGCACATAAATTATGGTTGTGCTATAAGAAGTTAGTCAAATGAAAAGGGTTATAAACAGATTAAGGTATTTCTGTTTTATAAGGGTGTCAGGAAAACTTGTGGCAATGGGGCCATACTATACGGAATCCGATGCTCTTAATGCAGCAAATAATATAAAGGATGCCGATGGTGAAAGTCTCATCCGTCAATTCCGAACAGTGGATATAAGAACGGCTAAAGCGATGATGAGAGCCGAACTTAGCCAGAAAACAGGGATGTTAGGAGAGACTCTAAAGCCTATTAAAACAGGAAAAATGGAAAAAGAGCAAGATTATTTAAAGGACATGCAGTAAATGCATCGGTTCTGATGCACAAAGGGAGAACTATTGAGCAGAGGTAAATTATAAAATGATACAAAGAGAAGAAGATGTAATTCATCCCGAAGGTTGCATGTGTGATGACTGCAAGATAGAGAGGGGTGAATTTACTGAAGAAGATGCTCCCGAATATCCTGAACGTCCACAACAACAGAGACCTGCTCCGCCTGCTCCGCCACCCGAACCACCGCCTGTCAGACAACCAAGGAAGAAGCGTGCGCCTACTAATGGTGGGCAACCGCCGCCAAAGTATCCAGAATCCTATACTCAACCAGTGAGACCGCCTACTCATCACCATGCTCAATATATATATGAATGGGGAGAAATGAGAAGGTGTCATCTCTGTCAACCTTATGCAGACCAAATAATGCATCACGATGTGGATAACCCAGTATGGTTTGCTTCACTTGAAGATAGGGCACGCCATATATTAGAAGTACATACGGATGTATCTAATCCTATAATTAAAAATGAGAGGTCAAGGGCTAAAGAAATATTAGGAATTAAAGATTTATGGGATAGACATTCAATAGGGCAATCAGTGGAATTTGCCAAACCAATACCTTATGAGGGAGAAGAACAGGAGAAAAAACCACTATTACAAGGTCTGTTGGGTGGGCAGAAGAAGCGGAAACCTATGGGATATAAGAAACCCAACTGGTTCATGGAACACAAAATCATCTCCATAATATTAGTTTTAGGTGTTATTTATGGGGTTTATGTGTTGTACCTAATGTCACAGGGGTATGAATTCTAATGGACTTGAGTGTAGCGGGACTACTTTCGGCATTACCTTACTTCGGTATATTAGGAGTAGGGTTTTTACTCTATGTCATGGGAATGAGGTGGAAATATGCACGTGAAAGTGAAGGCCATATGTGGGGCGACTTTTATGCTAAGAATGGTCAGTCTTACGGATGTTTGTGTAAAGTAGAAAGAGGTTGTGTAGAAGCACCCAAAGGGCATGAAATCGGTGTGTATTTTATAGATAACGAGTGTTCTTACGATTACATGTATCCACCTGGTAAGTGGAAAATGATGCAAATTAGAGTACGCAGAAGCGCATGGATGGAAAACAACCCTGTACCTAAAGTCTCGACAAATCCTGAAAAGTGGATTGAGGCCGAAGATCAGGTGGAAATCACATCTTATATGATTCAAACGGCGGCAAATGAGAGTTTCCAAAAAGCTGCATTGGAGATGCAGAAACAATTTTGGTCTCAGATTACTGATATTGCCAAATTTGTAAAGAACGTACCTTATCTGCTATATATAGGGATAGGAACAATAGCCGCCGCTGGAATAGGAGCATATTTCGGATATATGGCATATGCATTCTTAGTCAGCAGGTTTCCTTAAAGGAGATTTAAATGGCACGTAAAAACACAGAAGAACAAGAACAACCACAGGGTTACGGTTATGAAGACGAAAGGCAACCGAAGTCTGAGGCTGTACGATATCTTGGAGAAGTACCTAAAGAACATGACGTAAGACTTGCAAGGACACGCCTTTCAAGGATTCAAGTCGTGTCCCTTGCCATGCAGGAAACACAAGAGGAAGCTCTTAATCCCAAAAGAGAGCATCGGTTTCTTTCAAAGCAATGGCGACATGTCCTTGCAAGGGATTTGTATGCTTTAGGTGGCGCATGGAGAGACGAAATGAAGTCAATACTTGAAATGCAAGCGGAACAGGCCGCTGCTGATTTGGCTATGAGGGAATAACATTGGTTGTACAGATGCAGAATAGACCTCTTGTAGACGATACGCCACGGGCACTGATAGTACCTGGTGGCAAGGATATTGTCTTAACACCAAAGGACTTTACGTCATGGCGTAGTTGGGAGCGTCTATGCTTGGGTTATGCACTAAATGACTATGATTTTGCTGACCCACGCATGTATAAAAGGTATTGGCTTTTGGTACACAAGCTTGTTGAGGGCGTGATCGTCATAGGTGGACTTGAGGGTAGCGGGAAGAGTCTGGAAGGATACTATTTAGGTTGGAATCATCGTGAGTTATTTAATAAGGGTTTTACTTGTGACATTCCCCCGAAAGAGACTTTTGGTTATGCATATGAATATGCACAGCAGTTTGTATGGAATGAAATGACTTATGATCCTACGCCTGTTAAGACTTTAGGCGGATATCGTTCCATAGACGATATGTCGTTTGTAGATGAACTTAAGAAGTTTGGTGAAATAGCCAAAATGGAAAAGGATAAAGAGAGAGGCAAGATATCAGTAGAGGATTATGAGTCTGCATTAAACGATATTAAGTTATTTAACTCTGTCATAATGATTGACGAAGCCTATGATAGATTGGAAAAATCACGCAGGGGTAATTTCGCAGTCAATCTCGGTCATTTTATAAGGAAATACCGACATTACCACAACCTTTTTATTCTGATAAGCCCTGATATGGATGACATAGACCGTAGGATGGCGTTTAAACGCAGAACACATGAAATCCATTGTAACAAAGATGATTATTCGGGTAAATGCCGTTATAGGATATTATTTAGAAAACAGCAAGTTTGGACTTCACATGAACTTACCCCACAGAGATGGTCGTTCTTATGGGAAACACATAATGTAATAGGTGGCACAATACTTCCGATTAAAAAGGAAGCTAAGCCACAGGAGTAAAACGATGGCAGATTTATTAGGCGGATTATTTGGGAAAAAGAAAGAGGAAACTTCCGATGAACCTACTATAGAACAAAAGAGGCCACGCCCTCTAACTATCACGATAGGTAAAGGTTCATCGGGATATGGGCCTAAACAGGTAGGTTCGTATGCTCTCACACCGTTAGGTAAACAGAAAGTCAGGAATTTAGAGGAAAATGACCCTAATTTTCTAATCCTTGCAACTATTGAGGAACAAGGGGCAAGTAGTCTGGGAGAGATATCTACAAAAACCAATATGAGTACAGTAAAATGTAACACCTTAATTAATGGTAGGTATGGGTTAGTAGCAGCAGGATGTTTGAAGAAGGTGGGTTCTGAGGGCGAATAAAATGTTTAAAAATGAATTCCACCTTGCCCTCATTATAGTCGCTATTTGCTCTCTTTTATTTATACCTGCATGTACCTGTCAAACAGTAGGTAGTAGAGTAGAGACAAGCTGTTATGGTAATCTCATACCGTGTGCTAATACTACATATGATTTGGGTTCACCTCTGAGATATTGGGATGGGGCTTATGTAGCGAATATATATGCAGGGAATATTTACGGGGCGAATATTACATCTTCAAGTGGCGCAGCGGGAAATATAACAGGAGCAGGGACTACAGGATATATACCTTATTGGAATTCAAGTACATCCTTAGCCAATTCTAATGCTTTCTATAATTCTGCATTAGGCAGGGTTGGTATTAATAATGCTGTCCCCTTATATACATTAGATGTAACCGGACAAATACATGCCACGGGTGACGTATCTTCAGACCAAGATATCAACGCTACAAATGATTTGAATGCAGGAAATAATCTTGAAGTTACGGACGATGCAGATATAGGGGGCACTACAACTACAGATATATTACAAGTAGGTACTGCCACTCCATTATTCAGTTTATACTCAGGGTCAAGTTTCATGTCACAACTTCAGGTAGATGGTGCGGGGATATTCAGGAGTTCTCCGTGGAGTGCATCTATTTTAAGTTTTAACTCTACCGCTACGATACCTGAAAGGTCGGGGACAGGGACTTATGATTACACAGGTGGAGCATATGAGAGGCTTTTAACTGCGACTGCACCTATTTTCGTACCTTCTGATGAGACTCGTCCTGTAATGATACTTATAATGAGTGGAGTGCATGTTGGTGCTGTAGGAGAAGTGGAGCATTATATCTCTGCAACACAAATACAATTAACAGGGGAAAACGGGTTTGATACGGATTTAGTTGGTGTAACATTTGGTGTTTTACCTACACCTACATTTGGTGTAGCAGAATCGGGTGCAGTGGTACACTCTACTTACGGTGTTAATACATTCATGTTCCGGTCAACCAATGCCACATCACCCTACCCATTCTTTATTTATACGACTGATTTAGGTAATGATGTATCTACCGTACAGGTCAACGTAGAGAATAACGGGTATTCAAATAATAATGCGGTGGATATTAACTTTGTAACAGGGAATATGCCTGCTGATACACGGGCTTCAATCTTAAATATAGTAGCGGATAAATCAGGCGCAACATCAAGCTCCAATACTACAGAGATAGATTTTATAGATATTCAACAGTTAGGCGTGAATAGTTCCCAATCCCACGCCATCCATGTGGGACAGGGATTTGACCAAGCTATGACAGTATCAGGTGGTTCAAGAGTTAATCCAAGCTACGGTTATCAAGTCACAGCAGCAGGAGCAGTTACGGATAGGGTAACAGGGGTTGCGCCAGATGGTACAGCGTTCTTGGATACCTCAGCAAGTGATGTGCAGATATTCAATGCTGTAAACGATTATATCTTATTGGGTAGCACAGGCATGTTTGAGGCTGTTCCTGTTTACTTAACAATAGGTGCAAGCCATCCTATTAATGCTACATATTGGTATTCAACAGGGGCAGGGACATGGGCGACACTTGTTGTATCCGATACCACGAATGGATTTCAGAATAGCGGACTTATGGCGTTTAATGCCCCAGCAGCATGGGCAACTACGGATAGAGTTACGCCAGCCGGAGCAGCTATAACCAATGGATATTACATAAAGATAGTCAGGACACGTGGCACAATAACTCGTGTTCCAACAGAGGACTATTTCAAATTATATACAAGTTCCAGCACAAGCGACTTCAGTATTAGAGGAAACGGGACAATAAAACCCGTCCAAATGGCAGATGCAAGCGCACCTAATGATTCGATATACTATTCGACTACTTCAAGCGTCCTTGTCTACAAAGACAGTTCTGGGACGGTACATCAACTTTATTGAGGAGGACTAAAATGGAAATTGCAGATATAACGTTCTTACTAATAATTGGAATAGCTTGTTTAGCCTTTACCTTATTCGTCTTTATTTGGAGAGGATTGGTATGGTTAAGCATTATTTCAGGGCTTATGTGGCTGTTATTGGGATTTTTCTTTAACTATAAGACTCAGCAGGGAACTGAAATCATGCTATTCCAAGAATACATGGGAATAATATTTATTGGAATTGGGATTGTAATGATGTTGAGTTTTGCATGGCTGAAGGCTAAGAACATGGATATAGAGAAAAACGCCCCCAATGACATAAATATATGGGGTAAAGAACCACAGGAAGATTTAAGAGAATTCGGCATTGATCCCAATAAGAAAAAGAAGGAGATTAAATGAATAAGAAAACACTCATATTCGTCATTGTTGCGTTCGCAATATTTTTGTTTTGCTTCTTTATAATTGGGCCATTGATTCAGACTGAGATGGAAAAACACATGCCTTATCTCATTGTTGACCCTGAAAGAAAGGCAGAAACGGGTTGTCAATATGATTACCTCACATACATTCCAATCGAGATAACTGGTGCTAGTGAAGGGATTATATTTCCGGTTTCCCGTGTACCAGAGGAGATGTTGCCATATATCCATTACCCTCCGACATGGGATGAGCCTTGGAATTTTTTCAACCCCAAGAATCAATTCTCTAAAATTATTTACTGGACGCTTATATCACTTGTAGTGATATTGGGTATTGCCATTGTGATTTACTTAGCTATCTTATGGCGTAAAGGTGTATTAAAGAAAATTAAGGAGAAATGGAATGGGTAAAAATAACAAAACAGCAGAGCAAATTATTAGGTCATGCGAGTTGTGTAATCAATCATATTGGCAGAAAGACTTGATTGGGGCTAAGAAGTCAGAGATTACTTATGACATTAAGGGGGAAAAGGGAAAAGATAAAGTCGTAGATATTCTAATTTGCCATACATGTAAGGATTGTTTGGACAAAGGTATAGGGGTGGGAGTAGATGCGCCTCTACCTGAAATGAGATTATTATGACGGAGTAATATGTGGTTTATTGATTGGGTAACTGCTGTAGTATTTGTAGACGGATGGTGGAAGCGCCATCCTCGTGATTGGAATGAAATCAAGCAAAACTATGGTAAGGTAACACAGAAGTTTGTTCACTTTGACAGATTGGTAGATATGAATAAGAAACGAGGGCATCCTATTCATGGAATCCAATGTAAAGTATGCGGTTCAAAGTGGTTTACGTCATGTAAAAAGGACTTATGCAGAAATATAATATGCTGGTATAAATATGGAAGAAGTCATTAGACAGTTTATAAATTCATTGGGAGATGCGCCTCAGCATGTCATTATCCTTTTATTCATAGGCGGGATAGTTTTAATCCTTGTCATAGGGGCATTATTGCATGAGGTATATAAATTCGGAAAGGAAACATATTATTTTATAGTAGGAGGCCATGAGCGTGTTAAACAGGAGAGACGTAGAAGCAATCGCAAGGTCAAGAGCAGGTCGAGGCAAAGCAACTCTGTGGGTACTCGTAGTAGGGTTACTATGGTTGCTCGGAACAATCGTTAGCCTTATAGTCATGTTCTTCAATGAATCGGGGCTTAAGGACTTGACTCAATGGCTAATGATTAGTATTGCCATATTCGCTATATGGTATGGATTTTATGTCGTATTTGTAGAGATTATGGCAAAGAAACTCATAAATAAGATTCAGGAGGAACTTAGTGAAGTTATTGAAAGCTAATTGCGAACAAATTGCATTATTGGAGTCAATGCTTGGCAGCACTGGCAAGTTGATGCGAGTACAGCCAGTGAGTACGAATACACGCATATTTGAGGAACAGCAGGAATTCAAGCCTGTTATGTTTGTAAATCACTGTGAACTGCATGTGCGTGGAGATATTTTGGGTATACGTGTGGACTTTGAATACCATGTAAACGAAAATATGGCGTTCATACGCACAAATAGAAAGGGAATAGAGACATTAAAAGAGATATTCCCAGATACCTTTGCAAAAATAGAGTTAATCAAGGACGATAAAAAGGAAGAGGAGATTCCCATTGAAGTCAAACCTTACACAACCCTTAAAAAAGCGCAAGCTACCTGATTGGGCTATAGGTTTAATAATCCTTGCGATTCTTATTGTAGGTGTCAGTGTGTTAGCTTTTGCAATGAGCCAATATTGGTGTGAACCTTGTAAAGTAATAAAAGTAATAGGAGGCAATTAAAGCTATGGTATGGGATCAGATTCTAACTAAACTGAGCCAACTGGATTTCTGGTCAATGGGCATCGGGATGGTGCTCATAGTGGTGGCATTCTTTATCTACGCCGCCATAAAGAAACATAAGAATAAGATTTAAGATTAGGAAAAGGTAGCCCACTCAAAACGGGTGGGCTACTTCTTTATTGATGTGGGCAGATTTTATTCCTCTATTAAACGGTTTGTGGAAAGCCGTTCCTCATTTTTTATTGTCTGGGTTAGTGGCATATGCGGTGTATCAATTGATATCGACCATCTTGTTGCATTTCTCAACGGCTGGCCTCTTGCATGTTACCGATGGCTACATACACCGCTTCTCTTTATTTGTGGCTTGTGTATTTGCGGTGTTGGTACATATCTTGCAGGATTATATCTTAAATTGGTTTTGAAGAAATTACATTGAGGTATTTTCTTGTATAATCGGCTGCTGGATTATTTTTCCATTTGAGTACATCGTATTATTTCCACATGAGAGGCAAACCCAACCTACACAGAGTATACCAGGTGCGCCGGATTTAGGATTTGAAGTCCATTGAATCGGAACGAATACTCCGCCACAGCTATCCTTTGTGCATTTGGGTAATTCAGTAAGATTGATATTAAGGTTTATTTGAGAAGCTGGAGGATTACCGTAGGATTGGAACTCATCAAATTCCTTTTGGTCTTTATTAGATGTTTCTGCCATAATTGCACTCCGTAATCAAGATATAATAAGTATAACAGATTATAGGTAGGGGTTGCAAACAGAGTACGAATTTGGTATATTGAAAGTGGTCGAGTGGTAAAGGTAAATGTTATAAAAAGGAGGTTAATCTTCTCTGGCCTCGAAGTAAGTGTATTCACTGTGAAGGGCTTCTGAGGTCAACACTAAATGTGGTTGCGATGGGGAGCGTAAAAAACTCCCCATCCATTTAACTTATCTACCATGTGTGGAAAAAGTAACGATGCCGTCCTAATTGGGCGGCATTGGCTTAATTTTAGTAGGAGATATGATTGTAGTGGAGAATGAATATAAAGATTGTGTTACCATAACTGCAACATTGAAGGGATGGTTGGAGTTGAAGGCGTTAGTAGATGAATGTGTAAAACAATATAGTAAGGAATCAAAGATAATTGAGGAAGAAAAACATACTGCGAGGCATTTCTGGACAAGGACATTAGATAGCAATGAGATTTTTACGAGAGATACAAGAGCGTATATACCAAGGCAGTGGTGTGAATGGTGTAGCGCATTGGAGCATCTTAAAAGAAATAAAAGAAATAGTGACGAAGAAATCCCCCCAATAGCTTATAGGCATATAAGACGGGCTTCATATAACATGCAACGTGCCTCAACAGGGCAAGGATTATGGCAATCTTCCGCTGAATTAATGTATGAATGAGATAGTTCTTCCTTTAGATTTGGATTTGTTACTTCCATCTTTCTTTACTTTAGTAGGTTGGGATGAATTTCAAATAATCGGTTATGGGATTGTGGCATTGTATTTTATAGGCTATTTTGTCCTTTTGTTAGCGGAGCATAAGGCATGAAGTGGGTACTTTTTATATTGGCGATTGTCATGCTTATCTTTTTGCCATCCTTGAATTTTGATTTCCTTAGCGCACGACCTCAGAATTTACAAATGGCATTAGTAACACGAGTAGTGGATGGCGATACCATAGAAGTAGAGATTGATGGTATGGAATATAAGGTAAGGTATATAGGAATTGATACGCCAGAAACAGTAGACCCACGCCGACCAGTTGGGTATTTTGGTAAAGAGGCAAGCGCAAAGAATAAAGAATTAGTAGACGGCAAAATAGTGCGCCTCGAAAAAGACATAAATGAAACTGACAAATACGGTAGATTACTTAGATATGTTTATGTAGGCGAGACAATGATTAACCGTGAACTTGTCAGATTGGGTTATGCCAAAGCATCTACATATCCACCAGATGTAAAATATTCATCTTTATTCATGCAAGCGGAAAGGGAAGCACGAGAAAACAAGGTTGGATTGTGGGCTGAGTAGTGGTATAATAAGTATTATTAAAACTTAGGAGGAACAATGAGAACAATTTATCCTAAATTACTGGTCTTAGCACTTCTAATCTTGTCAATGGCAATTCCTTATTCTGTTCAAGCGGCAACCTATGATTTATCCGTGGAATTGGATAACAAGAACCCTAATACATGGGCAAGAATTTCTGATAGTACTTTGGGAACACTCCAATATAATGTAAGTGGCGCAGCATTCAGTTATTTATTTACAGCAGAGGGGTTAGAACATGATGTTGCATATTCTCTTATCTATTATGCTAATCCCCATCCTGGCAATAATCCTGGCTGCATTATTGGAACGGGGAAATCTTCAGCAACTACAGGTACGCTTACTATTACAGGGACACCAAATCTTAATATGAGTTTACCTACCCCACCTGATTCCAATATGATTACTGACCATTCCGTTGCGCCAGACAATTACTCTCATGCACATGGCGCAAAGATATGGTTAGTTCCTTCGGAATGTTATGATTCTGCTACGAAGTCTATTAAAAGTACAGGATGGCAACCTACGCGGTTCTTATTTGAAACCGACCTTATTACTTATACGGATACGGATTTAGAGGGTGGAACTGAGGTCGCTACTACTACTACAATTACAGAGCCAGTGGCAAGAATCGGGATGACAGTTGAGCCAATATCCGTGGCTTTCGGCAATGTTCAAATTGGGTCGGATTCGGATGAGCAGGCTATTACTTTGGAAAACACGGGTAATGTAGATATCAAGGCAACAGCGACTACCTCAGCAGGGTTTTATACTGATTGTATGCAACTAAAACCTGATGGCGGTTTTTATACTGTAGCGAGTGGATGGGTTTCGCCTGTAATCCCTGTAGGAGATTCTTTGACTGTGTATGCTAAGGTTCATCCCACAATAGCGTACTCAGGTACAGTAAACGGGTCATTAACGTTTATAGCAAGTTTCGCTCCGTAGAATGAAATATCTTCTAAGTATAGCTTTGGCAGGATTGCTATCAGCAATGGTAGCAATTCCTGCTTTGGCAGACTCAGGGGTTACAATATCTCTTACCACTACAATAACAGGCGGTGGCGGAGGAAGTAGCGGAGGATTTGATGTAGGTGGCGGTGGAAGTTCTTTAACATTGGAATCTCAGTTTCCTCAATTAAAACAGCAACCACAATCATCTTCACCTTATATTCCACCTGAGATACCTTACATTCCATTACCTCAAACTACACATTCTACAGTCCTACAAAATGGGCAAACGAATACCCAGCAAACTCAGGAAACTCCACAACCTTTGAATGGCGCTGTGGTTGCAGGAATAGTATTTGGTTCAATTGCCATAGGATTAATTGTATGGGGAATCTACTATCTCATAAATAAGAGGAGAAATAACTATGAACAGTGATAATTTGAAAGGATTTGGCGTAGGAATTCTTGTTGGGCTTCTTGTAGGTGGCGTAATCGGACTTTTGTACGCTCCAAAACCAGGCAAGGAATTACGGACAGAGCTTAAGGATAAGGCAAAGAAAGTAGCGGGTGATGTACGGGCTAAGTTAAACATTGCTAAGGTAGAAGATATAAAAGGACATGGATGACGAGAACCTTATCCTTTTTATCTATGCTGTGGCAGCAATGGTGACTTTTTCCATTCTAATAGGCGTAGGGTATTATGTTGCAGGTAAAATTACAAAGCAAAAGAAATATAAGTCTAAAGATAGGTCAAATAGGTTGGATGACCTCAGATAAAAGTAAGATAAATTGGATTAAGAGATACCTCAAAAAACAGGGTTACAATAAGGTAATAGTACAAGAAGATAACGGCATGTATGTTGTCAAAGGTTCGTAACTATGGAAATGCGTTTAGCTTTATTCTTTGCAATTCCGGCTGTTATCTGTGTAGCATTATCTTTATGGTTGGATAATGGTATCTTAATGTGGATTGGAGTAGGGTTACTTGTAGTAGCGGGGGCTATATTTGCGTTCGATCAATTAAAATAAGGTATCAAAATGGAGTCATATTACCAAGATAAATGGGTAACAATCTCAAATGATATATGACTATATAAAGTGTCCTCTAAATAGATATACATTTTCAGTAAAACCTATCAAAGCATGGGTTGAAGCTAATTGTGAAGGCAAAACACTCAATCTGTTTGCGGGTAAAATTAAGTTGCAAGTGAATGAGATTAGGAATGACTTAGATAATGAGATGTTAGCAGATTACCATTTAGATGCACTGGAATTTGTAAGTAAATGGCAAGGTCATAAATTCAATACAGTCTTACTTGATCCTCCGTATGCTTATCGTAAAAGCATGGAGATGTATAAGGGTATTGTAGTAAGTCCATTTCGCAAACTAAAAGATGCGATACCAAATATACTTGAAAATAATGGCATCGTCATTACCTTCGGGTATCATTCTGTGGTAATGGGAGAAAATAGAGGGTTTATTGTAGAGCGCATCTGCCTATTTTCTCATGGTGGTGCTATCCATGATACTATTGCAACTATCGAGAGACAGAATATGTAAAGAATTGAGTGAAAGTTTTTGTAGAATAGTAGTTAAAAGAGGTCAATGTTATAATAATTGAGTCGAAATGCTCAGCGGGAAATACAAATAGTGGGGACAAAATTAAATATTATACTTGTGCTATAACCACATGTGGGGGTAAGTACACACTTGTCTAAACAAAGTTACGCTGACTTCAAAACATCAGCTAATCGCTGTCCTCCTCGCTATTCCCGCTGGGCAACTGCTGTGACAGCATTTATAAATATAAATGGGTTTCAATGCTGTAAGACTTGCGGGGTAGTGACCTATTTACATGCTGAGTGCTGCAAATGCGAAGTGCTAATAGGTAAAGGGCATTATGAACAATATAAATATACGCAGAATGGCAAGATTTATTGTTCCGATTGCTGGCATCGAATAAACCCTAATAAAACCAATTTTCTTGACCGTTTCCATTGGAAATATAAATAGCAGCCAAACGTTGTAGTCAAGAAGTTATGGAATTAAAATAAAGGAGAGTTATGACTAAGAAAGAAAAAACCACTGAAATTCAATTGGAAGTTCCTCTGACTAAAGAAAATCTCATCAAGTATTCAAATGAGTTCATAGTAGCATTAGATTTAGCATCCGAAGCTGAAAGCGATATCAAGGACTATATTAAAACACGTAAAGAGGATGCAGAGCAGTATGAGGTCAAAATCGCAGAGATTCGCCTCAAGATTAAGAGCTCTAAACTCACAGATGAGGAGCGCACCACTTTAGCAAATGAAATCATTACTGCTATGAATAGGCTATCTGAAATAGAGGACGATGTAAAGTCCTACAAGACAGAGAAGCAAGCTGAAATAGCCAAATGCGAAGCTACCATGAACATCTGTCGCATTAAAATCAATCGAGGCAAAGACATTCAGTGGGTAAAGGTCAAAGAACTCAAGGACTATGTAGCCAAAACCAAAACTTACTTCAATTTGGAAACTGGTGAGGCTGTAAAGACTTTACCAATGAATGACGATGACGCTCAATTGGAAATGGACTCTGCCTAAGTCTTTATAAATCGTCCACTCTTATCTCGTCTTACCACAATAACTTGTTCTGAGGCATCCACTTCAAATGTCCTTTTCGGGGCTTCTTGAGGCCGTGTTGTTATTGTAAGAGGGCATTGCGGGTTAAGGCACCGATAACGTTGGTAATACTTACCAGAACGCTTATCAGGCGTGGTTTTACCAGCTTTTATGAGGGTAGAGCGGGAACATTTGGGACAGAGTAAGTCTTTGGCTTCTGATTTACGCACTTAAAACTCCATCTCTTTATTCAAATCAACATAGATATTATTTTTACTGGAAATAAAATCAGCTATATGTAATAACTTGCCTAGCTTTGTAGGTGGTGGATGAGGTAGTCCGCCCCATCTGCCAGAATGTTGCAAGACGGTGTCTATGATTTGGCTGTCGCATTCACATTTTGGCAGAATGAGCATATTCTTTTCCCAGAAACTTTTAACAAGTTGAGGGTGTTCGGAAAGAGTGTGGTCTGATTTGCCCTCTACTCCGTATTTGCAGATATCGTGTAAAGAAGCGGCTGAGATTAAGATATCCCTTTCTAAATCATTGAGGTCAACCATTCTTACCATATGCTCGGATACTGCAAGGACTCTTAATGTGTGGACTACCTGGCCTTCTGCTCCATTCTCGTCCTCTTTATGGTATTTACCAGTAGATGATGCTGGCCTATCCCAAAAGGCTTGAGGAGCGTGAGCCATCATACTGAAAGTCCATGAGCGAATACTATCGTTGGATATTGAATTCATGGCTTCACAGAGTTTGATAAGTGGTACATTTGTTTTTATCATTAATCTCAACCTTCAACTCGTTGCGATAGTAGAATACACATTTCATTATTCTCCGTATTTCTTAATGCCATCTTCCCCGTATCTTTCTCGTAAACGATTCAAATAGGCATAGGTTTTAATCTTACACATCCAAACATTACCACTAAAAGCACCTGTTCTATCCAATCCTTTGCAGACTACACCCTCATTAACTTGGTAGACTCCCTTTCTTACATCTGTGATAAAACCATCAGTCAGGTTTCCTTGGTAGATTACCTTAGCTGTATTTACTTCATTACTAAAAATTCGAATAAAATCTGTAGGCAACAAGAAATGTCTATTCTTGTGCCCTACTAAAATATCGAACAGTACAATTTGTTTAGGATCGTTATCTTCATGTTGCCCTGCAAAGGATTGGCTTCCAAAGAACTCACCAAAGACAATTAACTCTCTTTCAGTAGAAAAGTGTTTCTTAAATATACTAACTAAGATATTCTCAAAATCATTTCTGAAGATATCTATAGCCTCTCCTAGAAACTCGTTGCTACGGTCTATTAATTCATGTCGGCTACCGAAAAGCGAGAAGCCTTGTTTAGTGGTATATTTTACACGTATATTGCTACCATCGTATTTTTCAAAAGCAACCATAGCCTTTCTTGGAGCTTTGGAACTATTAATTATAGAAGGATATTCTATCATGCCTCTCCTGTTTACGCTCAATAAGTTACTTATAAGTATGGCAATATTGGTCTTCTGTGTATATTGAACTCATGGCATCACAGAGTTGATTTAGGGGCGCTTGAGGTTTATCCATCATTGTACTTGTACTATATCACATTATAATTAGGCAAGTCAAACGATAGTAAAAAGACAATTCGGAGCAGAATAGTAGTGTACTTGTACTAACAATATAAAGAGGTATAAAATAGCACAATATCGAGTAAATCAACGTCATACTATCGCAGTCTCCCAATATACACTCCGGTAGGATCACCAACCAAACACACAACACACAATAAACCCAAACCGCAAGACACAACACACGGG